>Ga0068863_100006435_pt1 | contig 11519 bp, 11 predicted proteins | sample KBSSwiS62_FD_66596 | JGI IMG/M metagenome (GOLD analysis project Ga0068863, IMG submission 66596) | Switchgrass rhizosphere microbial communities from Kellogg Biological Station, Michigan, USA - KBS Switchgrass S6-2 | ecosystem: Host-associated > Plants > Roots > Rhizosphere > Soil ...
GTCGCGCCGTGCAGCGTGAATTCGCGCTCGAGGGTGATGAAGCCGACGCGCTCGCACCGCACGCGGTACATGCCGTCCTTCAGGTCCGGAACGATGGCGGTTCCGGCGACTCCGGTAGTGAACTCGCCGGTCGAGGCGCCCGACAGGATGAGGCGTACGCCGCTGATGCCCGCACCGTCCGGATCCTTGACCAGGAGGCGCGCTGACGTCGTTTTCGGCGTGACTGCCGGTCGCTTGGGTGCAGGTCCTCGACCGGTTGTCCCTTGCCCTTGCGCCGCAGGGTTGGCGACCACGACCAGACTGACCGCTGCCATCGCCATGCATGTTCGTATCATCGACAGTCTCCCGTCCCCCCGTGAATAAGCAAAGAGCGTGCGCCGCCGCACCTCGAAAAGCTTCCCAAAACCAGGGTCACCGGTATCCGCCTCGTCCGTGGGTCAACAGTCGGCGTGTAACGGTATGGTTTCATGCCGATCGGGCGCAGTATATCGCTCGACGGGGCGCTCCCCCCGAGCATACTCCCTCGAATCAGTTGGATGTCTAACTCAACCACAAATCCACTATAGTGGAGGCTTCCAATCGCTCACAGGAGGTCTGAATGAACGCATCAAGCACGACCCATCGGCGCGGGTTCCTCGGACGCGTGTTAGGTGCGGCGGCAGCCGCAGGCTTTTCGATCGGTCGGACGGAATCGGCCTTCGCGCAGGCGTCGGGTCCCGACGACTGGATCAAGGAGGTCAAGGGCACGCATCGCAATCTGTTCGACTTCCCGCAACACAAGTACTTCTTCCCCCAACTGCACATCCTCAACTACATCAACACGTACAACCAGGGTTACAAGGCCGCCGCTGGGACGGTGGGCACCGTCGGGACCTTCTATGGGATTGGAAACCAGTCGAGCATTGCTCTCGGCTTCAACGATGCCGCGTGGGCCAAGTACGGGCTGGGCGAATATCTCGGGTTGAAGGACGCGTCGGGCAAGTTCTACACCCGGAACGTGTTCAACAAGGCGACGAAAGACGATGCGCATCTCGTCTTCCAGGCGCTGCAGGTGCCGGCGATTCCGGCATTCGCGGACTTCATGCCTCTGATGGGCATCGAAAGCCTGCAGAAGATGGGAACGAAGTTCATTCTGTGCAACAACGCGCTCGAGGCCTGGTGTCTGGAGCTGGAGGCTCGCGGCAAGGGGAAGATGGCCGACATTCTCGCGGACCTGAAGGCCAACACGCTGCCCGGCGTCACGATTGTTCCCGCGATGGTGATTGCGATCGAGAAGGCCCAGGCTGCCGGCATCAAATACAACCGGCAATGACCATGAAGACGATGATCTTCGCTTCAGCCGCGGTGCTGTTCGCTCCATTGATGGCGTCCGCGCAGCAGTCGTCGGGGGCGCCGCAGCAGATTGCCGAAGCCGTACAGATTCTGCCGGAAGACCTGCGCGCCGGCGCGACGGTCGTCACTTATGACGCCACCGGCGCGCGGAAGGTGCTGCGTCAGGGCACGAACTTCCTGGAGTGCCAGCCGCGGATGGCCGACGGCTTCTCACGCTGCTACAGCAAGACGCTGGGTACTCGCCGCGATCTCGAGGCGAAGCTCCGCGCCGAGAAGAAGAGCGACGAAGAGGTCCAGAGCGCGGTGGCAGCGGCAGTCAAGGCGGGAACGCTGCCGGCGCCATCGAAAGGGATGATGTCGTATCGCGACTACGACAAGCGCGATCGAATCCAGCACCTCTGGGTGATGTCACTCCCCAACGCCACGCCCGAATCGGTCGGCGTGTCGACCGTGAGCCAGCGCGACGCAGCGCTGGAAGGCAAGGGACTTCCGTGGATGATGCTGCCGGGCACGCCGGGCGCGCACATCATGATCCCGATCAATCCGCCGGCGAAACAGTCAACCATCACCGATCAGGCCGCGGACGAGATTGCGCAGGCGGTGCTGCCGCTTCCCGAGGATCTGCGTCCGGGCGCGACCGTCTACAAGTACGATCCGAACACCGGTGACCGCGTCGTCCTGCGAAAAGGTACGAACTTCGCCGAGTGCATGCCGCGCGGCGCTGACGGGTTCACCTGGTGCTACAACTCGGTCAGCGGGCCGCGTCGTGATTTCAGTGCGAAGCTGCGAGCGCAAAAGAAGAGCGACAACGAGATCCAGGAGGCCGTGACGGCGGCCACCCAGGCCGGTACCCTCAAGCCGACACCGTTCGGCACGATGTCGTACCGGCTCTACGGGAAGAAGGATCGGATTCAGTTGTTGTGGGTGCTCTCGGTGCCGGGCGCGACGCCCGAGTCGATTGGCGTGTCCGACGACAGCCGGCGCGACGAATCGATCAGCGGCGACGGACGGCCGTGGCTGATGCTCGCGGGCACGCCCGGGGCGCACATCATGATTCCGATTAACAAATAGCGACAACCCTACACAGTTCTCGAGAACGCTCACGGGTCCGCCTGCCGGCGGACCCTTTTTTCTTTGGCAAGTCCGTAACCCCCGGTCCAAAGGTGTCAGCCACGCTGACGCTTTCGCTCTTCCGTTCCCAGTCTTGCGGTGATTTCCGCGCGGTATGCGTCTTGCGATGTGGCGACGCGCAGGCGTCCGCCTGCGGGAGTCATCGATGAAGCGAGCCACGATCGTCCGACGGTCCGCGCGTGCGACATCTCTGTTGTTTGTCATCGCTCTGGTGTGCGCGAACGACGCGTACGCGCAGCAGCGCATTGGCGGTTGCGCTGTGCTGCCGCCGGACAACATCTGGAACACGCCGGTCGATCAGTTGCCGGTTCTCACAAACTCGTCGTCGATGGTGACGACGATTGGCGCCGGCACCGGATTCCACGCCGACTTCGGCTCGGGCGCGTGGGACGGCGGGCCGATCGGTATCCCGTTCGTCATGGTCGCCGGAACGCAGACGAAGTATCCCGTGACGTTTCTCTATGCCGACGAAAGCGATCGTGGACCGTACGCCGTGCCGTTGACCGCGCCGATCGAAGGCGGCAGCAACTCCACCGGCGATCGGCACGCGATCGCGATCGACACCAGCAACTGCATCCTCTACGAGCTGTACAACGCCTGGCCGCAGGCGGCGAGCTGGAACGCGGACTCGGGCGCGATCTTCGATCTCACCTCGAACGCACTCCGCCCATCCACGTGGACGTCGGGAGACGCCGCCGGCTTGCCGATCCTGCCGGGACTTGTCACCTACGACGAAGTGTTGAGCGGCGAAATCAGGCACGCGATCCGGTTCACGGCGCCGCGGACGCGGCGCGAGTTCGTCTGGCCGGCGCGTCACTACGCCTCGTCGCTGACTGGCAGTCAGTACCCGCGGATGGGCGAGCGCTTCCGCCTGAAAGCCAGCTTCGACATCTCGCCTTATCCGGCCGACGTGCAGGTCATCCTTCGCGCGATGAAGAAGTACGGAATCATGCTGGCCGACAACGGATCGGCTTGGTACATCTCGGGTCAGCCGGACGCGCGCTGGAACAACGATCACTTGCACACGCTGGGACAGCTGCTAGGATCGAACTTCGAGGCCGTCGATGCGACGCTGCTGCGCATCGATCCCGACTCGGGCGCGGCAGCCCAGAGCGGCGTGACCGTAGCGGTCAGCCCGTCCTCCGCTTCAGTCCGCACCGGGCGGTCGAAAACCTTCACGGCGACGGTGACCGGCGCGCCCAACACGGTCACCTGGAGCGTGAATGGAACTGCCGGCGGCGACACGGCCGTCGGTACTGTTGATGGCAACGGGCAGTATCTTGCGCCGACCGCCGTGCCGAATCCGGCGACGGTCACTCTTCTTGCCGCCAGCTCGGCGTCGCCGACCTCCACGGCCAGCGCGGCGATCACGATTCTTCCGCTGCCGGCCGTCTCGTCGGTCAGCCCGTCGCCTGTGGCCACCGGCAACTTCACGCTCACCGTGAACGGTGTCGGCTTCACCGCCGGGTCGGTGGTGTCGTTCGACGGTCTTGCGCTGCCGACGACGCTGATCTCGGCGTCGCAGCTGGGGGCGGCCGGTAATGCGCCTGTGGCCAAGCCATTGGTCCCGATCGTCGTCACGACGCCAGACGGCGAAGTGTCGGCGGCGTTTTACGTGGACGTCGTCGCGCCGGCGCAGCCCGTGCACATCACGATTTCGCCGACGGCGACCACCGTCCGCGTCTCGCGCACCAGGCAGTTCAGCGCGACGGTCCAGAACAGCTCGAACCAGTCGGCAATCTGGAAAGTGAACGGCATCACGGGCGGCAACAGCGTGGTCGGCACGATCACGACATCCGGCGCCTATCGGGCGCCGGGCTCGGTGCCGAAGCCGGCCGTCGTGACCGTGAGCGCGACGGCGGTCGCGGATCTGACGCAGACGGCAACCGCGTCCGTGACGATTGTGAGGAAGTGATTCCCGCGTCCTGATGCGTTCGCGGCAGTTGTGCGCGTCGCGCGTCGCGACGATAATGCGAAGGCGCACGCGAGGAGGCCATGCAGGCCGAGGAAAGCACACCACAAGCCGCTCCGGCGGCGGGCGGCAGCACCTGGACGCCACAGGTCGAGGCGCTGCTCGAGGACTGGCATCACCGGGTCTACGCTGCCCAGACGGCGCACTACGCGTCGGCCGATCGCTTTCGCACGCTGAACTACGTCGTCGGCGTCCCGGCGGTCATTTTGTCGAGCGTAGTGGGGACATCGCTCTTCGCCGGCCTCGACAAAGATTCGCCGCGCACAATGCTCGTCGCCTCCACGAGCATCCTGGCGGCCATTCTCGGCGCGCTTCAGACCTTTCTGCGCTTCGCCGAACGGGCCACTCTTCATGCGTCGGCCGCCGACTGGTATTCGGCGATCCGGCGCGACATCGAGGAGATCCTGCATCTTCCGGTTGGGGACCGCGGGACGCCGAAAGACTGCCTCGACGAGGTGCGCAAGGAGATGAACCGCGCGGCTCAGGACTCGCCCGAGTTGAGCGCCCGTGTGTGGGAGCGGCAGGCCAAGCGGTTCGGCGTCAAGGAACCATCGGTTCGGCCCTGACGCGACGGCGTGGGGGAGCGGCCGATCGACGATTTCCTCGATGGTCTTCGGCTCTCGATTGGCCGGCTCCGGTCGGATGATCGCTGCGCGCCTCCTATCGACTGTCGATAGGAGACGCTGCTAGTGGCTATTTCCTGGATCGGGTACGAGGCGGCCGGTCGTCGCTCGGCGCTCTGAGGTCGGCTGGGCGCACGCCGCGCACGATGTGCTCGATGATATCGAGGTCGCTCTTCCGACGATCGAGGTGCACTTCGCGTCGCTCTTTCCGCCGTTCAGCTCGTGTGTTTCCAGCCACAGGCCCGTCAAGATGTCCATCACGCATCATGCCAACGCGTCCAGAACAACGCCCCGACACCACGCCTCGACACCACGGGAACGCCGGTCAGCGGCCGGCGTTGGCGCCTAGCAAGCGGAAGGGGTGTGGTCGCACGACCACGGTCACCGCGCCGACGAACGTCATTGGTAACGGCCGGCCCTCTCAGCTGACATAACGGCACAACGGTTGCTGCCTTCGACTCAATAGGCGTCGTGCACCGGATTTTCAAGCTGCAAACCCGAAAAAGCCGACACAACCCCTTCATGCCGACCGCAGAATTGTACGGCGCGTCGACGACGCAGGCCCGCCGCACGGTGGTCGAGATGGAACGCCTGTGCAAATTCGGCTGATTAAGAAGCTGGCCGAGGTCCTCGACGGCATCGACTTGTCAGATCGACGCGTCGGCGATGTGATGAACCTGCCGAAGCACGACGCTGAGGTATTGCTCGCCGAAGGATGGGCCTCGCCCGTCGAGCCGGCATTCAGCGTCGGGACCCGCCTTGCCGACGCCAACGACCGGCCGCGACGTTCGACCAAAAACCGCCGCCGGTGAACGCTCGGACCCAGCGCCACGCTGGGCCTGCCGCCGACGACGCGCGTCAGTGCTCGGTGAGGAACCGCTTCTCCATGAAGATGGTGTGGTGCGAGATCGTCCGGTACCCCATGCGTTCGTACACGGGACGGCCAGCCTCCGTCGCGTGCAGAAGGGTCGGACGTTCGCCGTGCACGGCGGCGGAGAGCTCCAGCGCCCGGCGCATCGCAGCGTCGGCGAGACCGCGGCGCTGCCAGGCGGGATGGGTTGCGACCAGCCCCACATAACGACACCGATCCGTCATCAGCACGCTGGCGGTCGCCACCGGCGTGCCGCCGATGACGCCGATGACGGGGAAATGATTCGTCCAGAACGACGACGTTCCGATCAGCTCCTTCGCCGCCCCGAAATCCATTCCGTACGCGGCGGCATTGATGTCGAGGATCGCCGAACATCCGGCATCATCCCGTGGCACTGACAACTCGACACCCGATGGCGCCTTCGCTGAAGGTGTGACCGTTGCCGTCAGCATGCCGGTCAGCGGCACCTGCGGCGCCAGTTCGCACTCATCGAGCAGGGCGGCCGCGTCCAGATCAGCGCCAAACGCTTCATGTGTCAGCAGAAGCAGCCATGGGACTTGCTTGTCAGAGGCCCAGGCGCATGCCTCGCGCGCGCGCGACTTCAAGTCGTCGGCCAAGAGGCCTCGCGCGGTGAGGAGCGCGATGTTGAAGAAAGGGATCGGGCAGCCGCTGAATATGTACTCGACGCCCTCACCGGCTGCGAGACTGCTCCGGGGATCGCCGGCGCACATCAATCTCCAGGCTTGAGAGAACTGCTGGATACTGAGATCCACGTCGTCGCGCACAATCGGATTCATCAGGTCTCCGGGAATCAACTTCGTCAGCGAGATCACCGCCACGCGGGGAAGGTCCGAGCCGATGCGGGCTGACTATCATCGACCCCCTCGGTATAGCCTCGCAGCACTACTGTCTGCCAGTAAACCTCCGCGCCGATCGTGTGCTCGAGCTGCCCGAGGACGGTGGGGAAGCCGAACCCGGTTAACGGCCGGAACAACTCGTCAGACGTGAGGCCGCCGCAGACGACAATCAAGCGACGCAGGCTCTCATGTGCTCGCGCGTGTATGTCCAGCAGACTTTCCGGGTTGTACATCGTCGGATGATAAACGAGGAGTGTCGCGCGCCGCTGACGTCGACACCTCGAGGCGGGACTGGCAAGAGGAACCGGCTGGCGCCGGCTCCTCTCACCGATGGGAAACGGGTGTTCAGTTGGCAGACGCGGTGCTAGCGGACCCCGGCGCTGGTCGAGCTCGCCGTCAGCACCTTTCTGAAGACCTGCACGGCCTGCCGCATTTCGTCCATGGTCCCGAGCGTGATGCGGCTGTGCGTCTTTTCGAACGGCGGGAAATCCCGGCCGACCGACACCTTGAGCGCGGCGCACGCGTCGCGGAACTCTTTCGCGGGCCGTTTCAAGTCGACGAAGATGCAGTTGGTGTGGCAGTCGGCAGCCTCATACCCCATGCTCTTGAACGCGTCGCGCGTGAAGTCGCGCACGCGGGCGTTTTCCGCGCGCTCTTCTTCGATGTGCTTCGGATCCTTGAGCGACGCGATTCCGGCTGCCGCGGTCAGCGTGTTGACGCTGCCCAGATTCCAGGCACCGGCAATCGTCTTCACCGTCTCGGGTTGGCCAATCGCGTAGCCGAGACGCAGACCGGCCATCCCATGCGCCTTCGAGAACGATCGGGTGACCAGGACGCCGGATAGCTCCTTCGCCAGCGGCACCGCCGTCTTGACGGCGGCATCGTGCGTGTAGTCGATGTACGCCTCGTCGATCAGGATTCGCGTCTCCGGCGAGCTCTGTTTGACACGGCGGACGAATTTCTCCACGGTCGCCGCGTTGTGGACCGTGCCGGTCGGATTGTTCGGGTTGCAGAAGAAGATCATCCCGGCGCCCTTGGCAGCTTCGGCCATCGCGTCGGTATCGAGACCCAAGGATTTATCGACCGTGATCATCTTGACCGGAGCGCCAATGCGGCGCGCCGCCTGGTCGCACGTTCCATACGTCGGGGCTGCGGTGACGAGCGGCTTTTGAGCCGAGCAGAACGCCCGTGTCGCGGCCTCGAGAATTGGACCGGACCCGGTACCGACGATGACGTGGTCGCGGCCGACGCCGTAGACGTCGGCAATCGTCGCGGCCAGATCGCCGGTATAGTCCGGGGGGTATCCTCGTCCGACCCGCGGGGAGATCGCGTTCCGCAGTGCGTCAATCGTCTTCTTGCCGGGACCTCTCGCGTTCTCGTTCGAGCTGATTCTGATGAAGCCGCCGTCATCCGGAGGCTGCAAGGCAGCCGCCTCGAAGGCCATGGCTTCGCGGCCGCGGCCGATGATGAACGGCGCGGACAGCAACCCGACGCTGCCCAATCCGAGATTCCCGAAGAAATGGCGACGGGACAGTGACATGAAGTCCTCCTCTTCTCAGCTTGAACGAAGGGACGGGGTGCCTCGGCTCAGGTCCGGCAGTGCACCACAGCAGCCGTAGTATACGGCCACTCCCAGGACCTTTGGCTTCAAGCCACGGAGGCAAACGCGCTCTCTCGCCTCGCGGATCAGCCGGTTCTCGCCCATTGCCGAACCGTCGAGTCGCGCGAATACGCTGAGGTTAGCGCTCGAGCGGCGACCCTTGAGAGGAGGTCGACATGAATCTCGGTCAGCGTGGCGGCCAGTGTGGACCGTCCGCGTAAGCCAGCTTCGCGTACCAGTCGTCGCGCCCTTGCGGCGTGAGATCCAGCAGGTTGTACACCGGCGTCAGCGAGTCGATGCCGCGTTCCTTGAGATCCTCCGCCATAGAGGGGTGTGCGGAATACGAATGCCGCAGCGGGCCGTTGATGGTCTCGAGTGCGATGACCCAATATGCTCTGCGACGACAGCGGTGTTCAAGCTGTGCGATTGCGATCGCTCAGTGCCTCGCGCCAGGCTGCGATGGAGCCTTGCCTCCAGGTTCCATCCCCAGCTTGCGAGTCGTCCCCATGCGCGGGCCGAAGAGCTCCTCCAAGTGGGCATCGAGCTTCTTCAGAAGCGCCCGCTCACCGGGATACCAGTACTCGAGGTGGCAGCTCTCGCACGCCTGATCGAGATTCTCGCCCGCATCCCACAGCTCGTTCACGTCTTTACGCTTGACGATCTCCATGACCTCCAGGCCGACGTTCCGCAGCGCTTCGATCTTTGCATTCCAGAGGACGGGGTCGGCTAGAAGCTTCGCCTTGATCTGCGACGGAGAGAGTTCGGCGGGCTCGGGACCCGCGCTGTTGTTCTCGTCGCCCGCAGGAGCAAATGGTCTGGGGATCTTGAGCAGATACGCTCCCTCGGCCATGGTGACGGCGCCGATGCGAATCCGGTCCCAGTCCGCGTCGGTCTTCGGTATCTTGTCGATCCGCTTGCCCCTCGTGAGCACCGTCCCGACGGCGTCAAAGACGAAGTCGGAGGCTGGATCGATCATGTCGCGCATCAATTCCTTGACAGAGACGACCGGCTTGAGATCGCCCCACAATTCTTGCTGATGCGACGCCATGGGTGTCACCGCCTCACGTGGGCGTGGCGTCGCTTTGGCTGACGAACAGGCGGACACCAAGAGCGTGAGAATCAGTGGGCCGCTCGAAACGAGAACTCCGCTGTTGCGACATCCGAACATCTATCCCTCCAGGACTTCACCAATCGCATGCGAGCGGCGACGTCACCGAGAAGGATTGTCCCTTAGAGAGTGTCCCGCGTCACGTGCGCTGGCTCTTTATTGATTTCTTACGACGACCGTCCCACGAATCAGGGCGGAACCTTTGCCCTGAATTTCCTGGCCCGTGCGGCGAGCGTCTTCAACCACTGGATTTCCAGGTCGGTGCCGGTGCGGAACAGATCGATCCACTCCGGCGGGAGCGCCGAGAAGTCGATCCTGTGGCGTCCCCAGTCCGGACGCCGGCCGTCGTAGTCGGTGAAGCCATACTCGCGCGCCAGCTCCCACGAGCTGAGGAGCAAGCCTGTGCGATGCCGCACCTTCGGATCCGCGGCCAGCGCGGCGATCGCGCGCCCCACGAACAGCGGTGACTCCGATACCAGGAAGTTTGGATCCTTCTTGCCCGCCTCGCGCCAGGTGTCTTCGGTCGCCCCGAAGTGCTCCAGCACGGTTTCCGAGCGGAGGAAGCCGGGTGTGATGGCAAGGACGGTGATGCCATGCGCCGCGAGCTCGGTGGCCCACTGGAGCGGGAGCACCTTCTGCGCCGTCTTGACGGCATGGGCGATCGGGTTTGCGCCGCCGCCGATGATGTCGTTTTCCGTGACTTCCACGATCAGGCCGCGTTTCGCCGGCATCATCGCGAGTGCGGCATGCTTCGCCGTGATGATGCGCGAGGTGAGTCCCTGCCGGAACATGGCGTCGGCGTTCCCGAGATCCGCCTGCCAGAGGAAACCGTGCGGCTTCAGCAGCGGATCTTCCCCCGCCACGCTATCGACGACGATGTCGAGGCGGCGGTGGGTGCGGAGGATCCGGCGGAACAGGGCAGTGACCTCCCTCTCGCTCGTGTGATCGACGCGCATGGCGATCGCGGCGCTGCCCGCGGCCTTGATCAGCGCCGCCGTCTCGTTGATGGTCTCGGGCCGTCCGTACGGCGAAGGCTTGCCGGTGACGCTGCGGCCCGTGCAATAGACCGTCGCGCCGGCTGCGGCGAGCGCGCGAGCGATGCCGCGGCCCGCACCGCGGGTTGCGCCGGCCACGAGGGCCACGCGTCCGGTCAGCGGTCTCTGAGGCGATCGTTGTGGCGTCATGTGGTGGCGTGTTGCATCGCCATGCTTGACTGAAGCTAAACGACCATTTAGTTTATGTCAAGGACCCAGCGATGAGCCCACGACGCCGCAAGGCGGAGGATGCAGATGTATTCGCGGCCGTGGTGCGGGTGATGATGCGCGTCGGACCCGCTGAGCTGACACTCGGCGCCATCGCGGCGGAGGCGGGCGTGACAGCGGGCGCCCTCGTGCAGCGGTTTGGCTCCAAGCGCAAGCTGCTGCACGCGCACGCGCGCGACGCGGCCGCCAGCGGCGATATCGGCTTTGGCGCGCCGCGCCGCGCGCGCGCGTCGTCACCGCTCAGCGATCTTCGCGCCGTCGCGGCGGTGTACGCCAAGCTGGCCGAATCGCCTCGCGCCGCGCTGCGAAATCTCGCCTACTTGCACAACGACTTGGCGGACCCGGTGCTCCGGAGGCACCTGCTGCGGCTGAAGCGAACCGCCCGGGTTCATTACGAGCAACTGCTCGCCGCCGCCGTCGCTGCCGGCGAACTGCGCGCTGATACCGACGTTCGGGCTCTGGCGCGGATGATTGAGGTCACGCTTGATGGTTCGTTCCTGGCGTGGACCATCTATCGCGAAGGGCCGGCGGCTACGCGTCTGCGCGAGGATTTCGACGCGACGCTCCGGCCGCACCTGACGCACGGGCGTCGAGAGGGACGGGTCAGGACATGAGGGCCGAACCGTGTGTCGTGAGCGTGGCCGAACACACCGGCTGGGCGTACCTGGTCTGCGTCGTGGTGCGCGGCAACGTGCCGGCAGTTATTGCTCGCCGGCGCGTGGCGCTCATCGATCAGGGTCTGCCGACAATGCCGTACGAACAT
>Ga0068863_100006436_pt1 | contig 11516 bp, 9 predicted proteins | sample KBSSwiS62_FD_66596 | JGI IMG/M metagenome (GOLD analysis project Ga0068863, IMG submission 66596) | Switchgrass rhizosphere microbial communities from Kellogg Biological Station, Michigan, USA - KBS Switchgrass S6-2 | ecosystem: Host-associated > Plants > Roots > Rhizosphere > Soil ...
TAGAGCAGGAACAGGTTCGGGAATCCGGGGACCGTGATGCCGAGATAGGCCCGCGCGTCTCCGTGCCACTGGGCGTGCAGATCGGCCCCGCCCCGTCCGACGACCGTCATCGGGGTGAGGAAGTCCGACGCGCGGAATCCCGTGCCGTAGATGATGACGTCGACCTCGTGCTCGACCCCGTCCATCGTGACGACACCGCGCGGCGTTATCCGCTGGATGCCGTCGGTGAGGACATCGACGTTCTCTCTCTTCAGCGCCGCCAGGTACACGCCGTTGTCGCGCAGCGTGCGCTTCGCCATCGGTGGGTAGGTCGGCAGCACGGCGGCAAGCAGGTCCGGCCGGTCCGGGAGCTGCGCCGTCAGGTAGCCGGTCAGCATCTCGCGGAACTCGTCGTTCAGCGCCGAGACGGCCCGTTCGCTGGGCGGGTAGTCGGGGTCCACGATGGCGGCCTGGAGACCGCCGTGCACGACGGGCGCGAACAGGGAGAACCGGTACCAGGCCTCGTAGAACGGGACATGCCGCAGCAGCCAGCGCAGGTTCTCCGGAATGGCGTCGTGAACCTCCGGCGTCGGGATCAGCCAGCCCGGGGTGCGCTGGAAGACGGTCAGCTGCCCGGCCTGCCCCGCCACGATCGGGATGAACTGGAAGGCGCTGGCGCCGGTGCCCACGATCGCGACCCGCTTGCCGGCCAGCTCGACGTCGTGGTCCCAGCGCGCCGAGTGGAACGCGGGCCCCGCGAAGTCGGCCAGCCCGGGGATGTCCGGGAGACTCGGCTGGTTGAGCTGACCGGTGGCGCAGATGAACGCGTTGGCTCGTACGGTCCGCTCACCGTCCGCGGACCGTAGGTCGATCTTCCAGACGCCGAGGTCGTCGTCGTACTCGGCACGGGTGACCTCGGTGCCGAAACTGATGTTCTGGCGCACGCCGGACGTGTCGGCGAAGTCGCGGAAGTAGTCGAGCAGCACGTCCTGCGTCGAGAAGTGGTCGGACCAGTCCAGCCGGGGCGCGAAGGAATAGCAGTACGAATGGCTGGGCACGTCGACCCGGCAGCCCGGGTACTGGTTCTCGAACCAGGTGCCACCGACCTCTTCGTTCTTCTCGAACAGCTGGTAGTCGACGCCGGCCTGGGACAGCCGGTACGCGGCGAGCAGCCCCGACATTCCGGCGCCGACGACCACGACCTGGAAGTCCGCCTCGGGAGCGAGTGACTGCCTCGTCCAGGCGGGCGCGCGGGGGTCGTCGCCGGCGAGCACGAGCTCCTCGGACAGCAGGGGAAGGAAGTCCTCCTCGACGAGCGGCATGCCCCAGGTGATGATCTTCTGCAGGGTCTGTTCGCTCGGCCGGTCGGCCGCCCGGCAGCCACCGTCCCGGAATCTGCCGAGGACGGCGAGAGCCAGCTCGCGAGCCTCGTCGCGCTTCTGGGGCGACAGGCCGCGCGTCGGGTCGTACCGGTCGCCGTTGGGCCGCAGGTCGTCGCGCAGGATCGACAGGTCGTCCGTGAGGTAGGCCAGGGTCTGCAGCAGCGAGGGAACCTCGGCGTCACGCAGATGCTCACGCAGCTCGTCGTCGGTGGCGTCGAGCGGGGCGACGCGCAGGTGGGCGAAGGGGCTCGGGGTCCAGCCAAGCCTGGCCGCCATGGCGTCGGCGACGAGTTCTAGCGCCTCGACGCTGCCCGGCAGGTTCACCATCGTGAAGAACCCGTGCATCTGCCCGTCGAAGCGGCGGTGCGTGACCGCCACGCCGGCCTCCGCCAGCCGTCGCGCGTACGCCTCGCCCTCGTCCCTCAGCGGGTCGTGCTCGGCGGTCACCACGATCGCGGGCGGAAGCCCGGCGAGGTCCGCCGCCCGCAGGGGCGAGGCGTCGGGGTTCGTCCGCAGCTCGGGATCCGGAAGGTAGTGATCCCAGAACCACCGCATCGAGGCCGCGCTGAGCATGAGCTGGTTGGCCGGGTCGAGATAGGACGAGGTGGTCAGGTCGCAGTCGGTCACCGGATAGACGAGCACCTGCAGCGCGATGTCTGGCCCGTCCGCGGCATCGCGAGCCCGGCGGGCGGCGACGGTAGCGAGGTTTCCCCCCGCGCTGTCGCCGGCGACCACGAGCGGCACGTCGCCACCGGCGAGGTCCCGCAGCCGGCTCGCGGCCCACCGCACCGCGGCGTCCGCGTCGACCACCGCCGCCGGGAAAGGGTGCTCCGGCGCCAGGCGGTAGTCGACGGCCACGACCGTCGACGCCGTCCGCTCCGCGAGCCGCCGCATCAGCACGTCCGACTGCGCCACGCTCCCCACCGTCCAGCCGCCGCCGTGGAAGTACACGACGACGGCGGTGGTACGAGCCAGCGGGCGGTAGGTACGGACGCGGAACGAGCCTCCGTCGCCCGAGGTCACCTCGTTGTCCGTGACGTCATGCATCGCCGGCCCCACACCGAACATCGGCAGCAGAAGCCCACCGAGCGACCGGGCCTCGGCTAAGGTCATCTGCTCGAGCGGTGGTGCGCCCGACGCGCTGAACTGGGCGAGCAATTCTGTGGTGGCTGCATCGAGTGTCATCCGTCGTCCTTTGGCGAGGCCACGACTGCCGGCTGGGTTGGCCGGCCGGGAAAGGCGGTGACGAGGCGGCGACGCCGGCGTTCACAAACAATGCGTCTTTGATGCCCGGGTTCAGGCGCCTGTCGGGTGTAAATGAGGCCGAGCGCTGACGCCGCGCTCGGGTCGGGTATCGGTCGCGAGTAGGGCCGGAGGGCATCCGGACGTTCCGCGAGCCGCAGAGCATCCATCACGGCGGCGGCGTGTCGGTGGCGCGCCGTGTTGGTGGCGGTGGCGGCCCTGTCCGCCACCACGACCGGCACGGTCCGGCCGTGGCGCGGCCGGGTCGTCTCGGCGCTCCCGAAGCCGAGTCGGTGTGAGGAGAGAATGCCGGCCGTGGCCGTGGCTCGCGGCGGCGTCAGCCTCGCTACTTCAGGCAGCCGCCGAGGTCCACCGGCAGCGTCACGCCGGTGACGTAGCGGGACTCGTCGGAAGCCAGCCACAGCATGGCGTTGGCGATGTCGACGGGTTCGAGCCACGGGACCGGCATGACCGTCAGCGACTTGAAGCCCTCCACGGTGTCCTCGCGCCGAGGGTTCTCCAGATCGGGACGGAACCGCTGGAAGATCGTCTCATTGTTGATCATATTGGTGTCGACGCTGTTCGGGCACAGGGCGTTGACCCTGATCATGTGGGGCGCGAGGTCGAGCGCCATGGAGCGCATCAGGCCCACCACGGCGTGCTTCGACGCCGAGTAGTCCGCCATGTTGCGGCTCCCCTTGAGCCCCAGCACCGACGCCGTGACGATGATGGACCCCCTGCTCCCGGCCTCGATCATCCGCGGCGCCACGGCGCTGACGGTCGTCCACACCCCTTTGGCGTTGACGTCCATCACCGCCTGCCACTGGCGTTCGGACACCTCCCAGAACGGCGTGCCGGCCGGGCAGATCCCCGCGTTCGCCACCACGACGTCGACCGGTCCCGCCTCGCCGACGACGCGGTCCATCGCGGCGCGGTCCCGTACATCCGCGACATGCGACGTCACCCGCGCGCCGGCCTTCTCGGCCAGCGCGACCGTCTTCTCCAGGTCGGCCGCCGTACCCATCGGGTACGGCACGTCCGGATAGTCGGTGAGCAGGTCGACGAGCACCAGGTCGGCGCCCTCCTCGGCGAGCCGCACGGCGTGCGCCCGGCCCTGCCCGAGGGCCGCGCCCGTGACCAGCGCCCGCTTGCCCGCGACCCGGCCCGTCATCGTCCCTCGCCGGCGGCGGTCGTCAGGGCGGGGGTCGTGGGGTGCAGCCGGACGGGGAAGGTGAGCAGGCCGCGGGTCGGGACGGAGTGGTAGGTCACCTCGCCGACCAGCTCGATCGCCTCGAGTCGCTCGGCCGCGACCGTGAAGCCGGTCTGCAGCACCAGGCGGGCCAGGTTCGAGCCGAGGCAGCGGTGGATCCCGACCCCGAACGCGACGTGCCGGTTGGGGCTGCGCGCGGGGTCGAACGTCGCCGCGTCCGGGAACGTCTCCTCGTCGTAGCAGGCCGAGGCGTAGCTGATCAGGAGGCTGTCGCCGGTCTCCAGCTGGACACCCCCGAGCTCGACCGGGCAGGTGACCGACCGGCGAAGCCCCGACGAGGGCGCGAACATCCGCAGGGACTCCTCGACGAACCCGGCCGGGGCGACGTCTCCGCGGCGCAGCGCGCCGAGCAGCTCGGGGTGCGTCGCGAGGTGGTGCAGGCCGCCGCTGAGCACGCTCGCGGTGGTCTCCAGGCCGCCCAGGACGAGCAGGGTGACGGCCAGGATCGCCTGTTCGGCGCTGATCGGCTCGCCGTCGACCTGGAAGTGCGCGATCACGCTGAGCAGCTCGTCCTCGGGGGGACGGGCCCGCAGCTCGTTCACCAGCGGGGCGATGAACGCGCCCAGCGCCGCGTACCCGGCCTGGGATGCCTCGTGGTCGTCCGAGAAGACCGCCTGGTCGACGTAGCCGGCGCAGGTGCGGGCCTGCTCCACCGTCAGCTGCATGATCTGGGTGAAGAACACCTCGGTCGGCAGGAGGCTGGCATAGGTGGCGACCAGGTCGACCTCGGGCTGCGCGAGCGCGCGGTCGAGCATGGCGTGCGCGGCGGCCCGGATCGCCGGCTCGTGCGCCGCCATCCGCTGGCGGGTGAACCAGCGGTTGAGCAGCCCGCGCCAGGCGGTGTGCTCGGGCGGGTCGGTGTCGATCGGGGGCAGCCGCGTGCCTCCCGGGTCGACCGCGACGCCCTCGCGCGACGAGAAGGTCTCGTGGTCGCGCAGGACGCGGTAGACGTCGTCGTAGCGGCTCACGAAGTACTCGTGCGGAACCGGAGTCGGGGCGACCGGCGCCTCGGCTCGCAGGGTGGCGAGCACCTCGTGGTAGCGGTCGTTGAAGTCCGCGGAGCGGGTGTTCACGATGTGCGGGCAGCCCGCCGGACCGGGAGTTAACGCTGCGCCGGCGGTGCGGGCTCCGATGGTCTCGGACACGAGATCCTCCGGGTGGGGCGGTCCGGCGAGGCCGGCCGCATGATGGTCGAGATCAGCGCGATCCGGTGGTGCCGGGCAGCCCGGCCGGGGTCGGGACGTGGCCCATCGTGCGGGCCGCGGTGGCGCCGGCGTCGACGACGAGGTTGATGCCGCAGATGTAGCTGGCGTCCGGCCGGTTGAGGAAGAGCAGGGCGCGCGCCTGCTCGACGGGCTGGGCGGGACGGCCGATGGGCAGCACCCGCGAGTCCCAGAAGTCCGCGCCGTAGAAGTCCTTGAAGTGGGTCGTCATCGGCGTGAAGGTGTCGCCGGGGCTGAGCGAGTTGATCCGGATGCCGCGGGAGAGCAGGTCGGTGCTGCGGTACAGCGTGTAGGCGATCACGCAGGCCTTCGAGAACCGGTACCCGGCCTCGACGGTGTCGAGATGGTCCGCCACCCACGCCTGGCCGCTCGCGAACCCGTCGGTCGCGAGCAGCTCCCGGATCGGGTCGAGCAGGTCCGGCCAGCCGAGGCCGCCGACCGACGCGACGCTGGCCACGGCCGACCCAGGCCCCATCCGGGGCACGAGCGACTCGGTGAGGTGTCGCAGGCCCAGGAAGTTCACCGCGATCACCTCGGTCGGCCCGAAAGTCTGGGGCAGGCCCGCGCAGTTGAACAGCGCGTCGATCTCGCCGGGCAGCCCGGCGACGGCCGCGTCGATCGACGCAGGGTCGCGCAGGTCCACGACGGTCGACGAGGCGACGCCGGCGGTGACCGGCTTGATGTCGAGGGCGTGCACGAGGGCGCCCTCGGCCACCAGAAGCTCCGCGGCGGCCCCGCCGATGCCGGAGGCGGCACCGGTGACGACGACGTGCTTGCCGGAGAAGGTGGTGGTCATCGCTGCAGCTCCGTGGTCAGGGTGGAGACGTCGGTGACGTTCTCCAGGTCGAGGACGGCGCCGATGAAGGAGTCCAGCGCTTCCGGCTTGATCGGAACCCGGGCGTAGGAGGCGCAGTCGCGGAACTTGCGCTCCACCTCCTCGGGCGACAGGCGGCTGTACGGCCAGACGCCGCGCGGCTGGTCGACGCGGTGCGTGAGGTGCCGCCCGTCCGTGGTGGTCACCTCGATCCGGGCCGGCAGCGCGGCCTTGCGGATGGCAAGGCTCGGGTCGTCGACGGCGTCGATCCGCCGGGCGAAGTCGAGGACCGCCGGGTCCGCCAGGCGCTCCGGGAGGAAGTCGTCGAGGGTGACGTCGCCGCGTACCGCGGCGACGGCGATGGAGTAGGGGATGGAGAACTTGGCGTCCATCGCCGTGGTCGGGGCGCGCCGAGCCTCGATCGGCTGGGTGAGGGCGAACGTGCCGAGAGTGGTCGCGATGACGAGCGAGTCGACGTCCTGCGCCCGCAGCTCGTTCTCGGCGAACAGTTGCAGGGTCGCGTCGATGGCGCAGTGCGAGCCGCCGCACGCCGGCCACACCTTGAAGGACACCTCGGCGCCGCGGAACCGCCGGCCGAGGTCCGCGGTGACCTGCTCGCGGTCGTAGGTGCCGCCGAAGTAGGTGGCGAACAGACCGCCGCGGCCCTCGAAGGTGTTCTCGATGCCCTGCGCCCCGCGGCGCGCGAGCAGCGCGGCCATGACGCCGGCCTTGTTCGGCCAGGACCCGTTGAACGAGGCGATGTTGGAGTTGGGACTCCAGCGCATCTCCAGCGTGCCGGCGGCCTGCGCGAAGGCGATGCCGAGCGCGGCGCGGGTGGCGCCGGAGTCGAGGCCGAGCACCTTGGCCGCGGTGGCGGCGGAGGCGAACCCCCCGAAGACCGGGGTGCCGAACCAGGCGCCGTGGCTGGGCACGGTCGCCGCCAGGCGGGTGCCGAGGTCGTTGCCGAGGGCGACGGCGGTGATCAGGTCGCGGCCCGAGAGCCGGCCGACGTGGTTCGCCAGCGCGAGCGCGGTGGGCACCGTCGGCGTGCTCGGGTGGTAGCCGACGTCGCGGACCAGGTCGTCGAAGTCCAGTCCGTGGACGAGGGCTCCGTTCGCCCAGGCCGCGAGCGGGGCGGGCAGCCGCACGTCGCCGAAGCCGAGCACCGGGCTCTCCGGGGTGCCCCCGAACTCCTGCGCGACCGCGACGTAGTCCTGGACACCCGGGGTGAGGCCGCTCGAGGCGAGCGTGACCCCGACGGTGTCAAGGATGCTGAGCTTCGTCGCCGCGACCGTGTCCTCGTCGAGGTCGGCGAACGTGGTGGCGACCAGGTGGTCGGCGATGGTGAAGGCCAGATCCCGGTCCGAGTCGCCCCGTGCCTCGGCGGGCCGAGCCGTGGTGGTGGTCATGTCAGGCCTCCACTGCCGTGACCGAGCGCGGGTCCCGGGTCGTCGGGCTGGCCGGCGGGTCGGACTCGTCCGCCCTCGTTGACCGGGCGCGCGCGGGGCATCCGGCGGTCGACTGGACATGGCCGAGGCTCATGGTGTTCCTCCTCCGAGAGGGCGGGCGGCGGCGAGCCGGCCGTTGCGTTCACCGATCCTCGACCGGCCGGCGTGGCCACGGCCGCGGCGGGAGCGCCTCCGGGGACGAGCCGGTGCCGGGATGGGCGGGACGGCTAAATGCATCGGTGTCCTCCGGTCGCGCGGCGTCATCCCCCGCGGCCGGGCGCGACGCCTGGCAGAGCACCTTACGCCAGATGTGCCGCCGGATGTCAACATGCCACCGAGTGCCAAAAACTGCAATGGTAGGCTCGCCGGCATGACGAGCCCGGCACCCGTGGCACTGCGCGAGCGAACGCGGCGACTGATGCGCGCAGAGCTGATGGACATCGCGATGGCTCTGTTCGCCCAGCAGGGGTACGAGGCGACGACGATCGACGAGCTGGCGCAGGCGGCCGGCATGTCGAAGCGGACCTTCTTCCGGTACTTCGGGTCGAAGGAGGACCTGGTCCTGGGCAACCAGGAGTCCATCGGCGAGGAGCTGGCCGGCGCGCTCGCCGAGCGTCCGGCGGACGAGCCGCCGTGGCTGGCCCTGCGCCGGGCGTTCGACCTGATCGTCGATCGGATGGATGCCGATCCGGACCGCTCGGCGGTGCTGCTGCGGATGTTGAACGAGACGCCCGTCCTGCTGGCGAGCCAGCTGGCGCGTCGTTCGCGGTGGCGGGACCTGCTCGCGCCGCACCTGCTGTACAGGTTCGACCCGCCGGTGCGGACCGACGCCGACCCGCGCGCGCTCGCGATGGCCGGTGCCGCCCTGGCCTGCTACGAGGCGGTACAGCGCACGTGGCTCGACTCCGGCCGAAAGGTGCGGATCTCGGTCCTGATGGACCAGGCGATGTCCGCTGTCACGCCGCTGGAGCCGGACGGGCAACGATCGCTTTCCGCCGCCTCCTGACCGTCGCGTGCCCGTGAGACGGACGTCAGTCCTTCGGCGCCTGCTCGGACCTTAGCCTTGCCATGCCGGCGACGGCTTCCATGGCATCGTCGAGGAGCGTGCTCATCGAAATACTGCCGTTCGTGTCGATCCACGCGGTCTGCGCCATCTGATAGCACATGATGGCCGCACCCGCGATCGCCGCGGCGCACAGGCCGGGAGCGGCCGCGGTTTCGGCCGCCGGCAGGTGCGCGGCGACGTGCGGCGCCAGGAGCATCGCCCATTCATGTTGCCTGCTGAGCTGGCCACCGCGAAGTTCGGGCGTGCCATGCAGCATCCCGACAAGACGACGCGCGCGACCGTCCGAATCGTCGATCGCCGCGACGATGGGATCAAAGGCGCGGCGTAGCGCGAGCCATGGCGGCTCAGCCGCCGGACGCTCGGCAAGCGTCTCGGCCAGCAGACGTCCGATCTGCTCCTGGCTGGCCAGGGCCAGCTCCTCTTTCGATCCGAAATAACGAAAGAAGCTTCGCTCCGACATGCCGGCCGCCCGCGCGACCTGGGCGACCGTCGTCGACTCGTACCCGCCGGCGGCGAAGAGATCCATGGCGCAACGGCTGAGCTCGGCGCGCACCGCCTGCCTGGTGCGCTCACGGAGCGAGACGGGTTGCGCCACCAGGCCAGTCTACAAGAAATGTCAGCGTCTGTCAGATCTGGCGGGCGCTGCTGAGCGTCACGCCGCTTGTCCGTGGAGCGCCGTGCCGGGTCGAGCGCGAGCCCGCCCGGGCCCGCGTCCGGCCGCCGGATCGGCGGCCCAGCTGGCCGGCCCCGCCGGGGCGTGCTGCCACCTGGAGAAGAAGGTCCGCTACCTGCGCGACGTGCAGTTCGGCCTGTTTGGTGAGGGCCAGTGGCGCGGTCCCGGCCGGGTCCGGGCGGGTCTTGACACTAAGTGTAGATGTTGGCATAGACTGCCAGGTAGGGCAGAGTGAGACAGTCGCTGGGGCGTGACTGGCCGTACGGTTCGCCAACCGACTCGCGCCCGATAACGCGGCCGTGTCGACGTCCCGTGACGAAGCGCGACACGGCTGGACCCGAGGAGTTGCAGTGACAGGTACCCCCGCGAAGTGCCCCGCGTACCCGATGGCGCGCGACGCGCGATGCCCGTTTGCCCCCCCAGGGATCTGGTGTCGCTGCAGTCCGCAGTTCAAGCACGAGATGGCGGTGTACGGAGTTCACGAGCTGCCGGTCACCTGGTGACGGGCCACGAGACGCATGCGCAACAAGGGCGAGAAGGCAACGAGCCCGTCGATCTCTGATCGACGGGCTCCTCGTCGGCGACCGTGGTCGCCACGAAGGAGAACCTGACCGTGGGTAATGCAGCGGGCGGAGCCACTGGCCGCGTCGTCGTCGTCGGCGCGGGCCTTGGGGGACATCGTGTCGTGACAGCGTTGCGCGGCTCCGGTCACGAGGGTGGAATAACGCTCGTCGGCGACGAGGATGCCGTCCCGTACGACCGGCCGCCGCTGTCCAAGCAGGTGTTGCGGACCGGTTCGCCGCCGCCGCGGCTCGGCAGCGGCGAGGAGTACGAGCGCCTCGGGGTCGAACTGCGCCTCGGCGGCGCGGCGGTCGGTCTGGACGGCGACCGTTCGGTGGTGGCGTTGGCCGACGGGACCGAGCTGGAGTACGACTCGCTCGTGATCGCCACCGGCGCGAGAGCCAGGACCCTGCCGTTCCTGAGTGAGGCCGGCGCCCGGACCCTGCGCACGGAGAAGGACGCGCTCGAACTGCGTGGCCAGCTTTCCCGAGGCGGGCGGCTGGCGGTGATCGGCGGTGGGTTCATCGGCTGTGAGGTCGCGGCCAGCGCCCGCGCCCTCGGCGTGGATGTCACGATCGTGGAGGCGATGCCGTCGTTGCTGACACGGGTCCTCGGAAGCACGGTCGGGGACCTGATAAGGGCGGTTCATGAGGAGCAGGGCGTGGAGGTGCTCTGCGGTACGAACGTGGTCTCGGCTCGCCCGCGGGGCAGCGGCATCGCTCTTGAACTGTCGACGGGAAACGAGGTCGTCGTCGACACGGTCGTCGTCGGCGTCGGAAGCGTCCCCGAACTCGACTGGATCCCAGACGGCACGATGAAGATCGACGACGGCATTCTGTGCGAGCCGTCCGGGCGAACGACGGTGCCGGACGTCTACGCCCTGGGTGACGTCGCGCGCTGGCGGCACCCCCGCCTCGGGCTCGGCCCACGATGCGAGCACTGGACCGCGACCGTGGAGCAGGCCGCCGTCGTCGCGCACAACATCGTCACGGGAGACTCGCGAGCCCACGACGCCGCTCCCTACGTCTGGAGCGACCAGTTCGACACGAAGCTGCAGGTCGTCGGCTGGCCGGACCCGGGCGACGACGTGACGATCGTCAGCTGGGGGAGCCGGGGCCGGCCGGTCGCGGTGTTCGGTTCGCACGGTCGGCTCACCGCGGCGGTGGGTCTCGGCGCGGCGCCGGCGATCGCTCGGCTGCGCGGGCTCCTCGCGCGTGAGGAGGTCCCGTTGGAGACCGCACTCGCGGCGCTCGGCTAGCACCGCGTATGGCCGCGGGCTGGGCGTGACGGGATCCGACCTGCCAGTCAGGTGTCCGGCACCTCCGTCCATCCCGTTCGTGCCGTCCTCGCCAGGGGGAACCTCGCGGCGCCCGGGCGGCCAACGCCCCTTGCGACGTCGCAGAGGTTCCGAGAAGCAGCAGTCGTCACGGCGCCGTCGAACGACCGATGACGTCGGACCAACCGGAGGAGTCGTATGAAGATCACCGTCAACCGCGACATCTGCATCGGGGCGGGACAGTGCGTCCTGTCGGCCGGTACCGTCTTCGACCAGGACGAGGACAGCGGCCTGGTCGTTCTCCTCGACGAGGCTCCGCCCGACGACCTCCTGGAGCAGGTGCGGGAGGCGGCCCAGGTCTGCCCCGCCCTGGCGATCGTGGTCGACGAGCAGGCCTAGCACTGCTCCGGGCCTGGCCTGATCCGATGACGGCCGGACGTCCCTGGTCCGGCCGACTCCGCCGAACTGATCTAGACGTTCGCTCTTGACGCATGGTGACGCACGCCATGACTATGCGCCCGCTTGTACGGTGTGTTTGCAGTTCTGTGCAAGCGTACAAATTCTGTATACAGCCATCCGGCC
>Ga0068863_100006437_pt1 | contig 11516 bp, 8 predicted proteins | sample KBSSwiS62_FD_66596 | JGI IMG/M metagenome (GOLD analysis project Ga0068863, IMG submission 66596) | Switchgrass rhizosphere microbial communities from Kellogg Biological Station, Michigan, USA - KBS Switchgrass S6-2 | ecosystem: Host-associated > Plants > Roots > Rhizosphere > Soil ...
CCCATGCGCAATCGTTCTGCTCCCGCGGCCGACGTCGTTCCGATCCTCATCTACGGCGACGTCGCGAAAGCCGTCGACTGGCTCTGCGCAGCGTTCGGATTTCAGGAACGCCTGCGCGCGCCCGATAGCAACGGCGTGATCAATCACGCCCAGCTGAACGTCGGCGACGGCGCGATCATGGTCGGCCGCTCGCGCGGGCCGATCAAACCGCTCGAAGCACGAGACATTCGGCAGTACGTGCTCGTCGACGTGCAAGACGCGGACGCGCACTGCGAACGCGCGAAGCAACACGGCGCGACGATTTTGCAGGCGCCCACGGACATGCCGTTCGGCGCGCGCCAGTACACGGCCAGCGACCTCGAAGGCCACTGGTGGACGTTCTCGCAGAACGTCGCCGACGTCGAACCGGCCGCGTGGGGCGCGATCGAGAAAACCGCGGCGCGCTGATCAGCGCTCCGCCGACCACTTCCAACGCAGGTGATCGGCGTTTGCCGCCGACCGCCTGACGCGCGTTGATCAGGGCTTGCCGACTGGCACCGCCGTCGCCTTGTACGGCTTCACGGGCGGAGCCGGCGAGCCCGGCGGCGCGAACAGCGACGACAGTTGGCCCTCGAGCACGTAGACGTTCTCGCCCACCACGGTCACGGCGACGGGGCCGTCCGGGAAGCCGGCCTTGAGCACGGTGTGCTTGCCCTCGGTCTTCGCGGCATTCAGCACGATCTTGCTCACCTTGCCGCCGTCGCCGCCTTCCGCGACGAGCAGCGCGCTCGAGCCGAACGAGCGCATGCCGTCGGGTCCGGCGATCGCGGAGTCGAGCTTCACTTCGGTGACCTTGCCGGCCTTGCCGTCCTTCTCGATCGGCACGCTGAAGATCTTGTTGGTGCGCAGTGCGTTCACGAGCACCGTGTCGCCGAGCACGGCGATGCCGTCGACCACGCCGCCACTCGGGCCGAACGCGCCGTCCGCGCCCGCCCACACTTCGAGCTGCTGCGCGCCGGGTTTGAGACGCGCGACTTGCATGTTCTGCGTGTCGCTCGCGTACGCGGTGCCGTCGCGGCCGACGGCGATGTCGTTGCAGAACGCGCCCGCAGTCGGCAGGTTCCACTTGCCCTTCGGCGCGCCCGATTTCAGATCGAACGCGTAGAGCGCGGACGGTGGCGGCGGCGGTGTGCCGGCCGGAGGCGGCGGCCCGAACGCCGGCGAGCCCGAGCACGCGTAGAGCGTGTTCGACTTGTCGTCGGCGAACACGCCGAACACGGGGCCGATGCCATTCGTCTTCGGCTTGATGAACGGCTCCGCGGTGGCGGCACCCGGCTTCGCGCGGAAGATCTGTCCGGTGCCGATGCTCCCGACGTAGACCGTGCCGTCACTGCTCGACGTCAGGCTCTCGGTGGCGAGCTTCTCGCCCGGGACCACGATCTCGGCGGGACCGGCGGCGAGCGCGCGCCCGGCGGGCGCGGTGGCGGCTACGGCTGCGGCCACGGTCGCCGCCACCGTTGTTGCGAGGCCGAGTGCATTGAGACCAGCGTGCTTGGCGGCGTTCTTCATGTTTTCTCCTGGCGGGCGTGGTGCGGTCGCGGTTCGTGGAAGTCTTGCGGGCGCCGCTGCTTTATATGCCAGCCGGTTCGATCGGTCCAGCGGCAACGCGGTGCGATCGATGCGTGCCGACGGCGATTCGGTCCCCGAATCGGAGCAATTATCTGAAGCTCGGTACCTCGGAGCTCGTGTCGTGGTTCCGAACGGCGATGCGCGCGATGTGTGTGGGGTGCGACGCGGGATCGTCACCTCATGTGACAACTCCGCTTAGATTGTCCAGGAATGTGTCAATTGCCCGCGACACCATCACACAGATGCCCCTCCTTCATAAACGCGGCTGCGCGCGCACGGAGTGACGTATCGCGGTGGCCCGATCGGCATGCTGGACGTCGCTCCAAGCCGGGCGGATAGAATAGCGGTCATGCAAAGGCGCAAGCTCGGCGACGGTCTCGAAGTGTCGGCCATCGGTCTCGGCTGCATGGGGCTCAGCTTCGCGTACGGACCGGCTACAGAGAAGTCGCAAGCGATCGCGCTGATCCGTTCCGCCGTCGAGCGCGGCGTCACGTTCTTCGACACGGCAGAGGTCTACGGTCCGTTCACGAACGAGACGGTGGTCGGCGAAGCGCTCGCGCCGTTTCGTGACGAGGTCGTGATCGCGACGAAGTTCGGCTTCGACATCGATCCCGACACTGTGGGGCAACGCGGCGTCAACAGCCGGCCCGAGCATATCAAGCAGGTCGCCGACGCGTCACTGAAGCGCCTCGGCACCGATCGCATCGATCTCTTCTATCAACATCGCGTCGACCCGAACGTGCCGATGGAAGACGTCGCCGGCGCCGTGAAGGACCTGATCGACGCCGGCAAGGTGAAGCACTTCGGCTTGTCCGAGGCGGGCGTCGACTCGATCCGGCGCGCGCATGCGGTGCAGCCGGTCGCGGCGCTGCAGAGCGAGTACTCGCTCTGGTGGCGCGAGCCCGAGCAGAGCGTGTTGCCGGTGCTCGAGGAGCTCGGCATCGGCTTCGTGCCGTTCAGCCCGCTCGGCAAGGGTTTTCTGACGGGCGCGATCGACGACAGCACGCAGTTCGACAAGAACGACTTCCGGAACGTCGTGCCGCGCTTCTCCGCGGACGCTCGCAAGGCGAACGCCGCGTTCGTCGAGCGCCTCGGCGAGATCGCGTCGCGCCATCGCGCCACGCGCGCGCAGATCGCGCTCGCGTGGGTACTTGCGCAGAAACCATGGATCGTGCCGATCCCCGGTACGACGAAGCTGAACCGCCTCGACGAGAACCTCGCGGCGGCCAACTTGACGTTGACGGCTGACGACCTGCGCGAGATCGACGCGATGCTTGCCGGCATCGCGGTGCAAGGCGAGCGGTACCCGCCGCACCTCGCGAGGCTCGTCGGGCGTTGAGACCCGGCGCGACCGCTCGCGCCGGAAGAACCAGCAGGTGTACAGTCGCCGCTCATGCGTGGACGGTGGCTCTCCCTGGCTCTCGCGATCGCGACGACTTCCTTCTTCGGCGCTCAGGCAATGGCGCAGCAGAAGCCGCCGCAGCAAAAGCCGTGGACCCTGCCGCGGCTCGCAAGCGGCCGGCCCGATCTGCAAGGCACGTGGGAGAACAACAGCGCCACGCCGCTCGAGCGGCCGGCTCAGCTAGCGGGCAAGCCGCTGCTCTCCGAGGACGAGCTCGCCGCGATGAAGGCGCGAGCGGCGCAAGTCTTCAATCCGAACGCGGACGCGGTGTTCGGGGATACGCTCTACCTCGCGCTGCTCGACGACAAAGTCTCGCGCCAGCTCGGCGCCACGGGCACGTACAGCCAGAACTGGGTGCCGAATCGGTACTTCGAGCGACGCACGTCGCTGATCGAAGATCCCGCCGATGGGCGCCTGCCGCCGCTCACGCCGCAAGCGGTCGAGCGCCGTGCCGCGCGCGTCACAGCGCAACCAGCCCGCCCACGCGGCGTGAGCGATCTCGCGATCACCGATCGCTGCATCACGTACGGCTTCCCCGATCTGTTCGCCGCGTACATGAGCGTGTACCGGATCATCCAGACGCCCAACGACGTCGTCATTCAAATGGAGAAGATCCACGACGCGCGCGTGATCCCGCTCGACGGCCGGCCGCACGTGTCGCCGACGATTCGGCAGTACCTCGGCGACTCGCGAGGCCGGTGGGAGGGCGACACGCTGGTCGTCGAGACCACGAACTTCCCGGCGTCCGGCAGCCCGATGGGCGGCTACTTCCGGTTCTCGGATGAGAACCTCAAGCTCACGGAGCGATTCACGCGCGTGAGCGACGACACGCTGCGCTACGAGTTCACGGTGGACGACCCCACCGTCTGGACGCGGCCGTGGACCGCGGCGATCTACTGGAAGAAGAGCAGCGGCCAGATTTACGAGTACGCCTGCCACGAAGGGAACTACAGCCTGCGCGGGATGCTGTCCGCCGCGCGCGCCGAAGAAGCCGCCGCCGGCGGGCGGTAATGGGCGAGCCGATCAGCGTCGCCCAGTACTTCCCGTGGGACGGCGGCGCGATTTTTCTAGGTACCGCAGGCGCGATTCCCGCGCACGCGCATCAAGCGATCCAGATCTGTTTCCGGTTCGAGGGCTGCATACGGCTACGGACGAGCAACGAGGAGCCCTGGACCGAGTACGAGATCGCGATCGTTCGGTCTCGGCAACGTCATGCGATGGACGGCGCGCGCGTCCATTACGGCGCGACGATCTTCGTCGAGCCGGAGACGCGCGAAGGCCATGTCCTCACTGAGCGGTACGCTCGGCAAGCCATCGCGGAAATCGGGCGCGCGCTTGTCGTAGACACCCTGCCCTCACTGCGCGCGGCAGCGTTGGAACGGCGTGGTCGCGCCGCAATCGTCGAGCAAGCACGTCGCGTGGTGCACGCGCTCACGCAACAGGCCGAACCGAGCGCGGCTAGCGACGAGCGGATCATCCGTGCGGTGCGATACGTCAACGATCACTTGTCGGCACCACTCACGCTGAAACAAGTCGCCGACGTTGCGTACCTCTCGCCGAGCCGTTTTCGTCATCTGTTCGCCGAGCAGACCGGAATGGGCCTGCGCCAGTACGTTCTCTGGCGCCGTTTCGTGAGCGTGTGGGAGCACCGGATGAACGGCGCGTCGCTGTCGACGGCTGCTCATGCGGCCGGCTTCGCGGACTCGGCCCATCTCACGCGCACGAGCCGGCGCATGTTCGGGATGCCGCCGTCTTCGTTGGACATTTCGGCAGCTCCGACCGCCCGGACACCGTGACGGCGAGCTGAGCCCTATCCGCAGACGGCGATCTCGCCCGCCCGGTCGCGACACCGAATAGCCCTTTCGTTCAAGGCGGAGCCGCCAGCCCGCCGTACATTGTGCTCGCACCTCAAATTCACCCAGAAGGAGACCAGCCATGAACGAAGCCAACAACGATCGCTGCCGTTGCAACCCGTGCACCGGATCGGAGTGCAATTGCGGGTGTCAGCAGAAGGCAACGCAGGAGTCCGTGGCACGAGCCGGCTGCACGTGTGGTCCGGAGTGCCGCTGCGGGAGCGCGTGCGGCTGCGGGGTCGCGCGCCACGCCTAGTTGCCGGGAAGCGCGGCAGCGTCGGTGCTGCCGCGCTGAACTCGCGACCCAGACGACGGTCCCGACTCCACGAGGTGCTGTGATGGCCATCTGCAACGAAACCCGCCCCGCTCTCTCCGCGCAACCGCCTGACCGCACGTTCTACATGCGCCCGCTACCCTCTGAGCAGCCCGCGTTGGACTCGGAGACAGGTCGCCGCCTGTTCGCCGAGGCGTTGATTGACGGCGGCATGGCTAGCTACTTCAAGATCGCGCAGCAATTCCACACGCAATCGGAACCCGCGTATTGCAGCCTCGGGACCCTCGTTTGCGCGCTCAACGCGCTCGGGATCGATCCGGCGCGGCAGTGGAAGGGGCCGTGGCGCTGGTTCAGCGAAGAGTTGCTCGATTGCTGCAAGCCCCTCGAAGAGATACGCCTCGTGGGCCTTAGCCTCGACGAAGTGGCGTGCCTAGCGCGGTGCAGCGGCGCGCAGGTCGCGCTGCATCGGCCCGGTTCCGAGTACGGCGTCGAGCGCTTCCGTGAGCACGTCATCGAAATCGCGACGCGAAACGAGCCGGCCGTGCTCATCGTCAACTACTCGAGGCGCACGCTCGGGCAAACGGGCGACGGACACTTCTCTCCGATCGGCGGCTATCACGCGGCTTCGGACTCCGTCCTCGTGCTCGATACCGCCCGATTCAAGTACCCGCCGCATTGGGTTCCGGTCGAAAGCTTGTTCGCTGCGATGCAGGCTCTGGACGACGCAACCGGATTACCTCGGGGCTGGATCGCCCTGCACTCGCGCGCGACGTCATTACCGAACTAGGCTGGTGACGATCTGTGCAGAGCACTGATCACGACCGCATGCGGACGCGTTTGTGACTGTGCAGTCGCGTTCGCGGTGGCCCGTGTCGCGTTTGCGACACGCGTCGCCTTTGAACCACCGCCCGCTTCGCCGGCACTCAGTCTTTGCGTGAAGCGTTCACGCTCGAACAATCATTTAAAGGAATCGAGTCATGAAGACTTTCGCTCCAACCACGGCGAAATGGTCGCGGCTACTCTCACTTTCCGCAGTCGCGGTCGCGCTCGCGGCTTGCGGCAAGGACTACAACGGCTCCAGCAACGCCGGCAGCACTCCGGCGCCGACTGCGACGCTGAGCGTCGCACCGACGACGATCACTCTCGGGCAAAGTGCGAAGCTCACATGGACGGCGAGCGCGGGCACCGACTGCACCGCTAGCAACGGCTGGACCGGCGCGCAGCAGACGAGCGGCAGCGTCGACGTCACGCCGACGGCGACCGGCAACGTCACCTACACGCTGTCGTGCTCGGGCTCGGGCTTCCTCGGCACTGCGACGCAGAACGCAACGCTCGTCGTGCAAGCCGCCAGCGCCTATCTCGCGACGACGCTCGTGGAAGACTTCGCCGGCGGCACAGCGCGGAAGCAGGACACGAATCTCGTGAACCCGTGGGGACTCGCACTCGGCGCGACGTCGCCGATGTGGATCGCGAACAATCACACCGACACGTCGACGCTCTACAACGGCAACGGCGACCTCCAGCCAGTCGTCCCACTCGTCGTGCATCTGCCCGCCGGATTCGACCCGACGGGCATGGTCGCGAACATATCAACGACGGACTTCGCCGTGACCGCCGGCACGACAGCTGTAGCCCCGTTCATCTTCGCCGGCGAGAGCGGCAAGATCGCCGGCTGGGCGCCTACCGTAAATGCAGGCGTCCCGGTCGTGCCGTTCACGGCGCCGGACGGCGCCGTCTACAAGGGCCTAGCGATCGCGAACAACGGCACCGGCAACTTCCTCTACGCCGCCGACTTCCACAACAGCAAGGTCGACGTGTTCGACAAGGCGTACGCGAAGCAGACGCCTTCCGCCACGAGCTTCGCGTTCGCCGATGCGACGCTCCCGGCCGGCTATTCGCCGTTCGGAATCCAGGCGGTGAACATCGCCGGCACGACGCGCATCGTCGTAGCCTACGCGAAGCACGACACGTCGAACCCCGACGACGAGGCGGGCGGCGCCGGCCTCGGCGTCGTGAACGTGTTCGACACGAACGGCGTTCTGGTCACGCACCTCGTCGCCGCAGGCGCCGCGGGCAAGCTCAACGCGCCGTGGGGCGTCGCGATCGCGCCGTCGGACTTCGGCACGCTGAGCAACGCGCTGCTCGTCGGCAACTTCGGCGACGGCAAGATTCACGGTTACGACTCGGGCACCGGCCGCTATCTCGGCGAGCTCGGCGACGGCGCGAGCACTCCGTTCGCGCAGCCCGGCCTCTGGGGCATCTTGTTCGGCAACGATGCCGCGAACCAGCCGCACGCGACACTGTTCTACGCCGCCGGCATCAACGGCGAGGTCAACGGCCGCTATGGCCGCATCGATCTCGGCACGACTCCGCCCGCGTTCGGCACTCCGCCGACCGTGACGTTCACCGCGCCGGCCGGCAATCAGACCGGCACCGTCGCGTTGACGGCTACCGCGACCGCGCCGGTCGCGATCGCGAACATGAAGTTCTACGTCGGCAGCACGTTGATCGGCACGGCGACCACATCCCCCTACACCGTGCAGTGGGACACGACGAAGGTCGCCAATGGTCCCGCGGCGCTGAAAGCCGTCGCGACGGACGCGAACGGCAACCTCAACGCTGTCGCACGGACGGCGACGGTCGCGAACTGATATCGGAGGTCTACCGGTGCCAGGGACGGCGCCGGCCTCTTCGCTCCAAAGCCCCGCTCTACCGCTTGCGGACCGCGACGGTCCGCTTCAGCTCTTCCGTCCAGTTCAATACGACGTTGATCTGCGTCGGTTCATCCCGCTCCTCGACCGGTTTCACCATGAGGAAGCGTTGACCGTCGGCTGAGACGTCGTAGTTCGGACGAGCATAGCCGTTGGTATTCGGAAGGTAACGGCGCTCGAACAGCTCGTGCGGCTTGCCCATCGAGAAAGGCGCCGTCGCGACATCGACGGCCATCATCTTGTCGCCGACGCGATAGAAGATCTCCCGGCCGGTCGGGCTCCAGAGGGGCTCCGTTGCGCCGTCGCTCGCGATTTCACGCTTCCCTCCGGGACCGGGATAGGGCTCGACGTAGATCACGCGTCGGCCTCCCACCGTCGATGCATACAAGATCCAGTGCCCGTCCGGGGAGAATTGCGGAGCGTCGTTGAATGCCGACGCGTCGGGCGGGAAGCGCTCGCGCTTTCGGTCATCGATGTGCAGGAACCAGATCGCCGGATCCTTCGAGGTGTCGACCGTGGCCAAGATCTTTCCGTCCGCAGACCAGGAAAATGGCAGCTCGATGTCCCCGCTCGTCAGCCGCTCCAATCCGCCGCTGCCGTCGGCGAGTTGCCAGAACGTGCGCCCCGGCCCTTCGCGGTTCGAAAAGTACGCAATCCGCGCACCGTCGGGCGTCCACACCGGACTGCCGTTGATGGATCCCTCGAGAGGGAAACGCGACAACGTGTCTTGGCGAACGTAATAGAGCCAAAGCTCGACGCGCGCGTTGTCGTACAGATCGATCGCGATGCGCTCGCCGTCTGGTGAGATCCTCGGTTGGCCGTAGTTGCGCGCGGCGGCGTGTAGCTCAGTCTCGGCGCCGGAGCGGTCGACCCACACGAGCTTGGCTGCGAGTGATGCCGCCTGCCCGGACACGTAAGCCAAGGTCCCGGTCTCCGAGACGGTGTATTGCGCGGGCGAAATTACTTGCGCCCATTGCAAGACGCTCGACACGACCGGGACAGCAGAACCTCTCACTTCCAATCGTTCGGCGTCGAAAGGCGCAGCCATCAGCTTGCCCGCCTGCGCGTAGATCAAGTGGCCGGACGAGACATAGTGCGGGGCGGTCACGGCGGGGCCTTCCATCAGCACGCGCGGCGCCGCCTGCCCGATTGGCTCGACGAGGATTGCGGGACTCGGAGCGAATCGTGCGAAGACAACCGCCTTGTCGTTCGGCAGATACTCCGGATAGAAAGATCCTCCGTCGCCCGCCTCCCCCTTGGTCAGTGACCGGACGAGGCCGCCCTGCTCCGACACGTCGTACAGCTTGCCATCCGCTTTCGGGGAGAAAACGATCGTGCCTCCGCTTCCCCAACTGGCGCCGGCGGCTGCCCACGCGTCCGTCAGCGGTTGCGCTACACCGCCGCTGACCAGCACCTTTTTGAGCTTGTCTTCCGCGAAGAACCCCAACCACCGGCCGTCCCGCGAAAAGAACGGCTCCGTCGCCCCTTCCGTGCCCGCGACCGGCCGAACTTCCCCGCTATCCATGGCTCGCGCGTAAATCTGCTGGGCCTTGCCCGCAGCGGTCGCGACGTACGCGAGCAGAGAGCCGTCGGCCGAAAGGGCCAAGGCCGAGCCCCGCGTCGTCAGGCGTTGCCCCGCCGGTAGCTCAATCGCGAAACGGACCACGGGTCGCGATGGCTCCGGCGTCGGTTTCAGCTTCCACGTCGCGACAACGGCTATCGCCACGGCGGCGAGCCCGATGGCCATCGCGATACGACCGACGCCACGCGCGACGATCGGCGACGTGCCCGCGAATTCGGGTGACCTTCCGGCAACGAGATCGTCGAGGACGATGCGGGCGTCACCGATGTCGCGGAGGCGCAGCCTCGCTTCCTTCTGCAAGCAGCGCCACAACAAAGTGCGAAGCACCGGTGGCGTGTCCGCGGGCAATAGCGACCACTCGGGCTCGCCGCGGATGACTGACGCGAGCGTGTCGGTTGTCGTGTCGCCGTGAAAGGCGAGCTTGCCCGTCAACATCTCGTACAGCACGCAACCGAAGGCCCAAATGTCGGCACGGCGATCGACGGGTTGCGCTCGCGCTTGTTCCGGCGGCATATACGCCGGAGTCCCGAACCACGCGCCCTGCTCCGTCGTCATCCGGCCCACCGTCGTCGCCTTCCCGTTGTCGATGGCTGACGGATGCAAGCCCACGGCTTTCGCTAGGCCGAAGTCGAGAATCTTGACGGTGTCGTTCGCGCCAATTTTGACGTTCGCGGGCTTCAAGTCCCGGTGGACGATGCCCTTCTCATGCGCGTACTCGAGCGCGTCGGCGATTTGCCTCGCGATCACGAGGACTTCGGGAAGCGGGATCGGCCCCCGCGCAATACGTTCCGCGAGCGTCGGGCCTTCGGCCAGCTGCATCACGAGCGCACGCGTTTCGCCGGAATCCTCGAAGCCGTAGATAGAGGCGATGTTGGGGTGATCTAGCGCGGCAAGAAGCTTTGCCTCGCGCCCGAAGCGCGCCACGCGCTCGGGTTCACGAGCGAACGAGTCGCCCAAGATCTTCAGCGCGACATCGCGGCCGAGCTGCGCATCGCGCGCGCGATAAACCTCACCCATCCCGCCCGCCCCGATCAGGCCGACGATCTCGTAGGGACCGATCTTCGAACCTTTGGTGAGGGCCACAGGTTTGGGTCAGACGACGATGCGGCGATTATCGTAGATCAGCGTGCCCGCGGGGTAGCCTTATGTTCGACGACGGTCGCGCTTTTCGCGTTCAGCTTGTGCCAAACGCTGCCGAATCACACGAACGACGTGCGTGGCCCCGAGTAGCGGCGGGATATCGAGACCGAGCAACACGCGCGCGATCCAAGTCCCTCGCTGCTGACGGGCCCGAGCGATTTCGGCTCGCCCACGCTCGGTTAGCAGCAGCTGCACGATTCGGCGATCGTCGTCGTTCGGCGCAAGCTCCACGAGACCCGCATGCGCCGCCTCGAAGCCGACACGCTGCGCGTGCTGGCGGGAGATCTTCATGAGCCGCGCGACGTCGGACAGCGAGCAGCAATAGCTCGACCGCTCGATCGTGGTCAGCAGTCGCCAGACGGGATCCGCCCGGTACGCGAGCTCATCATGCGGGCCCGTCGCGGCGGCGATCTTCTCTGCCGCCTCGGCGATCTCCTCGATTAGCTCAGCCTGCTGCATGGCTAGGCGGTCCCCCATGCGGAGCCGTTCGGCGCGCGACAGCGGTTTGCTGAGATCACGCTTCACGGTGCCACGGTTCGAATGGCGTCAAGCCGTGGCTCGCGGAGCAGGCCGCGATTGGAGCGCTGGCGACCATAGCGCGGTGCGCGGGCGACATACATCGAGTATGGGTGCCGGTCGATTGTCACCCGAAGTTACAAATCCGCTTAGATTGTCCAGGAATGTGACAATCGCGCGCGACATCCCATGACGTTCATTGCGACGCAGCGAGCAGCGAGCCGCGCGCATGCAGCGGCAGGCGTACCGCCCCGCTATACTCGACTCCGGCAGGTCCCGCCGGCACTCCGCCGCTGGTCCCTCGCCACTTCGGGGGCAATAGACAATGAGAACTCCGCCAGGGGTCAGTTCAGCCGACTTCGCGGCAGCCGTCGAGCAGTTCGGCGCCGCGGTCGGCAAACAGTGGGTGTTCACGAGCGACGAAGCCGTC
>Ga0068863_100006440_pt1 | contig 11514 bp, 8 predicted proteins | sample KBSSwiS62_FD_66596 | JGI IMG/M metagenome (GOLD analysis project Ga0068863, IMG submission 66596) | Switchgrass rhizosphere microbial communities from Kellogg Biological Station, Michigan, USA - KBS Switchgrass S6-2 | ecosystem: Host-associated > Plants > Roots > Rhizosphere > Soil ...
TGCTGATCGCCAACGAGGCCTTGTGGCAGGGCAGCGTCGACGAGGCGTCGGTCCACGTCCGCGAAGTGATGGCGCGCGCGATAGCACTCGGCGCGACAGCGATCATCATCGTCCACAACCACCCGAGCGGCGATCCGATGCCGAGCCAGCAGGACATCCGCCTCACCCGCGACCTGGTCGAGGCCGGGCGGCACATGAAGGTGACGGTGCACGACCATGTCATCGTCGGCGCCAGCGGTCGCACCAGCGTGCGCACGATGGGGCTGATTTGATGCACTGCAGCGGCTCTGCTAGCCGCCTGCCCCATGGTTCCCCGCTATTCCTGCCCCGAAATGACCGCCATCTGGTCGGCCGAGAACCGCTACCGCATCTGGTGGCAGATCGAGGTGTTCGCAGCCGAGGCGATGGGCCGGATCGGGATGATTCCCGCCGAGGACGCCGCCAAGATCCGCGCCGCTTACGACAATGAAGCGCTGGGCGAGATCGACGTCGAGGCCATCGACGCGATCGAGGTGGTGACCAAGCATGACGTAATCGCCTTCCTGACCTGGGCGGGCGAGAAGCTCGGGGACGAACGGCGCTGGGTCCACCAGGGCCTGACCAGCTCCGACGTCCTCGACACCACGCTCGCGGTTCAGCTGAAGCAGGCAGCCGGCCTTTTGATCGCCGACATCGACCAGCTGCTGGCAGTGCTCCAGCGCCGCGCGCTCGAGCACAAGCTGACTCCGACTATCGGCCGGAGCCACGGAATCCACGCCGAGCCGACGACCTTCGGGCTCAAGCTGGCGCAGGCCTACGCAGAGTTCGCGCGCAACCGCGACCGGCTCGTCGCTGCTCGCGACCAGGTCGCGACCTGCGCGATTTCCGGCGCGGTGGGCACCTTCGCCAACGTCCCGCCCGAGGTCGAGGCGCATGTCGCGGCCGAGCTCGGCCTGACGCCCGAACCGGTCTCGACCCAGGTCATCCCGCGCGACCGCCACGCCTTTTTCTTCGCGACCGTGGCGGTCATCGCCTCGTCGATCGAGCGCCTGGCGACTGAAATCCGCCACCTCCAGCGCACCGAGGTGCTGGAGGCCGAGGAATATTTCTCGCCCGGCCAGAAGGGCAGCTCGGCGATGCCGCACAAGCGCAACCCGGTGCTGAGCGAGAACCTGACCGGCCTCGCGCGGATGATCCGGAGCTACGCGCTGCCGGCGATGGAGGATGTGGCGCTGTGGCACGAGCGGGACATCTCGCATTCGTCGGTCGAGCGGTTCATCGGTCCGGATGCGACGATCACCCTCGATTTCGCGCTCGGCCGGCTCACCGGCCTGGTCGACAAGCTCGTCGTCTATCCCGAGCGTATGGCGAAGAACCTCGACCGCATGGGCGGGCTGGTCCATTCACAGCGCGTCCTACTCGCGCTGACCCAGGCGGGCCTCAGCCGCGAGGACGCTTATGCCCTCGTCCAGCGCAACGCGATGAAGGTGTGGGAATCCGACGGCGAGCTGTCGCTGCTCGAACTGCTCAAGGCCGACCCGGAAGTCACCGCTCGCGTTCCCACTGACGAGCTGAGCAGGCTGTTCGACCTCGACTATCACCTCGCCCACGTCGACACGATTTTCGACCGGGTGTTCGGCTCGTCCGACTAAGCCGCTGGACACTAACTTCGTTCAGGTGTTTCAATCGGACAGTGAGCAAAGAAGGGCGGGGTCCGAATGTCGCAAGTGCGATACGACGTTGACAGCATTCACGTTGAGCCTGCGGCGGCGCCACTCCCGCCGGGCATAGGGATCCAGTCAGGAGCTTATTTGCTCGAGCTCTCGCTCGACTGGATCGTGCTGCGCGCATCGGAGAATGTGCAAAAGCTGCTCGACGAATCCCATGTCAGGCTGATCGAGCAGCCGCTCGGCGACTTCGTCCGTTCCGAGGCTCTTCACGACCTTCGCAACCTCTTCTCGCGTCTCAGCGGCACGACCGGGATCGCGCGGGCCTACCGGGTGCGCCTGACCGACGAATTCGACCTTTTCGATCTCGCATTTCAGGTCAGCGAGGGGCGGGTTCTGCTGGAGGCCATCCCAAGTCGCGATGAAGCGCTTGGCGCCGCTTTCGGCACGGTCGGCGGCCTCATCGCGGGACTTTCCGACAGCGGCGGCAAAGCCCTGCTCGAGGCGGGCGCGCGGCGGATGCGCGCGCTGACCGGATACGATCGCCTGACCCTGCTCATCGGCCGCTCGAAAGCGACCAGCAGCCGCAGCGGCGTTCCCTTCCGTTCCGGCGCCAACGCCAGCCTCAGTCCTGATATGCCGGCGATGGTCTCGAACAGTGCCGAGGCTCCTGTGCCGATGTTCCCACGAGACGACGCGACGGCGATCGGTGCGGCGCTGCTGCGGGGGCCTTCAGACGAGGAGGCAGCCGAGCTCAGGGAGCGCGGGTTCGCCTCAACCATGCGAATTCCGGTTGTGCGCGACGGCAAGAGGCTGGGCGAGTTTCGCCTCGCTCACACGAGGCCCCGGGCCCCGAGCTTCGAGCTACATGCCGCGGCCGAGCTGTTTGCCCAGCTGTTTGCCATGCAGTTGGAGATCGATCGGCTGAAGGCCTAGCCGCCGAAGACTTCGCGCACGCGCTTGAAGAAGCCTTTCGCGGCAGGGCATTCGTCGCCGGTCTCGGTCTCGCGGAACTCTTCGAGCAATTTCTTCTGCTTGGCGGACATTCGCGTCGGGGTTTCGACCAGGATCCGGGCGACCGTGTCGCCGCGGCCGCGGCCGTTGAGAACGCTCATCCCCGCGCCGCGGTGACGGAGCTGCTCGCCCGACTGGACGCCTGCGGGAATCTTGATCTCGACTTCCTTGCCGTCGAGCCCGGGCAGGGTCAGCGACCCGCCGAGCGCGGCAGTGGTGAAGCTGACCGGGCATTCGGCGATCAGCGTCGTGCCTTCGCGGGCGTAGATCGGGTGACGCTTCATGTGGACGAACAGGTAGAGGTCCCCGCCAGGAGCGCCGCGAACCCCGGCCTCGCCCTCACCGGACACGCGGATTCGCGTTCCCTCGTCGACGCCGGCGGGGATTTTCACCGACAGCGTGCGCTTGGTCAGCGCACGGCCCTCGCCATGGCAGTTCGCGCACGGGTCGGTGACCACCTGGCCGCTGCCGCGGCAGGTGGGGCAACCGCGTTCGACCACGAAAAAGCCCTGCTGGGCGCGGACCTTGCCCATCCCGCCGCAGGTCGAACAGGTGCGCGAGCAATCGTCGGACTTGGCGCAGCCTCGGCCGGCGCACGGCTCGCACCTTGCGAGCGCTTCGACGGTGATGCTCTTTTCAACGCCTGCGAATGCTTCTTCCAGGGTCAGCTGGAGATCGTAGCGCAGGTCGGCGCCGCGAGCGGCGTTCTGGGTCGCTTCGCGCGGGTCCATGAACTCGCCGAAAATGGTCGAGAAGATGTCGGAGAAGCCGGTAAACCCGGCCTCGCCGAACGGGTCGCCGTTGCCGCCATTGTGGAACGCGGCCTTGCCGAAGCGGTCGTAGGCCGCCCGCTTCTGCGGGTCCTTGAGGACGTCATAGGCTTCGTTGACCGCCTTGAAGCGGGCTTCCTTGTCGGGACAGCCGTTGTGCCGGTCGGGATGGCATTCCTTGGCGAGGCGGCGATAGGCGGCCTTGATCGCCGCCTCATCCGCTCCGCGCTGCAAGCCCAGCAATTCGTAATAGTCCTGTTCGACCATCACGGCCCCCTGTTACGCCACACTGGGCACCGGCCGCCCCCCGGCGGCGGCGCCATCATCAGCCCTTGTTCTCGTCGTCGACTTCCGAGAATTCCGCGTCGACAACTTCTTCCTGCCCCGGCTGCTCCTCGGCGGGGCCTGAAGTCCCCGCGTCAGGGCCGGCAGCGGCTTCGGTTTCGGCCTGCTGTGCCTGGTACATCGCCTGGCCGAGCTTCATCGCGGCCTGGGTCAACGCGTTGGTCTTCTCGGTCATCTGGTCGGGATCGCCGCTCTCGACCGCTGCCTTGGCCTCGGCGAGCGCGGTCTCGATCTCGCTCTTGACCTCGGGCGCGACCTTGTCGCCATGTTCGGCGAGCTGCTGCTCGGTCGCGTGGATCAGGCTCTCGGCGTTGTTCTTCGCCTCGGCCGCTGCGCGCCGCTTCTTGTCCTCGTCGGCGAACTGCTCGGCTTCCTTGACCATCTTCTCGATGTCGGCGTCCGCCAGGCCGCCCGAGGCCTGGATGCGGATCTGCTGCTCCTTGCCGGTGCCCTTGTCCTTGGCGCTGACATTGACGATGCCGTTGGCGTCGATGTCGAAGGTGACCTCGATCTGCGGCACGCCGCGCGGTGCGGGCGGAATTCCGACCAGGTCGAACTGGCCGAGGACCTTGTTGTCCGCGGCCATTTCGCGCTCGCCCTGGAAGACCCGGATGGTGACCGCGTTCTGATTGTCCTCGGCGGTCGAGAAGACCTGGCTCTTCTTGGTCGGGATGGTCGTGTTGCGGTCGATCATTCGGGTGAACACGCCGCCCAGAGTCTCGATCCCGAGCGACAGCGGGGTGACGTCGAGCAGGAGCACGTCCTTGACGTCGCCCTGCAGGACGCCGGCCTGGATCGCGGCGCCCATCGCCACCACTTCGTCCGGATTGACGCCGGTGTGCGGCTCACGGCCGAAGAATTCCTTCACCCGCTCGCGCACCCGCGGCATTCGGGTCTGGCCGCCGACCAGCACGACCTCGGCGATGTCCTTCGCCTCGAGCCCGGCGTCCTTGAGCGCCTTCTTGCACGGCTCGATGGTGCGCTCGATGAGGTCCGCGACCAGCTTTTCGAGGTCGGCGCGGGTGATCGTCTCGACCAGGTGAAGCGGGGTCGTCGTCCCGCCTTCCATGCGCGCGGTGATGAACGGCTGGTTGATCTCGGTGGTCGCCGCCGACGACAGTTCGATCTTCGCCTTCTCCGCGGCTTCCTTGAGGCGCTGCAGAGCGAGCCGGTCGGTGCGCAGGTCGATCCCTTCCTTCTCCTTGAAGCGGTCGGCGAGATAATTAACGATGCGCGCGTCGAAATCCTCGCCGCCGAGGAAGGTGTCGCCGTTGGTCGACTTCACCTCGAACACGCCGTCGCCGATCTCCAGCGTCGAAATGTCGAACGTTCCGCCGCCGAGGTCGTAGACGGCGATCGTCTTGCCCTCTTCCTTCTCGAGCCCATATGCGAGTGCGGCCGCGGTCGGCTCGTTGATGATGCGCAGCACCTCGAGGCCCGCGATCTGGCCGGCGTCCTTGGTCGCCTGGCGCTGCGCGTCGTTGAAGTAAGCGGGAACGGTGATCACCGCCTGGGTAACGGTCTCACCGAGATAGGCCTCGGCGGTTTCCTTCATCTTCTGGAGGATGAAGGCCGAAATCTGCGACGGGCTGTAATCCTTGCCGCCGGCATGGACCCATGCATCGCCGTTCGGGCCCTTGACGATCTTGTACGGGACGAGCTCGGTGTCTTTCTTGGTGATCGGGTCGTCGAAGCGGCGGCCGATCAGGCGCTTCACCGCGAAAATCGTATTGTCCGGGTTGGTCACCGCCTGGCGCTTGGCCGGCTGGCCGATCAGGCGCTCGCCGTCCTTGGTGAACGCGACGACCGACGGCGTCGTGCGCGCGCCCTCCGCATTTTCGATGACCTTGGGCTTGCCGCCTTCCATCACAGCCACGCAGCTGTTGGTCGTGCCCAAATCGATGCCAATGACCTTGGCCATAGTCCCTATTCCTCTTCCCAGCCCAAATTTCCCGGCACGCTTCGAGCGGCCGAAATATTGATTTCGTTGGCGATATAGGTGGCCTCATCGGTACGACAAGGAGGACGACAAGGAGTTAGGCGCCGTTACGGCATCGCCATTCCGCCGTTTACGTGCAGCGTCTGGCCGGTGACATATCCGGCTTCCTTGGAAGCGAGATAGACGGCGGCGGCGCCCATATCCTCGCCGCTGCCCATTGCTCCCATCGGGATGCGCGCGAGGATGGCCTCGCGCTGCTGGTCATTGAGGGCGTCGGTCATGGCCGAGGTCATGAACCCCGGGGCGATCGCGTTGACGGTGATGTTGCGGCTTGCGAGCTCCTGCGCGACCGCCTTGGTCATTCCGATCAGCCCGGCCTTTGAGGCGACATAATTCGCCTGGCCAGGGTTGCCGGTCACTCCGACCACCGAGGTGATCGAGATGATCCGCCCGAAGCGCGCCTTCATCATCGGCTTTGCCGCCGCGCGCATCAGCCGGAAGGCGGCTTCGAGGTTGATCCTGAGGACCTCCTCGAACTCCTCGTCCTTCATCCGCATCAGCAAATTGTCGCGGGTCACGCCGGCATTGTTGACGAGGATGTCGAGCTGGCCGAGCGCCTCGACCGCCTGCGGCACAAGCGCGTCCACGGCCGCTCCGTCCGACAGGTTGCACGGCAGCGTGACATGATCGCCGCCGAGGCTCGAACGGAAAGCCTCGAGCTTGTCGACATTGCTGCCCGAGACCGCGAGGCGCGCACCCTGCCCCGCCAGCGCTTTCGCAATCGCGCTTCCGAGCCCGCCCGACGCGCCGGTCACCAGCGCGGTCATTCCCGAAAGGTCAAACATCACGCGCTCTCCTTCGCCAGCGCTTCCACGTCCTCGACCGTCACCACGCTGGTCACCTTCGTGTCCGGAACGATGCGCTTGACCATCGGGCCTAGCACCTTGCCGCCAAGCTCGACGAACTCCTCCACGCCAAGGTCCGCCATGTTGCCGACGCTTTCGCGCCAGCGGACCATTCCGGTGACCTGCTCGACCAGCTGGTTGCGGATGGTGTCGGGATCGCTGGTCGGCTCGGCGGTGACGTTGGCGACGAGCGGCACCGCGGGCGGTTCGAGCACGACATAGCCTAGCGCGTCGGCCATGGCTTCGGCCGCGGGCCGCATCAGCGGGCAATGGAAAGGCGCGGAGACCGGCAGCGGCACCGCGCGCTTGGCGCCCATGTCCTTCGCTATCTCGATTGCCCGGTCGATCGCGCCCTTGTGGCCCGAGATGACCACCTGCGACGGGTCATTGTCGTTGGCGACGGTGCATACCTCGCCCTCGGAGGCCGCGTCCGCGATCCTTTGGGCCAACGCGAGATCGGCGCCGAGCAGCGCCGCCATCGCGCCAACGCCGACCGGCACCGCCTCCTGCATCGCCCGGCCGCGCAGCCGGAGCAGGTTCGCCGTCGTGGCCAGATCGAATGAGCCGGCAGCGCACAAGGCCGAATATTCGCCCAGCGAGTGGCCGGCGACGAAATTGGCGGCTTTCTTGAGATCGACGCCGCCATCGCGGGTGAGCAGTCGGAACACGGCGAGCGAGTGCGCCATGATGGCCGGCTGCGCATTCTCGGTCAGCCGGAGCTGCTCGTCGGGCCCATGGCACATCAGCTGAAACAGATTCTGCCCGAGCGCCTCGTTGACCTCCTCGAACACGTCGCGCGCGGTGCGGCTCGCTTCGGCGAGCCCCGCGCCCATGCCGACTGCCTGGCTGCCCTGTCCCGGAAAAAGGAATGCGCGCATCTTCGCCCCTGCTATGAACCGCCGGGGCGACTAGGACGCCGCGCCGCGATTGCCAAGGCTGGGAGGGCAAGGGATGACCAAAGCCGACGACGGCAAGATGGGCATCTGGATGACGGCCGCGCTGGTCGTCGGGACGATCATCGGCGGCGCGATTTTCATGTTGCCCGTCAGCCTCGCACCGCTCGGCGCCAACGCCCCGATCAGCTGGGTGATCAGCGGCCTGGGCGCAATGTGCATCGTGTTCGGACTAGCGCAGATTTCCCGCTTTGGCGGCGAAGGGATCCAGGCCAATATCGAGCGCGAATTCGGGGCCACGAGCGGCTTTCTCGCGACCTGGTCGTTCTGGGTGTCAAACTGGGTTGCGCAGGCGTCCGTGGCGGTTGCGACCGCTTCGGCGCTGTCCTTCATCGCGCCTCAATTCACGCAGGGAAGCTGGGTCGTTGCGATCGCGATCGGCTGCGTCCTCTTCGTCACGGTCGTCAATGCGATAGGAGCGCGGGCCGCCGGCGGCCTGTCGATCATCACCGTGGCGATCAAGGTGCTGCCGCTTCTGGCGGTCATCTGGCTGTTTGCGGAACGGGGCGCGACGGGCGGACATTACGAGCCGTTTGCGCCCGTGCCGATCAACTTCGCCAATCTCGCCAGCGCGACCGCGCTGACCTTTTTCGCCTTGACCGGATTCGAGGCCGCGACTGCTCCGGTGTGCAAGATCAGGAATGCGTCGCGAACCATCCCGCGGGCGCTGTTGGGCGGGACGGCGTTCGTCGCCTTGCTCTATCTCGTCGCCGGAACGGGCATTCAGATGCTCCTGCCGGCAAGCGTCGTTGCGCACTCTCCGGCTCCGTTCGCGGATGCGCTGGTGAACGAATGGGGGCGCGGCGCGGCATCCTTTGCCGCGCTGGCGATCGCGATCAGCGCCTTCGGTTGCCTTAACGGCCTGACCCTCGGCACCGGCGAGCTGGGCTATTCGATGGCGCTGAGAGGCGACCTTCCTTCGGTGATGGCGCGCGTCCGCGGAGCCGATACGCCGGTCGTCGCGCAAATGGTCGGGTCGGGACTGGCGATCCTTCTGATCCTCGCCAACAGCAGCCGCGCGACCGCCAACCTCTACACCTTCATCATCCTGCTTTCGACGGCGGCGGTGATCGTCGTCTATCTCGCCGGGGTGCTGGCGGCGTGGAGGGCGAGCCCGGGCATCAGCGCCCGCTGCGTCCTTGGCGCAGCACTCCTTTTCATCGCTTTCGCAATCTACGGGACCGGCTTGGAAGCCGATTTGTGGTGCCTGGTGCTGTTGGCCGCCGGCCTGGCGATCCGAGCCGTTATGCGGCGCCTGAATTCGCGAGCCGGCTCCAACCCGGAGGTGGAGGCGAGTCGAGACGCGCTTCCGGAATCATTGTCCTGAGCTTCTTCGCAAAACTCCTCAGGCACACTTCGCTCGTCCCCAGCGGCCCCGCTTCATAGCTCGCTGACTGCATTCCAAGCTGGACCCTCGTGATGAGCTCGGTGTCCTCCGCGTTGACCCGTCGGTTGATCCGCCAGTTAAGGTAGCGCACCGCCTTCATTTCGCGGCGGTCATCGGGCAGCGCGTAGCTGATTTCGCGGAGCATGGTGGTGGTCGCACTCAGCGGCAGGAACTGCATGAAATCGACCTGGTCCGGGTAGATGTCGAACGCGATGTTGGGGAACAGCTTGTAATAGAGCCATTTGCGCTGGTGGCTCTCGGACAGGAAATCGACCTTGGGGAGCCACTCCTGGTAGGCGCGCTCGGAGGGGTTGGCCGAGGGCTTCTCGACCAGGTCGCCCTCCATCTTGTCGACCCAGTCCACGGCCTCGATCCGGTAACTCCTGCCGAACAGGCGAGTGAGGCCCGGATGGCCGACCGGAATGTGGAGGCCGTCCGAATAATTGTCGGCGATGGTCTTCCAGTTGAGGTCGCGCGCACGAAGCCTGACCGGCGCGAGCGCCTTCAGCTCCTCGAAACGATAGGGCGCGACCTCGTCCTCATAGGGCGCCATCATCTCGGCGACCGAGGGATTCCCCGGTTCGAGCGTGATGAACAGGAAGCCGCGCCAATTTTCGAGCGCAACCGGAAACAGTCCATGATCTTCGGTTTTAAGGTCGGGATATTCGGCGCGGTGGGGGACCCCAACCAGCCGCCCGTCACGGGCATAGCTCCACGCGTGATAGGGGCAGGTGAGCACCTTGGCGCAGCCGCCGGTGCCATCGACCAGCCGCGAACCGCGGTGGCGGCAGACGTTCGAGAAGGCCCTGGGTTTCCCATCGTCGCCGCGGATGACGATGATGCTTTCGCCGAGATATTCGAGCGTGCGCCATTCGCCCGGCTGGCGGATCTCGCTTTCGTGGCAAACGACCTGCGGCGCGGCGCGAAGGAACGCCTTCTGCTCGGCAGCGAAGAATTCGGGGTCGTAATAGAGCCAACCCGGCAGGCTCATCGCGTCGAGCGGATCCGTTTCCGGAGTGATGCTGCGCAGCCTGGTTGCCATCATCGGGGCATTTGCCACGCCACTGGCGGCCGCGCAATCAAACGCTAACCTGCGGCCGGTATGCGAAGATTGGAACTGGGGGGAGTTCGAGTGAGCGTAGAAACAGTCGCGCGCAAATGGCACGACCAGCTGATCAGCAGTGAGCCGATCGATCACAACGGCGCCGAATCTGCTGTCCGGGCCGCCTATCGCGCCGCCGGCCTGCCCGAGCCGAAGCGCTTCCTGTGGTGCGCCTCGCCCCTCGAGGCGGCGTGGTCGGCACTGGTCCTGATCGGCAAGGACAATGATTACAATCACGCCGTCTACGAGGACATCGAGCGGCTCAAGACCGGCAAGGACAAGCTCGCCAAGGCCCGCGCGCTGGTCGTGGAGCGCCTCGGGATCGAGGACAATGAGGTCGAAGGCTATTTCGGCAAGGCCTTCTATCTCGCGAACAGCACGAATCCCGTCACCAGGCAGCTGAACGCGGGTATCACCGACGCCTGGATGGCGCGCGCCCAGGCCGGCGACGATTTCCTCGCGCCTCATGCCGGCGGACCGTTCAAGCCGCTCCACGATCTTGAGCACGCCCTGCATTTCGAAGGGGAGCGCCGCGGGGCTGTTTCCCTGTACAGGCAGGCCCTCGCGCAAGGGGGCGGCAAGCAGATCGCAATCCTCGCCGGGCGCTCGGCGCAGCACCGCCTGTACGGCAATTTCGCTTATATCGAAGTCGCGATCGACGAGGCGCTTGCCGATTCCGGCAAGTTCGAGCCGAGCGAGCTCCAGCGCGCGCTCTGGGCCGCCTACGAGGCTTGCGGCATGTGGTGGCCGTGCGACGGGGGCGTCGTGTTCGCCGAACGGCCGGCGGCAGCAGAGCTGGCTGCCGACGGACCGCGCATGGAATGGACGGACGGCCTCACGCTCGGGGGCAAGCCCGAGGCCAAAGCTGCGCCGGCTTCCGCCGCCACGGCGCCCGCTGCGACCAAACCGGCCCTGCTCGAAGCCGAGCTCCCGCGCGACCATGAGCAACGGATCGCCTTCCTGCGCGGGCAAGCGCAAAAGCTACCCTTCCTCGACCGCTATCTGGCCGGAGAGCATGAGCAGGTGTGGGCCGATCTGGTCGGCCTCGGACCGGCCGCGCTCGAGCCGGAGCATGCCCCGGACGCGCTGGCCGTCGCTTATGAAACTATGCACCGCGTCGAGCAGAACGTCGCCACGCTGGCCCAGCGGCTCAAGGCTATGGATTACCGCTTCGTCTATCCAGGTTCGGAGGGCGGCTTCCTCGGCCTGCGCAAGGCCAGGGCCCACGAACCGCATGTGCTGCCCGCCGCCGATGCTCACGCGAAGATCGCTGAACTTGAGATGCTTGTTGGCGGCCCCGTCCCGCTGTCGCTCCGCGCCTTCTTCGAGGTCGTGGGCGAGGTCAATTTCAATGGCGACCACCCGTCGCTCGCCCCGAAAGACAGCGAGCCCGCTCCCGATCCATTGATGGTGTGCAGCGTCGACGACGCGATCGCGATGCTCGAATCGGGCG
>Ga0068863_100006442_pt1 | contig 11513 bp, 8 predicted proteins | sample KBSSwiS62_FD_66596 | JGI IMG/M metagenome (GOLD analysis project Ga0068863, IMG submission 66596) | Switchgrass rhizosphere microbial communities from Kellogg Biological Station, Michigan, USA - KBS Switchgrass S6-2 | ecosystem: Host-associated > Plants > Roots > Rhizosphere > Soil ...
AATATGGAGATTTTCCCGGCGGTCAAACAGGGCGTTAGAGCGGCCCTTGTCGGTCCTCACGGCACAGAGCACCACGAAAAAGGTCTCGACGTTGTGCCTCTTACCGGTGGCCGCAGCCGCCTCAGCCGCTTTTTAACGTCGCCGGCGATCGCGTTTTTCGCCAAACGCCAACCGGCGCGGATCTATCATCTGCACAACCCTGAGATGATTCCCGCGGGCCTGCTCTTGAAATTGCTCTTTCGAAAAACCGTGGTGTACGACACGCAAGAAGATTTCGCCGCTATGATGCTCACCAAGACTTATATTCCGCACCGCCTGCGCGGCGTTATGGGCAAGGCGGTTCACGTTGCCGAGCGGCTAGCTGCGAACCTGTTCGACGGATTCATGACCGCCGATTCCGGAACCATGCGCTCTCTGGCGCATTCCGGCAAAAGCAAAAAGCTGGTTTTTTATAACCTTCCCAATCTGGAGTTTTTCGCGTCTCTCAAGCCGATGCCGAAACGCTTCGATGTGGTCTATCGCGGCGGCTTGTCTGAGCGAGCTGGCACGTTTGTTCTGCTCGAGGCGCTCCAGCTTCTCAGGCGTCGCGGAATTCTAGCGCGCGCTCTGCTCTTTGGCTATACAGACGACCAAGCGGTTCGCTCCTCGATCCTCGATCGCGTCGGGCGTATGAATCTCACGTCGCAGGTCTTTTTGCATGGACGGGTTCCCCACGCGGAAATGGCAGGCACGCTTGCACAAGCACGCATCTCCGTTTCACCGCTCATGGCAATTCCCAAATTCATGCACAACATTCCGGTCAAGGTCTTTGAGTCCTGGGCCTGCGGCCTCCCGGTGATCAGCAGCGATCTCCCGCCGATTCGGCCATTCTTCCGAGACGGTGAGTTCGGTCTTCTAGTTCCTCCGGGCGACTCCCGGGCGCTCGCCAACGCGATCGAAGATCTGTTGAAGAATCCCTCCCGAGCGGAACAGATGGGCCGCGCAGGTCGCAAAGCTGTTTTCGAGCGCTGCAACAACAAACGCGAAATCCATAAGCTGATTTCTTTCTATTCGAAGGTGCTGGGCGGACGGCCGCACACTGGCACTGCAACTGCGAATTGAGACCAGCTCGGCAGACCTACAACGCAGGAAAACAAAATGGAAAAAAGACTGATCATCAACGCCGACGACTTCGGCCTGAGTCATGGCATTAGCGATGGAATCCTGCTGACGCATCGCAAGGGGCTTCTTACCAGCACCTCGCTGATGGTGAACCAGCCGGCAACCGAGTATGCCGTGCGACGCGCGCCCGAAGCTCCCAAACTCGGTATCGGCATTCACCTCAACCTCACCGAGGGCAAGCCTGTTCTCCCGAAGGAAAGAGTTCCAACACTCGTCAACGCAGCCGGTGAATTTGTCGGGCCCACGGAAATGGGGCGCAGGCTCCTGCGCTGGGAAGCGTCGCCACGCGAAGTCGAAGCGGAATTCCGCGCGCAAATCAGTCAGATGAAGTCACTCGGCCTGCAGCCGACTCACGCCGACTCTCACCACCGCATCCACATGTACCCGGCGGCAGCGCGGGCTTTTTACAAAGCAGTGACGGCCGAAGGCATCCGTCGCGCCCGCGCTCCACGAAAACGGTATTGGCCCTCGAACGGCCGTCTGGGCGGGCCTCATATTGGTCCGTTGTATCGCCGCATCGCGGCGAAATCCTATCTTGAATTTTTGCAGTCCTTTGTTTTTCGCGGTCTGCATCTTCCCGACGCCGGCGTGACGTTCCATCCCCAATACGGCAGCAATCCGACACAACTCCCCGAAGCGTGGCGGTCTACCTTCGAATTCATGCCGGAAGGCGCTTATGAACTCTGGTGCCATCCCGGCTTCTTGCAGCCCGGCTTTTCCGAATCGGATTCGCTTTCCGAGCGCCGCGAACTGGAAATCGCCATTCTGCTGGATCCGCAACTGCGGGACATTGTTGCTCGCCGGCAGCTTCAGCTCATCAATTTCTCTCAGCTGTAAACCCGCGCCCCGACCGACGACTCGACGTTTTGGTCTTCTGGAATCAGGAGGTTCCATGATTGAAGCTCAACTTCGCGCCAACAGTGCCGCGCTGCAGCGTGCGTACGATCGCATGCCATACTCCGTGCAGAATCTCTTGACCAGCGCGCGCGGCTGGTTTCTCACGCGGAACCGCTATGCGCCGCGCATGTTTTCTCTTTTGCGCGAGCTCCGCGGGCACGAGAAGTGGACCTCTGAACAAATCACCGCATTCCAGTTGAAAGCTTTGCAGAAGATCGTCCGCCATGCGCGCGCCGTGTCGCCTTTCTATAGCGACTATCCCGAGCTCAACCTGCGAACTTGTGCGGATATCGCTCGGTACCCGGTTCTCAACCGGGAAGCCGTCCGCGAAAACGGCGACCGCCTGGCGTCGCGCGCCGTGCAGACCTCCGAGCGTATCAAGGTAGGTACCACCGGCACGACCGGCGCCAGCCTTCAGGTCACTTACAGCGAACCCGTGGCCCGCCGGCACTGGGCTTTTCGCATGCGCCAATGGTCATGGGCCGGAGTCAAAACCCGCACGCCGCGCATTACGTTCTTCGGGAGCCGGGTGGTACCGCCCGAGCGCACCGAGCCGCCGTTCTGGACGCACAACTTTCTCGAGCGCCAGACGCTGGCCAGCATTTTCCACCTTTCCGAATCAAACGCGTCTCACTACATCGACTTTCTGCGCCAGAATTCCGGTAAAGTTCTGGAAGGCTTTCCATCAGTCCTGGCGATCCTTGCTGACTTCATTCTGAAAACCGGTAAACCCATTCCCATGCGCGCCGTTTTTACCGACGGAGAGCCGCTCTATCCGTTTCTTCGAGAGAGCATCGAAAAGGCGTTCGCGACGCGCGCTTACGATCTCTACGGCAACACCGAATATGCGGGCCTGATTCATGAATGCGAGCACGGACAAATGCACGCGATTCCTGAATATGCGTATCTGGAAATTCTAGACGCCGAAGACCGTCCAGTGGGCCCCGGCGAAGAAGGCTATTTCGTTTGGACCAGTTTCGTAAATGACGCCATGCCGCTCATTCGCTATCGCATCGGAGATCGCGGTTGCTGGCAGGCGACTGGTCCATGCTCTTGCGGCCGTAATTTCCCGCTGGTTGTGCCAACCATTACACGTGACAGCGATACGCTGCGCTGCCCGGACGGCAGGCTGTTTTCGCCGCGCGCGCTCAATCAGTGTTTGAAAGGCGCGACGTCCCTGCGCTTTTGCCAATTGCTCCACGAGCGGCCCGGCCACGTGCTTATCCGCGGCGTCGCCAGTAGCCCGGACTCTTACGCCGACCTGATGGAGATCCAAAAGCGCTTGCAGAAAGTGTTGGGGCAGCAGTTCTTTGTGACTGCGACGCTCGCCGATGCGCCTATCGTGCGTGCTGGCGGCAAAATTCCGTTGATTATCCAACACGGTCAGAGCTGATTCCGCTGTTTGTCACGGCTTCACTTCAATCGCCAGTCCGTCCAGTCAAATCAAAAAATCACGCGTGCCCTGGAGGCTTGTAAAAATGGCAAATCTTGCCGTGTTTGGTCTTGGTTATGTCGGCAGCGTCACCGCGGCGTGCTTCGCATCGCGGGGCCATCAAGTGATCGGCGTGGATACGAACCACCAAAAGCTCGATTTGCTCCGGCAGGGAATTCCACCGGTTGCCGAACCGGGCCTTCCGGAACTGGTGCAGAGCGCAGTTGGTAATCGCAAACTCTGCGTCACCCACGATGTCCACGAAGCGGTGCGTCGCTCCGATGTTTCCTTCATCAGTGTTGGCACTCCCTCGCGTCGCAATGGCGATGTCGATTTATCCGCTTTGGAATCGGTGCTGGAAGAAATCGGTGCAGCCCTGCGCGATCACAACAAGTTTCACACCATCGTTCTGCGTAGCACCGTGCCGCCTGGCACCACTCGCCGCTTTGCGATTCCGATTCTCGAGGAAATGTCCGGCCGCGCTGCGGGCATTGGTTTTGAGATCTACTTCAATCCGGAATTCTTGCGCGAAGGCTGTTCCATCCGCGATTTCCACGCGCCCCCGTACATCGTCATCGGCAAGCAGAAAAACATGGCTAACGGCACGCTGCGTAAAGTCTGGGAAGACATGAAGATCGAAGCTCCTATCATCGACTTGGAGCTTCAGGAGGCGGAGATTCTCAAATATGCCTGCAACGCCTTCCACGCGCTTAAGGTTTCGTTTGCCAATGAGATTGGAGCAATCTGCAAAGAACTCGCCATTGACAGCCAGCGCGTGATGGAAACCTTTGTGAAAGACACGCAGCTGAATACTTCCGCAAAATATCTGTCGCCGGGCTTCGCCTTCGGCGGCTCCTGCCTGCCGAAAGACGTTAGCGCGTTGAATTACCTGGCGAAATCGCACGACGCCAGCACGCCATTACTCAGCAGTATCATGCCCAGCAACGATACGCACATTCTCCGCGCGGCGCGCATGGTGCTGGAAACGAACAAACAGAAAGTGTGCTTGGTGGGTCTCGGATTCAAGGAAGGCACGGACGATGTGCGCAACAGCCCCGCCGTGCTGCTCGCTGAACACCTCCTCGGGAAGGGAATTGACTTGACCGTTTTCGATCGAACCGTGCAGCCGGAATATCTCACCGGGCGTAATAAACAATTTCTCGACATGACCATGCCCCACATCATGCGCCACATGCGCGCCTCGCTGAGCGATGCCATTAAGAAGGCGGAGGTCGTGGTCATCTGCTGCAATGACAAAGAAATCGAGGAGCTTCTCCTAAAAGAGGGCCATGACAAAGCGATCGTCGACCTGGTTGGCCTCCGGCGTTTGAAGAATTCCGGCAACGGTTACTCGGGGATCGCTTGGTAGGGCCCGATGAAAATTCTCTTCATTACCCAATATTTTGCGCCGGAAACGGAAATCGGTGGCATCCGTATTCTGGAGATTGCTTCGCGGCTTTGCGAAATGGGCCATGAGATAACGGTCTTGACCGGTTTGCCAAACTATCCCAGCGGCAAACTGTTTGACGGTTACCGCCGCAAAGCGTGGCGCGGCTCCTGGACAGAAACCATCAATGGACTCCGGGTCACTCGCGTACCGCTGTTTCCGTCGCACGACAAGAAGAGCATTCCTCGACTGCTCAACTATTTCTCGTTTCTGTTTTGCAGTTCGTTGCGTTCCCTTTTCATAAACCGGCCGGACATCGTGGTCTGCACGTCACCGCCTCTTACCATCGGCCTCACGGCTTGGTTCGCTGCAAAAAGATTCCGTGTCCCGTTTCTCCTGGAGATCCGCGATCTATGGCCCGAAGCTGCGATTGAGCTGGGCTATTTGAAAAATCCCCGTGTGCGGCGGCTGGCGTACGCCCTGGAGTCTTTCCTGTATTCTCGTGCGGCAAAAATCATTTCGGTCTCGGAAGGAATGCGCGCCGACCTTCTGAAACGCGGAATTCCCGCCGCGCGCTGCGAGGTGATTTGCAACGGAGTAGATGTTCAACTCTTCTCACCAGCCAATTCGCAAAGCCCGGCCAACGAAGTGGTCGCGCGCCTGCAGCAGGAGGGCAATGTCGTAGGAGTCTACCTCGGCACGATCAGCGTCTATCACGGTGTCGATTGCATGTTGGATCTGCTGGAAAGGCTCCGCAGCGAGCCACGCATCAAGATCGTCTTCGCCGCAGGTGGCTCCGCCCGGTCCGACCTTGAGAGCGAAGTCGCCAATCGCGGCCTCTCGAGCGCTATATTCTTGCCAGCGCCGCCGCGCAAGGAAATGCCTTCCGTCATATCCGCGGCGGATTTCTGCCTGGCCTTTGTGAAACCCGGTCCGTTTTCGCGCTGGCTGCTTTCGTCAAAGGTCTTCATGTACATGTCCTGCGGCCGGCCGGTATTTGCCGCCGCCGTCGGTGAAACCGCTCGCGTGATTCTGGAAGCAGAAGCCGGAATCGTGGAAAATGCGACCGCGGAAGGAATCGAGCGACTCGCGCAATCCATCGCCCGCGTTGGCCGTGGCCTTGAAATTGAGCACATGGGCGCGAAGGGCCGCCGCTACGCCGAACAGCATTGCTCCTGGGAGTCGCTCGCCGCGTGCTACGAACGCGTGCTCCAGTCGGTGCACCTGCCTCGGCGAGGCAGCCGCCAAATTGCTCAACCGGCGCAAGGCACCACCGCGGCTTCCGTCAGCCCAGCCGCAAAACAGTAACCGAACTCATGAAAGAATTTTTCACAACCCATGGCTACCTAGCGGCGTTCTTGTCTTTTGCCGTTTGTGCCGCATTGCTGCCGCTGGTGCGGCGCGCCGCATTCTATTTTCAGGTGCACGATCAGCCCGGCCACTTGAAGATTCATAGCGTGCCGATTCCGCGCCTGGGCGGTGTCGCAATGATACTGGCGATCCTGATTGGCCTCACTGTCTCCAATTACGGCTCGCCTTTGCATCTGGTGCACTTTTACTTTGCGCTCGGAGTGATTTGGTACGTCGGCTTCATCGATGATCTGTTGAATCTGCCGCCCGAGATTCGCCTGCTCGCGCAATTGGCCGCAGGGTTTCTCCTCAGTCAGACGCGCTGGAACCTCACTCTTTTCAATCATCCGATTCTCGACTCCATTCTGACCTGTCTGTTTGTCGCGGTTTTCGTGAACGCATTCAACTTCCTCGATGGTTCAGACGGCATCGCCGGTGGTGTCGCTGCGCTGGTAGCTTTGGGCTACGCCGCTGTTTACGCAACGCCCACGACCGGTGCCGGCGGTGCGGTTGCGTGGAGTTTGCTTGGCGCCTGCTTGGGGTTTCTCGCCTACAACTTTCCGCCGGCCCGTATCTTCATGGGCGATTCGGGCAGCACCATGCTCGGTTTTCTGATCGCTTTTCTTAGTCTGGATTTTTACCGGGTTCACCATCGCATCGGCTCGCACTGGCTGCTGCCGCTGGTGTTCGCAGCACTTCCTCTGATGGATTTTTTCCTCGCGGTGATCCGCCGATTGCGCAATCGAGTTTCTCCCTTTGCGGGCGACCGCGGACATTTCTACGACCTTCTGTTGGATCGTGGCTGGTCGTCGCTCCACGTCGCTCTCGGAGCGTATGCCATCACCGGCGGACTCCTGGTCGTCGGTTGGCTCTGCATTCATCCGGACTGGAAGATCTCTGTCTTGTTGTTGTTTGTGGTGGCCTTTCTTTTTGCCGTGAGTTTGCGCAATTTTGAAGGTTTGCGGCAAAAGTCGCAGCTCCTATTTGGTTCGCCGCAACGCCCAAGCAATGACGGTACCAGCTCTGACGATTGACGCCGAAGCGATTTGTTCTTGCGCTGCAATCTGGCAATAAGGATGAGGGACGACATGGCTTTTTGGAGACGGCTGAACGCTGCAATTCGCAGCTACTGCTCGCTGAACCGTAACCGCGAATTCGCGCTCTTACGCCAGCGTGCCGAAGAATCCACTCGTGGCGCGCTGCTGGATATCGGCAGCGGCGACGGATTCTGGACGGAGCGCTTTGCGCAGCGTTTTGCGTCATCGTACGGATTGGAACCCGATCCGCAAGCGTTACGCACCGCGCAGAAACTGCATGGCGCGCGAACCAATTACGTGCACGGCTTCGCGGAAAACCTTTGCTTTGAAGACGGAGTGTTCGACTGCGTGGTCAGCGTGAGCTGCTTCGAGCATTTCCGCAGCGCGCAAGCCGCTCTGCAGGAAAGCTTTCGCGTCTTGAAACCTGGCGGAAAACTGGCCGTCTCGGTGGACAGTCTTCTGGCGGGCAATTCCTCGAAAGAATTTCGCGCGTGGCACAGCAAGAAGTATTTCGTTACAGAATATTTCAGCGAAAAGCGTCTGACGGAACTGCTGGTGAACGCAGGATTCATTGTGGAGCATCGGCACACGCGGCATCTGATCAACTCCCACTTCAGCGCACGGCTGCGCGAATTGTATTTGCATCACCCGCGTTCGCTCCTGCTGTTCTTTCCGCTCCTATACTTGCTGGTACTGGCGGGCGATCGCTGGGGAAAACGAGTCCCCGGCCAAATTGTAGTAATGAGCGCGCGCAAACCCGGCCGCTTCGGCGGCGAATCAGAACCGTCTTTTCGCGCGCTGGATCCGGCGCTTTCGCCGGCCTGACACTGTGAAGCTTGGGCAATGCTCGGCTCAGACATCATGATTCTCTGGAGCGACCGACGCCGTACTCCGGCGCTGCGGTTCGGGATGGTCGGCGACTTTCTTCCCGCCGCCGGACTCGCTCCCGCTCCTGGAGAAGGCTGGGCGGAGCGCGGCGAGTTGGTGCATTCGTTATTTCAGGATCTGAGGTTCAGCGTTGCCAACCTCGAATGCCCGGTCGGCGTCTCCGGAATTTCCCCGAAAGTGAAGGCTTCTCTCGGTGCGACCTTCGCCTCGGACGTCGATGCGCTCGACTATCTCGGCGCGCTGCGCGCTTCCGTCGTTGGGCTCGCCAACAATCATCTCTACGACTACGGCAGGGCCGGCGCAGAACGCACCCTACAAAATGTAAATGCGCGCGGGAAGTTTTCCGTATGTGGCTTTGGCCGTTCACTCACTGAACCCCCGGAGGTGTGCATCCGAGAATCTGCAAGCGGAGTTCGCGTCGGCATTTGGGCGGCTGGCCGAAATCTTCCGGACAATGCGATGCGCGGTGCCATTGGAATTGAGCCTGCGACTTTAGAACGCGCAGCGCAAGCGCTAGCACACATGGGCGATTGCAAAGCGCATTGCCGCGTCGCGTTCCTTCACGCTGGGACCGAAGGGACGAATTACCCGGATCCCGACGATGTTCAGTTCATGGACGAACTTGCCGCACTTGGCTTCGACGCAGTTGCCGCGTGCCATTCACACCGCATCAGCGGGTACAAAAAAGTTCAGGGAAAGAACGGACGACTGACGCATTGTTTTTACGGGCTAGGAAGTGTGGCTTCTGGCGTGTTGTACTCTCCTCTCGAGCATGAAGGGATTCTTGCGGCGATCGCACTCGATGCAGACGGTGAGATTTGCGAGGTTGAGGCGCGGCCGATCTATCTCGATGCGCAGGGCTGGGGAACAACTCCTTCGACGCAAGAAAGCCGAGTCATTGCCGACCGCTTTAGAAGGATTTCCGCAGCGATAGAGGACGGAAGCTACCGGGAAGCGTTTTACCGCGATGTGTCCCGCGATTTGGTAAGCACGCAATGGCGGGATGTTCGCGTCGCGTTTGCGCGAGCAGGTCTTCGCGGCATTCTTAGCAAACTGACGCGTATGCGGCCTGCGCACTTTCGCCGGCTCTATCACAAGAGCCTTGCCAGCATTGGGCTGGGTTAGTTTCCCTCCTTTTTGTCCGATTTCCTCAGCAAACCTTCTGCAACGCTCTTATCTCTGAGCTTGCCGTCCAGTTCCGTGCTGGATCGCGCCTAGATCCCACCGTTGTTCCTGTTTTGCAACCCGCACAACTTGAGGCCATTTCAGATCGGCGGCAAGGCATTCGGTGAACTGCGTTTGCGCGCCTCGGCCGATGGCCGGTGAGCCATTGTGCAGACGGAAATCATTAGGGCCCGCGGGAGCCACGGCGACGAAGCGCGGATCGGCAGCGAATGAATTTACGTCTTGCCCTGTCTTGGCCTTCCATCCGGCCAGGTCGGAAAGGGAGTTGCGCAGATTGAATTTCTGCGCATCATCCGGAAAATATTCGTTGTTGGCAAGCTCGACCGGACCCTGTACGCCTGCTTCGATGACGATGTGCTGGTGCGCGGAGTTGGCAATGATGTTGTTTTTGATCGAGATGTTTCCGGTTTCGGGAGTCGTCTTGCTGACGTAGAGATAAATCCCGTTGCGGTTGTTGTAGCAGGTGTTGTTGAAAAGCATGTGGCCGGTGTTGTTGGCAAAAATGCAGCTGCCGTTCGGATGGTTGTAAACAATGTTGTACAGGAATTTATTGTTCTCGGAAGGATAATAGTCGGTCATCAATCCGTTGGAACCGTTGTCGTGCACCACGTTATAACGAATGATGTTGTTGCTGGAGCCGACGGCGGGTTTGCTGATATCGATGGAAAGTTCGATTCCGGCGTGTGCCGCCTGATAGCACTCGTTTTTCTCCACGATGTTGGAACTGGAGCCGGAAAGTCCCACGCAGTAGCCCTCGCCTTTACGGGAAGTGTCGAGGTTCGAGTAAGAGACATTTTCGCTCACTAATGAGTCAGTCGTTTGGTGCAAGTAAATTCCCGCGCCGTTGTTGTACGAGCGATTGCCAGTGATACGCGTTTTCGTGACGCCGATTTGCTGGTCATTTTTCACAGCGCGACAGCTGGTACTGCCCGGGCAGCCGGCCATGTTGATGCCGATGAATTTGTTGTGATGCACTTCGTTGTTACTTACGGTCACGTCGGAAACGGGAAAGTCTGGCAGGCTGCGATAAATCTGAATTCCAACGTTTTCATTGTTGGCAACAAGGTTGGCATCAACGACCGAGCCTGTGGCCCCTTCCAGGTGGATGCCGTCGCCTGCGCTGTTCACTACGACGCAGTGAGTAATTTCAAGATGGCCCGGCGGTGGCCCCTTTCTGGTCACAGCGATCGCCCAGATGTTGGAGCCGAGCGCATAGGGCGCCGCGTTGGCGCCCGAGACCGCGATGTTTCTAACTGCGATGTAGCTTTTTCCGCTGAGGTTGATGGCGCTCAGGCGCGCACCCACTTCCACTCCGCTCTTGCTGAAGGTCTGACCGGGATTAGCCGGTGCGAAAACGTAGAGCGTGCCTGCGCTCCAAAACCAATCCATCGACTGTTTCAATCCTTCCAACGCGGTTTGCTTGTTGCCTTTTGCGCCGTCGAAGATCACCACGTTGGGTTCGGTAGCGACATTGGCCTGCCAAATATTGATGGTAGGGCTGGCGTTCCAACTGTCTGAGGGAACAGGATCGGCGCCGCTGATGACCGGCAACTCACCAGTGCCATACACGTCCAGGACGATGGGCCGACCTTCCGCGCCAGAGGACGGAAAATTCAGCTGCTCCCGGAAGGTTTCGCCGCGTTTCAGGAGAATAGAATCTCCCGGTTGAAACTGGTAGGTGTTGAGTTTTTTCAGAGACTTCCAGGCGCTGCTTGGGGATGTGCCGCTATTGCTGTCGTTGCCATTCTTCGCGTCTACATAGTAAGTTGCCGATCGGGCTGGGGAGAGAGGCAGGATGCAGAGCGCGAAGACGATCAGGTGCCTTCGCATGAGCTCCCTCGAAACTGAGAATTCCATTTTATCAACTGGGCAAGCGGGGCTGACGGAAAAGTCGCCTGATACAGGAACATCCCGACAGGCTTCTGGTGTCCGGCTTAGCCACGATTTGGTGGATGGTGGAAAACAGACCGCCCCGCCCCGGTGTCGCAGCAAATAACTGATAATACGAGGCTTGCGGAAAGTCGACTTGATAAGTGCAAGAATTAAACGGGGGTCTTGACAAGATCAGATTCTAACCACGTACTCGAAGGGTCTTGGTTGAGAGGTAGGAGTTGGGAGCTAGCGGGAGTTCGAACCAACAATACACAAATGCTCAGCACGAATTAATCGAAATGTT
>Ga0068863_100006444_pt1 | contig 11512 bp, 10 predicted proteins | sample KBSSwiS62_FD_66596 | JGI IMG/M metagenome (GOLD analysis project Ga0068863, IMG submission 66596) | Switchgrass rhizosphere microbial communities from Kellogg Biological Station, Michigan, USA - KBS Switchgrass S6-2 | ecosystem: Host-associated > Plants > Roots > Rhizosphere > Soil ...
GGCATTCACGCGGTGCCCGCGGTGATACTGAATGACAAATATCTCATTCAGGGAGGGCAGCCTGTTGAGGTCTTTGAGCGTGCCCTGCGGCAGCTAGCCGCGGCTTGACCCCTCGTTTTAGGGTGGTCAGGCTGTCTATACCCGGTCGACTATATTTGTGCTCATATCCGATCGGATATATATTCACTTATACTCGATCGGCCATAAGGCAGCTTCATGTGGGCCCAAACCGCCGCCCAGATCGGCAAGATCATCCGGACCGCGCGTCTGCACCGCAAACTATCGCAGGCCGACCTTGCGCGGCTGCTAGGAACGACGCAAGCATGGGTTTCCGAAGTCGAGAAGGGTAAGGACACTGCGCAGATCGGCTTGGTTTTGCGCGCTTTGAATCGCCTCGGTGTGAAACTTAGGACCGACGTCGTCCCCTGGCACGCGCGCAGGGCAAGCGACTCAGCGGACAAAGGAGTTGACCTGGGCCGCATCATCAAAAATTTGAGCCAGCCGTCGCCAGGTTCCGGCGCAAAGAAATGAAATTGCTCGTGTGCCTGGAGGGTCAGGTTGCCGGTACGCTTAATGCCACAGGCGCCCGTACTCACCTGACTTACAGCGATTCGTGGCTGAGCATAAACGGCGCCTACCCGCTGTCCCAATCACTACCGTTGACTCCAGAGCCACTCACGGGCGCACCCGTCATCAACTTCCCGCTTTCTGTGAAAGAGGAGTTCGGGAAGAACACCATGGCACCTGATGTCATGACCCGATTGGTGGACGGACTCGTTGCGCAATGCAGGGCCACGGCACGCACCGCCGGCGCTGTCGTGAACGGTCGGGTGTTGGGAGCGAAGTAGCGCGCAGCGGTCGCTGGAACGCCGACGGTCCATACCGTTCCTACATCGGTCATAATGGCCGTCGGTTTCAGTTCCGACGGAGAGATTCCATGCGCTTTCTGCAGATTACGGGCGCGATTCTGATTGCAGCCGGGCTCTTCATTATCATCAGACAGCCGAGCTACTCGCGTGAAGAAAGCGTCCTCAAGTTGGGCGCTCTCGAGGCGAAAATGCAGCAGAGGCACACCGTGCCGGGATGGATAGGTGGTACAGCGCTCGGTGCCGGACTCGTGCTCGTCGTGCTTGGTCGAAAAAAGCGCTGATGAAAGAGGACGGCAGCTTGCCGACATTTGGTTAGGAGCTGCTTCGACATGACGCCAGAGCTATACGTCACATCTCATCACAAGCTGCGGGTTGAGATGTGCCCCGATAAGGGCTCGGCTCCACTGCCTCCCGCAACGGCCGCGCGAATTGAGCGCGCCTTCAATGACGGTGAGGGAGCAGGCCTGCTGCACCTCGCGGCCATCGAGATCAGGACTGCGTTGGGGCCAACACTCGCTTTCGCGCGCGATTTTGCACAGCGGTACTTCACCCAGCTTTGCCACCTAGGTGAGCCGGATATATCGCAAGAGACTGAGTTGGTTTTACCACCGGGAGACGAAGAGCTGTCGGCGCTGGTGCTCGAAGCTCCGCCTATGCGCGGTCTGGAGTATCTGGACGCGGGAGCTTTGAGGTCGGCGTGGGTTGAGTTGGATGCCCGGGTGCGCGTCGAGGTGAGTGCTCATGGGAAAGGCGTGCGGGCCTATCTGCACGAGAAAAATCCCCTGTGGCGGCTCGTGGGTCGGGTCACGTTCCATCTCGCGGAGAACAAGCGGGATGAGGAGCATCCGTTCGCGTTTCTCGCCACTTACGCAAGCGGTTTATCCGAGCGCGGCGAGGCTAAGCATCTGCCACTGGCGCGTGCTCTGCAGGAGTACGCGGGCACGTCGAATCGCAAGCAACTCGTTGCGCTGCTCACGCCTATTCGCGATGCATCCGAGCGTTTGGCGTGGGTGCAGGATCTCGTCGAGGACGGTGACATCTATCAGGCGCTCGCGTGGACACCAGCTGAGGCGCATCGATTTCTGCGCGATGTTCCAACACTGGAGACCAGCGGTCTAATCGTGCGGATTCCCAACTGGTGGAGAGCGGATCGGCCACCGCGCCCGCAGGTCAGCATCAAGGTGGGCGGTCAGCAGGTCACTTCCCTGGGCGCCAATTCGCTGCTCGATTTCTCCATGTCCTTGACCCTCGATGGCGAAACGTTGACGGAATCCGAGAAGCGTGAGCTTCTCTCCTCGACTGGCGGCCTGGTTCGGCTCCGGGGGCACTGGGTCGAAGCCGACGGTGAGAGGCTCGCGGCCGCACTGGCCCACTGGAAGAGTGTCGAAACGCAGGCCCGCTCGGGTGGGATTTCGTTCTTCGAGGGAATGCGCTTGCTTGCGGGAGCAGGCAGAACAAACGATACGATCAGCGAGGCTCCGGTACCCGTGAGGGAATGGAGCGGAGTTGAGCCAGGGGACTGGCTACGCGACTTGTTAGCTCGCATCCGCAATCCGGAAGCTGAGAGTGACATCGTGGCACAGGGTCTGCGCGCGACCCTGCGGCCGTATCAAATGGCCGGCGTCAAATGGTTGGCGTTGCTCACGAGTCTCGGTCTCGGTGCTTGTCTCGCAGATGACATGGGCCTCGGAAAGACGATCCAGGTACTCGCGCTGCTGCTGCATCTACGCTCGAGCGACGCACGTGGCGGGAAGGATTCTGCAGGTGCGCGATCACACACGGATCGAGACGTTGGATTGCGTGCACCGAGTCTGATCGTGGCGCCCGCTTCTCTCATCAGTAACTGGAAGTCAGAGCTCGAGCGATTCTCACCAGCGCTTTCGCTATTTGTCGCGCATCCTTCCGAAACGTCCATTGACCTGAGCGACGAGCGTGCGTTGGATGATGCGCTGGCGGGAATGGATCTGGTCATCACGACATACGGAGTAGTTACGCGAACGCCGGCACTACGCGGCAGGCGGTGGCGGCTGTTGGTGCTGGATGAGGCGCAAGCGATCAAGAATGCAGGAAGTCAGCAGGCACGCGCGGTCAAGCAACTCTCTGCAGCGGCTCGCATCGCACTGACCGGGACGCCGGTGGAAAACCGGTTGTCGGACCTGTGGTCGTTGTTCGATTTTCTGAATCCGGGTCTTCTCGGCGACGCCCGGGCATTCGCTCGGACGACCAAGAACCTTGCCGACCGTAGCGATCAACCCTATGCGCCTTTGCGTCGGCTCGTGCAGCCGTACATTCTGCGCCGTCTGAAGACCGACAAGCGGGTCATTGCGGACTTGCCTGAGAAGACGGAGGTGAAGGCATTCTGCGGCCTCACGCGAGAGCAGGCGGCACTCTACGAACAGCGCGTGCAGGAGCTCGCAAAAAAGCTCGAGCAGGCCGAAGGCATTCAGCGCCGCGGCATGGTGTTGGGTTATCTGATGCAGCTGAAACAGATTTGCAATCATCCCGCGCAGTGGGAAGGGCAAGGCGGATACACGGAAGGCCGCAGTGGCAAATTCGAGCGTCTAAGTACGCTGTGCGAGGAACTGGCGGAGCGGCAGGAGCGAGTGCTCGTCTTTACTCAGTTCCGCGAGATTACCGAGCCACTTGCGCAACGTCTCAGCGAAGCATTCGGCCGCCCGGGGCTCGTGCTGCATGGCGGCACAGCTGTCTCAAAGCGCCGCGCTCTAGTAGACGATTTCCAGCGCGAGGACGGGCCGCCGTTCTTCGTTCTGTCCCTCAAGGCCGGCGGCACCGGGTTGAACCTGACAGCGGCCTCGCATGTCATTCACTTCGACCGATGGTGGAATCCGGCGGTGGAGAATCAGGCAACCGACCGCGCCTTCCGCATAGGACAGAAGCGCAATGTGCTCGTCCACAAGTTCGTATGCCGTGGTACGGTTGAAGAGAAAATCGATGCGCTCATCGAGGGGAAGTCCGGCCTGGCCCGCGATCTGCTCGACCAAGGTGGAGAGCAATTGTTGACGGAAATGAATGACGCTGACCTGCTGCGCACTGTTGCCCTCGATATTCACAAGGCGTGCGACGCGTGATTGGAAGACGAGCATGAGTTGGTGGGAATCAGTCCGTAGGCCGAATATTCAGGAGCAGCGTCGCAATGCCGCTCGCGAAAGCCAACGGTTGGCCAAAAGCGGCGAAAAGTTGGCGCCTGTCGTGATTGAAGGGCGGACCATCGCCAGCAGCTTCTGGGGCAAGGCCTGGTGCGAGAATCTCGAGTCGTACCGGGATTTTGAATACCGCCTGCCTCGCGGCCGCAGCTACGTTCGCCATCGTGCCGTCATCGATCTCAAAGTCAGCTCCGGACAGATCGCGGGGCTCGTGTGCGGCTCGGAGGTCTATAGCGTGCAGATCGCGATCAAGCCCCTGGCTCGAGGCCATTGGAGCCGCATCAAGACCCAATGCGCCGGGCAGGTAGGCTCGCTCATCGAGCTTCTGGAGGGACGGCTGTCCGAAGCCGTGATGCGCGTCATCACTCATCCTGACAGTGGCCTGTTCCCGAAGCCCTCTGAGATTCAGATGGATTGCTCATGCCCGGACTCGGCGACGATGTGCAAGCACGTCGCGGCGGTGATGTACGGAGTGGGTGCGCGATTGGATCACGAGCCGGAGCTGCTCTTCGCGTTGCGCAATACCAACCATGCCGATCTCATCGCGCAGGCGGCCGACTTCGACGTGACTCGCAAAGGTTCAGGGCGCAAGATCATCGCAGATGACGCACTCGCGGGCGTCTTTGGTATCGAGCTCGACCCCTCGCCCAAGACCGGACCGCAGGGGGCGAAACCGCGCAGGCGCAAGGGCAAGGGAGCTGGCGACTAGGCTCCCTAAATCGCGTAGCATCAGGCAACGCTCAGTAGCAAGGTGCCTGGCACATGGTCACCCTCACCGTCAACGGGACCACGCAGAACATCGACGCGGATGCGGACACGCCACTCCTCTGGGTGCTGCGTGACCATCTATCGCTGACTGGCACGAAGTATGGGTGCGGCATGGCCCTTTGCGGCGCCTGTACAGTGCACGTCGATGGCATCGCGGTCCGATCGTGTGTGCTGCCTCTGAAGGCCGTCGAAGGGAAGAGCATCACCACCATCGAGGGCCTGTCGAAGGAGAGGAGCCATGCTGTTCAACGCGCGTGGATTGAATCTGACGTGCCTCAATGCGGCTATTGCCAATCGGGACAACTCATGTCGGCGGCGGCGTTGCTCAAAACCAATCCTTCGCCAAGCGACGCCGACATCGATGCCGCCCTCTCCGGAAACATCTGCCGGTGTGGCACCTACGTTCGTATCCGCAAGGCCGTTCATAGGGCGGCCGAGCTCTTGCGCGAGAAGTCGTCGTGAGCGGCCGAGTAACTGATACCCCGTGTGAAGTCATCATGGGCGGCCCAGTAACCGATTCGCCGCTTGAGGTCGACTTCGGGCGTCGAGTTTTCCTCCAACGCACGGCTTTGGTGGGCGGTGGTCTCGTGCTCACGTTGGCGCTGCCCCTCAGCGCGGGAGGTCCACGCGCGGCGGCAGAAGCGCGTGGCGGCCAGTTGAATGCCTGGCTGCGGATCGGCGCCGATGATTCCATCACCATTGTGGTTGATCGCTCGGAAATGGGTCAGGGGGTGTACACCGCATTGCCAACTCTGTTGGCGGAGGAGCTCGAGGTCGATCTGTCGAGGGTAAAGATCGTTGCGGCGCCGGTTGGTGAGGCGTACGTGAATGCTCTCAATGGAGGTCAGGTCACCGGCACCAGCAACAGTATTCCGGATGCATGGGAGAAGTTGCGCAAGGCCGGGGCACAGGCACGCTTGATGTTGATCGCCGCGGCCGCGCAGATGTGGCACGTGAATCCCTCGGAATGCCACGCGATCAACGGCAAGGTTGTGAGCGCGCAGGGCAAGTCGGCGAGCTATGGCCAACTTGCCGAGGCAGCCGCGAAAATCCCGGTTCCGAAGGATGTCGTACTCAAGGACGCGGCTCATTTTCGCCTGATCGGCAAACCGCTCCCGCGGCTCGACACGCCGGATAAGGTTGATGGCAGCGCGGAATTCGGTCTGGACGTCAGACTTCCCGGCATGCTGTATGCCGTGATCGCGCTCAGCCCCACGTTGGGTGGCAAGGCCGCATCGGTTGACTCGACCGCGGCATCGGCAATGCCCGGCATTCGGCGGGTGCTGCCCACCGCGAGCGGAGTTGTGGTCGTTGCGGACCACTTCTGGCAGGCCAGGAAGGCCCGCGACGCTTTGCGTATCAACTGGGATGCGGGTCCGAATGCGAAGCTCGACAACGCGGCGATCTGGTCGCTACTCGACAAGGCTGCCGCGGCGAAGCCCGGCGCTTCAGCGCTCAGCAGGGACGAAGTTTCTGCCTCTCTAAAAACGGGCAATGCGGCCGACGCTCTCAAGAAAGCGAACAAAAGCCTGTCAGCCGTCTATGAGGTGCCGCTCGTTGCACATGCGACCATGGAACCCATGAATTGCACGGCCGACGTCAAGCCGGACCGGTGCGATGTGTATGTGGGTACCCAGGTGCAACAGATGGCGCAATCGGCTGCGGCCGAGGCTGCGGGATTGAAGCCGGATCAAGTCAACATTCATACCACCCTCCTCGGCGGCGGATTCGGTCGCCGGCTGGAAGTGGACTTCGTGCCAGCGGCGGTCGAGGCGTCGAAAGCGGTCGGCCTGCCCGTAAAGCTGATCTGGACCCGCGAAGACGACATGACTCACGACATGTTCCGCCCGCCCGCGCGTGAGGCAGTTTCTGCTGGCCTGGACGAGAAGGGTCAGCTCCTCGTGTGGGCGCTGCATGTCACCAGTCCCTCGATCACTTCGAGATTCGATCCAACCAATAAGAATCCTTTCGATTCGGTGATCGAGTATGTGCAGAACTTTCCCTATGCGGTGCCTAACTTTGACTTGAGGTATACGCGCCAGGAGATCGGGTTTGACGTGGGCTATCTGCGGTCGGTGAGCCATGCGCCGAATTGCTTCGCAATCGAGACCTCCATTGACGAGCTGGCGGGGGCTGTCTCCAGGAATCCTCTCGATTTTCGCCTGCAGCATCTGGCCGGTAAACCGCGTCATACGCAGGTGCTGAAGTTGGTTGCCGAGCGCTCGGGATGGGGGCATGCCCCGAAGGGCCGCTATCAGGGAATCGCCTTTATGGAAGGCTACACGTCGCACATCGCTCAGGTTGCGGAGGTGTCAGTTGAGGGCGGCCGGCTGAAGATTCACAAAATCACTTGTGTCATCGATTGCGGGCAGACGGTTAATCCGCGCATCGTGGAGTCGCAGCTGGAGAGCGGAATCATCTACGGCCTGTCCGCGGCGCTTTGGGGGGACATCACACTGCGAAACGGGCGCGTTCAACAGCGCAACTTCAACGATTACCGGGTACTGCGCTTGAACGAGACGCCTGAGATCGACATCCATATCATACCGAGCGATGCGCCGCCGGGCGGCATTGGCGAGACGGGTGTGCCGCCGGTTGCGCCGGCGGTTTGTAATGCCATCTTCGCGGCAACGGGCAAGCGGTTGAGACGGCTGCCGATCAGCGCGCATACGCTCGCCTGACCTCTGGCCTGACCTCTGGCCTTGCCTCGCGCACACCCAGCTTAGCTAACTACGGCAACAACGTCGCCGCCAAAACCACGACCTTTCGGTTGCCAGGCAAGGTCAGACTCTTGACCGTCTTCGTGTGATCGATGGCAAGCGAGTATCCATACAAATAGAACGTTCCGGCGGGCGTACTTCCCGTGCTGGTCACACGATAAGCCATGGTCACTGCCTTGGACTCGCCGGTGTAATTCTGTGGGGCAATGCAGCTTGTTGCTGCATTGCGGCATAGTGGCGGTCGGGTCAATCGGCCTACCGCCGAGTGTCGGCCGGACCTAACCTGACGGTGGGCGCTGATGGGTTACGCACCCTAACCTGCAGCACCTCGGAGCCCAGCGCTACTTCACTCCCGGGGGCCACCCGTGTCGGCACGGAAATACGCTCGCCATCGACGTGTGTGCCATTTGTGCTGCCCAGATCCTCGATGGTTGCACCACCTGAAGTCACAGTAATTCGGGCATGCCGCCGCGAGACTGTAGTGGCGTCGATGACAAGCGAACATTCAGGATCCCGTCCGGCAATGTGCTCACCGTCCGTGAGAGGCAGAGACTGCCTCTTCCAAACGACCTCAATAGTTGCGGGCAGTGCACAGGCCGAGGGAATGGAGACCACGTTGGCGCAGAACGCATACCCGGTCTTATAGACGGTCCGAATGATGCGCCAATCGCGTGGTGTATCCCCAACCGCAGTGCGCAGCTCCGATACGAGCCGGGTCAGGCTCGTGCGCGCGACGTAGACCTGGGGCCACAGAAGCTCGTCGAGCTCGTTATTGGTGACGACCGCCGGTCTGCGCTTGATCAGCACCTCGAGCAGTTCGTACATCTTGGGCTCGAGGGGCACGAGCTGCTCCCCGCGCTCGAGTCGTCGCGCGCGTAAGTCGAGAACGCAGTCTCCGAACTTCAGCCGCATGGTCCTCGATAGGAGCACCTGTCAGAAGGTGCAGCACGCACTGCCGGATTAGCCTGCGGAGCGAAGAGTACCCCACCGGCGGCGAGCCGGCCAGCCAGTGAGGGACACACGGCGAGAGTTGAAACAGGACCCGTAGCCCGGGCGCATCCTTCGCCCGGACCTTTACCCACTTCATCTATTCTGGGCAATCGTTTGGGTGCGCTCACCGGTCTTCGCCTGGTAATAGGCCGTCAGCTGCGGCAGGTTCACTTTGGCGACAGCCCGGGCTTCGGCATCCTTGGTGCAAGTTGCCGCGCCCACCGGTGCCGCCCAGCCGGCGGGCGGTGCGCATACGCGCTTGGCAGCGAAATGAATGCGCCTGTAGAGCACTTCCACGCCGGCAGGCGAGCTCACATTCAGGTCCTGAAATTTGACGGTCTCGCTTCGGACCGGCTCGTCAGCCAGAGCGTTGGAAGCGAAGAGCACGCCGGCCAGCAACATGGCGGCGGAGTGAGCCACGAAAGCCCTGTTAAGGGTTTTGAGTTTTGAGCCCATGACAATCTCCTCAGGTTTTAATGTTTGAAACTTCGCGACGCTGAGGAACCGAGGGGTCGCCCCATGGTCCTCAGGTCTTCGGGAGTTACGTTAGCTGTTGCGTGACGGGAGATCGTTAGGGAGTTATTAGGAAGTCGTGATATTCCGCAATGCGCAGCAATGGCGCGCATTGGTGTGCCAGACGCGCCGCTGGCGCTGCGACGGCCGGGGACGCCAGGACGGAGTAAGTCCATCCACCCTCGCCTACCCGCGATTTGCAGCAGCCGCAACAGGGGCGCATGCTTAGGTTGCCCATCCGGGCGCCGCGTATGTCAAAACAACGAGACCGCGCACCGCTATCAACTAAGTTCTCGCCCGGCGAGACCGATATCGACCCGTACTCCGTACCGGAAGCGCCTGCCCCCGATGAGAAGCTGGCGATCGGACAGACGCTGTCCGGCCGCTACCGCATCGAGCGCGAGCTCGGCGAGGGCGGGATGGGGGTGGTGTACCTGGTCACCGACGGCAACGTCGCTGGCGAGACCTTTGCGGTCAAGGTCCTGAAGGAAGCGCTTCACTGCGATGCACTCGCCCTTTTGCGCGAGGAAGTTCACAAGACCCGCAGACTGAGCCATCCGAACATCGTGGATGTGCACTCGGTAAACGTGGACGGCACGAAACTTTATCTGCTGATGGAGTACCTCGAGGGCAAGTCACTGAGTGCCTTGCTGGATGAAGAGTTTGGCCGCGGCATGCCTTTGAGCCACGCCTGGCCGATCATCGAGGACGCGGGGGCGGCCCTTGGCTACGCGCACGACCATAACGTGATCCATAGTGACCTGAAGCCCGCGAATATCTTCGTGACGACCTCGGGAAAGACGAAGCTGCTGGATTTCGGCATTGCCCGGGTCTCGCGCGGCCCGCTGCTCCACGAGCGGTCGGGGCCGCTGGCGCTCACGCCTGCCTATGCGAGCTGCGAGATGGTGGAGGGTAGGGACGCGGATCCACGTGACGACGTCTATTCGTTCGCCTGCGTAATCTACGAGATGCTGAGTGGCAAGCGTCCGTTCGGCGTGTTCTCCGCGCCAACGGCTCGCGAGACCGGTGCTCGGGCGCCCCCGCTTGAAGTGCTGTCGCGCAGACAGAATGCCGCGCTCAGCAAGGCACTTGCGTTTGACCGCGAGGCGCGGACCCCATCCGTGGAGAAATTCCTCGAAGGGTTGGTTCCCAACCGCAAACCGCGCACTCGCCCAATCGCGTCCGTTGTAGTAGCAATCGTGACTACGGCCGCGGCTGTGGGATTGAGTTACTGGGCACTCAACAAGGTCCTGACACCCACGCGCTCCGTCGTTGGTACCACTGGCAACGTTACGGTTTTCGCCCCTCCGCCGCATTCGATTGCGGTGCTACCGTTCGTGAATATCAGCGGAAATAAGGAGCAGGACTACTTTTCCGACGGTCTCACGGAGGAGTTGCTCAACTCCCTGTCCCGCATCAACGAGCTGCAGGTGGCGGCGCGTACTTCGTCCTTCTCCTTCCAGGGCGAGCACCCGGACATCACCACGGTGGCGCACAAACTGAATGTGGCCTCCGTTCTCGAGGGGAGTGTACGGCGCTCCGGTAACACTATCCGCATCACTGCGCAGCTCAACAACGCGCTCACGGGATTTCACCTTTGGTCGCAAAGTTATGATCGGGATATCGGCGATGTGCTGGTGTTGCAGACGGAAATAGCGGATGCCGTCACGAGCGCCCTCAAGGTGAGGCTGCTCGGGGACGTGGCGGCGAGGATCGAGCTGGGTGGGACCCGCAACCCGGCTGCGTTCGATGCGTACCTGCGCGGCCTAAGAGCTTCGAACATGGTGCACGACGCCAAGGACGACGAAGCGGCGATCGAAGCGTATGCCGAAGCGATTCGCCTCGACTCGGGTTATGCACTCGCGCTGGCGGCGCAGTCGCTCGCGCTGACTGACTACGCAGAGAATTTTGCGACCGGATCAGCGCTACGCGAGAGCTATAAGAGTGCGGAGACCAACGCCCGCCTGGCGATCGCACGCGCACCTGCCCTTGCCGATGGATACGTGGCGCTCGCCAAAGTCCTCGAAAGTGAAACACTCGATTTCTCCCAGGCGGCAAAGGAGTATCAGCACGCGGTCTCACTTGCACCCGGCAATGCACAGGTGGCCTTTAGATATGGCCACTTCGCGGTCCTGATGGGACAAACCGATGACGGATTCACCGCCGTCCGCCGCGCCGCACAACTCGATCCACTGAATCCTGTCGTACACCGCCTGGTGAGCTTCGCGTTGCGCAAGTCGCACCGTTATGAAGAAGCTGTGCACGCCGCGCAGGGAGCCTTGGCCCTCGATGCCAACAATCCTGGATTGCTCACTACTCTCGGCTTGGCTTACTACGCCCTTGGGGACTATCAAGCCGCGCGCGCCTCGTGCGAGCGCACTCGACCCATCGCCGATGCCACCGGAAGTTATTTCGGCATTCAGGTCTGTTTGGCTATCTCCTACGACAAACTCAACCGGCATGCCGACGCCGATTCAATGCTCACGAC
>Ga0068863_100006449_pt1 | contig 11508 bp, 11 predicted proteins | sample KBSSwiS62_FD_66596 | JGI IMG/M metagenome (GOLD analysis project Ga0068863, IMG submission 66596) | Switchgrass rhizosphere microbial communities from Kellogg Biological Station, Michigan, USA - KBS Switchgrass S6-2 | ecosystem: Host-associated > Plants > Roots > Rhizosphere > Soil ...
CAGCCGGGTGTGGCCGCTGCTGCAGCGGCGCCGCGACGGCCTTGCCGCACTCGGGGCGCACCACGTCTTCGTCTACACCTCCACCACCGACCCCGAGCGGGTGCTGGTGACGATTGCGCTGCAAACCCGCGAACCGGTCGTCGAACTGTTGCGATCACGCGCCTTCTTCGAATGGTTCGACGCCGTCGGTGTCGAGGACCTGCCCGCGGTGTTCGCAGGCGAGCTGATCGAGCGGTACGACTTCGTGGGCGAACCCAATGCGCCAGGCGTCGTGGTCGCGGGGATCATCTGTGTGGACGATCCGGCTGCATTTCGCGGCCAGGTCCGCGAGACCCGAGACATGTTCCTGGAGGCTGGGATTCGCCGCGTGCGGATCTTCGAAGCCTTCGACGATCCCAACGAGATCATGTTTTTGCACGAGTTGTCCGATGCGGGCACGGCCGAGCGTTGGCTGCGCCGTCCAGACGTCGCCGCCGAATGGTTTTCGGATGCCGGGGTTGGCGCCTATCCGCCCCTGTTCGTCGGCAGGTTGGCGCACATGATGCGTATCGAGCACTGATGTACGTCTGCCTGTGCCTCGGTGTCACCAGCGACACCATCAGCCGGGCGGTGGCGTCGGGCGCGAAGACGTCCAAAGAGGTCGCCGAGGCGTGCGGCGCAGGGTCGGAATGCGGCCGCTGCCGGCGCACCGTTCGCGCGATCATCGCCGCTAGTGAGCCAGATAAACGCCCGCCGCCCAGACAGCAGTAGCGAGCAGCGCACCGCACAACTCGATGCCGACCGAAAGCGCGACGCCCTTGAGCGCATGCTTCGTCGATGTCCACGCCACCCGCTGGTCGTGTCGCTTCGCGAGTTCGGTCAGGTAGATTCCGAGCACGAAACCGATCAGCAAGCCCAGCACCGGAATTACGAAAAACCCGACGATGCCGAGCACCGCGCCTGCCACCAGGCTCCACGTGCTGACGTCGGCGGCCCGCATGCGTCGCGCCGGCCAGAGGTACTTGATCAGTGTCGAGACGGCCAACAGCGCGGTGACCACCCCGAGCGTCACCCACGAGGTGACGTTGTGCTCGGCGACCGCCCACACCGCGATCGCCGCGAACACCAGCAGCGTTCCCGGCAGCAGCGGCACGACGATGCCGACCAACCCGACGAAGATGACGAGCGCGACGAGCAGGATGCCGCCGGTGCTCATGCGCCTAGCTGTGCGGCGAGGTCGACGAAATCCGTAGCAACCCAGTCGAACTCGTCGGCTTTGACACTGTGCGGCTCGCGCCCGGGGCCGTGTTCGAGGGGCCGGTCGACGTACGCGGTCTTGAGTCCGCTGGCGCGGGCCGCTTTCAGGTCGCTGGGATGAGCGGCGACGAGCATCAGCTCATCCGGCTGCACGCCAAGGAGATCCGCGCAGCCGAGGTACGCCTCAGGATCCGGCTTGTAGTGGTGGAACAGTTCGGCGGAGATCACGCAGTCCCATGGCAGGCGGGCCCGCTTGGCCATGTTGGTCAGCAGCGACATGTTGCCGTTGGAAAGCGTTGTGATGGTGAACTTCTCCTTCAACCGCGTCAGCCCTGCAACGCTGTCCGGCCATGGGTCCAGACGGTGCCAGGCGCGATTGAGCTCGTCGATGTCGTCGTCGCTCACCGACACCTCACCCAGCAGTTCGACGAGGATCATCCGGTGCAGGTCGTCGATCCGCGTCCACGGCAGTTCGCCGCGGCGAACGCGGTCCATCGCGGGCGCATATCCGGCGCGCCAGTTGTCGGCGAACGTCGCCCAATCCTGGTGCAGCCCATGGCGTTGGCCGAATTGTTCGAGCTCACCGATGATGCTCGAGCGCCAGTCGACGACCGTCCCGAAGACGTCGAACGCCAGCGCCTTCACCCTCACGGCTCCAGCACGACCTTTCCCAGCACCCCGCCGTCGGCCAGGCTCTGCAGCGCGGCGCTGCCTTCGGACAGTGGAAACCTGATCGGTGGTGGCGGCCGCAGCCCTGCCTTGACCAGTTCGTTGACGCCGTACTCGAACAACGACTGCGCGCCAGGCTTGCGGTTGACGAATTCGCCGTAGCCGACACCGATCACGCTGACGTTGCGCAACAGCAGCCGATTGACCTTGACCGTCGGAATGCCGCCTGCGGCAAAGCCGATCACCAGCAACCGGCCCTCGGTGTCCAGCGCACGGATCGCGTCGTCGAACGTGTCGCCGCCGACGGGATCGACCACCAGGTCGACCCCTCGGCCGTCGGTTGCGTCCTTCACGGCAGCCAGCCAGCCCTCCGTGAGCGGCAGCACGATGTCGGCGCCGAGCGACCTCACGAAGTCCATCGCCTCGGGCCGATGCACCATCGCGATCACCCGCGCGCCGAGTGCCTTGGCGATCTGTACGGACGCGGTGCCGATGCCGCCGCCCGAGCCGAGCACCAGCACCGTCTCGCCTTGGCGCAGCGCGCCACGCTTGGCAAGTGCGAAATACATCGTCTGGTAATTGCCAAGCAGCGCAACGGCTTCGGCGTCGTCGATGCCGTCCGGTGTCGGCTTCAGGTTCTCGGGTGCCACCGCCACCTGTTCGGCCCAGCCACCCAGCATCGACAGCGCCGTGACGCGTTGGCCCGGTTTGAACTCGGACTCATAGGGCGCGGAGCGCACCACGCCGGCGACCTCCATGCCGGGGATGAACGGTGGTTCGAGACGAAGCTGATACTCGCCGCGCAGCAGCAGCAGGTCGGGGAAGCTCACGCCGGCCGCACCGACGTCGATGACAACGACATCGTCGCCCTTCACGTCATCGACGTCGGTGTACTTCAGTCCGGCTGGTCCGGAAAGCTCCTGTGCGACAAGCGCTTTCATCCGTAGCCGGTCAGCGCAGGCTGAACGCGGCGGGCTGGGCCGCAGACAGGTCGGTGATCTCGCCCCACTTGCCGGAGACCTCGTCGACGCTTGGCACGTGGTCGAACGTGACTCCGTCGGTCTGGAACAGCGCCGCGCGCTGAACCTTGCCGCCGCCGACGATGAAGATCGACGCGGTCTCGGGCACTTCTTCGGTGCACAGATACGCGACCACTGGCGCCACGTATTCGGGCGTCAGCTTCTCGAGTACTTCCTTCGGAAGGATGTCCTCGGTCATGCGGGTGGCGGCGATCGGGGCGACCGCGTTGGTCTTGATGTTGTACTTCGCGCCCTCTTGGGCCAGCGTGTTGATCAGCCCGACGAGTCCGAGTTTGGCTGCGCTGTAGTTGGCCTGACCGAAGTTGCCGAACAAGCCGCTGGTCGAGGTGGCGACGACGACGCGGCCGAAGCTCTGCTCACGGAAATGCGGCCACGCCGCCCGGATCACGTTGTAGCCGCCGTACAGGTGCACCTTCAGCACCGAGTCCCAGGCGCCGAACTCCATCTTGTGGAAGGTGCCGTCGCGCAGGATGCCCGCGTTGGAGACCACGCCGTCGACCTTGCCGAACTCGTCGATCGCGGTCTTGATGATGTTCTCGGCGCCCTCGGCCTCGGCCACGGAGTCGTAGTTGGCGACGGCACGACCGCCTGCGTCCTTGATCTCCTGGACGACCTGATCGGCCATGTTGTGTCCGGCGCCGGTGCCGTCACGCGAACCGCCGAGGTCATTGACGACGACGCTGGCGCCCTCCTTGGCGAGCGTCAACGCATACTCGCGTCCGAGTCCGCCTCCGGCCCCGGTGACGACGATGACGCGATCCTGCACTCCTGGCATGAGGTTCCTTTCTCAGAACAGCCGTCTTGCGAGCTTGAAAGCCTTCTCTGTATACGGGGGATAGATGAACGCGCCGACATCGGGTCGGGTTGGCTTGGTCATCACGGTCTTGCGGTGGCTGAACTGCTCGAAGCCGAACTTGCCGTGGTAGGCGCCCATGCCCGACGGGCCGACGCCGCCGAACGGCAGCTTGTTCGTCGAGAACTGGAAGAGCAGGTGGTTGATCACCATGCCGCCTGCCGGGACCTCTTTGATCACCCGCTCGCGGATGCTCTTGGTCTTGGTGAACAGGTAGGCGGCCAACGGCTTTGGCCGTGAGTTCACGAAACCGATTGCGTCGTCGAGTGATTGGACGGTCATGATCGGCAGGATCGGACCGAAGATCTCGTCGGTCATCAGCGGCTCGGCCGGGTCGGGGTCGACGACGACGGTGGGCTGGATGCTGATCTTCGACGGATCCGAGCCGCCGCCGATGACGACGTCACCCTTGGTCGCGGCAAGCGACGCCGTGAGCCGGTCGAAATGGCGCTCGTTGACGATCCGCTTGCCGCCGGGGTTTTGTGACTCGAACGTCGTCACCGCGGCCTTGATCTTGTCGACGAGTTCGTCGCGGATCTTCGCATCGGCGATCACGTAGTCCGGCGCGATGCAGATCTGACCGGAGTTGATCAGCTTCGTCCACGCGATCCGCTTGGCCGCCACGTCGATGTCGGCGTCCGCGGCCACGATCACCGGGCTCTTTCCGCCCAGCTCCAAGGTGACCGGCGTCAGGTGCGGGGCTGCGCCTTCATAGACCTTTCGGCCGATCTCGGTGCCGCCCGTGAAGCAGATGTGGTCGAAGCCCTGCGCGATCAGTTCCTGGCTGACCGCGCCGTCGCCCTCGATCACCGCGATCGCGTCGGGGTCCAGATACTTGGGCACCAGTTCGGCCATCATCGCCGACGAGGCCGGGCACACCTCCGAGGGCTTGAGCAAGACGGTGTTGCCCGCGGCGATCGCGCCGACGGCGGGGCCGAGCGTCAACACGAACGGGAAGTTCCACGCGCCGATCACCAGCACCGTGCCGTATGGCTCGTACTCGACCCACCCGCGCCCGGGTAGCTGCGACATCTCCAGCAGCCGGTAGCGGCGGCGCATCCACTTCTTGACGTTCTTGGCGGCGTCCTTCGCCTCCCCCGCAGTGCTGGCGATGTCGGCCAGCCACGCTTCGAACGGGCTGCGGCCGAGGTCCTTCTCGAGGGCCTCCATCAGCGCGCCCTCGTTCTCGACCATCATCTTCTCGAGCGCCAGCAGCTGCTGCTTGCGCCACTCGACGCTTCGGGTGCGGCCGGTCTTGAAGGTCTCCCGGAGCCGGCGAACGGTGCCTGGGATGTCTGGGGTGTCGCTGGCGGGCGTTTGAATGGTTTCAGGCGCCACTGATTCGGTGGTCATGGTGGGTGTCCTTCCTGACCCGAGGAGGAATACCCGATCCTAACCAACCGGTTGGCTCAGCCAATAGGCCCAAGTTGATCGACGCCTCAGTCCGGGATCACCGGCAGCGTGATCGAAGATGGATGCGTCGCGTCATGCAGGACCGTCTGAACCGCGGTCTGGACGGCGGCGTTCTCACCGAAGGGCGCACCGGTGTTGGGATTCGGCGCGAACTGCGGATAGTCGCTGCTCGAGATCTCGAGGCGGATGCGGTCGCCCTTGCGGAACTCGTAGCTCGTCGGCCAGATCTGGATCCGATATTCATACGGGAGGCCCGGCACCGTGGGCGTCGGGGCGGCAAGCGAGTCGCGGAACGCGGTGCGCAGGATGCCGTTGTTGAGGTTGATCACGCTGCCATCCGGTTTGGCCACCGTCAGCTTGGCCGTGAAATCCGTGTCGGCGGCGCTGGACTGCGCCCACAGTCGCACTGTCACCGGGCCGGTGATCTCGGTGTCGTTCGGCAGCGGGCCGCCGTCGTAGACAAGTACATCGGAGCGTTGTTCGACGGGGACCTGGTCGAACGGCCCCTGCGGGCCCGAGCGGGCGCCGCAGCACGAATGACCGCCCAAGCTGGGCGCCGGGAAGGCGGGGTCGTACGTGTAGGTGTCCGGCGGCTGTGCACCCGGTGCGCTCGTGACGAGTTGGCCTTTGCGGTCAGCGATCCCACCGGCGCCCGACAAGTAGAACGTCGTCCATTTCGTCTGCGGCAGCGGCCATTTCGGCGCCGACTTCCACTTGTCGGCGCCCATCACGAAATAGTCGACGCGAGGACCAGTCGCGGCGCCGTTGTCCTGTCCCTTGAGGAAGTGGTCGAACCAGTCCAGCATCACGTCGTTGATGGGGCTGTCTCCGACTGCGCCGATGTCGTGCAGCAGCGGCGCGGGCTCCGAGTCCGGCCGTCCCCAGTTGACGTGGTCCCATGGCCCGATCACCAGGCGCTGGTTCGCGCGGGCCGAGTCGGAGCCGCCGTTGGCAACCATGCCAGTGAAGTTCTCCACGCCGCCTGCGAGGAACGCGTCGTACCAGCCCTCGAAATCGAGGACGGGCACCTTCACCGAGGCGTAGCGATCCCGGATGCTGACCTTCGTCCAGAAGTCGTCGCGAGTCGAGTGCCGGATCCAGTCGAAGTACCACGGCGCGACCGCGGGGTTCTGCGGCTGCATCGGCGGCAGGTCCTTGAACGGCCGGAAGTTCATCCACCGCGTCGCATCGGCGGACGCCGCGGTGAGCTCGTCGACCGCCGCGCGATCGCCGCGGTTTTCCGCCGCGCTCAGCGCAAGCGCACCGATCGCCCACGGCTGCACGAACGCCAGTCGGAACTCGCCGCCCTCGTAGGTCCATCCGTCGTAGTAATCCGACGCCGTATTGGCGGGTGCGATCGTCACCAAGTGCGGCGGCGCCGCCACGGCGGCCAGCCATTGGGTGGCGCCGACGTAGGACGAGCCGTACATGCCCACCTTGCCGTTGGCACCGGGCAGCGCGGCGGCCCACTCGACCGAGTCGTAGCCGTCGGCCATGTCGTTGGTGAACTCGCTGAATGTTCCGCCCGAGGTGCCCTGGCCGCGGACGTCCTGAATCACCACGAGGTAGCAGTGCGACGCGAACCAGTCCGGTGGCTGATATCGCTCAGGCTTCACCTGTGCGCCGGACTTTCCGTACTGGGTGCGCATCAGGATGACCGGCACGGGATCGGTGGTGCGCGGCCGGTAGACGTCGGCCCGCAACACGGTGCCGTCGCGCATCCTGGCGGGCACGTCGGCTTGTTTCGTGACAGCGCACGGGCCACGTCCGGCACTCGGCGGGAACGGCCGAGACGCACCGGCATGGTGGTCGGCACATCCGCTGAAGACGAGGACGACGGCCGCCACAACGGCGCCGATGCGGACAGCGGCTACGCGCACACCACGAAGTTAGCGCCTCGCAGGCCTCACAGCTTCTGGCCGGTGACGAACGTCGAGAACGAGTCGTCGCCGGTGTCCACCAACTCGACGGCGCGGCCCAGCCGGCGCATCTCGTCCTGTGAAGTGACGGCCGTTGACTGCCACCCGTGCTCGTTCAGCCAGACAGCGACGTCGGCGCGGTCGGGATCCTCGTAGGTCAACTCCCCGATGTCGAGCGTGCTGTCCACGCCGAACTGTTCGGCGAGCTTGCCGAACCGCTCCCGCATCCGCTCGCGGCGATCCGCGGCGTGAATGCCGACGGTCTCCGCAGAAATGCGGCTGCCCGGGGCCGACAGCGCGGTGATGTTTTCGAACAGCCGGTCCTGCGCGTCGGCGGGCAGGTACATCAGCAGCCCCTCGGCCAGCCATGCGGTCGGGAGGCTTGGATCAAACCCCTTGTCCCGCAATGCTTTCGGCCAGTCATAGCGCAGATCCATCGCGACGGCGCGGCGCACCGCGGTCGGCGAAACGCCGTCGAGCGTGGCCGCCTTGTACTCCAGCACCTTGGGCTGGTCGATCTCGTAGACGGTGGTGGCCGCCGGCCACGGCAACCGGTAGGCGCGCGAGTCGAGGCCGGACGCCAGGATGACGATCTGACGGATGCCCGCCGCGGCGGCGTCGGTGAAGTACGCGTCGAAGAAGTGGGTGCGGACCGCTTGGTAGGCGCTCATGTGCTCGACGATCGCCGCGACCTCGGGGTCGGTGTCGCCGACCTTGGCGACGAACTGGTCGTCGAGCATGAATTCCCAGATGCCGGTGCCCGCTCCTGCGACAAGATCCTTGGCGTAGGGGTCGCGAATCAGCGGGTTGTCCCGGTCGGTCTCGGCGGCCCTGGCCGCGGCGACCATGACCGCGGTCGCCCCGACGCTGGTGGCGATGTCCCAGGTGTCGTTCTCGGTGCGCTGCGAGCTCATCGGGCGTCTCCTTCAAGCCGGGCGTGCACGAACACGCTGTCCATCGCTTCTTCGACAAGGTCTTCGGTGGCCGGTCGGCCCAGCCGGGTCATCTCGTCGGCACTGGGCACGGCGTCGACGCGCCAGCCGTGGTCGGCCAGCCAGTCGGCGGCGTCCGCGCGGGCGTCGTCGGTGTACATCAGGGTGTCCACATCGAGGTCAAGACCCAGGCGCTCACGCAGCTGGGCGGTCCGCTCGCGCCGTGCTGCGCGCTTTTCTGGGGAGTACTGCGCCGGGTGCAGGTTGAAGGCCTCGACGGCGATCTCGCTGCCTGCGGCGCTGTGCTCGGTGACCAGGTCGAACAACCGGTCCTGAGCGTCGCCGGGCAGATACGGCAGCAGGCCCTCGGCCAGCCACGCGGTCGGCCGCGTGGGGTCGAAACCGGCGGCGATCAGCGCAGCGGGCCAGTCGTCACGTAGATCGACCGCGACCGGAACCCGTCGCGACTTGGCCACCGCGCCGTGGGCATCCAGGGTCGAGGTCTTGTAACCGAGCACCTTTGGCTGGTCGATCTCGTACACCGTCGTGCCTGCGGGCCAATCAAGGCGATACGCGCGCGAGTCCAGCCCGGCGGCCAGGATCACGACCTGGCGGATACCGGTGCGGACCGCGGCGGTGAAGTAACCGTCGAAGTAGTGCGTGCGCACCGCCTGGTAGTTGCGTGCCATCTCGTGCAGCCGCAGGGCGTGCTCGTCGTCGCGCAGCCAGCTGTCGTCGGCGCTGGCCATCTGCGCCCACGCGGGCCCAGCCGATGAGGTCAGCAGATAGGCATAGTCGTCGCGGATCAATGCGTCAGGGCGAGCGGTTTCCGCTGCCCGCGCCGCAGCAACGCCCAACGCGGTTGCCCCGACACTCTCGGTGATGTCCCAGCTGTCGCCGTCGGTGCGGATGCTGTGTTCGCTCAAATCAGTCATATCGTAAGCAATGCTATCTAAAAAGTTAGCAGAGCTATACGAAATGTGGGCTACATCACCGCAGGTAAATCGTTATTCGTGCAGATGCCAAAGCTTGTTGGCCATCAACAGCTCGAACTTGTGCACCACCGAGGACAGGTCCTCGTGGCTGCCGACGAAGCCGGCGTAGAAGCCCATGCCCCACATCACCGCCACCAGCATTTCGACCAGGTGGTTGACGTCGGTGTCGGTAGTGAGCTCACCTCGCTTGATTGCGTCGTCGACGGCCCACGTCATGAACTCGCGTGACGCCCGCATGGAGTCGTGCTCGTCGTTGCTCAACTCCGGATGGCGTTGCGACTCCAGCACGGAGGTGACGAGAAATGCTGCCGCAGAACGCTCTTCGGACTCCGCCTGCATCACGACCGAGAAGAACGCGGACAGTCGGGCCAGCAGACTGGTCTCCGCTTGGGCCCGCGACATCCCCGCGCTAACTACCAATGCGTTCGTTTGCTCGACGACTTCGCTCCACAGCACCCGTTTACTGGCGAAATAATGGTTAATGGCGGGACGCGTGAGATCGGCGCGGATGGCGATCGCCTGGAAGGTGGCGGCATCGTAGCCAAGTTCGCTGAAGACCTCACGAGCCGCTTGTACGATGCGCTCTCGCGTTTCAGCAGCCTTCGCTGCCGGCGGGCGGCCGGGTCCTCGACTCGCGGTATGTTGCGGCACGGTCAAATTGTGCCACAGCTCACTTGTCTATTTACCCTTGCACCCAATTCCGGCCTGATTGGCATGTCGGCCCAGCAAATTCGCAGCGCCCGGCAAGCCAAGCCTTCGACCCCGACCTTGGCGATAGCCCTCAACCGGAGACACCCCGTCGAACTATGGTGCTGGGGTGGCGAGCGTCGTATCGCGGGAGTCGTACTTCGAAGTCGGCCTCGAAGTGCTGTCCGATCTGGGCTACGGCGGACTGAAACTCGCCGAGGTCTGCAAACGGCTCGGCGTCACGACCGGATCCTTTTATCACTACTTTCCCGGCTGGCCCGCTTACACCAAGGAACTCGTTGCGCACTGGATGCAGCGGCAGACCGTGCAGATCATCGAGAGGGTGCGCGCTGAGAAGGATCCGCGCCGTCGGATCGACACGCTCATCGCAGAGGGGTTGTCGCTTCCGCACGGCGCCGAAGCCGCCATCCGCGTGTGGAGTTCGGTCGATCCGGAGGTGTACTCAATCCAGGCCGCGGTGGACCAGCAGCGCTTCGACATCATGTACGAGTCGGCCTTCGAGATCCTGCACAACAAGCGACAGGCACAAATCTTCGCGGCGTGGGGGGTGTACCTGCTGGTCGGTTACGAGCAGGCGGCGCTGCCGCGGGACGCCGCCGCGCTGGAGTGGATCGCGGGCCAGCTCACCGACGCACTCGACTCCGGCCGGTTCGCGTCGGTGCCGGACGGTGAGTAGCGCGATTGCCCTCTGAAACGGCCGCTGTGCTGCGACACGTGCTTGACCGTCTTCGCGCACGCGACCCGGAGTTCGACGCACTGCGCCGCGCCTTGCGGGCCGCGGTCGTCGTGCCCACCGCGGCGGCGGTGAGCTTCGCGGTCGGCGGCGGGTCGCAGACACCGCTGTTCACCATCTTCGGGTCGGTGGCGCTGCTGATCCTCGTCGACTTCCCCGGCAACCGGCCCGCCCGAGCGCTGGCCTACTGCGGGTTGGGTTTCAACGGCGCGGTGCTGATCACGCTGGGCACGCTCGTCGCGCCGTACCCGTGGCTGAGCGTGGCGCTGATGTTCGTGCTCGGCGTTGCCGTCATCTTCGCCGGAGTGCTCAGCGAAATCGTCGCGGCTGGTCAACGTGCCACGCTGCTGATGTTCGTGCTGCCTGCCTGCACCCCGGTCGGGCCGCTGCCGGAGCGACTGCTGGGCTGGCTGATCGCGCTTGCGCTGTGCGTCCCCGCTGCGCTGTTTCTCTTCCCCCCGCGACATCACGACGAGTTGCGCGCCTACGCGGCACGCGTCTGCAACCGGCTCGCCGATCGACTCGAGGGCACCGGGTCGGGGCGCGAAGTCACCAAGGCGATGAACGCGCTCGACGCCGCCTTCCTCGGCGCCGACTACCGGCCGGTCGCGTTGACCGCGGGCAGTCGCGCGCTCGTCCGGGTGGTCGACGACCTCGGTTGGCTGTCCGACCGGATCACCGACGACACCGGTCGGCTGATGGGGGCGGTCAAGCAGCCCGCGGTGCGGGTGCTGCGGGATTCCGCTGCGGTGCTGCGGCTACGCAGTGTGTCCGCCCGGGTGGAGCGCAGCGCCGACCTTCGCGATGCGCTGACCGAGCTGCGGTCGGTCGCACAAGGCCACTGGCGCGAGGACCTCACCGAACTGCTCGGCGAATCCAGCGATGCAGCCGCCGTTGAGGTCGGCCGTAATCTGTTGAACCGCCGCACAATTGCGGCCACGGTCGCGGTGACCGGGCGGATCATCCGCAATGCCGCGGCCGCAGACGCGCGACCGGTGTGGGCGCGCGTG
>Ga0068863_100006453_pt1 | contig 11503 bp, 9 predicted proteins | sample KBSSwiS62_FD_66596 | JGI IMG/M metagenome (GOLD analysis project Ga0068863, IMG submission 66596) | Switchgrass rhizosphere microbial communities from Kellogg Biological Station, Michigan, USA - KBS Switchgrass S6-2 | ecosystem: Host-associated > Plants > Roots > Rhizosphere > Soil ...
AGAGCCGGCAGACCCGGTGTCGCAGTTCGCATGCTGACCAGCGGAACGACGGGCCCGCCCAAGCGAATCGACCTCACCTACGACATGCTGGCGCGCAGCGTGATCACGTCGCCGGCGCCGACCGGACTACGGAAGGGCGTCGCGATCGTCAATGCCCCGCTGGTGCACATCGGTGGAGTCTTCCGTGTACTGCAGTGTGTCTGCGAGGCAAGGTCGTTCGCGTTGCTCGAACGATTCGAGCTGAACCAGTGGGCCGACGCGGTGCGCAGACATCAACCGCGCGCGGTGTCGCTGGTGCCTGCCGCGCTGCGGATGGTGTTGCATTCGGATCTGACGCGCGAGGATCTGGCCGGCATCCGTGCGGTGACGTCAGGCACTGCGCCCCTGTCGGCCGACGACGCCGATGCGTTCACCGCGAAGTTCGGCATCCCGGTTCTGACGTCTTACGCCGCAACCGAGTTCGGCGGCGGCGTCGCCGGCTGGACGTTGGCCGATTACCAGAAGCACTGGCAGGACAAGCGCGGCAGCGTCGGCAGGGCAACCCTCGGCGCGCAGCTGAGGGTCGTCGACGACGACGGCGCCCCGCTCGGCGCCGATCAGCCCGGCCTCCTGGAGGTCAAGCCCGGACAGCTTGGCCCGTCGGCAGATTGGATGCGCACCACGGACCTGGCTCGCATCGACGCTGACGGGTTCCTTTGGATCCTCGGGCGTGCCGATCAGGCGATCATTCGGGGCGGCTTCAAGGTGATGCCCGACGACGTCCGCGGCGCCCTGGAGTGCCATCCCGCCGTGCGGGGGGCGGCCGTAGTCGCCAGGCCCGACGACCGCCTCGGCGAGACTCCGGTCGCAATGGTGGAGCTGCGCGACGGCGCATCCACCGACAGTGGGGCGTTGATCGATTTCCTGCGGGCGCGGTTGGCGCGCTACGAGGTCCCCGCCGACATCGCGATCGTCGACCAGATCCCCAGGACACCCTCCGGCAAGGCGGACCTCGGTGCGGTCCGGCACTTCTTCAGCCAGCCCGTCGAACATGCCAATTGACGCACTGACTGTTGGCGACGTGCTGCGGCGACAGTCGCGCGCCCGCGGCGCGCACCCGCTACTGGTCTGCGATGCCGAGCGGCTCAGCTACGCGGAAGCGGACCGCCGCTCCGCGCAGTTGGCGCGTGCCCTGATCGCCCTCGGTGCAGGCAAGGGCACCCACGTCGGGCTGCTCTACCCCAATGGCGCGGCCTGGATCGTGGGGATGCTGGCCGCCGCGCGCATCGGCGCCGTCGTCATCCCGTTCTCGACCTTCGCCACCACCCCGGAGCTCACGACACAACTGGTCGACAGCGACACCGAAATCCTGCTTGCCGCTGCATCGTTCCGTGCTCACGACTACCGACAGCGACTCGCAGGCATCACGGCTCCGCTACTAAGACATGTCCTGATCGACGCCGAGCCCGGCGATGTGGCCGAGTCGTGGCGGCTGAAAGCGTTGGAGCACGACGTCGACGATTCGGATCCGCTGGCCATCGTCTACACGTCGGGCTCGACGAGCGCGCCGAAGGGTGTGGTCCACACGCACTTCTCGTTGCTTGCCCACCAGCGGGTGCTCAATGAAATCCGCGGCCTGACAGCAGAGGACAAGTTGTTCTGCAACTCGCCGTTCTTCTGGATCGGCGGGATCGCGTTCGCGGTGCTGGCCACCCTGCTCGCCGGTGCGACACTGGTGTGCTCCAACGCGGTCGACGCAGGCGAGACGCTGGATCTGCTCGAGGCCGAAAAGCCAACGATGACCAATGGTTTCGTCGCGGGCATCGCGCACCTGACCCGTCACCCCAGTCTGCCCAACCGCGACTTGTCGTCCATGCGGCGCGGAAACCTGTACCCGATCATGGCGTCCGACGTCCGCCCCGCAGATCCCGAATTGCGCCACACCATGCTGGGCATGACCGAAGCGGGCAGCGTCATCACCATCAGTGAGGACGAATCCGACCAACCCGAACACCGGCGCGGCTCGTTCGGCAAACCTGCCCCCGGCTTCGAGACCAAGATCATCGACGGCGAGTTGTGGATTCGAGGACCGTACCTGATGCAGCGGTACTACAAACGCAGCCGCGAAGAATGCTTCGATGACGACGGCTGGTTCCATACCGGCGATCTCGTCCGAACGGATGCCGACGGTTTCGTGTACTTCCTCGGTCGACGCGGGGCGATGATCAAGACCGCAGGCGCCAACGTCGCACCCGCCGAAGTCGAGCGGGCGATCACCAAGGTGACCGGCGGCGCCGTCGCACATGTGCTGGGCCTTCCCGATTCCGAGCGCGGGCAGTTGGTCGCCGCCGTCGTCGAGGTGGAAGACGGCGTCGAGTTCGATGAACACGCAGTGCGCAACCGACTGAAGGCCGAGCTGTCGTCCTACAAGATCCCGAAACGTATTGCCGCCGTGCCGCGGTCCGACATTCCAGTGCTCTCGAGCGGCAAGGTCGACCTCGTTGCGCTACAGAAGGTGTTCGATGCTTGACACCATCGACCAGTTGGTCAGAGTCCGCGCGGAACAGCACGGCGGCAAGCCGATGGTCATCGACACCGAGTCGCGGCTCAGTTACGCCGAGCTCGACGAAACCACCCGTGCGTTGGCCGCCGGATTCGTCGACGCCGGCGTCGGCAAGGGCACCCGGGTCGGGTTGATCATGCCCAACCGCGTCCAATGGGTGCAGATCGCGTTGGCGCTGACGCGCATCGGCGCGGTACTCGTCCCGTTGAGCACCCTGCTGAAGCCTCCGGAGCTGGTGGCCCAGTTGCGCGTTGCCTCCGTCCAGGCCCTGATCACGGTCGACGAGTTTCGCGGCCATCGTTATCTTGATGACCTGGCCGGTGTGGTGGATACCCCAGAACTGCCTGCATTGCAGAGGATTTGGACTCCCGACGAGTTGACGTCCAGCGAGCGGGATATCGACGCCGTGACAGCGACCGTGACACCGAGCGACACGCTGGTGATCATGTTCACTTCGGGAAGCAGTGGGCCGCCGAAGGGCGTCATCCACTCGCATGGCAACGCGTTGGCCGCCGTGCGGTCCGGACTGACGGCGCGGTGCATCGACGCGGACACGCGGCTGTATCTGCCGATGCCGTTCTTCTGGGTCGGCGGTTTCGGCAGCGGGGTGCTGTCGGCACTGCAGGCGGGCGCGACGCTCGTCACCGAGGAGATCCCCAGACCCGAGACGACGCTGCGGCTGTTGGAACGTGAGCGCGTCACGCTGTTCCGCGGCTGGCCGGATCAGGCCGAGGCGCTGGCACGCCAATCTGCCTCTGTGGGAGCGGATTTGTCGGACTTGAGACCAGGCAGCCTCGAGGCGCTACTGCCGCCCGAGAAACGCGCAGCGCCCGGTGCCCGCGCGAAATTGTTCGGCATGACCGAGTCCTTTGGGCCCTACTGCGGCTATCCCGCCGACACGGACATGCCGCGGTCGGCATGGGGCAGCTGCGGCAAACCGTTCGACGGCATGCAGGTGCGTATCGTCGACCCGGACAACGGCCAGCCCGTTCCCACGGGCACGATCGGCATGATTCAGTTACGGGGACCGCATATGTTGCGCGGAATATGCCGTCGCAGCCGCGAAGAGTTGTTCACACCGGACGGCTACTACCCCACCGGGGACCTCGCGCATCTCGACGACGACGATTTCCTGTTCTACCACGGCCGATCCGACGACATGTTCAAGGTCAGCGGGGCCACCGTCTACCCGAGTGAGGTCGAGCAGGCGCTCCGGACCATCGACGGCGTGGAGAACGCTTTCGTCACCGACGTCTCCGGCGCCGTCGGCGCCGTGGTGATAGCTCAGCGCACCGTCGATCAGCTACGGTCCGAAGCGCGAAAGCGCTTGAGCTCCTTCAAGGTTCCGACATTGTGGTTGCTCGTCGGCGCTGACGACGACATCCCGCGCGGCACGACGGGCAAGGTCGAAATGCGGAGGCTGCGCGAGATGCTGGTCAGGACGGCCGATAACTGACCTCGGCAAGCAATCCGTCCGGACCCGTGCAATAGACGTGGGTGCCGCGCCCGTTGTCGATGATCTCGGAGACCTCAAGGCCTAACTGATGCGCCGTCGCATGGAAACGATGCACAGCCTCGACGTCGTCCACGAGAAATCCGAAATGAAAGCCGTCAGGGTATGCGTCTGTCTGCGACTTCTTTCGTTGCAACACCAGCACGAAACCGTCACCGTCCGAAAGGATTGCGATCGACGAGGACCGCCGGTTGGACTGAAGTTGAAATCCGAATGCGTCCTCGAAGAAGGCGACCGCCCGTTGGACGTCGTTGACCTGGAGATCGAGATGGTTGAGTTTCACGGTGAGCCCTTCTGGGCGCGCAGAGGCGCCCTAGGCCGTGGGACCTCTCCGCCTCGGAAGTGAAGTGGATGATCAAGGGCTTCCTATGTGGAAGTGACCGGGGCTCACCGAAACCGGTCTGCCGTTTTTCGGCGTGCGGAGCCTAACAGATCCGCCAGCCTGTTCCGACGGCTAGCGTGGCTATCGATGGAGTCGACGACGGTGGTGATCGCCGGAGGCGGCCCGGCAGGGATGATGGCGGGGCTGCTGCTGGCCCGCGCAGGGGTCGCGGTGACGGTGTTGGAGAAGCACGCCGATTTCCTCCGGGATTTCCGCGGGGACACCGTGCATGCATCGACCGTGCGACTGCTGGACGAACTCGGCCTTGGCGCGGAGTTTCGGAAACTACCCCAAAGCAGATTGACCGGTGTGTCCCTGCCGGGAACGGATTCGCAGCGCGTGCCTGTCAACATCTTCGAGGCGTTGCCGCCGCCGTACAACTACATCGCGATGGTGCCGCAGTGGGATCTGTTGAACCTGCTCGCAGAGGCGGCAGGCCGGGAGCCGACGTTCACGCTGCGCATGCAAACCGAGGCGACCGGCCTGGTCGTCACTGATGGCCGAGTGACCGGGGTGCGCTACCGCGGTCCTGACAGTGCCGGTGAGATCCACGCCGACCTGACGCTGGCTTGTGACGGTCGGGCCTCGGCGCTGCGCCGCGCCAGCGGATTGCCGGCCCGGGAATACCGGGTGCCGTTCGACGTGTGGTGGTTCCGTCTGCCTCGACGTCCGGACGAGGCCGGTGAACTCGCGGGCATCGCACCGGCATTCGGTCGCGGCGAGGTGCTGCTGGCGTTGACCCGCGAGAACTATTACCAGCTCGCCTACGCGATCCCCAAGGGATCCGACGCACAGCGCCGCGCCCAAGGCGTCGAAGCGTTTCGCGCCAGGATCGCCGGGTTGCGCCCGGACCTTGCCGATCGTGTCGAGACGATCACTTCCATGGCCGATGTGTTCGTTCTCGACGTCCGATTGGACCGGCTGCGGCGCTGGTACACCGACGGGCTGCTCTGCATCGGCGACGCCGCACACGCCATGTCCCCGGCCGGCGGGGTCGGGATCAACCTTGCCATCCAAGACGCCGTCGCCGCCGCGGGATTGCTCGCGGCGCCGCTGGCCGAAAACCGGCTGACCACCGCTGATCTGGCCCGCGTCCAACAGCGCCGGCAGCGACCGGCGATCATTCTGCAGACATTGCAGCGAACGATTCATCTCGGCTTCGGCCCACTGCTGTCGGGCCGAGTCACCGTACGCCCGCCGCGGGGCTTGCTGCGTCTGGCGTCGCATGCGCCGCAATGGCTGGTGCGGATACCGGCGCGCTTGATCGCCCTCGGCCCCCGCCCCGAGCATGCGCCCGCCTTTGCCCGACGCTGATTCGACGGGCGACTAGTCGACGACGCCGCGTTGGGTGAGGTGTTCGATCAACGGCTCAGCGCCTGCAGCGAGGTGCTCAGACATCGCAAGGCGCGCACGCTTTTCGTCGTGGGTTTCCAGCGCCGACAACAGACTGCGGTGATGCTCGGTCGACTGCTCCGGCCAGCCGGCAATGGTGGGAAACACCGATTCGGGTGCGTACCGCGTGATCTGGGACATCAGCTGAGCGAGCTTCGGCGAATCAGCGGCGACGTTGATCGCCTTGTGGAACTCGTGATTGAGCCGCACCGCACGCTCATCGTCGTCGCTGGCGTAGGCCTCCTCCAGCTCGGTCTGAATCTTCTCGAGTTCACGCAACTGTTCGTCGGTGATGTTGGCCGCCGCCCGCGCCGCGAGCTCACCGCCGATGTGCGCCTGCACGTTGGAGACGTCGGTGAGGTCGCGCGCGGTCACCGGCACCACCGCAAAACCGCGCCGAGGCTGCTGAACCAATAGCCCCTCGGCGGTGAGCACGAACAGCGCCTCCCGCACTGGAGTAACGCTGACGCCCAGTTCCACGGCCAACTGATCCAGCCGGATGTATTGGCCAGCAGCGTAGGTGCCGTCGAAGATGCGCTTGCGCACATACCTCGCGACGTCGTCTGCCAGCTGGGGCCGAAACGCGAATTCCGCTGCGGTCATGGTCAGATCCGATAATCGGCGAGCAGTCGCTTGCTGATGATGTTCTTCTGGATCTCGCTGGTGCCCTCACCGATCAACAGGAACGGGGCGTCGCGCATCAACCGCTCGATCTCGTATTCCTTGGAATAGCCGTAGCCGCCGTGGATGCGGAAGCTCTGCTGGGTTACTTCGGCGCAGAACTCACTCGCCAGGTACTTGGCCATGCCCGCGGCGACATCGTTGCGTTCACCGGAGTCCTTCAGCCGGGCCGCGTTGACCATCATCAGGTGGGCGGCCTCGATTTTGGTTGCCATCTCGGCCAATTGGAAGGCGATCGCCTGGTGGTCGGCGATCGGCTTGCCGAACGTCTGACGCTGCTGCGCATACCGCACGGCGAGTTCGAACGCGCGGATGCCGACACCGCATGCCCTGGCGGACACGTTCACCCGCCCGACCTCGATGCCGTCCATCATCTGGAAGAAGCCCTGGCCCGGCGCCTCACCCAGGATGTCGTCGGCGCTTGCGGCGTAGCCGTCGAAGATCAGCTCTGTGGTGTCGATGCCCTTGTAGCCCAGCTTGTCGATCTTGCCGGGAATGGTCAGTCCTGGCGCGACTTCGCCGAAGCCGGTGGGCTTTTCGATCAGGAACGCGGTCAGGTTGCGGTGCGGCTTGTCGGCTCCCTCGTCGGTGCGCACGAGCGCCGCGACCAGAGTCGAGCTGCCGCCGTTGGTGAGCCACATCTTCTGGCCGTCGATGGTGTACGTGCCATCGGGGTTGCGTTTGGCCCTGGTACGGATCGCTGCGACGTCGGAGCCGAGTTCGGGCTCGGACATCGAGAACGCGCCGCGCGTCTCCCCCGTCGCCATCCGCGGCAGGTAATGCTGCTTCTGGCGATCGGTGCCGTGCTGCCGAATCATGTACGCGACGATGAAGTGGGTGTTGATCACACCCGAGATGCTCATCCAGCCGCGGGCAAGCTCCTCGACGCACAGCGCGTAGGTGAGCAGCGATTCGCCGAGCCCGCCGTACTCCTCCGGGATCATCAACCCGAACAGGCCCATCTCCTTCATCGCGTCGACGATGGCCTGCGGATAGGTGTCGGAATGCTCGAGTTCCTGCGCGGTCGGGATGACTTCCTTGTCGACGAATTGCCTGACGGTGCTGATGATTTCGGTCTGGAACTCGGTGAGGCCCAGCGTCTGCGCAAGTTTCGTCATGCGCCGACCCTCTCGAACACGGCGGCCAGGCCCTGCCCGCCGCCGATGCACATCGTCTCCAGCCCGTAGCGGGCGCCGCGGCGGTTCAGTTCGCGGGTGAGCGTGGCGAGCATCCGACCGCCGGTCGCGCCGACGGGGTGTCCGAGCGAGATACCGGAGCCGTGCACGTTCGTCCGCTCGAGATCCGCCGGACCGAACTGCCACTCGCGCATGACCGCAATTGCCTGGGCTGCGAACGCCTCGTTGAGTTCGATCAGGTCGATGTCCGACAACTTCAACCGCGCCTTGCCAAGCGCCGCTTCGGTCGCGGGCACGGGCCCGATGCCCATGATGTTGGGCGCGACACCCGCCGAACCCCACGAAACCAGCCGTACCAACGGGGTCAACCCGAGTTCCTCGGCCTTCTGTGGCGTCGTCACGATGCACATGGACGCCGCGTCGTTCTGACCGCTGGAGTTGCCCGCGGTGACGGTGGCCTCCGGATCCTGCGCCAGCAGAACGGGTTTCAGCTTGCTCAACGACTCCACCGAGGTGTCCGCGCGCGGATGCTCGTCGGTGTCGATCAGTTCTTCACTCTGGCGGGTGCGCACGGTGACGGGAATGATCTCTTCGGCGAGGATGCCATCCTTCTGCGCGGCCACCGCGCGTTGGTGCGACGTCACAGCCAACTCGTCCTGCTCCTGGCGAGGAATGCCGTACTGCTTGCGCAGATTCTCCGCAGTCTCGAGCATGCCGCCGGCCACTGGATAGTGACGCCCGCCTGCGGTGGTGCGCCCGCGCGCGAGGCTGTCGTGCACCTTCACCCCGGTGCGGGCGCCGCCCCAGCGCATATCGGTCGAGTAGAAGGTGACGTTGCTCATGCTCTCGGCACCGCCCGCGATCACAATGTCGTTGTCGCCGTTGGCAACCTGCAACGCGGCCTGAATGACCGCTTGCAGACCTGAACCACATCGGCGGTCGACCTGCATGCCGGGCACGGTCACCGGCAACCCGGCGTCCAACGCCACTACACGCCCGATCGCAGGCGCTTCGCTGCTGGGATAGCAGTGGCCGAGGATGACGTCTTCGACTGTGTCAGGCTCGATTCCGGTGCGCTCCAGCAGTCCCTTGAGCGCAGCGACGCCGAGGTCGACGGCGGTCAGCGATTTGAACATGCCGCCGTAGCGGCCGATCGGTGTCCGAACCGGTTCGCAGATAACGGCTTCCCGCATCAGATGTGCCTCCCACCGGTCACCTCGAGGACGGTGCCGGTCATGTACGACGACAGATCGCTGGCAAGGAACAGCGCAACCTTGGCGACTTCGGCCGGCTCGCCTGCCCGGCCCATCGGCACCTCCGCCAGTTTCTGGTCCCAAATATGTTGGGGCATGGCTTCCGTCATCGCGGATCGGATGAGTCCCGGCTGGATGGCGTTGACCCGCACGCCGAGGTGGGCGAGTTCCTTGGCCGCGGCCTTGGTCATGCCGACGATGCCTGCCTTCGCCGCGGAATAGTTGGTCTGGCCGATCAGGCCGACCTTGCCGGAAATCGAGGACATGTTCACGATCGCGCCGCGCTTGTTCTCGCGCATGATCGCCGCCGCCGCCTTGAGACCGTTCCAGGTGCCCTTCAGGTGCACGGCGATGACTTGATCGAACTGTTCCTCGGTCATCTTGCGCAGCGTCGCGTCGCGGGTGATTCCGGCGTTGTTGACCATGATGTCGAGGCTGCCGAACCGCTCGACGGCGGCGCCGACAAGCGCATCGACCTCGTCGGCCTTGGTCACGTCGCAGCGCACGGCGAGGGCAACTTGATCTTTTGAGTCGCCGCCAAGCTGTTTGGCCGCCGCCTCCGTTGCGCCGAGATCTAGATCGCCCAGCACGACCCGCGCGCCCTCAGCGATGAACCGCTCGGCGATCGCCAACCCGAGACCCTGCGCACCGCCCGTGACAACCGCGGTTTGACCGGTCAGCAACGACACCTGATCACCCCTTTTTCGCTGGTCAGGCCCTAAGGAGGGCCCCGTCAATCGAACATCATATTTCATATATGATTTTGCGAGCACCTGGCCCCACTCGTCGCAGAGGAGCGCGATGACCACCGAAGTCAGCGATGACGATTTCCAGGAGATCCTGGCCCAGACCCGGCACTTCATCCGCACCGCCGTGGTCCCCCGGGAGCAGGAGATCCTTGCCGAGGACCGCGTCCCCGACGACCTGCGCGACCAGGCCAAGAAAATGGGGCTGTTCGGGTACGCGATTCCGCAGGAGTGGGGCGGCCTCGGACTCAACCTCGCCCAGGACGTCGAGCTCGCGATGGAGCTGGGCTACACATCGCTGGCACTGCGGTCGATGTTCGGCACCAACAACGGCATCGCCGGCCAGGTGCTCGTCGGCTTCGGCACCGAGGAGCAGAAGGCACGCTGGCTGGAACCGATGGCGTCAGGGCTGGTCGCCTCGTTCGCATTGACCGAGCCGGGTGCGGGATCGAATCCGTCAGGCCTGCGCACGAAAGCCGTTCGTGACGGCCGAGATTGGATCATCAACGGGCAGAAGCGGTTCATCACCAATGCGCCGATGGCCGACCTGTTCATCGTGTTCGCCCGCACCCGACCCGCCGACGACGACGGTCCCGGCATCGCGGTGTTCCTGGTGCCCGCCGACGCGACCGGTGTCGTCGTCGGCGCCAAGGACGCCAAGATGGGCCAGGAAGGCGCATGGACCGCCGACGTCAGTTTCGACGACGTTCGCGTCCCCGACGAGGCGCTGATCGGCCGAAGCGAAGACATCGGCTACCGGGCCGCGATGACGTCGTTGGCGCGCGGTCGCGTGCACATCGCTGCGCTGGCCGTCGGGATAGCGCAGCGCGCCCTCGACGAATCCGTTGCCTACGCCGCCACCGCCACGCAGGGCGGCACTGCGATCGGGAATTTCCAACTGGTGCAAGCCATGCTCGCCGACATGCAAACCGGGGTGCTGGCGGGGCGCGCTCTCGTCCGCGACACCGCGCGGGCCTGGGTCAGCGGCGAGGATCGCAGGATCGCGCCGTCGGCGGCCAAGCTTTATTGCACCGAAATGGCCGGCCGCGTAGCCGATCTCGCGGTGCAGGTGCACGGTGGCAGCGGCTACATGCGTGAGGTCCCCGTCGAGCGGATCTACCGCGACGTACGGCTCTTGCGGTTGTACGAGGGCACCAGTGAAATCCAGCGACTGATCATCGGATCGAATCTGGTCAAGGCGGCACAGAAGGCGGCCAAGAAATGACCGGACGGCTCGAGGACAAGGTCGCGTTCATCACCGGAGCGGCGCGCGGGCAGGGCCGCGCCCATGCCGTGCGGATGGCCAACGAAGGCGCCGACATCATCGCGGTGGACATCGCGGGCGCGCTTCCGCCTTGCGTCCCTTATGATTCCGCCACTCCCGACGATCTTGCTGAGACGGTGGCGCTGGTCGAAGCGACCGGCCGCAAGATCCTCGCCTCCGTCGTCGACGTACGCGATGCCGGGGGACTCAGCAAGGCCGTCGATGACGGCGTGACCGCACTGGGCCGACTCGACATCATCGTCGCCAACGCCGGTGTCTCTGCTCCGCAGACGTGGGATGCCATCTCCGCCGAGGACTTCCGCGACGTGATGGACATCAACGTCACCGGCACCTGGAACACCGTCATGGCGGGAGCGCAGAAGATCATCGACGGTGGCCGAGGCGGATCGATCATCTTGATCAGCTCTGCCGCCGGGATCAAGATGCAGCCGTTCATGGTGCATTACACCGCGAGCAAGCACGCGGTCACCGGGATGGCCCGCGCGTTCGCCGCCGAACTGGGCAGGTATTCGATCCGCGTCAACAGCGTGCATCCCGGCGCGGTCAACACGCTGATGGGAAGCGGCGACATGA
>Ga0068863_100006454_pt1 | contig 11502 bp, 7 predicted proteins | sample KBSSwiS62_FD_66596 | JGI IMG/M metagenome (GOLD analysis project Ga0068863, IMG submission 66596) | Switchgrass rhizosphere microbial communities from Kellogg Biological Station, Michigan, USA - KBS Switchgrass S6-2 | ecosystem: Host-associated > Plants > Roots > Rhizosphere > Soil ...
AGCAGCGCGGTCTTGTTCTTGGCGGCGAGGGTGGCTTCGAGTTCGAAGGACTTGTCGAAGTGGTCCTCCATGGTGGTCTTGCCGCGGCCGGTGACGATGATGATCTCGGTGCAGCCGGCGGCTACGGCCTCTTCGACGCCGTACTGGATGAGGGGCTTGTCGACGAGGACGAGCATCTCCTTGGGCGTCGCCTTGGTGGCAGGGAGGAAGCGGGTGCCGAGTCCGGCGGCGGGAAAGACTGCTTTGCGAATTTTCTGAGCCATGTATTCCTTGGATGCTGTTTGTTTGTGGAAATGCTAGCAGTCCACATTCAACTGGGGGATAACACGGTTGGGGGAAGGTACCTAGAGCACAGGCGAGTCGTCGTGCAGCATGGCCTTGCGGATGACCTTGATGGGTACAGGGCCCTGGCGCATGAGGGAGTCGTGGAAGTTCTGGAGATTGAAGGCGCTTCCCTGCTTCTTTTTGAGGTCGTCGCGGAGCTTCATGATCTCGAGCTTGCCGAGGGTGTAGTAGAGGTAGGTTGCGTCGGCGGTTCCGCGCTTGGTTTCGACCAAGCCGACGGAGCGGGATTGGAAGCCTTCTTTGACGAAGAAGTCGACGGACTGCTCGATGGTCCACTGCTGGTTGGGTTCGGCGAGGCCGGTGTGGAGCTTGATGGCGTTGACGAAGCGGGCGTTGCGGAGGAGCGCGTCCTGCAGCTGGCCGAGGCGGATGAGTTTTGATTCGCGGACCTGCTCGGGCGTGGCGTTGGCAGGCGGTGCGGCGTAGCCTTCGTCGAGCATCATCTGCTCGGTGTAGTGGGCCCAGCCTTCGACGTTGGAGTTGGTCCAGATGATCTTGCGGACCTTGGATGGGAACTGGTTCTGCCAGAGGAACTGCACGTAGTGGCCGGGGTAGGCCTCGTGTACGGAGGTGGAGATGATGGTGCCGACGTTGAAGCTGGCCATGTGCTCGGCGATGTGCGGCGCGAGCCAGGTCCTTTCCGGCAAGGTGACGTTGAAGTAGGCCTTGGTGGAGTTGGTCTCGAAGGGTCCGGGCGAGTCCATGGAGGCGAAGGTGGTGGCGCGCATGAAGGGAGGAGTCTCTTCGAGCGTGGGCTGGACGTCGCTGGGGATAGTGATGATGTTGTGTGCGCGGATGAAGGCGATGAGCGAGGAGAAGGTATCGCGGAAGCTATCGAGGAGCTTGTCTGGCGCGGGGTGGATGGTGGCGAGTTCGGCGAGGACCTCCTGTGGGGTTTTTGTAGGGTCGACCTCTTTGGCGACGCGAGCGAACTCAGCCTGATTGCGATGCAGGTCGTCGAGGGCGACCTGCAGGAGACGGTCGAGCGGGACGTCGACCATCTCGTCGTAGGCAAGCTTCTTGCGGTAGATGTCGGCGCCGAGGCGGTAGTCGCCGTTGGAGCGTGGGAGCAGGTCGGACTTCATCCATGCGCCGTAGTCTTTGAGCGACTGGATGACGGCGGCGTTGGTGCGAGCGAAGTCGGCCTTGGCTGCGGCGTCATCGGCATCCTTGAAGGCAGTGGGGACATCGCTCTGAAAGAAGCTGATGAGGCCGTCGATCTGCTCGAGCGCGACCTCGGTGAAGACGCGGGGCGGGTTCTTGAGATTCTTGCGCGCTTCGACGAAGACCTGCGGGATCTGCTTCTCACGCTCGATCGCGGCGCGGAGACGTGTGTTGACCGGGGCGAAGGGGCGCTCCATGAGAACGAAGATGGCGTTGGTGACGCCGCTGGAGTAGTTGTCGGGGTTCTTCTCCCAGTTGCGGATGACCTCTAGCGAGAGGAGCTGAGAGCGAATGCTGTTGAGCAGGATAGTGTGGTCGGCGGCGATGGAGGCGTCGAGCGCGGAGGGGTCGATGGCGGTCAGCTTCTTCTCGTAGGCGTGCAGCGCGGCGATCTGCTTCTGAATGGTAGCGGCGGAGAAGTCCTCTAGCTGGGTGTCGTACTGATGAAGACCCATCTGGGTGCCAAGGGTGGGTGCGAAGTGGAAGAGGACGTCGGAGAAGTACTGGTCGGAGACGAAGCTGAAGGTCTGCATGGCTCCGTCGGCGGAGAGCTTTTGAGCGGGGGAGGAGGAGGAGAGCATGGCAGTTCCAAGGAGTGCGGCGGTAAGAGTAAGGCGAGTGAGCATGAGTATCTAAAAGCAGTTTATGTCAGCGGGAGGAGATACAGTAGGCTTACTTCGCTGCGGGCAGCGTGTAGTCGAAGTCGTAGCTGTGCTTGCCGTCGGCGGCGATGATGATGTTCATCTTGCCGGTGAGGCCGGAGAGTTCCCCAGTGCCTGAACCGGGTACGACGGTGATGATTAAGGTAAATGCGTTGTCGATCATTGAGCCGCTGTGCTGTAGAGCGAAGGTACCGGTGCGTCCGCCTAGCTTGCCGGTGACGATCTCGATAGCGACATAGCCGCCTGTGCCCTTTGCTCCGCCCGCGGCGAGCATTTCGCCTTTACTGGTAGCGTCGAGGTCTCCGTGGAACTGCTTGTCCAGGACAAAACGCGCGATGGCTGGATCGGTCTTGTCTTCCTGCGGTGTGACTTTGACGTCGAAGGCACCGGTCGCTCGGGACATGGTTGCTCCATTGGTCGAGCTAACGGCAGAGGCTTGTGGGGAGAGCGGGACAACAGTGAATGTGCTTAGAACAACAGCGATTGTTGCACTACGCAGGAAGGAGATCATCACGACATCTTCGCTGCAAATAGGGTGTCGGTCAATGATTCAGGTTGACACTCGTCACTTACTGCGGTCGCCAGATCTTGAAGTCGACATTGATATTCAATGGCATCGAGACTGGCTGGCCATTCTTCAGAGCAGGCGTGAAGCGATATTTCTCCACAGCCTTGATAGCACTCTCATTGAAGATCGAATTTATCTGAACGATAGATCTTCAGGTTAGTCGGCACGCCTGATGTGTCGAGTACAAAGTTCACTGTAACTATGTAGTGTCCCGTTGGAGGATTCGGCGGGAATTTCGGCTCGACATGTTTGATGAGCTTAGGATTCACCATCTTTGCCGCGAAGTCAGGCGAAGACTGCGCGAATGAGATCGTGGAGATGAGCGCGAACACCGAAGCTACCACGTATCTCCTCATGATTTCGGAATTGTATCGCCACTTGGTCAAGAGGCTGCAACAATCGCGGGATTCAGCGATTCCAACAGCTCGCGCGTTTCGCGTAGAACGTCTTCTGACTTCGCACTAGTGAGCGGCCAGCGCAGGACTCCCTGCGGGGTGAACTGTGCGCCGCGCTTGGTGTTGCGGCTGACGAGCTTCATCAGAACGCCGGGATCGACAGCATTCGCGCTGCTCGCGCCGTCGCTGTCGCGCTCCGCGAACTTCAGATGCAGCATTTCCACGAAGGTCTTGACCTTGTTAAGTTCGATCTGGGTGCGCTTGCGGTCGATCTGTGCGATGCCGAGTTGCTGGGCGTGCAGGCGGATTTCGCCCGCGGAGAGAAGGTTCTCGACAGACTCGGGCGGCGCGCCATAACGGTCCTGCAGCTCTGCGCGCACGTCGTTGAGTGTTGCTGCGTCTTCGGCTCCTGCAATGCGTTTGTACATGCGCAGGCGCTGGTTCTCCTCGGGGATGTAGTCAGCGTCGATACGGACGGAGATGCCGAGATTCACCACGGTGTTTGCGTGCGCGGGACGCTCATCTTCGCCCTTGATCTTGCGCACGGCCTCTTCGAGCATCGAGGTGTACATCTCGAAGCCGATCGCCTCGATGTGACCGGACTGCTCGCCGCCGAGCATGTTGCCAGCGCCGCGCAGCTCAAGGTCGAGTGCGGCGATCTTGAAGCCGGCTCCGAGGTCGGAGAACTCCTTTAGAGCGGCGAGACGGCGGCGTGCGATCTCGGTGAGTTCGGTCTCGGGTGGGATGAGGAGGTAGGCGTAGGCGCGGCGATTGCTGCGGCCGACGCGTCCGCGGAGTTGGTAGAGCTCGCTGAGGCCGTGGCGGTCGGCGCGGTTGATGACGATGGTGTTTGCGAGCGGGATGTCGAGGCCGTTTTCGATGATGGAGGTCGCCACGAGGACGTCGTACTCGTGGTTCATGAAGGCGAGCATGACTCGTTCGAGCTCGGCTTCAGGAAGCTGGCCGTGACCGATGACGATGCGTGCCTGCGGGACGAGCTCGCGGATTTTGGCGGCGAGATCGTAGATGGTCTCGACGCGATTGTGGACAAAGTATGTCTGGCCGCCACGCTCCAGCTCCATTTCGATGGCAGTGCGGATGAGCTTCTCGTCAAACTTGGCGACGATGGTCTGGATAGCCATGCGGTCTTTGGGGGGCGTCTCGATGACGGACATGTCGCGCAGACCGATGAGCGACATATGCAGCGTGCGCGGGATGGGCGTGGCCGACATGGAGAGCACGTCGATGTGCGCACGCATCTGTTTGAGGCGCTCCTTGTGGCGCACGCCGAAGCGCTGTTCCTCGTCGACTACGAGCAGGCCGAGGTCCTGAAACTTGAGGTCTTTTGAGAGCAGGCGATGCGTGCCGATGAGGATGTCGACTTTGCCGTCTGCAACTTTTTCGAGGATCTCTTTCTGCTCCTTCGCGGTACGGAAGCGGGAGATCATTTCGATGTTGACGGGGAAGTTGGCGAAGCGGCGCTTGAAGGACTCGAAGTGCTGAAAGCTGAGGACGGTTGTTGGAGTGAGGACGGCGACTTGTTTAGAGTCCTGCACGGCCTTGAAGGCGGCGCGCATGGCGACTTCGGTCTTGCCGTAGCCAACGTCGCCGCAGAGCAGGCGGTCCATGGGCTGCGCGGATTCCATGTCCTGCTTGATGTCGACGATGGCGTTGAGCTGGTCGTCGGTCTCGTTGAAGTCGAAGGCGTCCTCGAACTCGCGCTGCATGTTGGTGTCGGGCGAGAAGGGAGTTCCCTGCGCGGCCTCGCGCTGCGCATAGAGCTTGAGCAACTCTGCAGTCATGTCGGCCATGGCCTTCTTGACGCGTGCCTTGGTCTTCTGCCAGCTCTGCGATCCGAGCTTGTTGAGCTGCGGCGCGGGGCCTGTGTCGGTGGAGCGGTACTTCTGGATGAGGTCGAGGCGCGTGAGTGGGACGTAGAGCTTGGCCTCGTCGGCGAATTCGAGAATCATGAGCTCGAGCGGCGGCGCGTCGTTCTCTTCGATGACGCGAAGGCCCATGTAGCGCGAGATTCCGTGCTCGACGTGGACGACATAGTCTCCAACCGCAAGGTCGCGGAAGTCGGAGATGAAGGCTGCGGCTTTCGACTTTCCGCGACGTACAGGGCGAACTGTAACGTCGGCTTCGTCGGTGAGGTCCTGCGCGCCGAAGAAGACAATCTGGCTGGCAGAGGTCTTGTCGAGATCGAGGATCTGAACGCCCGCAGCGATGGGGGTCTTGACGATGACGGGAGTGCGCAGGTCGCCTGCGAGATAGCTGGATTCGGAGTAGACAGTGGAGGAGCCGTGCTGATCGGTGCGGGAGCCGAGGCGGTAGGGTACCTGGTACTCCTGCAGCAGCCCGGCGAGGCGTTCGACCTCTCCCTGATTGGCGGCGGCGAGGAGGATGCGCGCCTCCTGGCGCATTAGCGATTGGATGGCTTCGATGAGCGCGGGGATGGAGCCGTGGAAGCGCTGTGTTGGTCGCGTTGCGAACTCGATCTCTGAGAGTTCGTTGCGTTCCGCGTCGAGGACGTCGACGGCGCCGAGCTGATCGAGATCACACCCGGTGGTGCGACGTAGGCGGTCTTCGAGATCCCACGGAGAGATGTAGACATCTTCGGGGCGCACAAGCGAGCCGATGCCGGAGCGGTCGTGGCGCTGCTCGACCTTGTTCCACCAGCGCTCGCCCTGGTTTTTGACCATGGCAGGCTCTTCGACGAAGACGCGGGTCGAAGGGCCGAGGAGATCGAGGAGCGTGTGGTTCGCGCCGGCCACGGGGGCGAAGAACTCCCAGCCGGGGAAGACGGTGGCTTCGCCGGTGCGTGTGGCGACGTGAGTTTGCAGCTCGACAGGCTCCTCTCCGCCTTCGAGCGCTGCTCCTGCGCTGCCCGCGCGAGTGAGGCGGGCGTTGATGGCGGTCAGGAGCTTTTCAGTGACAGGTGTTTCAGTGAGAGGAAGAAGAAGGACTTCGTCGAGTGCGGAGCTGGAACGCTGGCTTTCGGGGTCGAAGCGGCGGATGGATTCGATCTCGTCGCCGAAGAAATCGATGCGGACGGGAAGATCCTGTTCGGCGCCGTAGACATCAATGATGCCGCCGCGGATGGTGACCTGGCCCGGCATTTCTACGACGTCGACGCGGGTGTAGCCGACGGAGAGGAGGTGCTCGATAAGGAGGTCGGGGATGTGCTCTTCGCCGGTCCGCAGGCGCAGCGCGAGCGCGGCGTAGTAGTCGCGTCCGAAGAGGCGCATGCATGCGGATTCGATGGGCGCAATGACGAGGCGCGGTGTGTGGCCAGAGCAGATCTTCCAGAGGGAGGCGGCGCGGGTCTCCTGGATCTCAGAGTGAGGAGAGAGGTTTTCGAAGGGAAGGACGTCGTGGGCGGCGAGGCGGAGGACCTGCGCGGGGTCGAGCGCGCCGGTGAGATCGCAGGCGGCGAGGACGGCAGCATGCAAGGCTTCGGCGGATTTGTTGTCGGAGACGACGACGAGCGCGGGTGCCTGCGCCGCCCTGACGAAGTAGGGAAGGTAGAGAGCGCGGGCGGTTGCGGTGAGTCCGGAGACACGACGACGCCCCGATCCGCCGCTCAGATGGCGGCGCACACGCTCGAATGCTTCGGAGTGTTCCAGGTCCGCGAGGAGCTCGCGGACGAAGGGTAGAACCATGCTGTTTCAATTTTATTCGAAAGCGCGGCGAAGCCAGAGAAGCCAAAAGAGGCGTATCATCTCGCCGCCGCATTTTTGCTATCTCGCGGCGCTGCCCGGGCGCAACGGGTCGAGCGATGAGTCTCGGACAGCAGCCTCTTTACCGGAGGGTTCGAGATGAGCGTGTGGACCAAGGGAATCGTTGTTGCGTTGGTGGCCGTGCTTCCGCTGCTGGAAGGATGCACGCCGCACTCGAAGAGCGAGCACTACTACCTGATTACCGTGAACGTCGAGCTACCGTACTGGAAGACAGCGGGTGAAGGCTTCCAGAGGGCGGCAACAGAATATGGAGTAACCGCTGAGATGCGCGGGCCGAACTCGTTCGATCCGCAGGCCGAGGTGCAGGAGTTTCGCACAGTGGTGGCGCGCAAGCCTGCGGGCATCCTTGTTTCGGTAACGAACTCGTCACTGCTGGCGCCGGAGATCGACGCGGCGATCGCGGCAGGAATCCCGGTAATCACGATGGATTCGGATGCACCGGAGAGCAAGCGGCTGTACTTCATCGGCACCAATAACCTGCAGGCAGGACGGCTGGGAGGACAGCGGGTCGCCGCAGTGCTGAATGGCAAGGGCAACGTCGTCTTCTTCACGATGCCGGGACAGCCGAACCTGGAGGAGCGGCTGAAAGGATACAAGGACGTCTTCTCGGCCTATCCCGGAATCAAAGTGGTTGAAGTCTTCGATATGAAGGGCGACTCGGGCATCGCGATGGACAAGGCGCGCGAGTATCTGATTCGCAAGGACAAGGACCGCATCGATGCGATGATCTGCCTGCAGTCTTCGGCGGGCAAGGATGTGGGCGAGATTATCCGCCGCGCGAAGGGGTTGGGCGATTCGGGACGGTTGCTGGTGGCGATGGACACGGACGTCGCTACTCTGCAACTGATCAAGGACGGAATCATCGACTCGACGATCTCGCAGAAGCCCTACACGATGGCGCTGGTCGGGCTGAAGGCGCTGGACAGTATTCACCACTATCCGCCCAAGACGCTGGGAGGAGACTTCGGGCTGGACCCGTTCGCTCCGTTTCCAGCGTTTGTCGACACAGGGGTTTCGCTGGTGGACAAGGGGAACGTGGACACGATTCTGAACCGGAAGGAGGCGGTGGGGCCGCAGTGAGAACCAATTGTCTCAGCAACCGGTCACGTTGGTGATGATTCCGCCCTGAATCGTCAGGACGCATGAACCTGCGGTCTTGGTGCCGGTGAAACCGGGGGTTCCGTTGGCCGAAAACCCCTTCGCGGAGTCCAAGGGAGGACCAGATACATGCAGCGAACCATCTGGGGATTGTTGCAGGCCATTGTTGGAGACCATCGTTGATCCTACGGGAGACCCAGTAAGCAGGGCAGGAGCATAGGAAGCATCCCCTGACCATTGCACGGTCAAAGGACCGGTAGATCCGTTGCGATTGGAGACATTCGCGACCAGTTGTGGCTGTGTTCCGGACAAGACAATCTTGATATTCCGTAAAACGACCTGGCCCCCATAGCCATAATTCTGATTAATACCGAGTGACGCGTCTTTCGAATAAGACGATGAAGCTGCGGTCAGCTTCACGGACTGGAAGCGGTTCGCTCCATCATTCCAGGTAATCCAATAATCACCCGTGAGATGCGGGCCCTCAGCAAGAACAATCGGTCCATCGGAATTGATGGATTTACTCACGAAATTGGACGGCTGGGCTTGAGTGACGTTGGGCGAGTTAAGTCCGTCCGTGGAGAACACAGGAATCGTGCCACCCCAACCACCGTAGAGCGTACCTGATATGTTCAGAACCGCCGTGCCGCGGCCTTTGATCGCTACCCATGCCTTGGGTACGCTGGTGCCACCGTAGACAAAGGCCGCCCCGTTCACAATGTTTGCACGTGCGTTTCCGTTGAGCTCTATGAATCCGTCCTGCGTGGTTTTGGATGCGTCAACAAAGAATTCGGGATTGATCAGTTGAGCGATGTTTCCTTCGCTGCCGGCTGTGAGCTTCAAGAATGGATAGTCGATCGATTTCTGTACGTCCTCAAAATGAGGATTGATGAAGCGAGCCTGCATACCCTTATTGGTGCCAATCACCACCTGACATCCGTCGAAGCTGTCGTCGGTAAAGTTGAACTCTGACGTAGGCGTCGAATATGCAGTATTGAGATTGATGCAGTTAACTCCGAGACTTGTGCCATCGCTCTGCTGACCGTTAGCGAAACTGACATGATCGAAGGTCATGTTTTCGCCTGAATTCGACATCCCTTTGTCAGGAAAGCTCAGAGCCACCTTGTTGTTACGTAATGTGCCGTTGTGCCAACTGATAACGTAGGTATCCGATCCAAAAGTCACGCCCGTGTCGAATCCCATTACGTTGACGTTTTGAGCAATAAATCCGGGGGTATGGATGCGAAGTCCGGTTGATCCGGCGTTGGCCGCCTGAATGGTGAGGTCACGTAATCCGACGCCAGTTTGTTCGTTTACAGCCAACCGCGAGGGACCCTGATTCCAGGTCATCGCTGTTCCTGACGAGCCCGTGTACTCCAGGCACGTGCCAACTCCCGCACCTCGCAGCACGACCGCGTTGCTGATTACGATAGGAGTGGCATAGCGATAGCACGTGGGCGACGCCGGAATGTAAACCTCTCCACCGTAGGCCAGCCGCGAGGTGGCCGCGTTGATCTTCGCTCCGATATCAGACCCCGCCTGGGCCGATGCATTGACGATCCCATTCGGCGATGTGGCAGAAGATTGCTCCGACGGGTTCTGCGCGAACGCGCCGGAGCCAATGATGACGATGCTGACAAAGCTGAACCACTTAGTACTCATGGGTAGCTCCTCCGGACCGCCGAAGGTTCGTTTAAGATCACGCTGTTCCTTCGCGCGCGCCTTTCCAGATGTCGAGGTTGCCTTCGCGAGCGTGCTGGTCGATCTCGGCGAGTTCTTCTTTGGTGAAGTTGAGGTTCTTGACGGCGTCGAGTGAGTCGTCGAGTTGGGCTACGTTGCGTGCTCCGATGAGGGCCGAGGTGACTCGCGAGTCGCGGAGGGTCCAGGCGATGGCCATCTGGGCGAGGGTCTGGTTGCGGCGCTGGGCGATCTGGTTGAGAGCGCGGACGTGGGCGAGATTCTCTTCGCTGAGCAGATGGGATTTGAACGAGCCTTCGGACTTTGCGCGGGAGTCTGTGGGGACGCCGTTGAGGTACTTGCTGGAGAGGAGGCCCTGCGCGAGTGGGGAGAAGGCGATGCAGCCGGCACCCAGGGTGTCGAGGGTGCCGAGAAGCTCGCGTTCGATCCAGCGGTTGAGCATGGAGTAGGACGGCTGATGGATGAAGAGCGGGACGCCTTCGCTCTTCAGGATGGCTGCGGCCTCGCGTGTGCGCTCCGGGCTGTAGGAGGAGATGCCGGCGTAGAGCGCCTTGCCCTGGCGGACGATGTGAGCGAGCGCGGACATGGTCTCTTCGAGGGGCGTGTCCATGTCGGGGCGGTGGGAGTAGAAGATGTCGACGTAGTCGAGGCCCATGCGGCGCAGGCTTTCGTCGAGCGAGGCGATGAGGTACTTGCGCGAGCCTCCGATGCCGTAGGGGCCGGGCCACATGTCCCAGCCTGCCTTGGTGGAGATGATGAGCTCGTTGCGGTGCGGACGGAGATCTTTGTGCATGATTGTGCCGAAGTTTTCTTCGGCGGAGCCGTAGGGCGGGCCGTAGTTGTTGGCGAGGTCGAAGTGGGTGACTCCACGATCGAATGCGCGGAGGACCATGGCGCGGCCGGTCTCGAAGACATCGGCACCGCCGAAGTTCTGCCAGAGGCCGAGGGAGATGGGAGGAAGGACGATTCCGGAGCGCCCGCAGCGGCGGTAGGTATGTTGTTTATAGCGTTCGGGGGCCGGGATGTAGGTCATGAGCTCGCTCTCCTTTTTTGAGTATGGCATGTGCGGGCGTCGCTATCGCGACGATGACCACCTTTAGCCGCGATGAAACTGCGGCGAAGATGGGGCACCGGCTCCTGGCGAGATTTCGTGGCGCGAAGAGGGTTAACCGCAGGTCCTTCAACTGCGCCCCTTCGGGGCTTCGCTCAGGATGACACCTTGTAGGGAGGGCTGGCGGGCGGGTGTTCTGTGGATGTGAAGTCGCTGAGCGGGCCGGTGGGAAGAATCATTCGCAGAGAGTTAAGGATGGAGAGGAGGTCAATGCCCTCCTGCGCGAGCGCGCCCTGGATGGGCGCCAAGTAGCCGAAGGCGGCGGCGATCATTCCGATGAGCGAGAGGGACATACCACCGACGGCGCTCTGGAGGGCGATGCGTCGCATGCGGTGGCCGATGTGGATGAGCTCGTCGACGGACTTGAGCGAGGACTGGAGGATGACGGCTCCGGCGGCCTCGGCGGTGATGTCGCTGTTGAGGCCGAGTGCGACGCCGGCGGTGGCGGCCATCATGGCGGGAGCGTCGTTGATTCCATCGCCGAGGTAAAGGGTGGGCGCGGCGGCGTTGAGCTGACGGACGACCTCGACCTTCTGCTCGGGGCTCATGCCGCCGTGGACCTCAGTGATGCCCATGGCCTGGGCGAAGGCATTGACCTCCTGCGGGCGGTCTCCGGAGAGCAGGACTATACGCTCGATGCCGTGGCGCGCGCCGACGTGACGGAGGAAGAGGCGGGAGTCGGGGCGGGGCTCGTCTTCGAACCGGAAGACTCCGGCGAGGG
>Ga0068863_100006456_pt1 | contig 11502 bp, 11 predicted proteins | sample KBSSwiS62_FD_66596 | JGI IMG/M metagenome (GOLD analysis project Ga0068863, IMG submission 66596) | Switchgrass rhizosphere microbial communities from Kellogg Biological Station, Michigan, USA - KBS Switchgrass S6-2 | ecosystem: Host-associated > Plants > Roots > Rhizosphere > Soil ...
AAACCGGTGCGCGTCGGATTGATGCCCACGCCGGTGATGCGCAGCGTACCTCCCTCCGAGAGCAGGGCCGCACCGACCAGAAACGCCGCGGAAGACGGATCGCCGGGGACCTGGAGATCGAAGGGCTCGAGCGCGCCGGTCGGCTGGAACCGAATCCACCCCTCCGAATCCTCGACCACGGTAAAGCCGAAGGACCGCAGCAACCGCTCGGTATGATCCCGGGAACGTCCCCCCGGCTCCCGCAGCGCCACCGGCTGTCCCGCGGCCAGTCCGGCGAAGAGGAGACAACCCTTGATCTGGGCACTGGATACGGGGAGCTGCCAGTCCAGCGGAGAGAGGCGGCCGCCCCGAATCGCGAGCGGCAGCCGATCCGGGTTGTTTGCCTCGAATCGTGCACCCATGAGGGCCAGCGGTTCGGTCACCCGAAGCATCGGACGCCGACGAAGTGATGCATCTCCAGTCACCCGAGACGGAAAATCATGAGCCGCGAGGAGGCCAAGCAGCAGTCGGGCGGTGGTCCCGGAATTGCCACAATCGAGCGCATGCGCCGCGCGCCGAAAGCGACGTCGACCCCCGATGAGGAGCTCGCGATCCGCCCGGAGGGGGGACACCGCGACGCCGAGCGCCCGGAGCACCCCAGCGGTGGAACGGGCATCGAGCGAGGTGAGGGCTCCCCGAATCCGCGAGCGTCCCGGCGCGAGCCCGGCGAGCAGAAGGAGCCGATGGGTGAGGCTCTTGTCGCCCGGAACACGCACGCTTCCCCGCACGATCATTGGAGCGCTCCGGAGGCGAAAGGGGTTGCTACTTGCTTGCGGTAATTGTACTTATAAACGTTTAGAAGACCAAACCTTCCACCGGAATTCGAGGTACTCTAATCTCGTCTACTGCCGGGAACCCGCCGCCATCGGATCTGTGGCTGGCCAAGGTTCTAGTGGACGAAGGCGTGCTCCTCGGCGTGCAGGCCGAGGAGCTGAAACTTGGCGTCGGCGAGTCGGTCTGGAGCCGGGCGGTCACCCGCGGGTACACCACCGACGCGATCATCGTGAAGACGCTGAGCACCCGGTTCAAGGTGCCCCTGGCGGACATGACGGCCGCCGAGGCCCGGGCCGCCACGCTGCTTCCCGAATCGGTGGCCCGAAAACACCACGTCGTCCCGATCTACGCCGACGACCGGGTCATCACCATCGCCACGTCGGACCCCCACGATTTCGAAGTCGAGGAAAACCTCCGCTTCATTACCGGGCGCCGGGTGGCATTGCAGGTCGCTTCCCCCGAGACGATCGACAAGAAGATCGACGAGGTCTACCGTCCGGAGAAATCGATCAACCGGCTCCTCGCCGGGCTCGATCCCTCCAATGTCGAGTCGATCGAAGAAATCGTGATCGGCACGGTGCGGGACCCGGCGCTCGAGGCGCCGATGACCAAGCTGGTCGACGCGATGATCGCCGATGGCGTCCGGGACGGCGCCAGCGACATCCACGCCGAGCCGCTCTCCGACGGCATGTCGGTGCGCTACCGGATCGACGGGGTCCTCAAGGAAGTCATGCGGCTCCCCGGGAGCGCGGGGCCGGCATTGGTGCGCCGGGTGAAGATCCTGGCCAAGCTCGACGTCACCGATCCGCTGCATCCCCACGACGGCCGGGCCGGGGTCCGGGTCGACGGCAAGGTGATCGACCTCCGCATCGCCACCGTCCCGGTGGCACGCCGGGGCGAAAAGGTCGTCATCCGCATTCTCGACAAGTCGAACCTCCGCGCCAGCATTCCCGACTTGCAGCTGCCGCCCCAGGAGGAGGAGATCTTCCGCGGCCTGCTCAAGAACCGGGAGGGGATGATCCTGGTGACCGGGCCGACCGGAAGCGGCAAGACGACCACGCTCTACGCGGTGGTCAACGAGCTGCGCACCGGCAAGGTCAACATCGTGACGGTGGAGGATCCGGTCGAGTACGACATTCCCGGCATCTCCCAGCTCCAGGTGAACGAGGCGCAGGGATTCACCTTTGCGACCGCGCTGCGCTCGGTGCTGCGGCAGGACCCGGACATTCTCCTGGTGGGAGAAATCCGGGATAACGAGACCTCCGGCATCGCGATCCAGGCCGGTCTCTCGGGCCACCTGGTGCTCTCGACCCTGCACACCAACGATGCCCCCTCGGCGGTGGTACGGCTCCGCGACCTGGGCTCCGACAGTTTCAAGCTGGCGGCGGTGCTCAAAGGCGTGGTCGCGCAGCGGCTGGTGCGGCGGATCTGCGCCAAGTGCTCCGAGCCGATCAAGACCGAGACCCTTCCCCGGGAAGCGTGGCCACCGGGCGGGCGTGTCGCCACGCCGCGCAAGGCCGTCGGGTGCAAGGCCTGCGGCGGGACCGGCTTCCGGGGGCGGGTCGCGATCATCGAGATCATGCCGGTCGACGACCGGGTGGCCCATAAGATCGAAGCGGGAGCGCTCCCGGACGTGTTGATGGCAGCCGCGCGCCCGCTGGGCATGCGCACGCTCTGGGAGAGCGGGCTGGAGCGGGTCTGGCAGGGCGTGACCTCTCTCGACGAAGTGGTCCGGGTCCTGGGCGAGCGGTCCATCGAGGACGAGGAAGAATCGGTCGCCGCGGAAGCCGCCCGTCAACCGGGCGCGGCGCCTCAGGCCGCTCCGCAACCGGCCGGCTCGGTGCCCGCCGCGGTCCGTGCCGCGGTGGCCGAGAAAACCGGAAAGACCCGGATCCTCGTCGCGGACGACGATCCCCAGATGCGCCGGCTCATCCGCTCGATCCTGGAGCGGGACGGATTCGAGATCACCGAAGCGGCCGATGGGCTGGACGCCCTCGAATCGGTCGAATCCCACCCGGTCGATCTCATGGTGCTCGATATCGACATGCCCCGACTCGATGGCCTCGGCGTGCTGGAAGAGCTTCGCGCCCGCGTGAGTACGTCGGCGGTGCCGGTGATCGTGCTCACCGCCCGCGCCGACGACACCGAAGCCCGGGTGCTGGATTTGGGGGCCCAGGATTTCCTGGCCAAGCCACTGCAGCCGCAGTCGCTGCTGGCCAGGGTCAAGGCGGTGCTGCGGCGAACCAAGATGACCTGAGAGGTGTAATGGCCCGGATTCTCATCGTGGAGGACAACCCCGACAACATGAAACTGTTTCGCGCGCTGCTCGCGATGAAGGGGCACGTGGTCACCGGACTCTGGTCGGGAGACGGCCTGCTCGCGGAGCTGTCGGCGCATCCACCCGACCTGGTCCTGATGGACATTCAGCTGCCCGGCCGGGACGGATTCGAGCTGCTGACCGAGATTCGCAGATCGCCGTTCAGCAAGCTCAAAGTCGTGGCGCTCACGGCCCACGCCATGTCGGGCGACCGCGAGAAGGCGGAGAACGCGGGTTTCGACGAGTACATCACCAAGCCGATCGACATCAGCAGTTTCGCGGACCTGGTCGCGCGTACCCTCGCGACCAACCCGGACGAGCAGAGGGGAGGCGGATGAGCCACGAACCGTTGCGCGACAGCAAGAGCGGCCTGCTGGAAGCGGCCCAGGCGGCGATCATCGACCAGAACGAGAAAGCCGCCGAGCGCACCGTATCCAGGTATTCCGCCCCCCAGCGTCGGCGCCTGAGCGTGTTCGGTATCATCGCCCTGAGCGGACTGGTTCTGCTGGTGCTGCAGCCCCAGTGGCTGGCGGGTCCGGCGGCGGCCCGCCCGGATCCGCCTCCGGTCGCGGCCGCCGGGCTCCGGGTCGCCATGATCCGGCAGCGCCAGCTGGTGAACGACTTCGCGATACGCAACGGCCATTTGCCGGCTTCGCTGGCCGAGGCCGGGGACACCATTCCCGGAGTCAGCTATACCCGCCAGGGCGACAGCGCCTTCACGCTGACCGGCTTCGCGGGTGATTCCGTGGTGACGCTGCAATCGGGCGATTCCCAGGCCGCGTTCCTGGGCAACAGCCTCAAGGTGCTCAAGAATCGAGGCACGCCATGAAGCGCAAGGGGTTCACCATCGTCGAGCTGATGACGGTCATCGTACTGCTGGGCATCCTGGCCGGCATCGCGGTCATGAAATACATCGATATGCGCAACGCCGCGCTCGCGGCCCAAATGGCGCAGGAGGTTCGTGCGGTGCAGATCGCGGCGTTCAATTATTACGCCGACCAGGAAGTGTGGCCGCCGAGCGCGGCGGTGGGCGCGGTGCCGGCCGGTCTGGGCCCACTACTCCCAGGGCAGCTGGCCGCCTCATTCGATCGGGGCAACTATCAGTTCGAATTCGAGAATTTCGGCGGCACCGCCGTGACGGACATGCTGGTCGGCGTGAGCATCACGACCTCCGATCCCAAGCTCTTCGCCAAGTTCGTCCAGTATCTCGGCACCCAGGCGCCGTTCTTCCTCTCGGGCAGCAGGATCACCTACATGATCGCGGGACCGGGAGGCGGCTTCTGATGTCGGATCCCCGCGGTGGAGCGGAGAACGACGACCCGGTCGTGCCGGAGAAGCGCGAGCTGCTCGAGGCGTTCGACGGGGTGGTCAGCCGCGAGCGGGAGAAGGTGCTCGAACGCCGGTCCCTGCCGGTGGCGCGGCGAACCCACGCCGCGGTCATCGTCGTTTGCGTGCTCTCCTGGGGAGCGCTGGCCTACACCTGGCTGGCCCGGCCCGCGTGGCTCTTTCCTCCCGATCCCGCGACCCGGCTGACCCCTTCCCAACGGGAGTCACGGCTCCGGTTCGGGATGTATCTGGAACGAGAACGAGTGCTGGATTTTTGGGCGACCCACAAGCGACTGCCGCGGAGCCTGGAGGAGGTCGGGGACGTGGAGGCGGGGATCGACTATGCGGTGCGGGGAGACTCCACCTTCGTGGTAAGCGCCCTGGTACGGGATTCGGTGCTCACCCTCGATGAATCGCAGAGCGCGGACGAACTCCTTCGCCCGGCCGGGCTCAAGCCGTCGCGGGCGCGGTAGCTAGTAGCAGGTCGGCACCCCTTCGCGGGTCACCGCGGCGTTGGGAGAATAGGCAATCGGCCCGATGAACACACCGCACGTTTTGGGTGCTGTGACCATCCGGCTGTTGGTCGCCGTGGCGCTCCAGCCGTTTGTGGCCCGGTACCTCACCACGATGGCGGCGCCGTTCGATGCGGCCAGCGCGGCCTTGCCGGCCCCGCCGATTCCCGCCACCTCTTTTCCCGCGATCCCCCCGGCGTAATCCTTGTTTGAAGAAAAAAATGCCTCCTGGGCTGCGACCAGGGTCCGAAGATCCGCGATCATCGACACGCGAAGGGCCTTGTCGCGGCTCTGGCGAGTCTTGAGAATGGCAATACTGGCCAGCAGACCGATGATGGCCACGGTGGCAATCAGCTCGATGATCGTGAAGCCCTTCCGGTGGCTCGAGATGCTCATGTGATGGTCCCTCTGAGGGCGAGCACCGCGGGATCGGCGGGCGGGTACTTCGGATCCATTGTCTCCAGTGCCTGGACCACCACCTGGGCCACCAGCAGGTCACGTGCCCGGGGCTTGTCCGAGGGGACGATAAACCACGGATTCCGGACGGTGCTGGTCAGCTCCAGCATTTCTTCGTAGGCCTCGGTGTACCGATCCCACAACAGCCGCTCGTCCAGATCGCCCGGCTGAAACTTCCAGTTCTTGGCAGGATCCTCGAGGCGCTCTTCCAGCCGCTTGCGCTGCTCGTCCCTGGAGAGGTGGAGGAAGAACTTGCGGATGACCACGCCTTCGTCCGCCAGCATGGATTCGAAGGCGTTGATCTGGCTGTAACGCTTCCGCCACTGCGCCTCGGGAACCAGGCCATGAACCCGGACCGTGAGCACGTCCTCGTAGTGGGAACGGTTGAAGATACCGAGCATGCCGCGCGGCGGGAGCGCCTGGTGCACCCGCCACAGGTAGTCGTGCCGGAGCTCGAGCTCGTTGGGTCGCTTGAAATTGGTGACGACACACAGGGCGGGATTCAGCTTGTGGAAGACCTTGCGGGTCGTGGCGTCCTTGCCACTGGCGTCCCGCCCCTGCAGAACCACCAGCAGCGAGCGCTTCTGCTCGGCGCCCAATGCCGCCTGGAGGGCCTCGGTGCGGTCTCCCAATTCGTCCAGCAGGGCGTCGGTGGTCTTCTTGTCGGGAAGGCCGGCGGGTGCCGCCGCCTGGGCATCGCTGAGCCGGAGACGGCTCCCCTCGGGATGGGGCAACAGCCACGCGGGTCCCATCGGCTAGCGCTCCATCAGGAGACGGATCTGACGCGGGCGAGCGGCGATCGCGGTCTTGTTGGCCGCGAGGGTCCGGCGGATGATGCCCTCGACCTCGTCGGGAGAATCGGTCGGCGTGAGGAGATCGGCGTCGGAGGCCGAAATCGTGCCCGACCCGACCAAAGTCTGCCGCACGAACGCCAGCAGCGGCGCCCAGTAGTCGACCCCCATCAGAATGACCGGAAACGTTTCGATCTTCCGGGTCTGCACCAGGGTTACGGCCTCGAACAACTCATCCAGCGTGCCGAACCCGCCCGGCATGACCACGAACGCGTAACTGTATTTGACCAGCATCACCTTGCGCACAAAGAAGTACCGGAAGGTAATCCACCGGTCGAGGTACGGATTGGGCCTCTGCTCGGTCGAGAGCCTGATATTGCAGCCGATGGAATACCCCCCGGCGTCCCGGGCGCCACGATTCGCGGCTTCCATGATGCCCGGGCCGCCCCCCGTCATCACGGTGGCACCGGCCAGCGCCAGCCGCTTCCCGACCTCGCGAGCCAGCGCGTAGTAGGAATGATCTTCCTTGAATCGGGCCGAGCCGAAGACGGTCACGCAGGGGCCGACAAAATGAAGGTCGCGGAATCCGCGGAAGAACTCCCCGGCAATGCGGAAGATCCGGGCCAGCTCGGAGAGTCTGGATTTGGGTCCATCCAGAAACTCGATGTGGTGGAGGTCCCTCCGGGGAGGATGCTCGATGTCGTCGGGCCGGGGGGGCGTGGTCACCGGGGAAGTCTAACTGTGCGCGGCCGGGCCGGGCTTCCCCGGCGCTGGCGGACCCGGGACCGCCGGGAGGCCACCTGCCCTTCTCGTTGACATTCTACTGGAGTACGGTACCTTCCGTAGAATGTCTACTAAGAAGCGGGAGCGCACCGATCTCCTCCAGGGCACCCTGGACCTGCTCATCCTGCGCACGCTCACTCTGGGCCGCCAGCACGGCCACGGGATCGCGCGGGCCATCCAGGCCCGGTCCAGCGAGGCCCTCATCGTGGAAACCGGGTCCCTCTACCCCGCCCTGCAGCGGCTGGAAGACCGGCGCTGGATCCGGGCCGAGTGGGGGGTGTCGGAGAACAACCGGAAGGCCCGGTTCTACGAGCTGACCACGGTCGGCCGGCGCCAGCTCACCCGGGAAACCAGCGAGTGGCACCGGCTGGTCAAGGCGGTCGGGCTGATCCTCACCTCGGATGTGACGGGAGGGTAACGCGGTGTTTCCGTGGCTCCGGAAGCGGCGGCGCGACGCCGATTTTGCCGCCGAAGTCCAGGCGCACCTGGACCTCGAGACGGCGCGGCTGATGCAGGCGGGCATGGGGCCGGAACAGGCGCGGCTCGCGGCCCGCCGCGACTTCGGCAATGTCGCCGCCGCCCAGGAGCGGTTTCACGACTCCCGGCGCCCGCTCTGGCTCGAAAGCCTCCGCCGCGACGTCCGCTACGCCTGGCGGGGGCTCAGCCGCAGTCCGCTGTTCAGCGCCGCCGCCATCCTGACGTTCGGCCTCGGTATCGGCGCCACCACGGCGGTGTTCACCCTGGTGTACGGCGTGCTGCTTCGCCCGATGCCGTTCGCCCAGCCGGACCGGCTGGTCGATCTCTCGCACACCCTGGTCGTCTCGGGGCTGCTTCATGTGGATCAGTCCGACGCGACGTACCTGCACTACCGGCGCGCCAACCACGTGTTCAGCGGGGTGGGCGCCTATCAGGCGCTGGCGGTGAACCTCGGCGCCGGCGGCACCTCCGATGCTTCGGGGGGCCAGCGGGTCCCCGCCGCCCGGGCCACGGCGAGCGCGTTCCAGGTTCTCGGCGTGACGCCCCTGCGAGGGCGTCTGTTCACCGACGCGGAGGATCAACCGGGCCAATCCCCGGTGGCGCTGATCGGCCGGCGGCTCTGGGCCTCCCGCTACGGCTCGGATCCGGCGATGGTCGGCAAGCGCATCCGGATCGACGGCGTGAGCCACGAGGTGATCGGCATCATGCCCGCCGGCTTCGCCTTTCCCGACGCGGGCACCCAGCTCTGGCTTCCCGCGGGGATCGACCCGGCCCGGACCAATTCCGCGGTGTTCGGCTATCGGGGTGTGGCGCGGCTCCGGGCCGGCGTCACGCCGGAGGCGGCGGAGCACGACCTGCAGGCACTGCTGCCGCAGGTCCCCGAAGTCTTTCCCGGGCGGCTGACCGCCGGGGCGATCACCGCGACCCACATGCGCCCCGTGGTCCGCCCCCTCCGCGACACGATCGTGGGCGACATCGGGCGCGTGTTATGGGTGGTCCTGGGCGCCGTGGCCTGTCTGCTGCTGATTGCCTGCGCCAACGTGGCCAACCTGTTCCTGGTTCGCGCGGTCTGGCGCCGGCACGACACGGCGGTGCGGCTGGCGCTCGGCGCCGGCCGCGGCGCCCTGACCCGCGGCGTGCTTGTCGAGGGGCTGCTTCTGGCAACGGCCGGCGGCGGCCTCGGGCTTGGGCTGGCGGCCGGGGGCATCCGGGTGCTCCAGTCGCTCGAAACCGGGGTCAGCATCCCGCGGCTGGGCGAGGTGGGTATCGACGGTGTGGTCCTCGCCGCCGTCGGAGGCATCACCCTGCTGGCGGCGCTGCTCGTCGGGATGATTCCCGCGCTTCGAGCCGGCCGGAGCAGTCTCGTCTTTATTCTCACCCAATCGGGCCGGGCCGTAAGTCCGGGCAGGGACCGGCACCGCGCTCAGCGGGCGCTGGTCGTGGTCCAGGTGGCCCTGGCGCTGGTACTGGTCACGGGCGCGGGGCTGATGGGCCGCAGCTGGCGGAACCTTCGCGCGGTCCGACCCGGCTTCGATGCCCGATCGGTCTACACGCTCCGCGTGGCTCTGCCACCGGGTGTCTATCCTGCCGCGAGTGATGCCGCGAGAGCGATCATGTCCGCCCTCGATGCCATGGGCCAGCTGCCCGGAGTCCGGGCGGCGGGCGTGGTCGCAAAACTCCCCCTGGACGACGAGGCCCGGCGGGACACCGCCGTCTTCGTGTCCGACCGCTCCATGTCGATGGGCGCGCTCCCGGGCATTCACCAGCTCAATTTCGCCTCACCGGGCTACTTCGATGCGATGGGGATTCCCTTGCTCTCGGGCCGGACGTTCGAGCGTCCCGACGGAGAACGGGCGCCGCTGGAGGTGATCGTCACCCGCGCGCTCGCTCAGCGCTACTGGAAGGGCGAGCCGGCGCTGGGCCGCAAGATGCGGTTCACGCCGGTGGGACCGGAGTTCACCGTGGTCGCCGTCACCGGCGATGTACTGGGCGGCGGACTGGATCAGAAGCCGGATGAAGCGGTCTATCTGCCCCTGATGACCGCACCCGGTCCGGCCGACGCCACGGGCGCGCCGGGAACGGCACGGTTCACCCCGCGGGAAGTGGCCTTCGTCGTGCGCAGCGCGGGCGCGTCGCGCACCGTCGCCGGCCCGGTGGAGCAGGTCCTGCACAGCCTGTCCCCCGACCTTCCGGTCTATCACGCGCGGCCGATGGACGAGGTCGTCGCCCATTCCGCCGCCCGGACCTCGTTCACCCTCCAGCTCCTCAGCATCGCGTCCCTGGCCGCGCTGGTCCTCGGCGCGATCGGGATCTACGCCGTGATCGCGCACATGGTCACGCTGCGGCGCCGTGAAATCGCGGTGCGAATCGCCCTCGGCGCGCGGCCCCGGGACGTCCGCCGCATGGTCTCGCGGCAGGCGGTCGCCATCGCGGCCGCGGGTGTCGTCATCGGGCTCGGCGCCGCCGCGCTGCTGACCCGCTTCCTCGCCGCGCTGCTCTTCGGCGTGGCGCGGGGCGACACGATCACCTTTCTCGTGGCCACTGCGGTGCTCGGCGGCGTGGCGGCGGCGGCGAGCTGGCTGCCCGCGCGGCGGGCCGCCGCGGTAGACCCGGCGGTCACGCTCCAGGCCGAATAGCACCCGCGCCGGGCTCGCGGCGTGATCGACAGCCGATGCTGGGGGCGGGGATCGAACCCGCAAGGGCTTGCGCCCAAGGGATTTTAAGTCCCTTGCGTTTGCCAGTTTCGCCACCCCAGCCGGTCCTTCCTCCAAAAAGATAGCGCCGCACTCCCCGACTGGCATTCGCGGCCGTCACCCGCGAATTTCCCGCGCCATGACCGTGCTCCGCCCGTCTCGCCGCTCCGTGAGGTCGTAAATGCCCGCACCAGGACCACGCCTGGCCGAGGTCTCCGAGCTGCTGATCACGCTCGACTCCAAAGCGGCGGAGCCCCTGCACCGTCAGCTCTATCGCGGAATCCGTGAAGCCATTCTCACCGGTCGCCTCCCCGCCGGGGTCAGAGTGCCGTCGACGCGGCGGCTGGCCGAGGATCTCGGGGTGTCCCGATCGACCGTGCTGCTGGTCTTCGACCAGCTGGTGGCGGAGGGATACATCGTGGGGGCGGTCGGCTCCGGGAGCTACGTCGCGCGGCTGATCCCGGATCATCTCCTCCAGGCCCGCCGGGAGACCGCCGCCCCACCACCCCGGGAACCCGTCGCGCCCCGCATCGCGCCGCGCAACCGGGAGCTGCGCCAGTTCCTCCGGGTGCCATCCGGACTGTATCCCGGAGCGTTCTATACCGGGGTGCCGCCGGTGGACGAATTCCCCTGGTCGCTCTGGAGCCGCCTGGCGGCGCGGAGCTACCGCCGGATCCCCAGGAACCAGCTGTACCACGGCTCGGCCGCGGGTTATCTGCCACTGCGCGAGGCCATTGTCGCCCAGCTCGCCGCATCGCGCGGCGTGCGCTGTTCGCCCGACCAGGTCATCGTGGTGTCCTCGGCCCAGGAAGCGCTGGAGCTGGTCTGCCGGGTGCTGGTGAGTCCCGGCGACGCCGTGTGGTTCGAAGACCCGGGTTACAACGGATCCCGGGCCGCGCTCACGATCGCTGGAGCCCGGATCGTGCCGGTGCCGACCGACCGGGAGGGGATGATCGTCGAGCGGGGAATCGCCATCGAGCCGCGCGCCGGACTGGCCCTGGTAACCCCGTCGCATCAATACCCGAGCGGCGTGACCCTCAGTCTGGAGCGCCGGCTCGCGCTGTTGCAATGGGCCAACCAGACCGGCGCCTGGATCGTGGAGGACGACTACGACAGCGAGTACCGGTATGCCGGCCGGCCACTCACGGCGTTGCAGGGACTCGACTCAGCCGGGCGGGTGTTGTATATCGGCACCTTCAACAAGACGCTCTTCCCCGCCTTGCGGCTCGGCTACGTGGTGGCGCCCGAGCCGCTCATCGAGTGGCTCCTGCCGATGCGGAGAATCGGCGGGCAGCATGCATCCCCCCTCGATCAGATGACGCTGGCCGACTTCA
>Ga0068863_100006459_pt1 | contig 11497 bp, 7 predicted proteins | sample KBSSwiS62_FD_66596 | JGI IMG/M metagenome (GOLD analysis project Ga0068863, IMG submission 66596) | Switchgrass rhizosphere microbial communities from Kellogg Biological Station, Michigan, USA - KBS Switchgrass S6-2 | ecosystem: Host-associated > Plants > Roots > Rhizosphere > Soil ...
TCCTCGAAGGTCCGCTGGACCCTCACCGTCCTGATCGTCCTCACCTGGCTCGGCTTCACGCAGGCCCTGCGGGAACGCGTCGTCCGACCCCTCCAGACCGTCTCGAATCTGCTCGCGGCCATGCGGGAGGAGGACTTTTCGATCCGGGCGCGCGGGTCGCGGGCGGACGATCCGCTCGGCGAAGTGCTCATCGAGGTCAACGCCCTCGCCGAGACGCTGCGCGAGCAGCGACTCGGGGCCCTGGAGGCGACGGCGCTGCTTTCCCGCGTCATGGAAGAGATCGCGGTCGCGGTCTTCGCCTTCGACGGCGAGGGCGCTCTGCAGCTGGTCAACCGCTTCGGCGAGCGCCTGCTCGGGCAGCCCGAGCCGCGCCTGCGCGGCCGGCGCGCGGAAGAGCTGGGACTCAAGGCGTTCCTCGAGGAAGGGGCGCCCCAGATCCTCGAGGCCGGATTCCCCGGAGGCTCGGGCCGATGGGAGATCCGCCGCAGCGCCTTCCGACAGGGCGGCGCGCCGCACCGGCTCCTCGTCCTCGCCGACGTGAGCCGCCCGTTGCGCGAGGAAGAGCGGCAGGCCTGGCAGCGGCTGATCCGCGTTCTCGGCCACGAGCTGAACAACTCGCTCGCGCCCATCCAGTCGATCGCCGGCAGCCTCCAGAAGCTCTCCTCCGAGCCCGAGCCGCCGGCGGACTGGCGTGCGGACCTGCGCCAGGGCCTGTCCATCATCGCCTCGCGCGCGGAGGCGCTGTCCCGGTTCACGACGGCCTACGCGAAGCTCGCGCGCCTTCCCCCGCCGCGGCCCGCGCCCGTCGCCGTCGACGCGCTCGTCCGCCGCGCCGCCGGCCTCGAGACCCGCCTCCCGGTGGGCGTCATCCCGGGACCTGCGCTCGTCCTCGAGGCCGACTCCGATCAGCTCGACCAGCTCCTGATCAACCTCGTGCGCAACGCGACGGACGCCGCGCTCGAGACGCAGGGCGGCGTCGCGCTCGGCTGGAAGCGGACCGGACCGCGGCTCGAAATCTGGGTGGCCGACGACGGGCCGGGTCTGCCCAACACGACCAACCTCTTCGTCCCATTCTTCACGACGAAGCCCGGCGGCTCGGGCATCGGCCTCGTGCTGTCGCGCCAGATCGCCGAGGCGCACGGCGGCACGCTGACGCTCGAGAACCGCAAGGGGCACCGCGGCTGCATCGCCTGGCTGCGGCTGCCGCTCGCAGCCGCATGAACTACGAGGAGCATCGGCCACCGCCGCGGCTCGCGCCCTTCATCGAGTGCATCCGGGTCGCGTCGAACCGCGTCGTGTTCGAGAACCCCGACCACGTCTTTGCGCGCCGGGTCCTGTACTGGCTCGGCGAGGACGGCTCGCTCCAGGCGAAGATCGAGGGCACCCTCGGAGGCAAGCCCGCCTCCCAGCAGTGGAGCTGGCGCCGCTCGCCCTAGGATTCGTCCCGGAGAACCCGCGCTTCGTCCCGCCCCGGGACGTGACCGTCCCGGGCCCATTGAATCTCGGGTGGTTCTCGGGATCTTCTGTGTCCGTGCCCGCCCGTGGAGCCGGAATTCTCACGCTCGCCGTCCTTGCCCTGCTCCACGCGGGCGCCGCCGCCGGGATCGATCCGGCAATTCCGCCGTCGCAATACGGCCACGATGCCTGGACGAGCGACTCGGGGCTTCCGCAGAACTCGGTCTTCGCGATCGCCCAGACCAGCGACGGGTACCTCTGGCTCGGAACGCAGGAAGGCCTCGTCCGGTTCGACGGGGTCCGTTTCACGATCTTCGACACGCGCAACACGCCGGAGCTCCCGGACGACTGGGTGCAGGCCCTGGCCGCCGCGCGGGACGGATCGCTCTGGATCGGCACCGTGAGCGGGCTCGTCCACATGCACGACCGGAAGTTCGAGACGCTCGCAGAGGGCGGCATCGACCGCGCGCAGGTGGGTGCGCTCTACGAAGACTCGCGGGGCGCGATCTGGGCGGGGTCGAATCTCGGCGCGACGCGCATCGCGGGCAAGTCGGTCAGGACCTTCACGGACTGCGACGGCCTTTCCGGGCCGGTGGTCCGCTCGATCGGCGAGGACTCGTCCGGCGCGCTGTGGGTGGGCGGCCAGTGGGGAGCGGCCCGCCTGGAGGCGGAACGGTTCGTCCCCTGGACGGTGTCCGACGGATTCCCCGGCGCCGCCCTGGCCATCGTGCCCGACCCCGAGGGAGGAATGTGGGTCGGCACCGGCCGGGGGCTCGCCCACGTGGATGGACTGGCCACGACGCTGTACGGCGAGGGGACCGCTCTCATGAACACGCTCGTCCGGGCGCTGCGCCGCGACGCAGACGGGAATCTCTGGCTCGCCACCGACGGCGGCATCTTCCGGTTCCGCGAGGGCCGCTTCGTGCGCCACGGCGCCTCCGACGGCCTCTCGAGCGACCGGATCCTCTCCCTGGCCGAAGACCGCGAAGGCAGCCTGTGGGTCGGCACGTCCGACGGCGGGCTCGATCGCGTCCAGGCCCGGCGCATGACGATGTTCGCGGAGCGCGAAGGGCTCTCGGAGGACAAGTTGTGGGCGGTGCTCGAGGATCGCCGGGGCAACCTGTGGGCGGGCACCGCCGACGGCGTCCTGAGCCGCCGCCCGCCCGGTAAGGATCGGTTCGAGCGCTTCGCCGTGCTCGGCGCCGCTGTGCTGGCGATCGCCGAGGGCGCCGATGGCGCGCTCTGGATCGGAACGCGCGGGGCCGGCCTCGTGCGCCTCGAGGGCAAGAACGAGAAGCGGTACACGATGAAGGACGGACTGTCCGGCAACGCGATCGCCTCGGTGCTCGTCGACCAAAAGGGCGTCGTGTGGGCCGGGACGATGGCCGCCGGACTGAACCGCTTCGAGGGCGGCCGGTTCGTCACCTACCGCGCGCGGGACGGCCTCGCCTCCGACGCGATCTTCTCGCTCTTCGAGGACCGCGCGGGCGCCGTCTGGATCAGCACGTTCGGCGGCGGCGTGAGCCGCTTCGCCGACGGAAAGTTCCGGACGTTCACGACGCGCGACGGACTGGCGCACGACGTCGTCACGTCGACGTACCAGGACGGCGACGGCACGTACTGGTTCTCGACACGCGGAGGCCTTTCGCGCTACCGCGACGGCCGCTTCACGACGTTCCGTCAGAAGGAAGGCGTCTTCCACGACGCCCCGCAGAAAGTCTTCGAGGACGGCCGCGGATACCTCTGGCTGACCAGCAACCGCGGGGTGTTCCGGATCTCCCAGGCCGAGCTCGCGGCCGCCGCGAAGTCGCCGGGCCGCATCAACGACCGCGTGACGTTCTCGACCGCCACGCGCATGGTTCCCGTCGAGTGCAACGGAACCGAGCACGGCGCCTGGCGCGACCGCGACGGCCGCCTCTGGTTCGCGACGGTCAAGGGCCTCGCGATGGTCGATCCAGACCGCATCCAGCTCAACCCCGTGCCGCCGACCGTGGTCATCGAACAGGTGGTGTCCGGTGGCGCGCGCCTGGACGCGCCCGATCGCATCGCCTTGCCGCCCGGATCGGACAAGCTCGAGTTCGGGTACACGGCGCTCTCCTTCCGCAGCCCGCAGGCCGTGCGCTTCCGTTATCGGCTCGAAGGTTTCGAGCGCGACTGGGTGGATGCCGGAACGCGGCGCCGCGCGTTCTACACGAATCTGCCGCCGGGCCACTATCGGTTCCACGTCCTCGCAGCCAACGAGGACGGCGTGTGGAGCCGCGCCGGGGCCTCCCTCGACATCGGACTCGCGCGGCACTTCTACCAGACGGCCTGGTTCCGCGCGGCCGCGCTGCTGTGCGCCGCGTTTGCCGTCGTGTTCGGGTACCGGCTGCGCGTCCGGCGCCTCGAGGCGCGGGAGCGGCTGCGCACGGCGCTCGTCGAAGCGCAGCTCGACGCACTGCAGTTCCAGCTGCGCCCGCACTTCCTCTTCAACACGCTCAACAGCATCATGCCGCTCATCGGCAAGGATCCCGAGCGCGCCCGGCAGATGGTCGTGCGCCTCGGCGATCTGCTCCGGCTCTCGCTGCGGTCCGAAGACACGCCGCTGGTGACGCTCGAACAGGAAATCGCGATCCTCGAGAAGTACCTCTCGATCGAAAAGGTCCGTTTCCGCGACCGGCTCGACGTCGAGATCGCGATCGAACCCGGCGTGGCCGCGGCCAACGTTCCGAGCTTCCTGCTCCAGCCGCTCGTCGAGAACGCGATCAAGCACGGCCTCGCCGGGCGCGCCGGACGGGGCTGCATCTCGATCGTCGCGGGCGCCGACCGCGGGCAGCTCGCCATCCGACTGCGCGACAACGGGCCGGGCCCCCGGCACGACTACGACGAGAGCAGCGGGATCGGCCTGCGCAACACGCGCCGCCGGCTCGAGGCGCTCTACCCGGGAGCGCACCTGCTCGAGCTCGCTCCCGCGCCGGAAGGCGGGTGCGACGTCCGGCTCCGCATCCCCCTGACTCTGGCGCACCTCGCTCTGCGCCGGTCAGCCCCCGACGCGCCGGCGCGGATTCCCCAGGCCTCCTGACCGCGGCTAGCCGCGCGGGCTCCGCTCGCGGACCTGCTCGGAGGTCAACCCGTAAATGGGAGGGGTCGCGACACCCAGCATGCCGAGGGCCATGTACATCTGTCCCCGATGGTGGATCTCGTGCTCCACCATCAGGCGCAGCCACTTGCCGACGGAGATCGACACCCCCGCGGGAGTCGCGCACTTCTCTTCGAGGTCCGCGTCGGAGAGTCCGCCGAAAATGGCCATCGACTCCGCGTGGCAGCGCTCGAAATAGCTGCGAACGGCCTCGACGCCGTCGGCGAGCTCGCGTCCGTGGCCCGGATAGAGGGAGGGGCGGCGCTGCGCGTTTTCCGCGTACATGAAACGCTCGATGGCGCCGAGGTGACGCACGAAGTCGCCCAGCGTGAACTTGCCGGGCTGCCAGGTCCATTCGAGACGGTCCGGTGGAATGCAGTCGACGACGCGTTGGGTCCGACCGCGGACTTTTCCCCAGTAGTCGAGCAGCCCGGCGATGCTGCGGATCTCCATGGCGCCGAGATTACGCCACCAGATCCGCAGGCCGGATCGGTAACCGGCGCACGCGCTTGCCGGTCGCCGCGGCGACGGCATTGGCGACGGCGGGCGCCACGCAGGGCACCGGCATCTCTCCCATGCCGTACGGGGCCGGATTGCCGGGCACGGTGTACGTCTCGAGCGTCGGCATCTCGTCGAGCCGCAACACCGGATAGTCGGCGAAGCTCGTCTGGGCGACGCGGCCCGCCGCGATCGCGACCTCGCCCTTCAGCGCGTAGGACAGACCCCAGATCACGCCGCTCTCGACCTGGCCTTCGACGCCGGACAGGTTCACCACCTGGCCGCAGTCGACCGCGGTCACCACGCGGTGCACGCGCACGTCGCCCTTCGGTCCGACCGAGACGTCGGCGACCTGGGCGATCAGCGTGCTGCCGTGGTAGATATTGCAGGCCAGGCCGCGGCCGGACCGCCGGCCCTCGCGGGGCGCCGGCGGGCTGGCCCATCCCGACTTCTCGGCCGCCGCCTTCAGCACGCGGGCGAGCCCGGCGCGATCCACCTTGCGCTTGCCGTACGTGAAGGGCGAAGGGCCCCCGAGCAGCGCGAGCCGCAGCGCCAGCGGATCCTTCCCGGCTTTCGCGGCGACCTCGTCGAGGAAGCACTCGCGCGCGAAGACGTTGGCCGGGTAATAGACCGCCCGCCACGCGCCCGTATGGATCGGCGACGCGATCTCGTTCCAGCCCACCGCGAGGTTGGGGATGTCGTACGGATTGTCGTAACCGCCCCACGGGTTGCCGTCGGGGTCCTCGTTCGCATCGAACTCGCCGAACATCGAAAGGTGGAAAGTCGTCGCCGTGTGCGTCCACGCGACGAGGCTTCCGGACGCGTCGAGGCCCGCCGCGAGGTCGACGCGCGCGGCCGGATGCACGCGGTCGAGCAGGAAGTCGTCGGCGCGCGACCAGACGAGCTGGACCGGACGTTTCGCCGCCCGCGCAATCTCCACGGCCTCGAGCGCGTAGTCGGCTCCGAGGCGACGCCCGAAGCCGCCGCCGACGAGCGTCACGTGCACCGTGACCTTCTCCGGCGCCATGCCGAGCAGCTTCGCCGCCTCCTTCTGCACGCGCCCCGGAGCCTGCGTGGGAGACCAGATCTCGCAGGAATCCGCATCCACCTTCGCAATCGTGTTCCCGGGCTCCAGCGTGGCGTGCGCCTGGAAGGGAGTCCGGTAGCTGGCCACCAGGCGCGTCGGCGCGGCGGCGAGCGTCGCGGCCGCGTCTCCGGCCTTCCGGGTCGAGCGCCCGGGGTTTTCTGCCGCGCGGTCGATGCGCTTCCAGAGCTCCTCGGTCGTGAGCGTGCCATTCTCCCCCTCGTCCCAGACCGGTGCGAGCGCGTCGCGGCCGGACACGGCGGCGTAGGAATTCTCCGCCAGAACGGCGACACCGCCGGCGATCGTGACGACGTCCTTCACGCCGGCGACCGCTCTTGCCTTCGCCGCGTCGTGGCGCGTCAGCTTCGCGCCCCGGACCGGGCTGACGGCGACCGCCGCGAAGAGCATCCCCGGCACGCGCGTATCGAGCCCATAAACGGCCCGGCCCGACACGATGGCCGGCCCGTCGATGCGGGCCACGCGGGTCCCGATCAGTCGATAGTCCCTGGCCTCCTTCAGCCGGGGCTCCTTCGGGACCGGAAGAGCCGCCGCCGCGACGACGAGCTCGCCGTACGCCGCCCTGCGGCCCGACGCCGCATGGAGGACGGCGCCCATTTCCGCGCGGCACGACGAGGACGGGACGCCCCACTGTTTCGCCGCGGCTTCGACCAGCATCTCGCGCGCCGCGGCTCCCGCCTGGCGCAACGGCTTCCAGGACGCCGTCACGCTGTCGCTGCCGCCCGTTCCCGTGTCCGTGAACAGCGGTCCGGGCGATGCCTGCTCGATCACGACGGCCTTCCAGTCGGCCTCGAGCTCTTCGGCGAGGATCATCGCGAGCGAGGTGCGCACCCCCTGCCCCATCTCCGAGTGCGCGACGACGAGCACGGTGCGTCCGTCCGCGCCGATGCGCAGCCACTGGCTCGGCGCAAAGCCCGCGGCCCCCGGCGGGGCGCCCTGCGCGAACAGCGGGATCGGCAGCGCGAGGGCCGCGGCGCCGAGCGAAGCATCCCGGAGAAACTGACGCCGGGTGGCGCTCACGATTTTGCCCCGGCCACGACGCGCGCCACCGCCTTCTGCATGCGTCCGTAGGTTCCGCAGCGGCAGATGTGCTCGGCGAGCGCCGCTTCGACCTGCTCCTGGCCGGCGGGCTTTGCACCGGCGACGAGCGCCGCCGTCGTCATGATCATTCCCGGCTGACAGTAGCCGCACTGAGCCACGTCCTCCGCGAGCCAGGCGAGCTGGCACGGATGGCGGCCGTCCGGCGAAAGCCCCTCGATCGTCGTGATTCGGCGCCCTACGGCGGCCTGAAGCGGGACCTGGCACGAGCGCATGGCCTTGCCGTCGACGTGGACCGTGCAGGCACCGCAGACGCCCGCGCCGCAGCCGAACTTGGTGCCGGTCAGACCGAGCGCGTCGCGGAGCACCCAGAGCAGGGGGACGTCCGGATCGCCCGACTCGACGGGCTGTGCCCGCCCGTTAACCGTGATCGCGAATTTCACCACGCGCCTCCGGGTGCTTCTACGGGATCGGGCGGTCGCGTGTTTCAGGCGCTCGTGGCGCGCGCGACGGTCACCGTGACGCGAAAGCCCTTTTGGCCTTTCATCGGCTCGACGCGCGTCGTCTCCGCCCAGGCCGCGCCCGCCTCGTCTCGAAAGCGCCAATGACTTTCCGAAGAGCTCCCGGCCTTTGCGGCCTTCTCGCGCGTCCATCCGCTGCCGGAGGACAGGGCCGCGTCGAAGTTGCCGAGCACGTCGGCGGCCCTCGCGGTCGTCCGGATGTCCCAGCAGGTCTCCCAGCGCTCACGCGTGCCCTCGTGCCGCACGACCGTGCGCGAGTACTCGCGAACCGCCCCATACGCCGCCGCGACGTGCCGGTCCGCCAGGCTCGCGCGGGCCCAGCCCGAGTCGGGTCGCCAGTCGTACTCGAGGCTCACGGCGGCCACTTGCGCGGCGCCCTTGCCGTAGAGCTTTTCGATGACGTGGAGTGCGCCGTCGATGCCCGAGGAGAGGCCCGCGGCCGTGACGATCTTGCCGTTGTCGACGAAGCGCTTGTCGCGCACGACCTTCGTCTTCGGCGCCGCCGCCTGCAGGTCTTCGATCAGCCCCGCAAAAGTCGTCGCCTCGAGCCCGTCGAGCAACCCCGCCCGGGCCAGAAAGAACGCGCCGTTGCACACCGAGAGGACGATCTCCGCGTTCTTCGCGGTCGTCCGGATCCAATCGATCGACGCCGCGTTTTCGAGCTGGGGGTCCACGCCGCCGCCCGGCACCACGAGGACGTCGGGCTTCGGCGCGTCCGCGAACGTGTAGGTCGGGACGACGGTCATGCCCATCGAGGTCGTGAGCGGCCCGGCCTTCGCCGCCACGGAGTAGATGTGAAAGGCCCGCTGGCCGTCGACCGTTGCGTGGCCGAGGACCTCCCACGGCCCCGTGTAGTCGATGATCTGCACGCCGGGAAAGATCAGGACAGCCACGTGACGTTCCCGCGCCGGCGCCGGACCGATCGCCGTCGCGGCCGACGCGATCGCCGCCAGGACGACTCCGAGTGTCCACCTCTTCACGACGACCTCCGCAAGTTCGCTTCGCACACCTAACCCCTCAGTGCCACCATCGGATCCACCGCCGTCGCCCGCCGCGCCGGGACGAAGCAGGCCAGTACCGCGACCACGCCGAGCAGAAACGCCACCACGAAGTACGTCGGCGGATCCGTCGGCGACACCTCGTAGAGCAGGCTCGCCCAGATCCGCGTCAGGGCGATCGCGCCCGCCAGGCCGAACGCGAGCCCGGCCAGCACGGGGCGCATCCCCTGTCCGAGGACCATCCGCTGGACGCTCGAGGGCAGCGCGCCGAGGGCCATGCGGATACCGAACTCGCGCCGGCGCTGGCCGACCGAGAAGGCGATGACGCCGGCGATGCCGGTCGCGGTGATGGTCAACGCGAGGCCGGCGAACGCGGCCAGCAGGATCGCCGTCAGCCGCGGCGCGGCGAGCGCGCCGGAATGCACCTCGGCGAGCGTGCGGAAGTGATCCACCGGCTGCTCGGGTCCGATCGCGTGCACGTCGGCGCGCACGAGACGCTCCATCCGCGACGGGTCCACGGCCGTGCGCAACAGGCACGTCGTCGAGAGGCCGGGGAACTGGAGCAGCGAGAAGTACACCTGCTCGACGGGCGGGTTGGCGAGGCCGTACTGGCGCACGTCGCCCGAGACGCCGACGATGGTGACCCATTGCGTCACGCCCGGCTCCCGGCCGTCCACGCCGATCCGGCGCCCGATCGGGTCTTCACCGGGCCAGTAGCGGCGCGCCATCGCCTGGTTGATGACGGCGGACAGCGGCGCGTCCTTGCGATCGGCGGGCTCGAGGCTGCGGCCTTTCAGGATCGGAACCCCGATCGTCTTGAAGTAGTCGGGGCTGACGCGCTGGAAGTCCGCGCGCGGCAGCGCTTCGACGGCGACCGGCGGCCTGCCTTCCATCCGGAACCGTCCGTTGGCGGGACCGCGCTCGTTCAGGGGGAAGCTGCCGGCCAGCGCCACCGAGAGCACCCCGGGCTCCGCCTGGAGCCGCTCGAGCAGGCTCGCGTGGAACGCACGCTGCTCGTCGTCGGACTTGTAGCGCGAAAAGTTCAGATCCAATCGCGAGGTCAGCACGCGCTCGGTCCGGAAGCCCGGATCCACCTGGGACAGCTTCCACAGGGTGCGCAACATCAAGCCCGCCCCGGCGAGCAGCACGAACGAGATCGCGACCTGCGTGACGATCAGCAGGTTGCGCGCGCGCAGGCGGCCGGCCCCGGCGGTCGTGCGCTCCCGCCCTTCCTGCAGGGATTCCGTCAGGCTGCGCCGCGGCGAGAGCGCCGGGATCAGGCCGAGGCCTATGCCGACGACCAGCGACACGCCGAGCGAGAAGAGCAGCACCGGCACGCTCAGGCCGATCTCGGTCGCGCGGGGCGTGAAGCGCTCCGCGAAGTGCACGAGCATCTTCTGGCCTGCCGCCGCGACGACCAGGCCGAGGGCCCCGCCCGTCAGCGCGAGCAGCACGCTTTCGGTCAGCAGCTGGCGCGCGAGCCGTCCCTTTCCGGCCCCGAGGGCCGAACGCAGCGCCAGCTCCTGCCGCCGGCGGGTCAGCCGCGCGAGCATCAGGTTGGCGACGTTGGCGCAGGCGAGCAGGAGCACGAGACCGACCGTTCCGAAGAGCATGAGGAACGTCGGGCGGGCGGTTCGCGTCAGCTCCTCGGAGAGGGCCACCGGAGAAAGGGCCAGGCGGACCGTCTTCGGGTAGCTCTTCGGATAGTCCGCCTCGAGCTTGCCGGCGAGGTCGGTCAGGTCGCGCTGCGCCCCGGCGAGCGTGACGCCCGGCTTCAACCGCGCGAACGCTCCGAGCATGCCGGCGTCCCGGTCGTTTTCCATCGACGGGTCCGAACGGAAGGGACACGCCGAGATCGGCATCCAGACGTCGTTGTCCTGCGGATAGCCGGGAATCGGCGGCAGGACGCCGACGACCGTGTGGGGCCGGTCGTTCATCTGGAACACGCGCCCGACCACGGACGGGTCACCGCCGAAGGCGCGCATCCAGTAGTCGTGAGACAGCACCAGGACCGCTTCCGCGCCGTGCTTGTCCTCGCCCGGCAGGAACGTCCGCCCGAGCAGCGGGCGCACGCCGAGCAGGTCGAAGAAGCTCGCCGAAACGACGCCCGTCTGGACACGCTCGGGCTCGGCCTTGCCAAGAAGCACGAACCACATCGAGTGGTACTCGACCACGTCGGCGAAGCTGCGCGGACGCTCCTGGAGGTCCCGGATCTCCGGCGGCGAGAACCGTCCGTCGTTGATTCCGGCGCCCGGCGCGTCGACGCGGATCCGCACGAGGCGCTCGCCGGCGCCGTACGGCAGCGACTGGAGCAGGACGCCGTGGACGACCGAAAAAATGGCGGTGTTCGCGCCGATGCCCAGCGCCAGCGTCAGGACCGCCGCGGCGGCGTAACCAGGATTGTGCCGTAGCGTGCGAATTCCGTAGCGCACGTCCTGCAGGGTCGTGTCGAGCCAGACGGCGTGCCTCACGTCGCGCGTCTCGTCCTTGGTCTTGGCGACGCCGCCGAAGCGCACGAGCGCGGCCCGGCGCGCCTCCCCGGGCGGCATTCCGCGCCGGACGTTCTCCTCCGTCTCCTTCTCGATGTGAAAGGCGAGCTCCTCGTCGAGCTCGCGCTCCTTGCGCGATCCGAACAGGGACCCGATGCTGCCCGCGATCCTTCTGAGCATCTCGTCTCCTAGGTCGCCGCGAGGACGCGCCCCACGGCGGCGGCGAAGCGTTCCCAACTCTCGGTCTCCTCGGCGAGCTGCCGGCGGCCCGAGCGCGT
>Ga0068863_100006466_pt1 | contig 11490 bp, 9 predicted proteins | sample KBSSwiS62_FD_66596 | JGI IMG/M metagenome (GOLD analysis project Ga0068863, IMG submission 66596) | Switchgrass rhizosphere microbial communities from Kellogg Biological Station, Michigan, USA - KBS Switchgrass S6-2 | ecosystem: Host-associated > Plants > Roots > Rhizosphere > Soil ...
AGTCGCGGGGGCGTTCGGCTTGCAGCAAGGCGAATGCTTTGGGGCCGCTACGCCGCGGTCATTGCCGCTGCACGGCCGACCCCACCAGGACGCGAGAACATCATGAGCCGAGAACAGCGGAACATGAAGTTGATACAAACGCTCGACGACGCGTGGAACTCCAGGATCTCGAGACGTTCGAGAAGCGGCAGCTGTTCGACAGTCGGCTTCGAACCGTTGCGGTCGCCGTGTGCACGGCACTCAACTGGCCGACCAACTGGGCAGTGACGCGAACCTTTCCTCTGCTCGCCGAGCGCGGGCTTGGTATCGCGTACTCCCTCTATGCCGGCTTCGCCCTGCTTGCGCTGCTCTTTGTGTGGAAGTCCCTGCCCGAAACGAAAGGGCGAACACTCACGTGAGCGACGACGGAATGGCACCTCCGTTGCACGACAGCCGAAGGCTCACTATCTAGACTCATTCTTTCCCCGCCTGCCATGACCGAAGGCCGTATGGAGAATGCCGACGCGCACGCGCGCGAGGACGGCACGAACAAAGAGGTTCGCTACCCGGAAAACCGCGTGGTCGGCCTGCTCGATACGACCGAACAGCTTGAGTCCGCGACGGCGGCGTTGACCAACGGCGGATTCCTGCCCTCGGAGATTGAGTGCATCCACGGCGCGGCGGCTTCGGAGAAGTTGCGCGCGAACACCGGCCGGTCGGGCCTCGCCCATCTCGCCATGCGCTTCGCGGAATCCATCGGCATGCCGAACGACGAGACGGCAATCAAGAATCAGTACGCCGATGGGCTTGGCAGGGGTCAACTCCTCCTCGCAGTGCTTGCGCCGTCGGAAGAACGGCGGCGAGTGGCAGCCCGAATCCTCGAGGAGCACGGGGGGACCAACGTCAGGTTCTTCGGCCAGTACACTATTGAGCACCCGCGTTCGCGGGCCGATTGAGTTCCACGCCGTTTACCGCAGCGATCCGGTCCGAGCCTTAGCGACGAAGGGAGTTCAGAGTCCGATCGCGCGAGCGATTGTAGCCCCTCGCCCCCGCGATTTTCGGCGATAGCCCCACGAGTTTCCACGAAGCGCCGTCGATACCACCAACGATCGCGGATTCCGGCTCGCGTCTCGGGCGCCCTAGTCCACATTCGCCATCGCCATAGTTGTATTCCCATAGTTCTATTATGTAGAAATATGGGTGCGCTTGCGGACATGTGAGTTGCCCTTGTCAGGGCTGCGGTTCGCACGCATACTCTGCGAACGCACATCCCGCGCGAAGTGTAGGCTCGGTCGACGATGGCCTTGAATGTCTGGTGTGACCCGCCCACCCAGGAGGCCATCATGCGCGCCGCATCACTGCTCGCCGCTCTATCGCTCGCCACGCTCGCCAGCTGCAGCGACCAAGACGCCGCGACCTTTCCCGTCAAAGCGAGACCGAGTTTCACCGTCTACACGGCGTCTGCGGGTGCTGGCGTCATCCTCGGCCCGTGGAACACGTCGAACTACACGATCGCTTACGGCATCAACGACCTCGGAACCATCAGTGGCGTGAGCGATATCACCACCGGGGTGCGGTGGGAGACCGGCACGGCCGCGGCGCCCGCCTCGACGACGGCGCTCTTGGTCGACAATGCGGGAGCCATCGGGCGCGATGTCAATCTCGTCGGGCAGATCGCCGGAGAGAGAGGCGGGCACGCCGCTTTGTGGACACCGAGTGGCGGTGGGTACGTGCTCACCGACATCGGCAGTCTCTTCGCCGGAGCGGTCAGCAGCGCCGCATACGGCATCAATGCCAGCGGCCAGGTGGTGGGCAACTACGCGGTCTTCAATGGTCCGACGCTGGTCAGCAAATGCTTTCTCTGGCGGCCTGACGTTCCGAACGGCTCGGTTGGGACGGCCGTGACGTTGCTCGATCTCGGTGGCACCTTCTGCGTTGGCAATGACATCAACACGTCGGGTCAGATAGCGGGGACGAGCACGTCAACGGCCGCCTTCAGCCCCAACCACGCCGTCGTGTGGAGCACTTCGCTCTCGCCGACCGAACTGCTGCCGGGTCCCGATGAGAGTTACGGTGCGGGCATCAACGACGCGCAGCAGGTCGCCGGGTTCCACACTCCACAGGCCGGACCGAGAACCGCCGCTCTCTGGACGCCGAATGGTGCGAACACCTGGAGCCTGCTCGATCTCGTCGCTCCTGGCTTCGGGCAGCCGGGGGTCATCGAGAGTCAGTCGTTCGACGTCGACGACGCGGGGTTCGTCGTCGGCTACTCATACCCACAGGGAGTGGGTACCAGCGGCCGGGCGTTCTTCTGGCAGAACGGCGCGTTCACCGAACTGACCGATCCGGTTGGGGCGCCCGTCGTCGAAGCTGTGGCGCTTACCAACCTGATCGGAAACCTCGCGATCGTGACGGGTGCCGACATCTTCGACCTCAACAACAACGGCCGACACGGACTTCGCTGGGCCGTGACCCTCACGCCGGTAACTTCGCAGGGGTGCCTCGCCGATCTGAGGCAGCTGATCAGCGACCTGCGCGGCAGCGGTGCCATCAGCGCCGGGGAAGCAACGTCGCTGCTAGCCAAGGTGGATGCGGCCACCCGCCAGGCAGATCAGGGAAGGACGACCCCGGCGAAGAATGTGCTCTACGCGTTGATCAATGAAGTCAACGCGATGCGCGCGTCGGGCCGGCTCTCGAGCGCGGACGCGCAGGCGCTCATCGACGCCGCGCAATGCGCGATTGCGGCGGTGTAGCGCGATACTTCTCGTTCTGCGGGGCGCCGAATATGAGTATTGTGTAAACACGCCACCTGAGTTCGCGGTGGCGTGCGTTGGTGGTTCAAGTCTCCGAGTCGGCAGCAGCATTGCGGCACCTGCCGGATAACTTGTCTTTGGATTTCGTCAGAAGCGCCCGGAATCGCGGGTTGGGACGCAGTGGGTCCCAGCGCGGTTCGATTTTCACCGGCGCAATACGGCCATGGGCGATCTCTTGCCCGTAAATGCAGCAACGGCGCCCATTTCTGGACCCCGTTGGACTTTCCTGAACTCTCTTTCAAGTGGAGGGCGCGTCTATCCTGCCCTTCGCCCGCGCGGATAGCTGCAAGCGTTCGGCGCGGAGAAGGACTACCCGGCATCGGCCGGTGTTGGTCAGCTGTGCAATGCACAGCCGACAGTTGGCAACGGCGCGCGTCGCCGCATCGCAGCCGTGGCCGTCCGCTCGATTGGCAGTTCCTGCGGACGAGTCCATACGCTCCCTCGAAGCGACTGCCACGGACCAACGTTTTTCAGTCAGCCGGGTCCATTACGCGACCGGAGTTTTCGGCAACGGTGAACCCGGCCCCTCAACCTTTGCATAACGAGCTCCGCAAACGAGGATCCGCTCGCAGACACCCTCGCGTCTCACGTCATGTGAACCACGAACATCGAGCGGTCCCCCACCGCTTTGCACATCACGTGATCGCGTCGTAGTTCTTGCCAAGGCCTGCGTGCGCAATCGCGATTTTACCGGCCTCTGGGGCCGCCGTCCTCGCCGGCCGACGTTGTGAGACGCGTCAGGTCGGAGCCATCGTCAGCCATCGAGAAGATCTCGACGTCGCCATTCGTGACCGTTCGGAAGGACATGAAATAGATGCGTCCATTGCGCGACCACGAAGGCGCACGGCTGCACCAGGATGACGCCGGTGCCGCGTCCTTCGGCGTGAGGTTTGCCGGGTCGCTGCCGTCGGCGTTCATGAGAAACACGGCGCAGTACCCTTCGCGCAGGCTCATAAACGCGATCCGACGTCCGTCGGGGGACCAAGTCGCCATCTGGTTGATCGCCGTCGGGAAGAAGGTGAGGCGCTGGACGTTCTTCTCGGTCCCGCTGGCGTCGGCGACGTACACATCGTTGCCGCGGCGGAAGGCAATCTGCTTCCCGTCCGGCGACCAATCCGGCCACTGATCGAGCGCAGAATTGGTGGTGATTGCGTGCAGGTCAGAGCCATCGCCGTTGACGACGTAAATGTCGTAGTTGCCGGCACGGTTGCTGTGAAAGACGATCTGTTTGCCGTTGGGCGACCACCGCGGCCAGTTGTCGTCCCCGACATTGTTGCTGACATTGGTCAGCGTGCCATCCGCCAGGTCTAGCAGGTAGATCTCGTTGTTGCCGGAACGATTTGACGCGAAGACGATCTGGCGGCCGTTCGGCGAAATGTCGGGCCACAGATCGTCGCCGGGGCCGCCGGTCACCCGAGTCACGTCACTTCCGTCTGCGTTCATTGTATAGATCTTGGCCGCGCCGCCCCGGCGACTGTAGAAAACGACGCCGCCCGGTGGACCGCCCCCGTGAGCACCCACGCCCAACAACGCTCGGTCGGACGGGGCAATGATCGACGACGCCGGCTGCTCGCGGGTGCACGAGGCCAGGGTTGTGCCGAGAAACATGGTCACCATTGGCAATGATAGGGCTCGCATTAGCATATCTCTCGATTGGGGTCGGTAGGCGCGCTTCGTTCGGGGCCTAATTGGAAACGCGGAAATTGCCGCCGGGGAGGGCCAACGCCCCGTTTCCGTCGGTCTGTCTACCGGCCCGTTCGATGAGGCGTATACTCACCGCATGCCATCCACGCCCACCCCGCCCCGCGTTTCCCAGCAGTCCGCGGAGCGTTGGGCCCGGGTCAAAGCGACCGTTATCGAGGCGATGGACTTGCCCGAGAGGGACCGCGCCGTGTTCATCTCACGAGCTTGCGGCGCCGACGAAGGCCTCCAACGAGAAGTCGAATCGCTCCTGGCCAATGCTCGGGCGGCATCCAATTTCTTCGAGACGCCAGCCGCCGGCCTCTTGGGCGCAGAGGAGCCGGCGCGAAGCAGCGGACCGCTGCTCGCACCCGGGACTCGACTCGGCGCGTACGAGATTACCGCTTTCATCGCGGCTGGCGGAATGGGTGAGGTATACCGAGCGCGACACACGGTCCTTGGCCGACCCGTCGCAATCAAGATCGTCGCCACGCGAGCTGACCTGACTGCAAAGCGACGGCTCGTCCGCGAGGCACAGCACGCCTCGGTCCTGAGCCATCCGAACATCTGCACGATCTACGAGGTCGGTGGAGACGACGCAGACGCCGGACCCTTCATTGTGATGGAGCTCGTCGAGGGCCGCTCGCTTCATGCCCGGTTGCGCGACGGCGTTCCGTCACTCGACGAGACGCTAAGGATCGGCATACAGGTGGCGGACGCGCTCGAGCATGCGCACGGACACCAAATCATTCATCGCGATCTCAAAAGCTCGAACATTGTCGTGAACGATTCCGGCCAGGCGGTTGTCCTGGATTTTGGCCTCGCGAAACGCCTCGATCACCCTGGTTCCGAGCTGTCGCGCGATTCGTCACTCACCGCGACGGGCGTCCTCGCAGGTACGTTGAGTCACATGGCGCCGGAGGTTCTCCTGGGGGGCGAGGCCGACGCGCGGAGCGATGTGTGGGCGCTCGGCGTCTTACTCTACGAGTTGGTGACGGGCGAGCTCCCCTTCACCGGTCGCACGCCGTTCGAGACCAGCTCGGCGATCCTGGGCGATTCACCGCGTCGGGTGGGCGGCCGCGTGCCGTTCGCGCTTCGGCTCCTGATCGACCGGTGTCTCGCCAAAGCGCCGGCGTCGCGTTACCAACGCGCGGCCGATGTTCGCGACGCCCTCGCTTCGATTGCACGGCGTAACTCGTGGCCGCTCGTCGGACGGCTGCTCATTTCGATGCGATGGAAGCGGTGGACGAGTTGGACCGCGGTTGCTGTCGCAGTTGGCGGAGTCGCAGTCACGGCGTTCGAGTTTCGAGCAAGACTTACCGGTCAGCCAATTGGCCGCATCTCGACGCTCGCCTTCGTACCCATGACGTGGACGGACACGGACGCGACTTCGGAGTACTACGCCCGGGGAATCACGGAGGCACTCATCGGCCGACTTGGCGCGATCGCCGATGCGCGCGTCCTCGCTCCGGCGTCGGCGGCAAGAGCCGCGGAAACCGCGACGTCACGCGCGGAGCTGGCGCGCCAACTCCGCGCCGACGCCATTGTCGAGGGTCGCGTTCGTCGGAGTCCGAATCGCATCGCCGTCGATGTACGCCTCATCGAGCCAACGCAGGGGCGCGTAATCTGGTCCGATGCATTCGAGCGGGACAGGCGACAAGTCCTCGCCCTTGAAGACGACATCGTGCGTGCGCTGATCGCGGAGATTCGCCTGTCGACGCGGCCTCAAGCAGAGCTCGCGCCGCCGCGAGCTGTGAACCCAGAGGCATACGAGGCCTATCTCCAAGGACGCTTCGAATGGAACCAGCGGACGAAGGAGTCGCTGACGCGCGCCGTTGCCGACTTCACTCGTGCAAACTCGCTCGACCCGACGTACGCACCGGCGCACGCCGCGTTGGCTGATTGCTACAACCAGTTCGGGACGCAGATGGTCGGCACGGGCTCGCCGCGGGATTTCAGGCCTCGCGCTGCCGTCGCGGCGGTGCAGGCGCTGCGACTCGATCCCTATTCCGCGGAAGCCCACGCGGCGCTCGGCTACATTCGCCACTACGATTGGCAATGGGTGGATGCAGAACGGGAGTTTCGGAGGGCGATCGAGTTAAACCCGAGCTATCCTCTTGCCCATTTGTGGTATGCCAATCTGCTGATGTCGCGGGGTCGGTTCGTGGAAGCGCTTCGCGAGGTGAAGTTAGCGCAGGACCTCGATCCCTTTTCGCTCGTCGTCAATACGAACGTCGCCTGGGTGTTGCAGGTCGCTGGCCGGCACAGCGAGGCGCTCGAGCAGTTGCGGCGGACCCTGGCCCTCGATTCGACCTACGTGCAAGCCCACATGCGGCTGAGTGGCGTGCTCGAACACTTTGGCCAGTTCGACGCGGCACGCCGCGAGGCGGAAACCGTGGTTCGACTCGCGAACGGGTCGGCGACGGCACTGGCCGGCCTGTCGGCATTGGACGCGGCGTCCGGACGAACGGCCGACGCGCGGCGTGAGCTCTCCGCCGTTCTCGAACGCGCGCGGTCGCAGTATGTCGCACCCGGTGCGATCGCCATCATCTACGCGAAGCTTGGTGACACGCTCAATCAGGACCTGTGGTTGACTCGGGCGTACGAAGAGCACTCGAACGCAATGGCGTATCTCCTCGTCGATCGGCAGTGGATACGGGACGCGACACGCGAGAGACTTCTCGCCGCAGTCGGTCTTCGGTGAGCCGAGTGTGAACACGCCCGCCGGTCAGCCGCCGCAACCGCCATCACCGGGCGGGCCCACGCCGGGCGACGTCACCGAGCACCTGTTACGATGGTCGAGCGGGGATGAGGCGGCTCTGCAGCAGCTCATGCCATTGGTATACAGCGAATGCCGCCAAATCGCTACGCGCCAGATGGCACGCGAGCGGCCCGAGCATACGCTCAGCCCGACGGCCCTAGTGAACGAGCTGTACCTTCGGCTCGTCGACCAGCGACGGACCACGTGGAAGAGCCGTGCCCACTTCTTCGGGATCGCCGCACAACTCATGCGCCGCGTCCTGGTCGACCACGCTCGGTCGCGACTCGCGCAGAAGCGGGATGGGGCTCGAGTCATGGTTTCACTCGACGCAGCGGCACACGTCGAGACGCCCGGGCCTCTCGCTGATATTCTGGCAATCGACGATGCATTGACGAAGCTCGGATCGTTCGATCCAGATCAACAGCAGATTGTGGAGCTGCGTTTCTTCGCCGGTCTCACAGTTGACGAGACGGCGCATGTGGTGGACCGCTCACCCCGAACGGTGAAGCGCGAGTGGCAACTGGCGAAAGCATGGTTGTACCGTGAGCTGAGCGCTCGACAGGATGGCTAGGTTTGCCGCTACACCCCACACTTCACGTCCTCGAGAGGTGCGGAGACATCACGGTCACGCGTAACACGTAATTGCCAACAGTTCGCGCGAGGGGCTTCGCCCCTCTGCAATTGGCCTCGGCAGTCGCCTTGGTCACGATCTTCGCGGGCGGCTTGATCGTGACATTTCTCGGTGAGGCGATTTCAGTTCCGCCGAACGTGTTGCGACCCTGGCCTCGATGTACCGCAGCTGCCGTCTTGCTCGCCTGCCGCCGTGACGTCTACATTCGCGTGGACTCGCCGGATGGTGAGATGATGACCCGGTTCTCTGTTCCGATACTCGGTGCCTCAGCGAACGACGAGGTGCCGCCGCGGACGTCGTTAGTCCTGTGCTCCTGTTTGCGGATACTAACGACACCGTCCAGCAGGACGAATGCGCACTGAGCTTCAAGAGCGCTTACAAGCGTCGTTGGCACCCAGTTATGCGCTCGAGTACGAGCTTGGCGGCGGTGGCATGGCCCGAGTGTTCGTCGCAACGGAAACCGCGCTCCGCCGCCGCGTCGTCGTGAAGGTGCTGCCACCAGAAGCCACCGCTGACATCAGCATTGAGCGCTTCCGGCGCGAGATCCAGCTGGCGGCAGGACTTCAGCATCCGCACATCGTGCCGGTGCTCGCCGCCGGCCTGGCAGGCGACATTCTGTATTACACGATGCCGCTAGTCGACGGCGAGTCGCTCCGGGCGAAGTTGGCGCGTGAGGGTCAACTGTTGCTGAGCGAAACCCTGCGCATTCTTTGCGATGTGGCCGAGGCTCTGGTGTATGCCCATGCGCACGGACTAGTCCACCGCGACATCAAGCCCGACAACATTCTCATCTCCGGTAACCACGCCCTCGTTACCGACTTCGGCGTTGCCAAGGCAGTTAGCGCTGCGACCGTCGATTCGACGCTGACGACCGCGGGCATCGCGCTGGGAACACCGGCGTACATGGCTCCTGAGCAAGCCGCTGGGGAGACCGACGTTGACGCACGCGCGGATCTCTATGCCCTTGGGTGCACTGCGTACGAGATGCTCTGCGGGCATACACCATTCACAGGATCACTCCGGCAGATACTCGCGCATCACATTAGCGTCTCACCGGAGCCGATTACCGTATACCGTGCGGATGTGCCACCCGCGCTCGGCGCCTGGATCATGCACGCGCTCGAGAAAAACCCGACAGACCGACCACCATCCGCTCAGGCATGCATCGACGCGCTCGATACGCTCTCGACGCCGAACCGAGGGCGCCCGCTGACCAATCCCCGTCTCCCACAACTATCGCGTCGATCGCGAGCGATCATCGCGTCGTCGGTAGTCGCGATCGCCGCGCTTGCTGCATTCCTGGTTCTGAGAGGGAATCGTCGAGCAACCAATGGCATACCGCAGGGGACTGCGGCCAGCGCCTCTTCCGTGGCCGTTCTCCCATTGTCGGGCGTCGGCGGCGACACGGCAAACTCGTATTACGCGGATGGGATGACGGAGGCGATGATCAGCGCCCTGGCGGTCGTCCGCGGACTTCGGGTGACTCCGCGTGCGTCTGCGTTCGCGTTGAAGGGAACAACACTCAGCGCGCGCGACATCGGCCGCGCACTGCACGTGTCGACACTACTCGAGGGAAGCGTGCAGCGCGCCGGCGACCGCATTCGCATCGCGGTTGAGCTCACGAGCGTGGATGGCGATAGTGTCCTCTGGAGTGGCATGTACGACGGGAACCGAGGCGATGTCTTCGCGATGCAGGACACCATCGCGAAAGCAGTAGTGGCCAAGTTGCTCGCTGAGACGGCACCGCGCCAAGCGTCGATCGTACGCCGCGCGACTGCGAAGCCTGAAGCGTACGACCTCTATTTGCAGGGGCGCGCGCTTGCCAACACGTTTTCGTTCGAGGATCTGATGCGCAGTCTCGAGTTCTATCGACGTGCGATTGCGCTCGACTCGAGCTTTGCGCTGCCATACGCCGGCATCGCGGATACGTACGAGAATCTCGCGGACACCTACCTCGCGCCACTCGACGCCGAGCCGAAGGCCAAGGAGGCGGCGCTCAAGGCGCTGGCGCTCGATTCGATGCTCGCCGAGACGCATGCGGAACTCGGTTTCATTCGCGGCGGGTTCGATTACGACTTTGCCGCGGCAGACCACGAGGTTCGCCGCGCGCTCGAGCTCAATCCGAGCTTGGCATATGCGCATACGCTCAGGTCGTTCCTTTTACTAGAGAGGGGCGATCGCGACGGGGCCGTTCGCGAAATCGAGGAATCCCGCCGCTTGGATCCGATGTCGTCACTGATAGTGGTTTACGGAGACATGGCATCTGCGCTGGTCGGCGATTACAAGGGACTCGTGCGCGATCTGCGAGTTGACCTGACCCGAGACTCGACGAACGAGATGTTTGGGGCAATGCTGGCTTACGGCTATGCGGGGATGGGCCAGCGTGATTCCGCGCTTGCGCTGTTGCGGCGTACACCCTGCACGATCGGTTATTCGTGCGGCTTCGAGGGAGTGACCTTTGCTCGTCTGGGAGATCGAGCAAAGGCGTTGGAACGAATCCGGCAGCTCGAGGCTATCTCGCAGCACCATTACATTCCGCCGGATTGTGTGGCGTGGATTTACGCCGAGCTCGGCGATGCGGATGCGGCGATAATGTGGTTATCGCGCGCACTTGACCAACGGTCTGCCGCGGCGACATACGCGCAGGCGGGCCCATTCTTCGCGCGGATGAAGGGCGATCCGCGGTTTGTGGCTTTGGTGAAACGAACGGGCGTGCCCTAGGGTTTCTCGGGCCACCGCACTTGCTGGTGCGATTACGCTGGACCGCGCAGCGATCGTCACTCGGTAAGGTCGAGAGTGGCGCGTTCGCAATCGCTGGAAGATGAGCGCCGACCCATGCGAACACACGCCGATGAGGCGAGATGTCGCCGCCTCGCGCCGATTGGACTCCATGATATAGAACGTGTCAAATCGAAGCATGCTTCGAGAGCTATCTGCGAGGGCGCCCTGGCGCACAAATGGCCGCCTGCCGCTCGTTGACGGGGCGTTATCAACCAATCTGGTCCCCTATTGCCGCTGTACAGCGTGCACGTGTAGCGGCCTTTCCGGTCAAGTGCGTTGCGCGGCGTATCGGTCATGCCGGCCTCGCCGATGAGATTGGGATAACGTCTGCCGACGGCGGATTGAGTTGTGCGTCCCACCACTGCGCGAGCGTGATCCGCTCAACGCGAGACTTCGCCGCGATCATACGCGCGTTGCACGGCGTCATGCCCTGTACCCATGCGATCGCGCCACGCTCGCAGCTCGAACGTGATCGTCGGGCTGAGATAGATCGTATGGTCACGGTGCGCCTCCTTTCGCTTCATTTCCGCACGCGCAATCGGTACTTCACGCGCCACGTCGCGGTGCCAGCCTTCGTGTGAGTGAGGAAACGCCCACTGCGGTCGAACAGCTTCTTCTTGCTGGCGCTCCCACGCCTGTCGGCAAACACGCGGACCTTGGCGTCGGTGAGCCGGTTGACTCCGGCTCCTCGCTGCGTCGATACCCCCATCGCGGTCTTGGACGATCTCCTGCCAGTAAATGCAGCAGCGGCGCCCATTTCTGGACGCCGCTGGATCGTGCTGCACCGCTTTGTCATGGAGGCGCCGGGAATTGAACCCGGGTCCGAGAATAGATCGACCACAGCT
>Ga0068863_100006468_pt1 | contig 11489 bp, 6 predicted proteins | sample KBSSwiS62_FD_66596 | JGI IMG/M metagenome (GOLD analysis project Ga0068863, IMG submission 66596) | Switchgrass rhizosphere microbial communities from Kellogg Biological Station, Michigan, USA - KBS Switchgrass S6-2 | ecosystem: Host-associated > Plants > Roots > Rhizosphere > Soil ...
TGATCGGGCAGAGCGCCTTCGTCCGTTCCGGGATCGCCGGCGTGGTCACGCTGGCGGTCGCGTGGGTGGTGGTGCTCCTGGTCACGCCGGACCCGGTGCCCGACGCGGACGAGGCCTCGGTGACGGTGGCCGACGGGAAGCGCTACGGACCGATGCTCCCGGAGCCGGTGGCGGGCGGCGGGACCGTGATCGCGCCGCCGGACGCGGGTGGGGGGCCCGTGGCCGGGCCCGAGCTCCCCCTGGGCGCCGTGCCGGGGATCCCCGCGGTCATGGTCGACGCGTACCGGGCCGCCGCCCGGGGACGGAGCGGATGCGGGCTCGACTGGACCCTGCTCGCCGGCATCGGAAAGGTCGAGTCCGACCACGCGCGCGCCGGCGCGGTCACCGCCTCCGGTCTGACCGCCACGCCCATCCGAGGACGTGTCCTCGACGGCAGCGGGAGCATCGCGATCCCCGACACGGACGGTGGCGCGCTGGACGGCGACTCCCGCTGGGACCGCGCCGTCGGGCCGATGCAGTTCCTGCCGCGGACCTGGAGCGCGTACGCCGTGGACGGCGACGGCGACGGGGCGACCACGCCCGACGACGTGTACGACGCGACGGCCACCGCGGCGAACTACCTCTGCGCGGGCGGGGCGGATCTCACCTCCGCCGACGGCAGAGTCGCGGCGCTGCGCCGCTACAACAGGTCCGCGGTGTACGGCGAGCTCGTGCTGCGTTGGGCGGACGCCTACGCGCGCGGGATCGCCGTGCTCCCCGCCACGCCCGCGCAGGTGGTCGCGGCCGCGGGGCCTCTTCCCCCCGCCGGCACCGGGTCCGACCCCGCCCGGGACGGCGACCGCGAGTGGGCGGTGGTCGTCGAGGCCGACCCGGCTGCCCCCGCAGGTCAGCGTGCTGCCGGACAGGCCGTCGAGGCCCTCGATCCCGCGCCGATCGGCACCACTGCGACTCCGGCGGCTCCGACCCCGGCTCCGGCCGCGACCCCCACCCCGACACCGGCCCTGACCGCCCCGACCGCCACGACGAGGCCGACGAGCGCGCCCGCGGTCGTCGTGACGACGACGGCCCCGCCGCCGACGACCCCGCCGCCGACGACCCCGCCGCCGACGACCCCGCCGCCGACGACCCCGCCGCCGACGACTCGGCCTGCCCCGACCACGGCGTCCTGCACGCCACCGTCACCCGTACCCCCACCGGTCGGGGCCGGCACGATCCCGCCATGCCCGCCGACCCCCAGAGTCGAACCGACCCCCCGGAACGAGGCCCCGTGACCACGACCGGCCCCCGTGTGGCGATCGCCCACGAATGGCTCGTCTCCTATGCAGGCTCGGAGCGCGTCGTCCGCGAGTTGCTCGGCACGTTCGACGCCGCGCGCCTGCTGACCACGATGTACCGGCCCGCGGCCCTCCCCCTCGAGTTCGCTGCCGCGGAACCGTCACTCCTCCAGCACCTCCCCGGCGCCGTCGATCACCACGAGTGGATGCTGCCGCTGATGCCGCTCTCGTGGCGCCTCCGACCCGAGGTCAGGGACGTGGACGCGGTCGTCAGCAGCAGCCATGCCTGCTCCAACGCGGTACGGGTGGCCCCCGGCATTCCGCGCCTGAGCTACTGCCACACCCCGATGCGCTACGCGTGGGACTTCCCCAGCGAGCGCACGCGGTTCCCGCGCCCGGTCCGGCCCGCCGCCCAGGCAATGATGGCGGGCTTCCGCCGATGGGACCGCACGACGAGTGAGCACGTCACTCGGTTCGTCGCCAACTCCGCGGCGGTCGCCGCGCGCATCCGTACACACTACGGCCGCAGCGCCGAGGTGATCCATCCGCCGGTGGACACGGAGTTCTTCACGCGGGCGCCCGAGGTCGTGCTGGAGCCCGGCGAGTTCGTCTACGTCGGCAGGCTGGTGAGCTACAAGCGGGCGGACCTGGCGGTCGCCGCCTTCGCGGACGGCCCGCACCGCCTCACCGTGGTGGGCGAGGGGCACCTCCGTGCGGAGCTGGAGGCCGGGGCGGGTCCCAACGTGCGATTCGTGGGCAAGGTCGGTGACGAGGCGCTCCGTGATCTCTATCGGCGCTCCACGGCGATGGTCTTCCCCGCCGACGAGGACTTCGGGATCTCGATGGCCGAGGCACAAGCCTGCGGCACGCCCGTCGTCTCGGTCCGCAGGGGCGGTGCCGTCGACATCGTCGACGACGGTCGCACCGGTGTCCTGGCCCGCCCGGACGACCTCGCCGACCTGCGCGCGGCGATCGACCGCGCCGCGCGGACGGACTGGGACCGAGCGGCGATCCGCGCGCACGCCGAACGCTTCGCGGCGAGCCGGTTCCGACAGCGGATGCGCGACGCCGTGCTGGACATGATCGCGGCTCCCGTGCCCTCCTGAGCATCGCTCGAACCGAGTGCCGGCTCAGCCCGCGAGGGTCGGCAGCTCGACGGAACGGTCCGACTCACGTCGCGCGATGTCGGCGGCGAAGCGCTTCAGAGTGCTGTTGGAGCCCTGCACCGCCTCAGCGCGGGTCAGGTCGATCGCGCCGATGCTGTGCTCGAGCGCGAGCCGCACGAACTGGGCGTCGAAGGCGGCCCCGGTGCGCGTCCCGAGGTCGGTGAGGTCCTCCGGCGTGGGCCCGCCGCCATGGGAGTGGCCGCCGGTCGCGAGGACCGCGGACGGGTCGATGCCGATCACCTGGAGCCAGCGGCTCATCCGCCGGTCCTCGCTCGCCGTCTCGGCGGCCATCTGCTGGGCGACCTCGCGGACCCGCGGCGCATCCGCCCGCGAGCTCGCCATCTCGGCCAGCTGGGCCGCGACCTGGTGATGGCCCAGCATCTGTTGGAGGAAGACCACATCCACCGTGGTGAAGCCCTCGGCCGCGCCGTCGAGCGGGTCCCCGGACTGTGGGGCGGCCGTCGCAGGCGGTGCCTGGGCGACCGTCGGTCCCTGGACAGGGCGCTGCGTCCCGACGGCCTGACCCCCGCACGCCGCGAGGGCGAGGCCGCTGAGCAGGACCACCGCCACGACGGCGAGCCGTTCCCTGCGCGCCATGCCTCGCCCTCTCCGGTCAGCCCGCCAGACGACGTCGTGTCAGCCGGTGGGTAGCTCGCGCGGACAGGCGTAAGGGTTACCGCTGGGAGCCTTCGGGCCCCCGGCGGGCGCCAGGTGCTGCCGGTCCGTGCCCGCGACCTCGAGCGAGCGGAACTTGTGACTCGCCAGGTAGGCGCACTTGCCTGCCACCGTCTCCGGGACCTGCGGGGGGAAGTTGTAGGGCACGCATTCCCCCCGTACGCCGTAGTTGTGGTCGCAGCCGTCCACCGTCGGCCCGTACGAGAAGACCTCCGGGGTCGGGAGTGGGTTCCTGACCTCGCCGGAGAGGTTGCGGGCGAACTCGCGGACGTACGGCTGCGCGTCGGACGTCGGAGGTGCCGCCTGCGAGGTGCTCGTGCCGGGGCCGAAGCCCAGCACGAGCCCCACCACCGCCGCCACCGCGACCAGGCCGCCGATGGCGAGGACGAGCGGTCCGCGCCGCGAGCGCGGCGGAGGCGGAGGTGGGGGCGAGACGTACTGCCCGTTCGACTCGCTCATCCGACCTTCACCCATTTCGCCAGAGAGGGGACGCCGTTGGCGTCGGTCACGGACAACATGTACCACCCCGGCGGCGCGAGGTTGGGGTTCGCCGTCAGGTTCACCCCGAGCTGGGTGCCCGTGCCCGTCAACGGCAGGTCGACGGAGCGCTGGTTGGGGTCGGACTGGTGGGTGACCGCCGCCGGCTTGATCAGCTGGGCCGACGCGATGGGCCGGTCCACCGTCATCTGCTGGGTCGTCCCGTACGCCCACTGGTCGTTCGGCAGCGCCGTGATCTGGGGCCGCGGGCCGTGGAAGAGGTATGGCGGAGAGAACACCGAGATCCGGTACTCGAAGTTGCCGTTGTTCGGGTCGCTGGTGAACAGCATGACCTTGCCGTTCGGCATGAGCATGGCCGACGCGTGGTAGTTGCGCCCGATCGGGTCCGGTGTCATGGGCGTGAACTTGTTGGCCACGGGGTCGTAGATGGACGACTCCAGGACGTCGTCCGCCCGGGTGTGCAGCGACCCGCCGGTCTCGAAGATCGTGCCGTCCGGGAGGAGCACCATGTTGACATACATCTTGCCCTGGCCCGGGGCCTCGGGCTGGCCGGTGTCAGCCATCGTGCCCTGCGGGAGCAGCGGCCCCGGTGTGTACGCCGGGTCCGGCTGCTTCAGGTCGATGATGTTGGTCAGCCTGCCCGCGTCGACGTTGCTGACGGTGTTCCCGCCACCCATCGTGATCACCCGCTGATCCTGGGCCGGGTGCATGAGCAGGCTCATGGAGTGGTCCATGAGGTCCTTGTTCTGCAGGCCCGGGATGTCGGTACGGGTGCCCGCCGCGTAGTCCCAGATCTCGGCGCCGGTGGCGCCGAAGGCGTTGCCGCCCAGAGAGTGGCTCCCGGTGTAGAACAGCCGCCCGTCCTGCATGAGGATCAAGGTCGGGTAGAGGCCCCACCTGCGGTTGGTGTTGGTGATCTCCGCGGCGGAGAGCCAACGGTTCTGGGCGACCGAGAAGTACTCCGTCACGTTGCTCTCGATGTTCAGCCCGGACTCCGCGAGCCCGCCCACCGAGACGACGTCGCCGTTGCCCAGCGAGGTGGCCGACGGGTACCAGTGGCCGCCGTTCAGGTCGTTGACCCGCACGTACTGGTTGATGTCGGGGTCGAACACGTAGCCGTGGTCGAGGCCGAGGAAGCCGTGGCTGCCGTCCGGCGCCTGGTAGTCCAGGGTGCCACCCATGACCAGGACCTTCCCGTCCGGGAGCTGGGCGTGGCCGACGCAGAAGAAGTCGGCCGGGGTCGGGACGTCGACGAAGCTTCCGTCCGCGGGGTTGAAGACCGCCGACTTGAACTCGCCGGCGCGGAACCGCTCCGGGTCGTTGCCGGAGCCGGCCACCAGCAAGATCTTGCCGTTGTGCAGGAGCACCGAGTGGATGCCCCGCACGGGCTCGTTGAACGGGAGGACCTGCCACTCACCCTTCGTGCACTGGACCGCGGTGCCCGTGCACTCGACCGGTGGCGGGGTGGTCGCGGTGTCTGTGGTGGAGTAGTCGTCCGTGGTGAGCGAGCCGACGCCGTAGACGTAACCACCCCAGGTGATCATGTCGGTCCCGGCCGGGATGACGGGGGTCAGCGCGGTGAGCTGGGACCAGTCGGTGGCACTCGTCGGCAACGTGCCGAGGTCCTGCCAGTACTGCCATCCCGTGGCGGCGTCGTGCCGGTACAACGTGACGGCCGCGTTCGGCGTGGTCGACTTGTAGTACATCGACAGCGCGTACTGATGGCCCTCCACCACGGCCGGGGCACAGGCAGGCGACTCCGCCATCTTCACCGTGCGGTCACCGCTGGTGTAGGCCGTGATGTCGACGGTCAGCGCGTTGGCGCCGGTGTGACCGGGCTGGGTCGCCCCGATGGTGAAGGTGTTGACCCCGGAGCCGCCGGGGGCGAAGCACGTGGGGAAGCCGTCGGCGCCCAGAGCCTCGACGCTCGGGTTCTGAACGAGGTTCGGCTGCGGGGCGGGCGTCGTGGTGGTGGCGGGCACCGTCGTCGTGGTCGGCGGTGGCGCCACCGTGTCGGTCATCGTGTAGTCGTCCATGGTCAGGGTGTTGACCCCGTAGACGTAGGCGCCCCAGGAGACCAGGTCGGTGTTCGCCGGGACCGCCGGGGTGACCGCGGTGAACTGCTGGTAGGTCGGGGCCACCGGCAGGGCGCCGAGGTCGGCCCAGTAGACCCAGCCGGCCACCGTGTCGTGGCGGAACAGCGTGGCGGCGGCGGGGGCCGCGGTCGACGTGTACCAGAAGGCGAGGTTGTAGGTGTGCCCGACGGTCACGGCGGGCGCGCAGGCGGGCGACTCGGACTGGCGCACCGACTGGTCACCGGTGGTCCGCGCGGTCATGGAGATCTGCATCGCGTTCGCGCCCGTCCGCCCCGGTGTGGTCACCGCGGCGGTGTAGGTGTTGGCGCCGGAACCGTAGACCGACCAACAGGTCGGAAGGCCACCGGCGCCCGCGGTCTCGAACCCGGGGTTCGGGACGAGGTTCGGCGGGCCCCCGGGCGGCGCGGTGGTCGTCGTGGCCGGGGTGGTCGTCGGCGGGACCGTGGTGGTGGGCGCCGGTGTCGTGGTGGGCACGACCGCGGCGGTGTCGACGGTCGAGAAGTCGTCCACGGTGAGGGTGCCGACCCCGTGCAGGTACGGACCCCACGAGATCAGGTCGGTGCCCGCGGGCACGGCCGGAGTCGTCGCCGTGAACTGGGCGTAGGTCGCCGTGGTCGCGAGCGGGCCGAGGTCCTGCCAGTACTGCCATCCCGCCGCGGTGTGTCGGAAGAGGGTCACCGACGCGGCGCCGGAGGTCGCCTGATACCAGAAGCTCAGCCCGTAGGTCTTCCCGGGCGTCACCTGGCTGGCGCAGGCGGCAGTCTCCTTGGCGCGGACGGCCTGGTCGCCGCTCGTGTACGCGGTCATGGCCATGCGCATGGCGGTGGTACCGGTGTGGGCGCCCGCCACGACCGACGTGGTGTAGGTGTTCACACCCGATCCGTAGATCGTGTCCCAGCAGGCCGGAACCCCGCCCGACACCACCTCGAAGCCGGGGTTCTGGGTCAGGTTCACCGGTTCGGCGGCTGCGACACCGCCGCCCACCACGCTGATCGGGACGATCGCGGCGACCCCCACCAGGAGCGCAAGCGCTGCGGTGCGAAGTCGGCCGGGCAGCGAGCAATGCCACTCTCGGACACGTGCGAACCCCACTGGACGGTCTCCTTGCCGGCGAACAGGTGGACTGAGATCGCCGCAGGTAGAGCCCGATACCGGCAGGCTGATGCGAAACGGGGAGCGCGGACTGCGTGCTCCGATGGGTGGCGTGCCTCGCACGTCCAGTGTCGCGACTCCGGCACTCGGGGTTACCGGGCGGGTCAGGATGCACTCGTTCGGCCTAGTGATGGTGGCAAGGGGCCTCCGTGTCACCCGAGCGGTAACGCGCCGCCGTCTCGAGCCGACGCCTACACCGAGCGCTGCATCGCTGAGCCGCTCGCGCGTGTGTCGCCAACGCCGGCGTAGTCCAGACAGCCACCACGTGGCCCGGCCGACACCGGCCTGGCCGGGAGTTCGGGGGACACCGAAGAGCATGGCCGAAGAGATGCGGCCCACGCCGAGCGCGGCCGGGCACCCGTCGGCGAACGGGCCCGGAACTCTCCCTCCCCCGCCCGTCGGACCGGAGCGCGGCTCGGTCGGCCTGTTCGAGCAGTTCGGTCCGGACATGCCGGACCTGGACGCGCCGACGATGCGCGCGGAGGCCGGCCCACCACCACCACCACCGCGCGACATGCGCACGAGCCCGGCCGGGGACGTCTCACCAGACGTCGAGGAGCATCCGGCCACACCGGTCCCGGGGCTCCCGCAGCCCTATGACGGGCGGTCCTACGGCGCCGCCGCCACCTCCGCCCCCCGGGGGCGGACGTTCGGTGGCCGCGTCGCGGCGGTGCTGGCGGGGATGGTCCTCGGCGGCGTGCTCGGCGGTATCTACTCGGCCTCGACAGCGGGAGGGGCCGAGGCGAGCGCGCTGGTGGAGATCTACGCGACGGACACCGCGACCCTGCCGAGCCGGAACACCGGCGGCAGTGGTTCCGCCGCCGACGAGATCGCCAACTTCGCCGCCAACGAGTTCGTCGCGCTGTCCGGCGAGGCGTTCAAGGAGAGCGTCGCGACCGCCGTGGGCGACCCGAAGGCCCCGGCCATCACGGTCACCCGCGTCGGGCAGTCGACGGTCGCGAGCTTCAGCGCCAAGGGCGACACGGACGAGGCGGGGCTGCGGGTCGTCCGGACCGCGGTGGACCTGTACACCCAGCGGAGGGCCCGCGACCTGGAGGACTACGCCCGTCGGACCGTCGGCGGGATCGACCGCACGGTCGCCGATCTGCAGGCTGCGACCCCCCCACGGTCGCAGGGGGTCGAGGTGCAGCAGCGTGTCGACCGGCTGCTCGCCCAGCGGGCCGACCTCGAGCTCCTGCTCAACAGCGACGTCTCGCCCGCGAAGGTGGTCGGACCGCCTTCGTCCGTGGCACCGTCCGGGACGCCGTGGCTGCTGGGCGGTGTCCTCGGGGCGCTGGTCGGCGGCCTCGCGGCGGTCGGGGCCCTCACGTTCCGGCGCTCGAAGACGTCGCTGATCCTCGACACCGCGGCCGCCGAGTCGGTGGTGGCTCCGATCCTGCACCCGGTCGTGGCCCTGCCGGCGGACTGGCAGCAGCGGACCCTGTCGGTCGGGTCGGCTCGGGACCGGTACGCCGCGCGCCTGCTCGCCGGCCAGGTCGCCGGCAGCAGGCCGCTCGTGGGCAGGGCGGTCGGTGTGGTGGGGGCGTCCGCCCAGTCGGGCGCGCGCGCCGTCGCCACCCTGCTCGCGGTCGGAGCCGCGGAGCTCACCGAGACCGAGCTCGTCGAGTTCACGGCACTGCCGCACCCCCTGCTTCCGACCGACGCCGACTTCGACCACGGGGTCCGGGCCGAACCCACGGTGCGCGAGGGGCTGACCCTGACCCAGAGCGACCAGCCGCCGACGGCCCTGCGGCCCGGTGACCCGCAGTGGGTGCACATCCACGAGGTCCTGCGGCGGCGCGACCGGTTCGTCGTGATCGATGCGGGCACCCGTCCGGAATTGCTCCGCCAGCTCCCGGGGGACATCGAGATGCTGCTCGTGGTCGGGCTCGGCGCCGACGACGCTCGGCACGTCTCGGCGCTCGCCCGCAGCCTTCCGTCGGAGGCGGGTCCGTTCGGGGTCGTCACGCGGCTGCCGTGGTTCCTGCGGATGCCGGCGGTCTCCCGCCTCCGTTCCGATGCCTGAGGCCGCGCTGAGCGGTCCGCCGCGGTTGACGGCGGGCGGCGAGTTCAAGTCCAGTCTGGTACTGCGGGTCGTCGCAGCCGGGGGCGGGTTGGCGGCGACCCTGCTGACCACGGTCGTCGCCGTCCGCGGTCTCGTCGACGCCGACGCCGCCGTGTTCCTCGCCGTGCTCGCGGGCCTGATGCTCGGCCCGATGTTCGGCAAGCTCGGGCTGGGTCAGAACGTGATCCGGACCGTCGGCGCGCAGGACGAGCCGACCCGGCGGCGGACCGTCACTGCTCACCTCCGGGCGGCGCTGCTCCTCTCGGCGCTGAGCAGCCCCGTCATCGCCTTCGTCTCCACAATTGGTCTGCTCGGGCGGTCGGGCCAGGCCGCGGCGATCGTGCTGACCGCGGTGATCCTCGTGGCGGAGACCGTGCGCCTGCTGCTCAGCGACGTGTTCGCGGCGGTCGGGGACGTGCGGGGCTCGGTCGCCACGACCCACCACGTGCGCACCGTCGTGGTGCTCCCCGCCCTCGCGGTCCTGGTTCTCGCGGTCCCGAATCCGACCTTGACCGAGATGCTTTCGGTGTACTGCGTGATCGCTGTCGCGCTGATGGTCGTCGCGCTGTGGCACGGGCGGCGGCTCCTGTCCTTCTCCTGGCGGGCCGGCGCGGGAGGGCTCGCGGCGACGATGATCACCGGACTCGCCCTGTTCGCCCTCGACGGTGCCTTCTTCGTCGTCGGGCGAGGGGACGTATGGCTGTCGTCGGCATTGTTCGACCCGTTCGACGCCGCGCGGTACGGGACGGTCAGCATGCTCGCGTTCCAGGTCACCGTCCTGCAGGGGCTCGCCTCGCTGGCGATCACCCCTGCGGCGGCCCGGCTGTGGGCGACCGGCGCGCACGACCGGGTCCGCAGGCTCCTCTCGGCCACGGCGACCCTCGCCACCACGGCCACGCTCGCCGTCGTGGCAGCGCTCGCGGCGGTGGGCGGCCCGCTGCTGGGCCTCGCCTACGGGCCGGACTTCGTCAGCGGGCTGCCCCTGCTGCTGATCCTCGCGGCCGGCGGGGTCGGGCAGGCCGCGTTCGGTTTCAGTGTGCCGTACCTGCTGGTCAGTCGCATGATCAAGCGTGCGGTCGTGTCCTGTGGGCTGGCCCTCGTCGTCGCGGTCCCGCTGTGTGTCGTGGGCGCCGCGGTGTTCGGCCCATGGGGGCTGGCCGCGGCCAGCGCGATGTCGGCGATCCTGCTCCCGGTCGCGCAGACGGTCGCCGCGGGTGGAGTGCCGTTGCCGAGCTGGAACGTGGCCGAGGCCGTCCGGGTGCTCCGTCGCTCCGGCGAGGTCCCGGCGTCGTGACGGTGATCGACGCGCCCGTCGACGCGGTCGCCGGGCGCGAGCGCGACGCGCCGAACCGCACGTCGGAACGGGTGTGGTGGCTCTCGCCCGCCTGGATCACGTTGGTCCTCGTGCCTGCCGCGGTCGGATCCGCGGCGGTGTTCGGCGACGAGGGTTTCCGCGAGCTCTGGCGGAGCCCGAAGTTCGTCACCGGGAACACCCTGCTGCTGTTGCTCGCCGGGGGGCTGACCGTCACCTTCGGGGCCGCCCTCGTCTCAGCGGGGCGACCGGTCCGGCCGCGGCCCCGACGTTGGCCCGCGCTCACCCCCGTCGAGCGGAGCATCCTGGAACGGGCGAGCACGGTGACGTTCGCCCTGACCCTGGTCGGGTACGCGGCCTTCCTCGTCGCAGGCGCCCGCTCAGGACTCACCCTCAGCCAGCTGAGCGGCGCTTTCGGGCAGGAGGGTGTCTACGACGGCACGATCAAGGAGACCCTGGGCACCATCCCCGGCGTCACGACGCTGACGCAGGTCGGGCTCGTGAGCGTGGTCCTCTCGGCCCTTCTCATTGCCCAGCGTCCCTCTCGACGTCAGTGGGTGCGACTCGTCGTCGTCCTCCTGCTCGCGCTGCCCCGGGCCTTCCTGCTCACCGAGCGGCTCGCGCTGCTCGAGCTGATCGTGCCACTGGCGGTGGTGTTCGCCATGCGGCTGTCCGCCTCGTCGGTCGGGCGCCGGGTCGTCGGCCTCGCCCCGGTCTTCGCGCTGCCGTTCGTCACTGTCGTCTTCGCGCTCTTCGAGTACTCCCGCAGCTGGGTCTTCTTCCGGATGCGGTCGAACGGGGGATTCGCGGAGTTCGCGATCGAACGGCTCGTGGGCTACTACGCCACGGCGATCAACAACGGCGCGCTGCAGATGGCCTACAACCACTTCCCGGGACGCTGGCCGTACGAGACCCTGGCCGCCTTCTGGAGTGCCCCGGGCATCGGGCAGATCGAGCTGTGGTCGCTGCTCGACGGCGGTCGCGTGGACTCCGCGATCTACCTCGATATCCTGACGCAGCACGCGACCCCCGAGTTCAACAACTCGAGCGGGCTCGCCGCCCCTTTCACCGACTACGGCACGGTCGGAGCGTTCGTCTACTTCCTGGCCGCGGGCGTCGTGATGGGCCTCATCCACCGGGCCTTCCGCGAGTCCTCGCCCTTCGGGATCCTGCTCTACCCCCTGCTCTTCCTGGGGATCGTCGAGCTCCCGCGCTATCTCAACTGGAGCCAGGGCCGGGTGTTCCCCGCAC
>Ga0068863_100006470_pt1 | contig 11485 bp, 8 predicted proteins | sample KBSSwiS62_FD_66596 | JGI IMG/M metagenome (GOLD analysis project Ga0068863, IMG submission 66596) | Switchgrass rhizosphere microbial communities from Kellogg Biological Station, Michigan, USA - KBS Switchgrass S6-2 | ecosystem: Host-associated > Plants > Roots > Rhizosphere > Soil ...
CGGCGAGCAGGCAGGCCGCTATCGCGATGGCGAGTGTCATCGGGACGCGTGGCGGCGCCGAACGACGAGCGTATCGAGCGCGCGGCGCGCCTCCTCACGTTGAGCGAGTGTCCCGTGTACGCGGACCCACGTGTAGTCTTCGATCACCTGGCCTCGATCGCAGTTCATCATCGGCACCCCGCACGCCCGCGCGCGGATATAGTGCATCGGCGCGAGAACGCGCGACCCAGCGGACCCGGACTCGAGGACGCGACTCGCGCGCGCTCGCGCCGTGTCGGCCCAGCGAGTCAGCTCGGCGCCCGAGGCTCGAGCCAATCTCCGAAACGCTTCTTTTGCGCCGGCACTATCGTCCACTCGAGATGATCCCTGTGAACGAACCTCCGGCACAGGGGATGGCGCGGGGGAGGGGGAGGAGGACGGCTGGCGCTTGGCGCTCGTGTCAACTGGCCGTGCGCGCGCGGCGATCGTATCGAGCGACGCTCTCACTTCCCCTGAGCTCGCGCGCGTCGTCGCCGGCGCTCGATGGAACAGACTGTAGGTGCCGAATCCCGCGAGTCCGGCCAGCGCGAGAACTCCCGTGCGCACCGCGACTCCGGGAGTGCGAACGATTGCGACGTTGGTGCGCGGCCGCGCTTTGGCCGCTGCACGGCCGCGCTCGACGACCCAATCAAGAACCTCCGACACATTGATTGGATCGACCGCGCCGGTGGACAGACCAGCCGACGAGATCGCGAAGTAGCGATGCTCGGGACAGAGCGCCTCGAACCATCGCGTGACCGACTCGCCGAGCAGCTCGCCGAGTACCGTGCGCGTATCCGCCAGCGCGCGGTCGCGTTCGACCGACGACAACCGGTCCACCATGCTCAGACAAATCGCGACGGGAATGCCGATTTGCTTACCGCCGGATGCTTCGAGCAGGGCGATGAGCTGCGGCAGCAACTCGGCTTGTGTGCGCGATCGTGCAGCGGGTGTGTCCACCGGCTCGACGAGCCAGATCAGCCCATTCGATTGTGCGGCGCGCCGATGCACGTCCACGCCGTCGAATGAGGCGCGGTGGCCGGCGTCCGTCACCCACTCGCCCGCGGGATCGACGAGCGACAGCGCGATCGCATCGACCTCGCGGTCCTTCGTGCGCTTTCGCACGATGAGCCGGAGCGGCGCCGGCGTGCGAACGTCCGTCTTTCGGTAGCCGAGCTGCTGAAGGTCGCGGTATGCGCGCTTGAGCTCTTCGTGCGTGTGTTCGTCGAGCGCGTCGCGCGGATGCGCCGTCCATCGCGCCGCCGCGCGGTCGGAGAGGCCGAGTCCATACAGCGATCCCGCGAATCCGCTTTTACCCGAGCGCGGCGCCCCCCAGAGAAAAACGCTCTCGGGAAGCTGCGTAGACCGCGCGACTCGGTCGTCGTCGAGCGAGTATGCCATGTTCATCTCGGCGAAAGAGACGGAGCCTCACCAGGAAGCTCACGTCGAAGGAGAGTGGCGAGCGACGAGCCGCCACCAAGCCGAAGGAAATTCGAGATGCGCCGCGCGTGCTCGGGCGGCAGCGTCGAGCGCCACGACAGATCGGCGCTCGCGGCATCAGCCAGCGCCGCGAATTGCGCGGCCGGCCGGATACGCTCGACCGCTCGAAGTGCCGCCGCGGCGAGAAACAGGCGTCCGCCCACGACGTCGACGTTCGTGCTGTCCGACCAGACCGTGGCCGCGATCGCGTCGGCGACCCGATCGTCGCCGATCTGTTCGACGGCCGCGCAGGCGATGCGCAGTCGAAGCGCCGCGTCGGCCGGCACTTCGGACGCTCGCATGCGCGCGAGCGCGGAGACGATCGGCCGCGACGTGTCTTCGTCGAGTCGAATCCCTCGCTCGCCGAGCGCGACACACGCGTCGCACACGATACCGATCGATCCGCCCGCGCTCGCTCGCGCGATCGCGTCTCCCAGCGCCTCGACCATGAGATCCCGCCGCGTTCGGGCGTCGGCGAGATCGAGGAGCGACAGCCAGGACTTGGCGAGCAACATCGACCGCTCCCGGGGCAGCGCGGTTCGCGCCAGCGCGCCGATGTGCGGAGCCATCTCGCCGGCCGCCGAACTAGCCGACGCGAACGCCGCTGCCGCCGCGACACCAGCCGTGTCGCCTGCGACCAAAAGGAGTCGAACCCATCCTATGGTCTCGGCGATGCCCGCGCGATCGGCGTCGCGGCCGAGCGAGATCGCGACAACGTGCGCGTCACCGGCGGTCTGGTCACCGGGCGCGGCGAGCAGTCGCTTCGCGGCGGCATCCAACTCGCCCGCGGGAGCACATCGGTCCCAGAACCCCAGCAGATCCTTCCGCAGCGACTCGAGCTCCGACGCATGACAACTCATCCCCGACGCGGCGATCGCGCGTCGGACGGCCGCGAATTGCAGAATGCTCAACCGCTGCGCGGCCCGTCGCGCGGACAGATCGCGCCCCCCCCCGATCTGCGCGGCGAGCCGAATCATGTCACGCACCGCGCTTATCGTCGGCCGCGGAGCGAGCGCGAGATCGACGAACGCCGTCAGAGGGGGCGTCCCGTCTCGGGTGCGGCGGGTTTCTCGTTTGTCGTCCGTTTGCGATTCGGCGGCGAGCACGTCACGCGGCAGCAGGAGAATCGCCGTCTCCGCCTGACGAGCCTGCGCCGCGAATCGCGCGAGCATCGCCCGCCCGCGCGCCGACGAGGGGTCCTCGGGAAGCCAGCCGGCGGCCACGCGAGTGACGATCTCGTTCAGCGTCGCCGAAGCTGACGCGTCGGTCGCTGCCCGCGCCTCGAGGATCGGCACCAACGCGACGATGACGTTCCATCCTGACGCCGGCGTGCGTTCCACGAGATCCGCGACCGCCGCCGCCAATTCCGGCGGCTCGAATGCCGCCCACACCTCCGCTCCCAGCGCCGTCCGCTCGGCGTCCGTTGGCGCGTTGGCGACGGCGACGAGCGATGCCGCGACGTCTGATCGATCGCGATCGGCGAAAAAGCGATCGAGGCGGAGCATGCGCTCCACGCCGCTCAGCATGCCTTCGCTCGACGGACCGAACTTGGCGATCGCGCGATGGGCGCGCTTCAAACGCTCACCGTCACGTGCCAGCTCGATGAGTGAAGCCGATGCGGCGACGGCGGCGGCGGGGAGGCTCGCTCGGTCGCGCGGCAGAACTGCCGACCACGTGGCGTCGCGAAGACCGCCGACCTGCTGCTCGGCCACCGTCAGCACGGGCACGTGCGCCGGTCGGTTCAACGTCCGGCTTTGGAAGGTGAATTGCGCGCGCAGCTCCGCGGGCAACAGGAGGACGATCGCTTCGAGAACCGGCAGCGCGGACTGCGTCAACCACAACGCTGGACCGCCCGCGAGCACGGCGGCGAGAACGTCGGCAAGAATGTGCTCGTCCAGCAACGGCATCAACGTGGCCAAGCGCGCGGCTTCGTCACCGTCCGCTGTGAGAGCGGGGACATCGAGCTCGCCGCTGACTTCGATCGTTCGACTCGGCGACGCGGCCGGAAAGACGGTGAACGGATTGAAGTGCGCCCGAGCAAGTAGCTCGGGCGTCGGCCGCACCACGTCATAAACGATGGTCAGTCGTCCGCTCGAGTCGCGCTGAGCGTTCGTGTAGTAGCGCGCGCAGACGGGGCCCCACTCTGGCGCCACGAGGTACGCCACCGCGTCGTCGAGCGGGGCGCCGGGATCGCCCATATCGGGAACGCGACAAAGCCGCCTGGCGTCGTCGGGCGACAGCGACGGTGTTCGCGCCGCGACGTCGTACCGATCGTCCACGAGTCCCCACACGGCGCGCTCGGCGCGCGTCGCGGTGACGGTCTTTGCGCTCATAGCCCGAGCCTCTCGCTCTCGCGAAGAATCCAACGAATCGGATGCATGACGTACTTGGGCCGCGGATCGCCGCGTCCGGCGGTCGCCCGATCACCGCCGATCGCGCTGAAGCTGAATGCCGATTGATTCGCCAACCATTCGGTGAGCAGCCGTTGGTCGCGCCCCAACAATTCGCCGAGCCATTCGTTGGGATCGCGTTCCGGATTCGCGGCGCGATCGGCCTGACTCAGGCAGATCGCTACCGGGTAGCGAATGCGACGCGAGGCGTCGTCGAAGCCTGGGACCGCCGCGCCGCCGTCGCGCGCCGAGATCATCGCCTGCTGCACGGATCGCAGCGCGCCGTCGAAGAAGTCCCAGTACGGACTGGAATGCCCGTGAGTGCTCGGCGGCTGCAGCGGATTGACGACGAGGATAAGTCCGCGCGCATGGACGAGCTCGGGACGAAGCTCGTCGGGAATCGGACCGGAGAAGAATTCCCCGGGCGCGTCCCAAAACGTGAGATCGGCTATGTGCGAGGACGGCGGTGTCCGTCGCTGGAAGAAGCGCGGACGGCGTGCCGGCAGGTCATAGAGTCGAAACTCGAGACGTTCGACGGTGCTCGTCTTCGGCAGTGGCTCGCCCGACGCGAACGTTCTCGCCTTGGCGGCGATCCAATCCGCCGTCGACGCATTCGCCGGAAGAAGACAGAGCCGTCGGTAGCGCTCGTTGTCTTCGTGGTGTTCTTGCCAGAACACCAGCGAGAGGAGGTACGTCGTCTTCCCGGACAGTGGCGCGCCCCACAAGACGATGCTGCCAGCTCTGCCAGCCATGCGCTCCTCGCGACGAAGGCGGTCCGAGCATCTCTACGACAGCGAGCCGTAAAAAAGTTGCAAGTAATCGGCCGACGCTTCGCGAGCGCGTCACACCATGGGCTACTCGGCTGCTCGGCTCCTCGGCTTCTCGGCCGAGCCACCGAAAGGCCTTCGCGAAGGTCGAACGTGATTCGCGGAGTGACGAACGCGCCTGGTCAGTACGTGAGCTTCGTCGTCAGCCCGAGCGCGTTGACGTACTTGGGCAACGTTCGCGTGTTGTTTTGACGCGCCACGTAGACGTCGACTGACACAGGTCCCCACACGCGCGCCTCGCTGCCGACACGTCCGCCAAGCCTCGCAATGGTGTTGTACTGCGAGTAGTAGTACGCCTCGAAGGTGATGTAGGGTGCGAGCGCCAAACCGTTCTGGTGCGGTGGCCAGCGCTGTAGATGCAAACGGTCGCGAATGCGGTACGACCAGTCGGAGTTCACGTCGCGCAGCTCGAACCGGGCTCGATTCACGAGGCGCGCCAATCCGCTGGACCAGGTCCTGAATGTCGCTTCGCCGACGAACCGGTATTCCTGATAGCTGTTGTCGTGGGCGCTGAACGTGTAGCGGAAGCCGCCGCGCAAGTAGCCCGCCGGGAGCATCAAATAGTCCTGGTAGAGACCGATCGAGTCGTCGCGGTCCGGAGCTTCGCGGTCGGCGGACGACGACAGCTCGAGGAAGGTCCGCTGATGCCTGGCGGGCGTCCAATAGACATCGAGCTCCGGCCAGAATTCCGTCGTTGGCTTCTGGGCGTGCGCGGCCGCGCCAAGGACGAGAAGCAACACCGTCGGGTAGCATCGCGGTGTCACTTCATCGTCGCTCGCAATTCGACGAGAGCCTTATCCGCGGTCCCCACGCGGATCAGCCCCAGCCGCGGGAATTCCATCTCGAGAATGACGTAGACGGCGAGCGAGATCACCATGGCGATGCCAATGCGATGGATCCAGTCGCGCTCTCCGCTCATGGCGATCGCGAAGCCGGCCAGGAGGGCCGCAGCAAGCGCGGTGACTCCGAGCGCGACGAAGATTGCGGCCGGCGGATGGATGCGCCGCGCGAACCGCTCCTCCTGAACGGCGTCGAACATCTCGTTGAGACTCGGAAGGAGCAGGACCCTCGCCATCTCCCCTTCCTTGGTGTTGCACGCTTTCACTGCTTGCGACCAGGTCTCGTCTTCGAGTCGCGCGACTTCGGGCGGTTCGCGGATCACGTCGGACGTAAACGTCCTCTTGTTGTACGACGCCAACAGCGTGTCGACGTACCGGCGAAATGGAACGCGCACCGAGTCCTGCAAGTGCGGCGGCAGAATGTCGATTCGCATCCACGCCGTCCCGATCGTGTTCGCCTCCTTTCCGATCAACTCGCGTCGGTGATCGAAGCGGGACGTGGCGCCATTGAACGTGAACCCGATGAGCAGACCCAGCAGGGCGAACACCGCGTTGTCCAGTAGCCCGGCTCCGTCGCGCTGTCTGTGTTCCGCCGCGACTCGAGCCTGGCGACCGTACCTCCATCCGAGCTCCTGGAAGGCGAGCATGCCGGCGAACAACGCGATCGCGGCGACGATCACGATCACGCCCGCCTGCCACACCTGCATCGTCACATCTCCAGTTGCATGCGAGCCTGAAAGAATTGCGTCCGGCCGATCAGACCGAACCGTTTGAGCACGGCGTACCCATACGCGAACTCGAGGCGCACGTTGTCGGTCGTGTACCAGTTGAGCATCGGAGTGACCCGCCAGAGCGTTCCGCCCTGGATCGCGCCATTCGTGAGATTGCTATATGAGACCTTCAACACCGTTTCGTACCCGCCCGGCCCGCCGGCGATCACCGTCTTGATCGGTGTGACGCCTCGGAAGTAGTTGCCGACGGTGTTGTAGGTGCGGACTTCACCCGTTGTGTTCCACGTGACGACGGCCTCGCCACCGTGAAACCAATTTGTGCCGAGCTCGGAATGCGTCTTCTCCCAGTAGTATTCGCCGCCGAGCAGGACGCGACCCGGTCGGAAGTAGATCTCCGGTCCGAGCGTCATCCCGTTTTGTGCCGGGAAGCTTCCGGTATTGATGAAGTACGGGGCGGGGAACGCCTCTGGCTTCGATCGCAGCGTCAGTGAATCGTTGTTGACGTCGCCGGCGCGGAAGTTCATTCCCAGGTGCAGCAGCGTACCGACGCTGTCCGAGACGAGTGGAACCCACCCCGCGCGCAGTACGAACTGGTTGTTGTAGCTCGAGAAGGTCTGGCCTTCGGAGAGCCAATCGGTGAAGAGCCCGAGATTCCAGAACCAATGTCGGTCGGGCGTGAGGCCGAGCCATTTGATGCCGTCGGCGAGGAGCGGAATCGTGGCGTCGCCGAAGGGAAGGCGTTCCATCGACCAGCCGTCGTAGCCGACCATCACCTTGTTGAGGCTGAACCCCTCCTTCGCCCGCCCGATGAAGAAGTGACTCCAGATTTCCGGCACGGCGACCATGACCCCGGTTTGCCGGAACAGCCAGTTTTTCTGCGCGGCGTCGTACATCACGCCGATCTGCCAGGTGAATGGACGCTTGGTGTTGAATGTCCCACCCAAAAGAATGCGCGCGTCGCGTAGCTTACCTTGAGACGGCAGATTGGGAAACTGCTCGCGGCTCGCGCTGTCCTGGTCGTAGCCGATGTAATCGATGAGGACGCCGCCGCCGATGCGAAGCGTCGTAAATCCGAGCTTGAAGTGAAGCGCGCTCAGAAGATTCCGGCGCTCCATGTCGGCGTCTGCTTCGCCGGCGGTGATTCCGCGAGCGATCGACGTATCCGGCGGCGTTCCGCCCTGAGCTCGCGCGCGCGTGCCCGGCAGCGCGCAGAGAAAGAGCGGCAGAAGGAGCGCGAGCCCCTTCTGCCATGAACTGGTGCGCATCGAACGGGAGCGGTCAGTACTCGTCGAAGTAGCGCTGAATCGCCTTCGGATCGCTCGTCTTGAGTAGTGCCAGACGGAGTAGCACGCGCGACTTCTGCGGATTCAGCCCGAGGGACGCGACCGTCCCCATCTTGTCGTCGTCCACTTCGACGTTGCGTCCAACCTGTCCGGTGGCCACACGGCTCGAACGCACGCCGACGATTCCCTTGTGCGCCTGCGCGGACAGCGCGTCGAGACCGGGCTTGGTCATGTTGCCGTTGCCCACGCCGGCCACCACGATGCCCTTCGCGCCGGCGGCGGCACTGGCATTGATCAACGTGCCGTCCATGTTCTCGGTCGCCATGACGATGTCCACGCGCGGCAACACCGTGTTCTTGTCGACGGAAAAGTCGGAGGTCCGTCCGTGCTTTCCGATCGGCGTGCGATACCACTCGATCGTTCCGTATGCGACTGTTCCGATCAAACCGGACAGCGGCGACATGAAGGTCTGCACGGCCGTTGTGCTGGTCTTGGTCAACGACGCGGCGCCGTGAATCCAATCGTTGAGGACGACGAGCGTCCCTTTGCCGTTCGCGTTCTTGTCTGCCGCAACCGCGACCGCGTTGTAGAAGTTGAGCGGTCCATCCGCCGACAGCGCGGTCGACGGGCGCATCGACGCCGTCATCACCACGGGCTTGTCCGACTTCGTGACGAGGTTGAGGAAGTACGCGGTCTCCTCGATCGTATCCGTGCCGTGCGTGATCACCACGCCGCTCACGTCCGGCATCGCGAGCAATTCGTTCACGCGCGTCGCCAGCTTGAGCCACACTTCGTCGTTCATGTCCTGCGAGCCGATGTTCGAGATCTGCTCACCGCGCAGATTCGCCAGCTTCCTCGCTTGCGGCACCGCGTTGAGCAGTTGCTCGACGCCGACTTGGCCGCTGGTGTAGCCGGCCGTCACGTCACTCGACGCCGCGCCGGCGATCGTGCCGCCGGTCGCCAGCACGACGACGTTCGGCAGGTTCGGGTCGTTCGGCGGCGGCGCCACGTTGCCGGCGGCCGACTTTTGTTGCTGGGCGACGGAGACTGCCGGCGCTAACGTCGCGCCGAGAATCAGAAGGCCCGTGACGGGGGCCAGGACGTAATTGGATGTCAGGTGCCGCGTCGACATGTGATCTCCTCATCGTGAACGCTTGGCGTCCCGCATCGTACGCGACGCCCTGTGCACGACCCATTGGTCGTTGGTCCAACCTCACTCGTATGCCTTGCTCGCGATCATGATGCGCAGGAGCTCGCCGTCGAGACGGCCCGCGTCCGCTTCCGTCTGGAGGATCGCCAGCGCCCGCTCGGGGCTCACGGCTGGCTTGTACGGGCGGTCTGCTTCCGTCAGCGCGTCGTAGATGTCGGCGATCGTGATGATCCGTGTCTGCAACGGAATGTGATTGGCCGTGAGCCGGCGCGGGTAACCTGTGCCGTCGAGCTTCTCGTGATGCCCGTACGCGTACGAGGCGATGTTCTTGAGATCGTCGGTCCACGGAATCCGCGCGAGGAAACGATGCGTTGCGCTCACGTGCTCCTCGACTTCGGCGCGCTCCCATTCGTCGAGCGTGCCGTATGGCAACTCCAGATAATGCAGCTCTTCTTCGGTGAGATAGTGCTTCGGTTTACCGTTCGGACCCACGAAGGTCCGGCGTCCAATGTCGCGCAGCTCGCTCGACGTCGACTCGGGAAGGAGGCTCGGCTCGTCGGCCTCGCGAACGACGGACTTCATGTAATCCAGCTCTTCGAGCTTGTCCGCCAAGCCGTCCACCGACGGCGCCCCGTCCAGTCGACAGCTCTCGAGCTCGATCGTGCGACGGATCAGGTCGAACCGCGCCTCGACGCGTTCGCGCAGGAGCGGCGGCAATTTTTTCGATTTGATCAACACGGCTTCCGGGACGACGAGCTTGCCGAGGTCGTGGAGGAGCGCTGCGAGACGCAGCTCGCGAATCTGCTTTTTCGTGAAGTGCACGTCGCGATAGGGACCGGTCGTCGTGGCGTTGACCGCGCGAGCCAACTTCACGCTGAGCTCGGCCGCGCGGAGCGAATGCCCCGCCGTGGCGGGATCGCGCGCGTCGACCCCGCTCATCGCCGCTTCGATGACGCTCTCCAGCGTGTGTTCGATTTGCGCGTGGAGTTGCGCGTTTTCGATCGACACCGCGGCAAGGCTCGCCAGCGAGCGGGCGAGGCGCACCTCGCGCCTCGTGTAGGGCAGGACGAACCGATCCGCGTCCTCCTTGCTCGTGATGCGCGCCGCGGGATCGGACTTCCGGTTGACGAACGCCAGCAAGCCGACGAGTCGGTCCAGGTGGTCGACCATCGGAACGAAAAGCATCGACCGCCGGCGATAGCCGTAGCGCTCATCGAACGCCGGGTTCATGACGAAGGTCGCGCCCTCGGGAAGATCGTATGCGTCGTCGACGACGATCGGGGACCGGACTCGCGCGGAATGGCCGGCAATGCTCGTATCGTCGATGATGATGCTCATGGACTCCGGCCGTGCGTCCGGGATGGAGTCGATCTTGAACAGGTGGAGATCCAGTCGCGGTGGCGTCGCTGTCGGGTCTGCGAGAAATAATCCGCCGCCGTCGCTCGCCGTGAACTTCTTTCCCAACGACAGGATCTGGTGCAGCAGATCATCCAGGTCCCGCTCGAAGGTGAGCTGCATGCCGATGCGGTTCAGCTCGCGAAGCTCGCGATTGGCTCGGCCCAGCTGCCGGCGACGGCGAAGCGAGACGGCGCGCGCGCAGGCGAGCTGACACGCCGCTCGCAGCATACGCTGCCGCTCGGCCTCCGTCGCGAATCCGGCGACCGAAAGGTGTGACCAGTCGGCGAGCGCACGCTCGGATGCCTCGTCGGCGGCGACGAGAATCACGTTCTGTGATGGACGCGGGAGGTCTGCGACCTCCCCGGCGATCGACTCGTCGACGATCAAGACCGCGGGATCACCACCGTGATTCCCGATGTCGCGGAGATCGCTCGCCAAGCGCGAACGGCCGTCGCGCTCACCGAACGATGACGGGTCGATGCGCGCGCCGTGGTAGATGAGGCACGGCTCGTCGAGGCGCATTGCGCACGCTACTACTCCTGGCCCACTCGACCCATGAGTCTTTGGTCCAAGACGTCGCGTGGTTGCTCCCTTCGTCCACTCGCTCGGCCGCGGTCGCGTGGCCAGCTTCGCGGCATGACCAAGCCGATGACCGAAGCAGAAGCGCCCCCCCGCGCGGACGGTGCGCGACCGCCGCACCGGCGCCTGAGAATGATTCTGCTCATCCTCGGCGCCGTCGCGTCCGTGGTTTCGTGGACGGCCGTGTTGTTCTGGAACGGCTGCGTGGGCTGAGCCCGACGAGCTTCGTTACCGAGACGCCAGCTTCTTCTCGCCCTTCGGCCTTGCTTCCCACTCGACGAATGGGCCGTCAAAGTCCCTGAGGTGCGTGCCGTCGAACCACCAGACGCGCGTGGCAACCTCGCGGAGAAAGGCGCGGTCGTGACTGACCAGCAAAACCGACCCTTCATATTCTTCGAGCGCGTCCTCGAGCGCCTCGATGTTCTCGACGTCGAGATGGTTGGTCGGTTCGTCGAGAATGAGGAGGTTGGCGCGCGCGAGCGTCATGAGCGCGAGCGCCATGCGAGCACGTTCGCCACCGCTGAGTGTGCTGATCTCGCGAAACACTTCGTCGCCGCTGAAGCCAAACGCACCGAGACAATTCTGCACCGCGCCGCGGCTCCAGAGCGGCCGCTGATCCTGGATCGCGTCCGCCAACGATTTGCGTAGCGGGAGATCGGCGAGGTCCTGTCGAAACCACGCCGCCGTGATCGATCCGCCGATCTTGGCTTCGCCGCTCGCCGGCTCGCGGTCGCCGATGATCGTCGAGATGACCGATGTTTTGCCTGCGCCGTTCGGCCCGATGAGGGCGA
>Ga0068863_100006473_pt1 | contig 11484 bp, 11 predicted proteins | sample KBSSwiS62_FD_66596 | JGI IMG/M metagenome (GOLD analysis project Ga0068863, IMG submission 66596) | Switchgrass rhizosphere microbial communities from Kellogg Biological Station, Michigan, USA - KBS Switchgrass S6-2 | ecosystem: Host-associated > Plants > Roots > Rhizosphere > Soil ...
GGCGCGCGCGCGGCGCCACGAGGGCGGCAGCGCGGCCGCGGTGGGGGAGACCTCGGCGTGGGAGGGCTGGTCCAGGTGGTGGATCACCTGCCGGCGCGCGCCCTCGTAGAGGAGCCAGGTGCGGAGGCCGGGACGGCCGAGCGGCCGCACGCCGGACAGGTCCACCCCGCGCGCGGTGAGCGCGTCGAGGGCCGCGGCCGGATAGTCGTCGCCGCGCACGCTGGCCACGCCCGCGGTCAGTCCCCAGAGGCTCGCGCCCAGGGCGGCGTAGAGGGTCGCGCCCCCCGGCTCCGCCATCCGCGTGCGCCCGTCGGGGAAGACCATGTCGTCCACGAGCAGGTTGCCGAGGACGACGAGGTCGGGGATCACGGTGGTCGGAACTCTACTCCAGCCTCATCGGCCGCGTTTTGACCCGCACCTGGCCGACGCGTGCCTCGTTCGATCAGCGATAGCCGAACACAGGCGGGAACAGGACGACCACCAGCGCTGCCCATACGGCGTACACGGGCAGATAGCCGATCTGCCACCCCTCCAGCGCGTCAAACGAGCCCCTGCGGCGCACGAACCGCGCATAGAGCCACGCCGTCCACGACAGGTTGACGAGCAGGATGAGATTCTCGCCCAGCGCCGCCACCCGGTTGGGAGTGAAGCCGAACTCGGAGATGCGGGCGGCGATCGCCGCCAGGGCCAGGCCGTCGACCACGAGCGCGCTGGCCACGAGCAGGAGCTGCAGAGAGTCGAAGAAGTCGGGCGGGGCCTGCGGATCGCGGGCGGAGGCCGCGTAGAGTACCAGGCCCACTACGAGCACGAGCAGCAGGTCGAAGCCGATGAGTACTTCTCGCTTCACGTCGATGGGGTTGCCCGTCCAAGCCATCGTGCCCAGGAATGCCAGCAGCAGAACCGTGAACAGCGGTGTGAACAGCCTGGTCAGCACCGGCGCCATGTTCTCGATGACGCTCTGCTTCGCCTCCACGAGCCAGGACCCGACGAGGACCGCTCCCGCCGCGCCGCACGGGACCAGCCAGCCCCCGATCAACCGCTCAGGGTTCATCCCGATGGACTTGAACATCATGGCCGTGAAGCCGATGAGAACCATCCCGCCGAGGGCGATGAGCACGTAGTAGATCGCCAGCTCGCCGGAAAAGCGCACGAAGTCCATGCGGCGGCCGTCGGCGAACCAGCGGTTTCGCAGGTACGCGAAGCCGACGACCAGCCACAGGGCAATGGGCAGGTGCAGAACGGTCAGCACTTCGGTATCGCCGACCGGCGCGCGAAAAGCGTGGATGTTGGCGACAACGGCCCCCGCCGCAAAGGGCAGCGCGAGCCAGAGCGCGCTCTTGACGCCGGACCCGCGCTTCCAGACGAAATAGATCGCGAGCAGCGGGAAGGCGAACAGGCTGGCGTTGCGGAAGTAGAACATCTCCGCGCCACGGTCCGGCTGGAGGCCGAACAGCGCCGGCACCTTGATGGCCAGCGCCGCGGCCACGGCCAGGCCCAGGGCGACGAGCATCTCGGTGCGTCCGGTGGACGCCGATCCCTCGGCCGGGCCGGGGCCGATGACGAGCTGCTTCCAGAGCCGGTCGGAATGTTCGCGGGCGAACTCGCGCGACAGCACGTCGAGGCTGCCCATGCGCTTGACCGCGACCAGGAAGGCCTCTTCTCCGGCGAGGCCGGACTCGGTCAGGGCCGTCAGCTGGTCCCGCAGATGTCCCTCGAGCTCCTCGATGTCGGAACCGTGAAAGGCCTGTCGGCGGCGCAGATACTCCCGCCACTGCGCGATCTGCTCCTCGAGCGGTTGATCCATGAGAGCCGTCATGCCGGGCAGGCCTGCATCCAGAGACCGCGAAGGGTTTCGTCCACGACTTGCCACTGCTGCCGCTGCGCCGCGAGCTGAGCCCGGCCGTCGCGCGTGATCCGGTAGTACTTGCGCCGGCGGCCGCTCTCGGACGCGGACCACTTGGCCGCGACGAGACCCTGGCGCTCGAGCCGGTGCAGTACGGGATAGAGCATGCCGTCCGTCCACTGCAGGTGCCCGCCGGACAGCTCGGCCACCCGCTTGATGATGGCGTAGCCGTAACTGTCGCCTTCGGCCAGGATGGCGAGCACGAGCGGGGTGGCGGAGGCCGCGACGAGGTCCTTGCCCATGTCCATACGTAGAGGCTTTATACATTGAGGTTCTAGGTATGTCAAGAACCGTCGATCGACGGAACTACGAAGACGCCATCGACGGATTTCCGCGCGGCACGATGACGGCGGAGGCGGCCGCGTTCCTGTACCTCGCGGAGGGCGTCGAGGAGATCCGCGGAGCGCGAGCGTCGCTTTAGTCGACGATCGTGACCGCCTTCACGCCCGGGGGCAGGGCGGTGCCGTTCGCGACGTAGCCGACCGCGCCGCTCGTCTTCGCGACGTAGGCCATCACCTCCTCGTCGGACCCCTTCACGGTCGGCGGTCTCACCGAAGACGCCATGGACACGAGCTGCTTCCCCCAGTACTGCACCACCCCCATGACCGGCATGTGGAGCACGGACTCCGAGAAGCCCTTGCGCACGGGAGAAGTGCCGGACTGATCGACCGGGTTGGCGGGGGAGCCGTCCCCCCACCGAAGCGCCTTCTTCAAGAAGACCGCGGCGAGGTCGGTCCGGCGCACGGTCGTCCCGGCCACCGAGGCGTTCACGACGACCACGAAGGAGTCCGTGGCCTGGGCCGCCGCCGTAAACGTCACGGCGGCGGCCACGAGAAACGCGAAGAGCCGTAAGGAGGCGGCTCTCACCGAATCAGAAGATGACACGCGCGCCGAGCTGAAGCTGACGCGGCCCGCCGTAGCGAGCCGTGGTCGGCGCGAACAGCGGCTGTCCCGCCGTGGCCACCGGCGCCTGGGGCGTCCCGAAATTGCTGACCGCGTCCGCGCCGAAGTTCCGGTTGGGCGCGGCGGTCGCGTTGAACAGCTCGGCGATGAGGTCGAGCCGGCCGGAGGTGGAGAGGCGGAATCCCTTGACGAGGCGCAGGTCGAGGTCGAAGAAAGACGGCTGCCGGAAGGCGTTCCGGTCCGAGACGTGTCCGTTGATGATGGCCCGGTCGTTGACGTCGTTGCCGTCGTTCTGGGTGTCGAAGCCGATCACCGCGGTGTAGGGCAGGCCCGAGCGCGCGAGGAGGACCACACCGAAGGCCACGCCCCAGGGCAGGTCCGCCACTCCGCTCACGGTGACGATGTGACGCGCGTCTTCCTTCGACCAGGTGTACTCGGGAGAGACGTCGAGGGGGTTGAGCGCGGTCTCGCGGTTGAAGGTGCGCTCGTTCGAGTCGTCGTCCTTGTTCCAAGACAGCGTGTACGCGACCTGGGCGTTCAGCCGTCCGTAGCGCGCCTGCAGGCTCGTCACCACCGCGTCGTAGCGGGACTTCGCGGTCGACTCGTTGATGGAGAGCGGTCCGAGGGTGGGATTCGGCCGCGTCCGCGGGAAGATCGGCATGCCCGTCGCGTCGAGCGTGGGCGCGAAGAGGTTCCGGTCGAGCCGCCGCTGCAGCTGATCGGTCGAGACGTGGACGTAGTCGAGGGACGCGGCGACAGCCCGTCCGATCTGGTGCTCGACACCGGCGGAGAACTGTTTCGCGCGCGGGTTCTGGAAGCTCGGGTCGAATCCGACGACCTGGGGAGGGGCGAACTTGACCCCCGGCGGCAGCGAACCGAGCGCGTTGGGGAACGTGAGGTAGCTCAAGATCGACGGGTCGACCCTGCTATCCAGGGCCACGGTGGTGATCCCGTTGTCGGTGAAGACGCGCTGGAAGAGGTTCGCGGGCGTGCGCGCGGAGTAGATCCCCGCCGTGGCGCGAAAGACGCTGCGCCCGCGGCCCCCCGGCGACCAGGCCAGGCCCAGCCGCGGCTGCCACATCGAGAGGTCGTCCGGGATCCCCGCCGTCTCCGGCACCGCGGGGTTCGGTTTCGGGGACTCCGGATTCCACTGCCCGTCCCAGCGCAGGCCCGCATCGAGCGTCACCGACCCGAACGTGGCCCGGTCCTGCGCGTAGAACCCGACCTCGCGCTGGCTGGCGTCGTAGAACAGGTCGCCGGCGTCGAAGGCGGGAAGGGTCTGGCGATAGCGGTTGATCCGGCCCGCCTCGTAGTTGGCCAGCGAGCTGAAGTCGTAGCGGCCCTGGATGTTGCTCTCGCGCTTCTGACGGGCGGGGGTGAGGTTGAAGTCGAACCCGAAGCGGATCCGATGCCTCTCGCGCATGACGATCAGGTTGTCCGTGACCTGGTAGCGCCGGGCCTCGAACACGCGCGGCCGCGCGGCGTCGCCGCCGAAGGTCCCGAAGCCGGTGACCGCGACCAGGGGCCGGCCCAGGTTCGGCTGCTCCACGCGGTCGTCGGTTCCGAACTGCGCGGTGAGCTCGTTGAGCAGGCTGGTCCCGAGCATCGAAGACAGCGTGGCCTTGCCCCCATAGCTCGTCGTCGTACGCAGGTAGTTCGTCTCCTCCGCCTGGTCGATGGGCGGCGAATCGAAGTTGAAGTTCTCGCCGTGCAGCCGCGAGTACGTGTACTGGAGGTTGAGGCGGTGGGCGGGGGACAGCGACAGGTCGAGGCGGGTGAAGACTGCGGTCGGGTTGTTGGTCCCGCGGTGCTCGCCCTCGAGGGCGGCCAGCTCCGCCGGCACGACCACGCCCGCCGGCTGCGCCTGGAAATCCGTCACGAAGGGGACGCGCAGGAAGTTCTGCTCGGCGGCCAGGAAGAAGTGGGCGCGGTCGGCGGCGATGGGCCCTCCGATGGCTCCCCCGAACTGGTTCTGCTGGTTGTCCAGCGAGCGGCCGAACGCGTCCGGCGACGTCAGCTCGCGGTTGCGGTTGAAGTAGAACAGCTCTCCGTGGACGGCGTTCGTGCCCGACTTCGTCACCACGTTGACGAAGCCGGCGGCCGTCCGGCCGACGCTGGCCGAGGCGCCCGCCCGCACCACCTGGAACTCCTCGACCGCGGCCTGGGGGAAGAAGAACACTCCTTCGTTGCCCCCGCGCTGGTTACCCTGCAGCGGATCGTTGAAGTCGGCGCCGTCGATCGAGACGTTCGAGTTGATCGAGCGCTGGCCGGAGATGACGAGGCCGGACCGGTCCGACTCCTGGATGACCGTCGGCGTGAGCAGGACGAAGTCGGGGAAGTTGCGGCCCCGCGCGGGCAGGTCCGAGATGGAGCGCGGGTCGATGGTCAGGCTGCCGGCGGGGTCCTGGTCGATCAGGCCTTCCTCCGTCGAGACGGTGATCTGCTCGCCGGAGACGTTCTTGAGGTTGACGGCCACGCTGTAGGTCGTGCCCACGCGCAGCACCACATCGTCCCGCGTGCCGGCCGCGAACCCGGCGGCCGTGGCTTCGATCACATAGTGGCCGACGGGCAACAGGGGCGCGACGAAGCTGCCGTCGCCCCGCGTGGCCAACGTGCGGGTGTACCCGGTGGCGGTGGCGGTGATGCGGACGCTCGCGTTGGGGACGGCCTTGCCGTTCGGGCCCCGGACCTCGCCCTCGATCGAGGCGGCCCCCGACTCGGACTGGGCGACGGCCCGCGTGGCGGCGGGGCCGACGGCGAGGAACCCAACCAGGAGGAGAGGGACATATCGTCGCATCGAAAACCTCCAGCGAATCTGTACGGCCGGTTCTGTCCTCGGCGAGAGGCGATTCCCTCCCGCCGAGGACCTCCTTGACGTTTGACGATCAGTGACTCAGTTGCCGGGGACGATCATCGGCTCGAAGCGGAAGACGTTCCGGCTTCGGGGATCGACCGTCGCCTTGACCCAGTGGACGTTGGGACTGCCGAAGGTCTCGAGGCGCGTGAGGTTGGGGATGAGGTGCGCCTGGTCCACGAGGGGCTTGTCCATCTTGAAGAAGTGCGTGTCGCCGTGGACGAGGACGACCTGGCCGTCGAAGGCCTGCGTCTCCGTGACCAGAGCGCTCAGGAACGCGTCGTAGCCGTCGTACGGGCCGGGGGCTGCGGTCAGCAAGTGCTCGTTGAACCCCTCCGTCTCGGGGAAGTCGAAGCCCATGTCCGCCTGGATGACTACCATCAGCCCCTTGAGGCCGCGAGACTTCGCGAGCTCGAAGGATTCGTGCAGCCACTGGCGGTTGGCCGCGTCGCGCGCCGCGTACTCCGCGTTGTCGGCGTCGCAGTCGGCCTGGGTGCGGACGCTCTTGCTCGAGATGCAGGCGGTGGGGCCGACCTTGTTGTTGTTGCTGCCCGGGATGTTCAGACCCAGGAAGACCACGCCGTCATGGATCCACCGCGTGTTCTCGGAGTACACGCCGCCGGGAGGGCCTTGGTGGCGGAGCCGCATGGTCCTCTGGCCAAAGCTCCGTTCGTCCGCGAACATGGTCTGGCGGAGGAAGGCCAGTCGCTCGAGGGCGTTGTAACCGCCGTTGTTGATGCGGTGGCAGTCCGTCCACTCGTTGTCACCGGGCACGTAGACGAGCGGGGCCCGGAAGGAGTCGAAGCGCTGGATGGCGTCGGTGAACTGGTTGTCGGTGCACTGCGAGCTGCCTGACTTGATATCCCCGACGAATACCGAGAATTCGACCCGGGCCGCGTTGATGTCCGCGATCAACGCGGGGATCTTCGGGATCTCGGCCGCCGAATACGGCGTGTCGCCCCAGAGGGCAAAGGTGAAGGTGCGATCTTCGTCATCGTCTCGATCATGGGCGGGTGCGGCCATGACCCCGGCAAAGACGATCCATGCACTCACGGCTGCGACCGAGGCCAACCTGTGGCGACGATCCATCATTGAAGCTTCCTCCACTGCTGGCTGGCCCGAGGTACAGCCCCCTCGAGCCCCAGCGGGCGCGGAGTATGCGCCCATGAGTAGACGGAAGCGTGTGTGGATGATCACGCTTAATGTATTCTGAACGTATCCTTAACGGATATACGGCTAATAAGGGATCAGTTTAAGCCCTGCTCTGAAACTGAAGTGCCTGCCGTTCCAGGGGTTAGGTCGGCTACGGCACGACCTGCTCGAGGACCACAAAGTCTCCCGGGTTCCAGGCCTGGGCGATCACGTAGAGCTTCCCGCCGGCCTCTCGGAGCACCGCGTTGTGGACGTGCTTGAAGTTGACGAGGCCGAGATCCTCCTTTGGGAAGATCGTCGAGACCAGCCGGTCGTCCTCCAGAAGATAGATGGGCGCGCCCTTGCTCTTGTCGGGACCGTCGAGCGCGGCCACGACCGCGTAGCGCCCGAGGTAGTCGATGTCGCAGGGCAGGGAGCCCGAGGGCATCCTCAGGGTCGACAGGTACTGGCCGTGGCGCGTGAAACGGTCGATCTCGCCGTTGGCGCGATCGGCCACGTCGATCCGTTTCGTTCCCGGCGGAACCGTGACGCCGTGGCCAGTGCCGAGCTGGCCGGGCCCGGTCCCGCGGCCGCCGAACGCGAGATCGAACCAGGCCGCCTTCAGCGGACGGTAGCTCGTCACCCGCGCGGTCAGGACGGTGTCGAGGCTCGAGTAGCCGGTGGTGATGTAGAGAAGGCCGTCGAGGAACTCGACGTCGGTGGGGACGAAGGCCCCGCCTCCCGCGAAGTAGTCGCGCACCGAGGGCAGGCCGAACTCGTCGCTCGGCGTGGGCGCGGCCAGCGTATTGAGGAGCTCGCCGGCCAGAGACGTCGTGAAGACACGCCCGCGGTCGTTCGCGGGGAAGCTCAGGAACGCCGCTCCGTCGGGCGCGTACCAGATCTTCGTGTTGTGGAGGTTCGTGTCCTTCATCTCGGCCGCGGTGGGTACGAGCGCGATCTGCTTGAGGTCGGCGCCCATGCGGAGGATGCCGGCGCCGGGCAGCGCGAAGTACGTCTCTTCCTTGCCCGTCCGGTGATCGACCGCGAAACCGCCGTGGGCGGAGACGAGGACGCGCCGCGCTTCTTCCGGAAGGCTGGCCGAAGTCAGCAGCACGCGGAAGCGCAACGTACCCGTACCGCTCACGCCCTTGGCGGCGGGGTCGATCGTCCCCGGCGGGGCGGCCGCGGCCTCCTGGGTGGTCGAGGCCGCGTGGTGATGCGGATGGGCGAGGAGGGGCGCATCCCGCGTGAGCAGGACGAGCGCGAGGGCCACGGCCGACGGGCGGGGAAGACGACCGAGCGCTGTTTTCATGGCGCCAAAGCATACGCCTGGACACGAGGCATAATCGGCCCGGACGGCGGGAGGAAGGTCGATGACCGTCGGGGCTCGGACTGCGATCGCGCTCGTGCTCACCCTCGGATGGGGCTGCGATTACACGCCCGACTTGCCACCTGCCCCTCCGTCGCCGAAGGTCTCGGCGGTGCCGCCAGGATCAGGTTCCATCCCGGTGATCGTGCTGCCGGTACCGGCCCAGACACCTCTGCCGGTCGTCCCGTCCCCCGTGCCGCCCAGCGGCCCCTTTCCCGTGGGGCCGGTCCGGATTGTGGCGACCACGCCGGCGGCAGACGAAACCATCACGGTGTCCCGCGATTCCTCCGTGCGCACACGCAGGCCGATCATCGACTTCGAGTTCACGTCCCCCGAGTCGCTGACCCTCGACAATGCGCACACGAACATCCAGCTCCTGCTGGTCGGTCAGGGCTTCGGTTGCCTGGCGACCGACCTCGGCCACGCGATGCGCCTCGACCGCGACGACACCGTCTACGTCGCGAACTCGGTCGCGCGGTTCCGCACGGGACCTTGGGAGTGGCGCGTCTCCCCTTTGACGTGCGGGCGCGGCTCCTCCTTCTTCTCGACCCAGTATGTCTTCTACGCGGTGGGGCCGAGCGAACCGGACCAGGCGTATAGCGGTCTCGCCGAGAAGAGCTGGAACTTCGTAGCGCGGTGAGGCTGGACCCGCTCCCGCCCTCCGCCCCTGTGTGGGGCGGCGCGACCTCCCGGGCCGTCGGGCGGGTGGCCCTGCGGATCCTGGGCTGGCGCATCGAAGGCTCGGTTCCGGACGTGCCGCGCTGCGTGGTCATCCTCGCGCCCCACACCTCGAACTGGGACTTCGTCGTCGCGATGGCCACCCTTCTCGCGCTCGGGCTTCGGGCCCACTACCTCGGGAAGCACACGATCTTCCGCGGGCCCTTCGGCAGGCTGCTGCGCTGGTCCGGAGGACTGCCGGTCGACCGCGCCGCGCCCGGCGACATCGGCGAGCGCGCGGCGGCCATGATGCGGGCAGCGGACCGGATGTTCCTGGCCCTCGCGCCCGAAGGGACGCGCCGCAAGGTCCAACACTGGAAGACGGGATTCCATCGCATCGCCATCACCGCCGGCGTCCCCATCTTCCCGGCCGCCCTCGATTACCGGACTCGGACCGTGCGCCTGTTTCCCCTGTTCGAGCCCGGGCCGGACTATGCGGCCGACCTCGGCCGCCTGCGTTCGCTCTACTTGCCGGCCATGGCCCGCCACCCGGAGTCCTTCTGAACGCGGGCCTTCAGAAGGTCAGGCCGAGGCCGACACGCGAGGTGACTTGTCCCTTGCCGGACTGGTACTGCGGCGGGCAGCCGGACACGAAACACTCCGACGCCGGGATCGGCGAGCGTGAAGTCTTCAAGGCCCATTCGTAGCCGAGGCCATAGAAGAAGACCCACCTCCGCGCGAACCGCAGATCGAAGGCGAGCTCCGTGCGCACCATGGGCACGGTCCCGTAGGCATCGCCCGAGACGAGCGACGGTCCGGCGGCCAGCGACAACGCGCTGCGCCCGCTCGCCGTGAGCTTGTGATCGGCGCGCAGCAGGACGGCCGCGTGCACTCCCGAATCGATGGCCACGTCGCGCGTCGCGCCGCTGGCGTCGCGGGCCGCCATGGTGGTGGACAGTCCGGGACCGATCGTGCCCTCCACGGCCCAGTGCCGGCCCAGGCGGCGCGCCAACGAGACGGCCAGGACGGCGTCGCCCGGGAGAGGCTCCGACGGCGTGTTGATCGTGAAGTCGCCGCGCAGGGTCCAGGGATGGTCCGGGACCGCGGGCGGGCCGGCGGCCATCACCGACGCCGACGCCTGGATCGCGAACGCCGTCAGGCACCCGATCGATCGCATCCGCATGGGGCGAATGATGAGCCATTCCGCCCGCGGCGTCTCGCAGGGATCCGGAAGTGGATCACCACGATCCACAACGTGTGTCGGTCGTGCTACGCTCCCATCCCGTGGCTCCCTCCTCCTCCGATAGCAAGGTCGGGATCTTCGTCTTCAACCAGGCCGACGAGTACCATCGGCGGCTCGCGGAGGAGGCCTGCGACGCCGCGCGGCACCACGGCGTGGCCGTGGAGGTCCACGACGCCGGGGACACGGCGGCCAAGCAGGCGCAGGACCTGGTGCGCTTCGCTGGCGAGAACCCGGGCCGGCGGCTGTGCGCGCTGATCGTTCCCTTCGCGGACGCGATCGCGGAAGGGATCGCGATCCAGGACGATGCGACCTTTCGCCTGGCGCGGCGGCTCCTGCAGAAGGGCGTGGGCTGGGTCATGCTCAACCATGGGCGCGCGGACCTCGTCACCGCGCTCCGCGCGGAGTTCCCGAGCCTGCCCATCGCCCTCGTCGGCATCGACAACCTCGAGTTCGGACGCATCCAGGGGCGCTTCGTTCGCCGGCTCGTGAAGCCGGGGGCGAAAGTCCTCTGCGTGCGCGGCAACCCCTTCGATTCCGGCTCCCAGGAGCGAAGCGCCGGGCTGAAGGAAAGCCTGCGCGGCGCCGGGATCGACCTCGAGGAGGTCGACGGCCGGTGGGAAGCGAAGATCGCGGAGTCGGAAGTGCGGCGCTGGATCACGTCGCCCCTGCGGCAGCAGGCGCCGCTGCACGCGGTGGTGGCCCAGGACGATGTGATGGGTATGGCGGCCCGCCGCGCGCTGGATCGCGCGGCGCAGGAGCTGGCGCGGCCGGACCTGAAGGGCATCCCGGTCATCGGTGGCGACGGCCTGCCCGGCATGGGACGCCGCTGGGTCGACGAGCATGCGCTCAGCGCAACGGTGTCGGTGACACTGCCGGGGAAGACGGCAGTGGACCTCCTCTGGCGGCACTGGCACGACTCCGCGCCGCTGCCGGCCGTGACGCGCCTCGCTCCCGCGCCCTATCCTTATCTATACGAGCGACGCCCTGGCAGTTCGCCCACGGCCACGGCGGCCTCAAACGCGATCTCGAGCAAGGGTTGAAGCGAGGTGCCTATGACCACCCGATGGACCACGGTCGCGCTGGCCCTGACCCTGGGGTGTGGTGGTTCCAGCACTCCGACGTCCACGCCGACACCAACGCCGGCTCCCACGCCATCCGCGACCTTCACGATCGTGAGCGCGACGCCGGTGGCTAGCGGAACCATCTCCCTACCGCCCACCCCGGGCGAAGGATCACGTTCGCCGACCGTCGACTTCCAGTTCACGTACCCGCGGGACCTGACCCTGGGCGTGGGCAACACGAACTTCCAGATCGCGTTGTCCAAAGGCGGCGTCGACTGCATGGCGACGCAGATCGCCTACGCGACACGCCTGGACCGCGACGACGGCGTCTACGTGGCCAACTCGGTGGCGCGCTTCCGGACG
>Ga0068863_100006474_pt1 | contig 11484 bp, 9 predicted proteins | sample KBSSwiS62_FD_66596 | JGI IMG/M metagenome (GOLD analysis project Ga0068863, IMG submission 66596) | Switchgrass rhizosphere microbial communities from Kellogg Biological Station, Michigan, USA - KBS Switchgrass S6-2 | ecosystem: Host-associated > Plants > Roots > Rhizosphere > Soil ...
CAGGGCCCGGGGACGCACACCTACACCCGGCACGAGCCCTACGGCGTGGTCGCGATCGTGACCCCGTGGAACGCGCCGCTCAACCAGGCCTGCCGCGGCGTCGCGCCCGCCCTCGCCGCCGGCAACACGGTGGTGGTCAAGCCTTCCGAGTACACGTCGTCGTCGACCCTGCTGCTCGGCAGGGTGGCGAGCGAGGCCGGGCTGCCGCCCGGTGTGCTGAACGTCGTGACCGGGACCGGCGAGGCCGTGGGCGCACCGCTGGTCTCGCATCCCGACGTGCGCAAGGTCGCCTTCACGGGCTCCCCCGCCACCGGCCGGGCCATCGGCCGGATCGCGGGCGACCGGATCATCCCGACCACCCTGGAGCTCGGCGGCAAGTCACCGATGATCGTGTTCGCCGATGCCGATCTCGACGCCGCGGCGACGGCGGCCGCGCGCGCGGCCCTGGCCAACTCCGGCCAGGTCTGCTCGGCGACCACCCGGCTGCTGGTGGAGCGGCCCGCCCAGGCGGAGTTCGTTCAGAAGGTCGGCGCGATCCTCGCCGCCAAGCAGCCGACGACCGACTTCGGCCCGATCATCACCGAGCCGCAGTTCCACAAGGTCCTCGGCTTCCTGGACTCCGCCAAGGACGAGGGCGCCACGCTGGTGACCGGCGGCGCGCCCTACACCGCCGGGCCCGGCGCGGCGGGGTTCTACGTGGCGCCGACGCTCTACTCCGACGTCACGCCCGAGATGCGGATCGCCCGCGAGGAGATCTTCGGCCCGGTGCTGGCCGCGATCGCCTTCGACACCGCCGACGAGGCCGTGGAACTGGCCAACGCCAGCGAGTACGGGCTCGCCGCGAGCGTCTGGGCCGGGGACGGGGCCCGCGGGCTCGCGGTAGCGGAGCGCCTCGAGGCGGGCCAGGTCGCCGTGAACGGCGGGGTCATGGGGAACGAGACCCCGTTCGGCGGCTACAAGAACAGCGGCCACGGCCGGGAGAAGGGCGTCACGGCCCTCTACGAGTACGCCCAGCTCAAGACGATCAGCCTGGGCATGCCCACCTGAGGGGAGAGCTGCGGCCGGGCAGGACGTCCTCGGAGATCTCCAGGACCCGACGCAGCACGGGATCGTCGTCCCCCTGCCGCCACACCACGTACACGGTGACCGGCGGCAGGGGGTCGGCGATCTCGGCGACCCGGACGCCCTCCAGCGGCAGGTGCGAGACCGCGCTGACGGTGGTGAAGTGCAGGCCCACCCCGGCGGCGACCAGCGCCATCGACGTCCAGGAGTCCGGTGCGGTCTGGACGAACCGCGGGCTGAACCCGAGGGCCTGGCAGCGTGCCACCAGCATGGCCCGCACCGCCGACCCGAACGCCTCCGGGAACGCGACGAACGGTTCGTCCCGGAAGTCGGTGAAGCGGACGACCGAGCGTCCGGCCAGCCGGTGCCCGGACGGCACGACGACCACACAGCGGTCCGTCGCGAACCCCCGCGACGCCACGCCCGCAGGCGGCTCGGCGAACCGGGCGATCGCCAGGTCGCTCTCGTGGTGCAGCAGGTCCGCGACCGCCGACGCGCCATAGCGGCCCGGCAGGAGATCCAGGTCGACCAGCGGTTCCCGCTCCCGCACCGCGCGGGCGAGCGTGCCCACGGCGACGTGCGCCGAGGGTCCGGCGAACCCGATCCGGACCCGGCCGCTCCGCCCCTCGTAGGCGGCGACGACGGCCGCGCGGGCCTCCTCGTCCCCCGCCAGCATCCGCGCGGCGGGCTCGACCAAGGCGGCGCCCGCGGCCGTGAGCTCGACTCGCCGCGTCGTCCGCCGGAACAGCGGTGTGCCCAGGTCCTCCTCCAGTGCGCGGATCGTGCGGCTCAGGTAGGGCTGGGCGAGGTGAAGCCGCTCCGCGGCCCGTCCGAAGTGCAGCTCGGCGGCGACCGCGGCGAAGACGCGTAGCTGGTGCAGCTCCACCAGACCTCCCGACTCATGCAGATCCGGTCACAATAGTCCGCTATTAGGTCTTGGACATCGCACGTCCAGGGAGACAGGGTCGGGGGCGTGAGCCAGACAGCGGTGTCGTCCGAGGACTTCCGGTTCGTGCTGCGCCAGGTGCGGGACTTCGTGCGCAACGACGTCGTCCCTCGCGAGAACGAGATCATGCGCGAGAACGCGATCCCGGACGACATCCGCCGCGCCGCCGCGGAGATGGGCCTGTTCGGCTACGCCATCCCCGCCGAGTGGGGCGGCCTCGGGCTCGACCTCACCCAGGACGTCGAGCTCGCCATGGAGTTCGGCTACACCACCCTGTCGCTGCGCTCGATGTTCGGCACCAACAACGGCATCGCCGGACAGGTCCTCGTCGGCTTCGGCACCGACGAGCAGCGCAAGACCTGGCTCGAGCGCATCGCGTCCGGCGACGTCGTCGCCTCCTTCGCCCTCACCGAGCCCGGCGCGGGCTCCAATCCGGCCGGGCTCAAGACGCGCGCCCGCCGCGACGGCACCGACTGGGTGATCGACGGGAGCAAGCAGTTCATCACCAATGCCCCCGTCGCCGACCTCTTCGTCGTCTTCGCCCGCACGCGGGACGCGGAGGGCAAGGACCCCGGCATCGCGGTCTTCCTCGTACCCGCGGACACCCCCGGCCTGAGCGTGGGGGCCAAGGACGTGAAGATGGGCCAGGAGGGGTCGCTCACCTCCACCGTCGCGTTCGACGGTGTCCGGGTGCCCGCCGAGGCCCTCGTCGGCGGAGAGGAGGCGACCGGCTACAAGGCCGCCATGACCTCGCTGGCCCGCGGTCGCGTGCACATCGCGGCGCTGGCCGTCGGCACCGCGCAGCGTGCCCTCGACGAGTCCGTCGCCTACGCCGCCCAGAGCACCCAAGGCGGCGAGATCATCGGCAACTTCCAGCTGGTCCAGGCCATGATCGCCGACCAGCAGACCGGGGTCATGGCGGGCCGCGCCCTGGTCCGGGACGCGGCCCGCGCCTACGTCTCCGGCGAGGATCGGCGCATCGCCCCCTCGGCCGCCAAGCTGTACTGCACCGAGATGGCGGGCCGGGTCGCCGACCTCGCCGTGCAGGTACACGGCGGCGCGGGTTACCTGCGCGAGGTGCCGGTGGAGCGCATCTACCGCGACGTCCGGCTGCTGCGCCTCTACGAGGGCACCAGCGAGATCCAGCGGCTCATCATCGGCGGCGGCCTGGTCCGCAGGGCCGTCGCGGGCCTGTGACGGGGCTGCCGCTGGCGGGGATCACCGTCGTCGCTCTCGAGCAGGCCGTCGCCGGACCGCTGGCCACCCGCCACCTCGCGGACCTCGGCGCCCGGGTGATCAAGCTCGAGCGCCCGGGCGAGGGCGACTTCGCCCGCGACTACGACCACGCCGTGAACGGGCTGGCCACGCATTTCGTGTGGCTCAACCGCGGCAAGGAGTCGTTCGCCGTCGACCTCAAGACCGCGCGCGGGCTGCGGATCGCGCGGGCGTTGATCGACCGGGCCGACGTGTTCCTGCACAACACCGCCCCCGGCGTCGTCGAGCGGCTGGGCCTGGACGCGGACACCCTCCGCGCCGCGCACCCCGGGCTGGTCGTCGTGAACCTGTCCGGCTACGGCCGCGGCGGACCACTGGAGCGGCGCAAGGCCTACGACATGCTGATCCAGGCCGAGTCCGGGATGGTGTCGGTCACCGGTACGCCGGACACCGCGACGAAGACCGGCGTGCCCAACGCGGACATCGCCGCCGGGCTCTACTCGGCGATGTCCGTGCTCGCGGCGCTCGTCCGCCGCGGCGTCTCGGGCGAGGGCGCGGTGGTGGACGTGTCGATGTTCGACTCGGCCGTGGAGTGGATGGGGCATCCGCTCTACATGCAGCTCTACTCAGGCCGGTCGGTCCCGCGGATGGGGCTGAGCCACGCGGCGATCGCCCCCTACGACGCCTACCCCACCGCCGACGGCCAGGTCCTGATCGGTGTGCAGAACGACCGCGGCTGGCGGGCGCTGGTCCGCGACGTGCTGGATCTCGCCGAGTACGCCGACGACCCGCGCTTCGCGACCAACGTCGCCCGGGTCGCGCATCGCGCGGAGTGCGACGCGCTGGTCGCGGGCCGGACACGGAGGTGGGCCACCGCCGACCTCGACGCCCGGCTGGCCGCCGTCGGCGTGGCCGCGGCGCAGGTCAACACCACCGCGGAGCTCATCGAGCATCCCCAGCTACGCGAGCGGGACCGCTGGCGCACCGTGGCCACCGAGGCGGGCCCGGTCCGCGGCGTGCTCCCGCCGATGACGTTCCGCGACATCGAGCTGCCGATGGGACCGGTCCCGGCCCTCGGGGAACACACCCAGGCGATCCTCGGCGAGCTCGGTCTCGCCCCGGACGCCGCCGAACACCAGGAGACCACGGATGTCTGAGTCCCCCCGCGTCGCGATCGTGACCGGAGCCGCCCGCGGGATCGGCGCGGCCACCGCCGTCCGGCTCGCGCAGGACGGGTTCGCCGTCGCCGTCCTCGATCTGGAGGAGTCCGCGGCCAAGGGCACCGCCGACGCCATCGTGGCCGCGGGCGGCACGGCGATCGCGGTCGGTGCCGACGTGGCGGACGCCGGCGCCGTCGACGCCGCGGTGACCCGGATCGCCGACGAGCTCGGCGCGCCCACCGTGCTCGTCAACAACGCCGGCATCACCCGTGACAACCTGCTGTTCAAGATGACCGAGCAGGACTGGGACGCCGTCATGGGCGTCCACCTGCGCGGATCGTTCCTCATGGCCCGCGCGGTCCAGAAATACATGGTCGACGCCAAGTGGGGCCGCATCGTCAACCTGTCCTCGACCTCCGCGCTGGGCAACCGCGGCCAGGCCAACTACTCCGCCGCCAAAGCCGGTCTGCAGGGCTTCACCAAGACCCTCGCGCTGGAGCTGGGCAGGTTCGGCATCACCGCCAACTGCATCGCACCGGGCTTCATCACCAGCGACATGACCCGGGCCACGGCCGAGCGGCTCGGCCTCGAATGGGACTCCTACCTCGCCGACCGCGTCAAGGCGATCCCGGTGGCGCGGTCCGGCGAGGTCGAGGACATCGCCCACACGGTCTCGTTCTTCGTGGACGACCGCTCCGGCTTCGTCTCCGGCCAGGTGATCTACGTGGCGGGCGGGCCGAAGACGTGACGTCCCGCCGGCGCCGCTCCTGCCCGCGCACGCCGCCCGGTGGTCGGAGGAGATGACCGAGGCGGGCCGCGCCATGCCCCGAACAGGATACCCGTGGAGCATCTGCCGAGACCGATGAGCTGATCAGGTTCGGGTGGATCACCGTCTCACCACGGGATCCGCGCCGAGACGCCGTCACGTCGATTGACTCGGACTCCTGTTTCAGTAGGATAATTTTCGGTGCGATGTCGTCTCCGACAGCACATCGAGCAGCCGAGGGAGCCTGCATGCGACGTCTCGAGGGCAAGGTCGCGTCCAGCGCGGGAGCCGCCCAGCTGCCGACCACGACCTGATCCGCCTGTTCCCGACGAACGGAGCCGCCATGACCACCGGAGATCTGGCGAACCCCCTCGAGGGGCTCGACGTGTTCGCGATGTTCGACGAGGCGACCGGTTCGCAGCTCGGCGACCCGCACCCCGTGTACGACGAGCTCCGCGCCGCCGGGCCGGTCCATCGTGGCGACCTGCTGACCGACGAGTTCGGCATGCCCGCCTCGGTCGGCTCGGTCTGGGAGGGCGAGCGTTTCACCGTCCTCGGGCACGCCGAGGTGATGCAGTGCCTGCGAGACGCCGAGCACTTCTCCAACGAGGTCTACACCCGCACCGTCGGGCGGACGCACGGCACCACGATCCTCGTGCTCGACGCCCCGGAGCACACACGCCAGCGCAAGGCCATCCAGAAGGCGTTCTCCCGCAAGGCGATGGAACGCTGGCGCACCGACTTCGTCGTCCCCGAGGCGCAGCGCCGCCTCGGGGAGATCGCCGACCGCGGCCGGACCGAGTTCGTGAAGGACTTCGCCCTCGTCTATCCCGCCTCGGTGCTGCATCACATCATCGGGCTCCCGCAGGAGCGGTTCGAGCTGTTCAACCAGCTGGCGATCGGCCTGCTGCTCATCCAGACCGACCCCCAGCTCGCCCAGCGCTGTTCCGCGGTGCTCGGCGAGATGATCGCCGAGGCGATCGTCGAGGCGCGGGCCAACCCGCAGGACGACTTCCTGTCCTGGCTCTGCCAGGCCCGCATGGACGACGGCAGCCTGCTCGACGACGAGACGCTGATCTCCTTCGTCCGCATCCTGCTCCCCGCCGGTGCGGAGACCACCACGCGTGCGCTGGGCACCCTCTTCCTGCACCTGACCGCCGACCCCGAGCGCTACGCCCGGGTCCGTGCGGACCGCGACCTGGTCCCGGTCGCGCTGGAGGAGGCGCTGCGGATCGAGCCGCCCACCCAGTACGCGTACCGGCTGTGCCGCGCCGACACCGAGCTCGGCGGGGTGAAGATCCCCGCCGGGTCCCCGGTCCTGGTGTGCCTCGCGGCCGCGAACCGCGATCCCGCCGTCTTCGAGGACCCGCACTCGTTCCGCCTCGACAGGCGCCGTGGGCAGGTCGCCTTCGGCCACGGCGCGCACGTGTGCATCGGCATGCACCTCGCCCAGCTGGAGGCGGGCGTCGCGCTGGAGACGGCGCTGGACCGCATGCCGGACCTCCGCCGGGATCCGGACGGCCCGCCGCCGGAGACGGTCGGCATCGCCTTCCGGTCCCCCTCCCGCCTGGACCTCGTCTCCGGCTGAGCGATCCCGCCGGGTGGTCTTCTCCGACGGCACCCCGTTCGACGCCGTCGCTGGCGCTGGTGAACCTCCTGTCCACCTCGACGCAGAACCGCACCTTCGTCTCGGACCCGCAGCTCGACGCGGCGCTCAAGGCCGCCAACGCCGCCGCCGACGTCTCGACGCAGCGGACGGCGATGCGCGTGGTGTCCGAGCGGGTGTCGGCTCTCGTCCCCATGGTCGCCCAGTACCGAGCGCCCCTGCACTGGTTCTGGAACGACGACGTCCAGGGAGTGGCGCTCGGCCTGAGCTACGGAGTCATGCGGCTGGAGGACGTCCGCAAGGAGCGTGGGTGAGCTGCCTGCTCAGTCGTCCCAGACGGCGCGGCCCGGCTTGAGCAGGGCACGGGCCATCAGCATCCGCTGGATCTCGTCCGGGCCACCGCCGATCCGGCCGTGCCGTAGCTCGCGGTAGAACGTGGTGATCGGCAGGTCCAGGGTCTCCCCCGCCCCACCGAAGATCTGCATGATCTTGTCCATCGACCGGTGTCCCCAGTTGCCGCCCAGGTACTTCGCCGCCGCGGCGAGGTGGCGGACGTCCTCGCCCGCGTCGAACCGGGCGGCGGTCTCGTAGGTGACCGAGCGGATCGCCTTGAGGTCCAGATAGACGTCCACCAGCATCCACTGGATCGCCTGTCGCTCGCTCAGCGGCGCCCCGAACGTCTCCCGGTTGCGGGCCCACTCGGTGGCCAGTTCCAGGCCACGCGCCAGCCGCCCCGCGGCCAGCGAGCCGCGGGTGAGCCGGTCCTGGATGGACAGGAACTGCTGGCCCAGGCCGAAACCACCGCCTTCCGCACCGAGGATCCGCTCGTGGGGCACGTACACGTCGTCGAACCAGACGTGGAACTGGTGGCCCTTGCGCACCAGCCACGTCTCGACCGGCGCCATCGTGATCCCCGGCGTGTCCCGGTCGACGATGAACATCGTCATCCCGCCGCGTTGGCGCTTCTCCGGATCGGTGACCGTGAGCACGAGCAGATGGTCCGACTCGTCCGCGGCGCTGATCCACATCTTCTCGCCGTTGATCCGCCAGCCGTCGCCGTCCCGCCGGGCGGTCGTCCGCATGCTGTTGCCCGGGTCGGAGCCCGCACCGGGCTCGGACTGGGCGAAGGCGAACCGCTTCTCGCCGCGGATCGAGGGCAGCAGGAACTCCTCGATCTGCGCGGGGGTCCCCTCCAGCAGCGGCAGCATCGCGCGGGACTGCGGCAGCCGCACCGCGCTGCGTGCCAGCTGCTCGGCCACCACGACCTGCCCCAGCGCGCCGTACCCGCCGCCGCCGTACTCCTCGGGCAGCCCGATCGCGAACAGCCCGGACTCCTGCGACACCTGGGTCAGGTGGGCCCAGTCCTCGGCGGGCAGTGAGCCGTCGACCTGACCCTCGAACGCACCCGGTTTCGGCTCGGTCGAGTCCAACCACCGGTTGGACAGGAACTTCGGTTCGAGCGGGATGCACTCCCGCTCGACGATGGTCCGTGCGTGCGCCTTGAGCTCCTCGAGCTCCGGGGGCAGCGCGAACGCGGTGGTCGGCGGGGAGTACTTCACGGCCATGCGGGACACCTCGATTGCGTCGTTGCGGGAGTAGTGCGGCGAACACCCCGGCCAGACCCGTGGGCGGGAGCTCCGCCCCTCACACCTGGGCGACCGGGAGCTCGGTGAGCTGGTTGATCATGCAGGACCAGCCGCGCTTGGGTTCGCCGTTCAGCCGCAGGTTCAGGTTCGCGGCGCGCAGCTCCTCCCAGAGGATCGAGACCTCCAGCTTGGCCAGGTGCGCGCCCAGGCAGCGATGCACCCCGGAGCCGAAGGCCAGGGTCTGCGCCTCCGCGCGCCACGGGTCGAACTCGTCGGGCCGGGAGAAGATCGAGGTGTCGCGGTTGGCGGCGGCGTAGTACATGACCAGCAGGTCGTCCTTGCGGATCTGCGTATCGGCGAACACCGTGTCCCTGGTGGCCGTGCGGCACATGTGCATCGGCGGCGAGATGAGCCGAATGTACTCATCGACCACCCGGCCGGAGAGCCCTTCGGCCAGGGCTCGGTCGGTGCGCTCGTGCACCTGCTCGTCCTCGAGGTACATCCGCATCGACTGGCCGATCGCGGTGTGCGTGGTCTCGAAGCCCGCCGCGATCGTGACGAACATCCACTGCAGGAACTCCTGCTGGGTCAGCGTCCCGTTCGTGACGAGCTCGCCGACCGCCGTGAACATGTCGTCCGCGGGGTGCTGTTCCTTCTCCTTCTGGAGCTTCATGGAGTAGCCGGCCATCTCGTCGAAAGTGGCGCGGGAGTGCTCCGCCGAGCTCTCCCCCTCCTTCAGACCCTGCGTGTCCTGCGAGCCTGCGAAGAGTGTGTTCGCCCAGTAGACGATCTTCTCCCGGTCCTCACGAGGCATCCCCACCACCCGCGCGATGACGTACGCCGGGATGGTGCGGGCGAACTCCTCGACGTAGTCGAACTCGGCCCGGTCCGCCACGTCGGCGATGGTCTCGCGCACGATCGCACGGATCCAGGGCTCGAAGTTCGCCACGATGCGCGGGCCGAAACCGCGGGCCGCGGCCCGGCGCAGGTGCCCGTGCCGCGGCGGGTCCTGCTGCATGACGTTGTCCATCATCGGCCCGTTGGGCTGCTGGTTCGTGGCCGGGTAGCCGATGCCCTTGCGCGAGGAGAAGGTCTCGGGGTCCTTCTCGATCTCGACGATGTCGTGCCACCGGGTGACGGCCCAGAAGCCGCCGTGCGCGGTACCGAAGCGGGCGGGCTGCCAGTAGAGCCCCGGCGTCGCACGGATCTGGGCGAAGGCGCGGTGGGGCACCTCCTTCGCGAAGGTAGCGGGGTCGGACAGGTCCGGGACGGTGAGCCCGGCCGGCTCGGCGAAGGTGGAGGTCATCCGTGCTCCTGGGGCGTCGCTGCTCGAGGCGTTCGGGTGGGAGTCGGCCCTGAATCAGTGCACTGTCTGCGGGACGTGGTCGAACTCGGCGAGCACGGCCTCGGCGTGCGCGCGACCCACACCGCCCGCCGCGCCCGTGACCACCGCGGCCGCACCCCCGAGGTCGCTCATCTCCTGCAGCTCTCCGTTCTCGCTCCCGCGATGACGGCATGCCCCCTCACGTCCTCGGCGACGGCGGAGCGGCGATGCTTCAGTGCACTGTTCGATTGTGAACTTACGCGCGCTGCGCTACGATCTCAACCGCTCGTTCAACCGCGCTGCTCAGCTCGACAGCGGCCACCGACCCGACCGGACCGGACCGAGTCCGCCGGTGTGCCAGGGGCCGCCGGCGAGGATGCCGGGGAGAAGGTCCAGTGCCACTTGTCGTCCACGTGTCCGCCGCCGGGGAGCGTCGCGAGGGAGACGTCGGGCGTGGTGGTCACCACCCCGGAGGAGCATTGACCGCCTGCGTCGTCGTCGGCGCGGGTCAGGCTTGTGCGCAGACCGCGCTCGCGCTGCGCAGCGCGGGCTCCGAGGGCCCGGTCGGCTCCCGGCCCGCACCGGCAGCCTGACCCGCCCGCCGATCTCGAAGAGGAGACGCAGATGAGCACGTCCAGCACCGAGGGCGTCTGGGACCTCGTCGTCGTCGGCCACGGAGCCGCCGGTCTGACCGCCGCCGTCGCCTTCCTGGAGAACCACGACGGTGCGGCCCCCCGGGTCGCCGTCCTGGACCGGGCCCCGGTCGACAGCCGGGGCGGCTCCACCGCCTGGACCACCGCGGGTTTCCGGCTCGACGACGACGGCCAGTTGGCCGAGGACTGGGGCCGGATCGTCCGGGAGACCGGCGGGGACCAGGCCAACACCGCGTACATCGAGAACCTCTACGAGAACGCCGTCGACACCCTCAACTGGCTGCGCGAGCGGGGCGTGCGCACCCTGACCCGGCGCAACGCGTCCATCCCCGGAGGCTTCAGCAGGCACTCCGCCGCGCTCGAGGGAGGCGGCCGCGCGTTCGTGGACACCTTCGCCGAGCGCGCCGCGTCGCTGGGGGCGCAGCTCTTCTACGAGGTCGACCTCGTCGGTCTGGACCGCGAGCCGGACGGCCCGGTGACCGGTGTCCGGGTCCGCACCGTGGACGGCGCCGAGCAGCGGTTCGCCACCCGCGCGGTGGTGCTCGCCTGCGGCGGGTTCGAGGCGGACCGGGAACGGGTGGCCGCGCGCATCCCCAACGGCGAGCTGCTGGACGTGGTCTCCCCCGGCACCCGGGTCAACTCCGGCGCGGGCATCGACGCCGCCGTCGCGATCGGGGCCGCGACCGCGGGACAGTACGGGGGTTCGCACCTCGAGCCCGTCGATCCCCGGTCGGAGCTCCCCGAGCCGCTGGTCTTCTCGTGGCGCTGGGGCATCCTCGTGAACCCGCGCGGCGAGCGGCTGTTCGACGAGGCGGGCGACAGCCCGGACCTCTCGTTCGACTACGCCGCCAAGCGCGTCCTCGCCGACGGCGGGCGCGCGTTCGCGATCAACGACGCGTCGGTGCGCAGGGACAACCCGTACATCCCGGACACCAACCGCACCGAGGTGGCGTCGGTCAAGGCCGACACCCTCGAGGAGCTGGCCGCGAAGCTGGAGATCGACGCCGAGGGCCTGCGCCGCACGGTCGACGCCTACAACGCCGCGGCCTCCGACCACCCGTACCGGCCGACGACCCTCGACGGGAAGCACACCGTCGGCATCGAGCCGCCGAAGTCGCACTGGGCGCAGCCGCTCACCGAGGCCCCGTTCGAGGCCTGGCCGGTCG
>Ga0068863_100006480_pt1 | contig 11479 bp, 8 predicted proteins | sample KBSSwiS62_FD_66596 | JGI IMG/M metagenome (GOLD analysis project Ga0068863, IMG submission 66596) | Switchgrass rhizosphere microbial communities from Kellogg Biological Station, Michigan, USA - KBS Switchgrass S6-2 | ecosystem: Host-associated > Plants > Roots > Rhizosphere > Soil ...
CGACAAAAGCATCCGCGAGATGTTCGAACTAACCTCAGCCAAGGAGCTGACGACGGCCTAAGCCGCGTCAGCCCTTCGCTAGGTAATAAACCCACTCCACCTGAATTAGCACCAGCGCCGCCAGCCCAACCCATCCGGGCCACCTCGGCTCCGTCCCCGTCGACGCTTCTCGAGCCTTCACGCCCAGCAGAGCCAGCGGAGCCATTACAGGGAAGTGATACGTCGGGTGCGACATCGTCACCCAGTACGGCAGGCTATAAAGAAAGATCGTCCCGCCAAGCAGCCACGTATCCCACTCGTGCCAGAAACTCCACGGCGCGCAGGCGATCCAATACACCGCGAACCCCGCGATCGCCAGGAAACACAACGCATCCAGCGTTAGAACCGGCGCAAATAGCCTGTGCATCCATCCCGGTACCGACCGCAGATTCGCCGCCGTAAACGTATCGAAACCCCAGAAGCACCGCACACGATTCAGCGTCCGCAACACAAACGCACCCGGATTGTGCTCGACATACGAGACAGCGAGCTGCTGATACTCAGCCGACCGCTTCACCGCCGGAAGCGCTGAGACACGATCCAGCGTCGCCGCATACTCCGGAAACTCAAGAATCTCCTCGGACCCCGGCTTGGCATGCGACCCGAAGTACCAGGTCCTGTACATCGGCGTCCATGGATTGTTCCCGTAGTAAAGATTCACCCCGTTCGAAGTGTTGACCACCCAGGCCCCGCTGAGCTGATGGGCCCGCACCATCCACCCGAAGACCAGCGCGCAGCCCAATGCGACGGCAGCCACCGGCCCCAACAAGCTCTTCCGTCGAATGACGACCAGAGCTGGCAACACCACCAGCAGCGGCATAACACTCGGCCTCACCAGCGCGAGCACGCCCAGCGAGCCGCCCAACATCAAGTACTCTCCCCGCCCGGCACCCTGCGCGCAACGCACCACAGCACTCATCGCCAGCAGCAACAGCGCCGCAGCCGGCATCTGAGTCATCGGTTCAATCGAAAAATGAATTTCGGCCGGCGCAATCGCAAAGATCAACAACACCAGCCATGCGATCCGTTTCACCCCTACAGCAACGGACAGCCGCCAAAGGCCCCAGCAGAACAGCACCCACCACATCAGCATCCAGGTCCTGAGCACCGCATCGCCGGCTGCGAGAAACGGTGCCAGGTACAAGGGAAGTCCCGGTGGCCAATAGGGCAGAAATCTTGTCCCACTCGCGAGCAGCTCAGCCATGTGTTTGTAGTCTGTCGAATCGGAGACTAATGGCTGGTGTGCGCCAAGCAGCAGAGCCACCAACCGAACCACAATGCTCAGAATCACGACAACTGCAAACGCGCGCTCTGGTGAAACTCCGGGATTTCCAAAAAACTTTCCTTGCTTGGTTGTTGCCGATTCGTAGCTCTTAAGGTTTCCAGTCACAGAGAATTCCCGCAGTCAAAGAGTCGGTGTCAGTCGTCATCATCATACGTTGCGCTCATCGGCAATCCGAAAACTCAGTCCGTATCCGAACCTCGACGCACGCCCGAAGGGAAAACCTTCTACCCTAGAAACAGTAGAGTGCTTCCCCGCATCCTCAACCCGCGCAACCGCTCTCTTCTCCGCGGAGGCTTATTGGTCCTCCTCAGTTTGGGAATCACTCTCTTCCTCTCGGACTTCCCGAACAACCACGCCAATGCCCTCATCGTTCTTCCCGCCCTTGCCGCCGCCGCCGGCACCATCGACCATCTCCGCTGTATGCGTACGAAATGGAGCTGGTATCACGGAGGGGTGGTCCTGCTGATCTACATGGACATGATGGCCATCAGCATGATTCTCTTCTTTCTGCTTTACCCCTACGCGATTAGGTTCGCCACAGCGCACTAACATTTGTAAGAACTAGACTCCGCTCCCACACAAATTGTTCTGGAACGTGCCTCCTTTGCTGTATCCTTTGTTCGAAAATCGGGCTGGAGACACAATGCTCTGTCACTTCGCTGTGCTTACTTTGCTGACGTCGACCCTCCTCGCACAAACCTCCCTTCCAGATTCAAAAGGACCACAGGCTACACCTACGCTCAAGACGAATACTCAGCTTGTTATCGTCGACATCACAGTCACTGATTCGCATCATCAGCCCATCCATAACCTGAAGGCCTCCGACTTCGTCGTACTCGAGGACAACGTTTCGCAGACCATCAAAGCTTTCGAAGAGCATGTGTCCGCTAAGGTACCCGCTAACGAACCCGCGAAACCCCTTCAGACCCCCTCCCTGCCTCCCGGCGTTTTTACTAACTTTTCCCCTGTTCCTGCTAAAGAGACGCTTAACGTACTTCTCCTCGACACTCTTAATACACCACTCAGGGATCAAGTCTTTGTTCGCACTCAAATCAAGCAATATTTGAAAAACGCACCGGCCGGTACTCGCATTGCGATCTTTGGTCTCGCAACGCGTCTCTACCTTCTCCAGGGTTTTACCTCTAACCCGGACATTCTCAGAGCCGCGGTCGACGAAAAAGGCAGCTCAAAGGCCTCGCCCGTGCTGAACGACGCCGTCGGCGGGGGTAATGGCGCTGTTCCTTTGTCGCAACAATACGATGAAGGCTTTGGAGGTCTTAATGATCTGCGGGTAACTGCAGTCGTAACCGAGCTGAAACAGTTTGAAGCCGAGCAACAGGGATATCAGCTTCAGTTCCGGGCGCGGTACACACTTGACGCTCTCAACCAGCTTGCTAGATACCTAGGTGGCTTGCAGGGTCGGAAAAATCTCATCTGGTTTTCCGGATCGTTTCCTATCAACATCCTTCCTGACGGAGATCTCAAAAATCCTTTTGCCATCGTCGCTAGCTCAGAAGATGAGTTCCGCGCGACCGTCAATCTCCTTGCGCGCAGCCAGGTGGCTGTATATCCAGTGGATGCTCGCGGTCTGATAACCTCACCAACCCTGAACGCCACCAATTCCATCAATACCTCCCTCAACGGCAGCTACGCCCGCAATCCTGCGAATTTTGGCAAGGATGAGAATAAGTTTTACAACCAGATGGCTGACGAACACAGCACGATGCTGCGCATGGCCGAACAAACAGGTGGACACGCTTTTATCAACACAAATGATCTTTCTCGGGCCGTCTCCGATGTCGTGGAGACGGGATCGAATTACTACACCATCGCCTACTCTCCGGAAAATACGAAGTGGGATGGCCGTTATCGCAAGATTCAGGTCAGAATGCCGCAACAGGGCTTCAATCTAACCTATCGCCGCGGTTATTATGCTGACGATCCGCAGGTCTCACATCGCAATTCCACGTCAGGAGTTGTATCGTCGCAGCCAGTCAACTCATACGACCCGATCCGCGCAGCTATGATGCATGGCGCTCCCGATCCCACACAGATCATCTTCCAGGTTCGGACAGTGCCTGCAAGTGCATCTACGGAAGACAAACTCGCCCCAGGAACTGCTGCAGGCCCTGATTCTTCGAAGCTGAAACCGCCTTACCGTCGCTACAACATCATATTTGCAGCGGACCCCCGTCACATCCATTTCACTCAATCGGCCGAAGGAAACTATATTGGCCAAATTCAGTTCGTAACTTTTATCTACGATCAGGATGGACAGCTCATCACTCGCGCAGGAAACGAAGTCCACACCAAACTACCGCCGAGCGAATATGCAACGCTGTTTCGTGGTGGCCTCCATTTTGTTCAACAGATCAGCGTTCCTGACAAGGGGAGTTACTACTTTCGCATCGGCGTTCATGACATGGATGGAGATCACGTCGGCGCCGTTGAATTCCCTGTCGCTGCGGTCCGAAACCTTCCTCCGGAGTCAGTGAGCAGTACTCAACCCGGGAATACGCCACGGTAGAATTTGCGGCGTTATGGGATCGATCGAAGTGATCCATTCCATGCCTTATTGCAATCTTCCATGGCTTCTTCCTTCGCATGCGGTGATAGACTCCGATACACCAAATTCGGTTCGTCGGAGACCTACATGATTAAAGGCTTTCGCGATTTCATCTTACGCGGTAACGTAATCGATCTGGCCGTCGCCGTCATCATCGGCGCAGCTTTCTCGGCCATTACCAAATCTCTCGTCGATGACGTCATCAGTCCTCTCATTGGCGCGGTCGTCGGCAAGCCTGACTTCTCCTCTTTTGTCTTTAATATCGGGACCACGCCCATCAAGTACGGAAGCTTCCTCACTGCCTGCATCAACTTCTTCATCATCGCTTGTGTCATCTACTTCTTCCTGGTGCTTCCAGTGCAGAAGCTGCTGGCGCGCATCAAGGGCCCGGAAGCCGCTGCTGTCAAAACCTGCCCGGAGTGTCTCTCGGAGATTCCCGCCAGCGCGAAACGTTGCAAGTTCTGCGGCCAGCCTGTCGCGTAAATCCGGCGCATCCTGCGCTGGCTTCACGCGCGAACAGCACAGGATGCGATACTCTACCTCTACATTCCCCTCAGAGGTCTGCCCTTGCGCGTTGTCCGTACCCTGGCCTGCCCATTTCTGCTTACTGCCCTTGCTGCTTCGGCCCAAACGCCGCAGGTGTTCGGTTATCGCGACTTTACCCAGCAGGCCAAGTGGGACGCTGCCTTTCTTCCTGTTCCCGACGCGAAGCTCGCCGGCGAGCACCTCAAGACTCTCACTGCCGCGCCTCACTGGGCCAGCTCAGCCGAGGACTACGCCACCGCGGTCTATGTGGCTGACAAGTTTAAGGCCGCGGGTCTCGAGACCCAGATCGTCCCCTACAAGGTTCTGCTCAACAAACCCGTCAAGATCGAGATCGAGGCGATGGACGCGAGCGGCAACAAGCTGATGTCCGGGCCAACCCCAGAGCACGTCGATCCCAAGAAAAACGGCGGTGACCCCTTCCAGGACGACCCGCGCATCTTCACCGCCTTCAATGGTTCGTCGCCCTCCGGCGACGTCACCGGCGAAGTCGTTTACGCCAACTACGGTAACCTTGCCGATTTCAAGCGTCTGGCCGACCTGGGCGTCAGCGTAAAGGACAAGATCGTTCTCGTCCGCTACGGCGGCAACTTTCGCGGCGTAAAGGTGTATCTGGCGCAGCAGTATGGCGCCAAGGGTGTGCTCATATACTCCGACCCTGCCGACGACGGCTACTTCCGCGGCGATGTCTATCCCAAGGGTCCTTATCGTCCCGAGTCTGCCGTGCAGCGCGGCTCTGTGCAGTTCCTGCCGATCTATCCCGGCGATCCCCAAACCCCCGGTGTAGCCTCCACGCCCGACCTGCCCGACTCGAAACGCATCCCACTGTCTCAGCTCAAGGGAAACCAGCCCAGCATTCCGGCCAACCCGATCTCTTATAAAGACGCAGCCCCTATCCTCAAGTGCCTTGGCGGCCCCGAGTCGCCGCGCGCCTGGCAGGGAGCACTTCCCTTCACTTATCACGTTGGCGGGACGAACAAGGTTACCGTGCACATGCACCTTGAGCAGGACACCGCGCTGCGCACCATATGGGACGTAATCGGCGTCATCGAAGGAACCGATCCGACGCAGAAGGAAGACTGGGTCGTCGCTGGAAATCACCGTGACGCCTGGGTGTTCGGCGCCGTCGACCCCAACTCTGGCACCGCGGCCATGCTCGAGACCGTCCACGGGCTTGGCGAGTTGCTGAAGCAGGGATGGAAACCGAAGCGCCGCATCGTCCTCGGCTCGTGGGATGCCGAAGAAGAGGGCTTGATGGGCTCGACCGAGTGGGCCGAGCAGCACGCCAGCCAACTCGCTCACGCCGTCGCCTACTTCAACACCGATGTTGGCGTCTCCGGTCCGGACTTCAAGTCTGCTGCCGTACCTTCGCTTAAGCAATTCGTTCGCGAAGTCTCCAAGCAGGTTCCCTCCCCCAAGGGAGGCACCGTGTACGAGCAGTGGAAGACCGCACAGGAGAACGATGCCGAGCGGCGTATAGCCGCTAACGGAGGAACTCCCGGCCCGACTCGCTTCAACGCGCAGGTAGAAGAGGACGTGCGCGTCGGCGACCTCGGCTCCGGGTCCGACTACACGCCTTTCATCCAGCACCTCGGCGTGCCCTCCACCGACATCGGCTCCGAAGGTTCCTACGGCGTCTACCACTCCGCCTTCGACAACTACAACTGGTTCATCAAATTCGCCGACCCCACATTCGTCTATGAGCAGCAACAGGCTCGCGTCTTCGGTCTCGAAATCATCCACATGGCTGACACCGACGTTCTTCCCTACGACTACCAGCTCTACGGCAAAGAGATCCTCAGCTACCTTGAGACCGCGCAGAAACACGCAACGGCGGCCAAGCTCAATGTCGACTTCGCTCCCACGCTCGCCGCGGCCCACCGCTTCGAGGCCGCCGGTACCGCAATCCATTCGCGGCAGCTCGCTCCTCCGACCGATCCGACAATGCTGAATCATGCCCTTCGTGGCGCAGAGGGCGCTTTGCTCAATCCCGATGGCCTTCCCCACCGCTCCTGGTATAAGCACACAATCTACGCTCCCGGCGAGTTCACCGGCTATGCCGCTGTTGTCATTCCCGGCGTCAACGAGGGCATCAGCGAACCCGATGCAGCACGCGCCCAGATGCAACTCGGCCTTCTTACCGACGCGCTGAATCGTTCCGCGGCAATCCTCGAAGGTGCCGCGAGGTAATTTGGGCCTCCGACCGATGAAGATTCTGGTAACCGCCGATGATCACCGACCACCCCTGTCGCTTACCTACAACCGAGTGGTCGTAGCGCTACCGGGACATAGAAGCTAGGACCGCCCGCCATATACACACCAGGCGTCGCGCAACCATGCAACCAATGGGTCATATCGTTGCGCCGAGGTGGGATGTACCCAAAAAGGTACCCGCATCATGATGCTGCTTGAGACGGTAAAACCGCCCCAAGGAGTCTTCCCCAATGGTCCACGACTTGGTTCTTGCTCTGGTATTCCTCGCTATGATTATCGCTCCTGCACTTCTGGCCATGCGCTCTGAGCGTGAGGAGAAGGACACCCTCTAAACTCTTCCTCCATTACCCTTCTCGCAATCCGCGCACGAAGGCAGCACGAAATAACACAAAGAGGGCGAGCCTGAGGGCCCGCCCTTTGTTCCGTCTGCAAAAACAAGAAGACCGCTCCCTTCCAGGAGCGGTCTTCTCTCGCTTAGGCAATGAACTAACCGCGAAGCGCCATCTGCTCCGTCACGATCTGCGTCAGGTCCGGCTTCTTCAATCCATGCTCTCGCTCATTGAACTGATCCACCTTGCTTGACCAGTTCATCGAGCAGAACTTCGGCCCGCACATGCTGCAGAACGCCGCTTCCTTATAGTAGTCATCCGGAAGCGTCTCGTCGTGCATGCCGCGCGCCGTGTCGGGGTCTAACGACAGCGCAAATTGCTTATCCCAGTCGAAGGTGTAGCGCGCATGCGAGATAGCGTCGTCCCGATCGCGAGCGCCCGGTCGATGGCGCGCAATATCAGCAGCATGCGCTGCGATTTTGTACGCGATAATACCGTCCTTCACGTCCTTCTCATTCGGCAGTCCAAGGTGCTCCTTCGGCGTGACATAGCAGAGCATCGCTGCGCCATGCCATCCGATCATCGCTGCGCCGATTGCGCTGGTAATGTGGTCGTAACCCGGAGCAATGTCTGTCACCAACGGCCCAAGTACGTAGAACGGAGCACCGTCGCACAACTCGACTTCTTTATCCACCTGCTCCTTGATCTTGTCCATCGGAACGTGGCCCGGGCCTTCGATCATCACCTGCACGTCGCTCTTCCACGCTTCGCGGGTCAGCTCGCCCAATGTCTTCAACTCGGCAAACTGCGCCTCGTCGCTGGCATCCGCCACGCATCCCGGTCGCAGACCATCGCCCAGGGAGTAACTGACATCGTACTTCGCCATTACCTTCGTGATGCGATCGAAGTTCTCATACAGAAAGTTCTGTTTGTGGTGATGAGTCATCCACTGCGCCATAATTGCGCCGCCGCGGCTCACTATGCCGGTAATGCGCTTCGCGACCATGGGAACATACTGAATCAGCACGCCCGCATGGATGGTGAAGTAGTCGACACCCTGCTGGGCCTGCTCCTCAATCACCTCGAGATACATGTCAATGTTCAGGTCCTCAACGCGCTTCACGCGACTCAGAGCCTCATACAGCGGTACCGTGCCGATCGGCACAGGCGAATGCCGCAGAATTGCCTCACGGATCATTGGGATGTCGCCACCCGTCGAGAGGTCCATCACCGTATCGGCGCCGAAGTGTACGGCAGTATGCAGCTTGCGCAGCTCTTCATCTACATTGGAAACCAGCGCCGAGTTGCCGATATTGGCGTTGATCTTGCACAGCGACTCCACGCCAATCGCCATCGGTTCCAACTCAACGTGATTGATGTTTGCCGGAATGATCATCGTGCCCTTGGCGATCTCGCTCCGCACGAGTTCGGGTGAGATCTTCTCTCGTTGGGCGACAAACGCCATCTCTTCAGTAATCAGGCTTTTGCGCGCAAAGTGCATCTGCGACATGTTCCAGTCGCCTGTCCGCTCCGCCTCGGCCTTGCGTTTGACGATCCACTCCGCCCGGCCTGCTGGAACCGTGTATCCATTGCCGTTCGTTCCATTCCCACCCGAATGATTGCTATGTGTGCTCATAATCCCTCTTTCAACGAATCGGTACGCCGCGCCGACGTACCACGAGTATATCGCTGTTACACCGCTGTCACGCGACCCGTCGGCTCGCTTCCCGCGGCCAACCCATAACTCTCAATCGCATCCTACCCAGACAGAACGCGCACGAACCGTGAGTATGCCGGCGCACGTTGCCGTCTCACCAGCGAATTCGCATATGCCCATCGCACTCCGCGCAAATGCACTCGCTCGGAACAAAACCGAATTCAGGAAAGGAGTATCGCCATGAAGTTCTTCTCCGCAAACATCGAGGATCTGCGCACCCTCTATATCGACCACCTCAAAAAGGCTCTCGACATGGAGCAAAAGATCACCGACGCTCTCCCGAAGATGATCGATAAGTCTACGGACGCACAACTTGCCACAGCGTTCCAAGATCACCTGCAGCAGACGCAGGGGCATGTCGCCAAGGTCGAGGCTATGCTTCGCAACGCGACCGACGACGCCGACACTATCACCTGCGAGTCAATCGGCGGCCTCATCACGGAAGCAGAGGACAATATCAGAGATGCTGCTGACTCAGCTGTCCGCGATATCACTCTCATCGCTGCGGCTCAACAGGTCGAACATCACGAGATTGCCGTGTACGGAACTTTGCGTGCCTGGGCTAACCTTCTTGGGCTCTCCAACGATGTCCAAACCATCGAGTCTATCCTCAACGAAGAAAAGGCAGCCGATAAGCTCCTGAGTACGATCTCCGATGGAGTCAACATGCAGGCAGCCGCGTAAGTTACTAAAAATTGCGCCGGCAAGCATACTCCGTTTGCCGGCGCATCTAGGAGACCTTATTCGTTCCGCAACGCCACCATGGGATTGATCCTCGATGCGCGTCGCGCCGGAAGATAACCCGCTAAAACGGCTACAGCGCCAAGCAGAATCGCCATTGCCACAAACGTCGTCGGATCCGTAGGCGCGGTTCCAAACAAGAGCGATGCAATCAGGTGCGCCACAGCAACCGATCCGACAACACCCACAGCGATGCCGATCGCAGCCATCCGTAGCGTCTTCGAAATCACTCCCATCTGCACGTTCCCGGGCGAAGCCCCCAGCGCCATGCGTACCCCGATCTCCTGCGTTCGCCGCATCACCGAGTACGAGATAACACCGTAAATTCCCAGTGAAGCCAGCACCAGACCAAGCGCTGCAAACGCGACCACCAGCATCATGAAGAACTGGCGCGGAGACACCGCATGGTCGACCAGTCGCTGAATCGGCCGGAACTCCATCGCCGCCTGATTCGGGTTAATCTCCCGAAGTGCCCTCATCACACCGTTCGCCAGCTGTTCAGGTGGGAGCTTTGAGCGCACGACCAGCACTGCACCGTCCGGGCCCCACTCGCTTCGCATCATCGGCAGGTACATCTGCCAACCTGACTTGCCTTCGACATTGGTATCGCGCACATCGGCAATCACTCCGATCACGCGGACGTCTGTTTTCCCAATCACCGCCATCTTTCCGACAGCATCTTCCCCTGGCCAGAGCGCCTTGGCAGCGGTCTCGTTCAACACGACGGTGCTTTCACCCTTGTCGTTGTCCTGCCAGGTGAAGTCTCTTCCCCGCAGTCGCATCCCCATCGCACTCAGATACCCCGGCGAGACGATGTAAACGAAAGCCCCTGGAAGCTCGCCCGGTCTGTAGTGTTTCCCCTTGATGAACGGTGATCCCCACGAGCGATTCCGGTCCAGCGGAAGATTGTCGGTGAAGCCTGCAACGTCTACACCTGGTAGCCCGCCAACACGCTGCGCGATATTTTGTAGAATCGCAGTCCGCTTCTCCGTGCTGCGGCCATCGTCATAGTCAATCCGAACAGCGGCTGCGGTGGTTGGTTGAAACCCTAGATCTACATTCAACACGCGCAGGAAGCTCCGCATCAACAACCCTGCACCCACTAGCAAAACGCACGCCAGCGCTACCTCCGAGACAACCAGCACAGTGCGCATCTTCTCGTGCTGCCGTCCCTCGGTCGTTCCATGTCCGCCGTCTTTCAACGCCTCTTGCACATTGGCGCGTGAAGCCCTGATCCCGGGCACCAGCCCAAACAATACTGCCGTGGAGACGGTAATCAGCAAGGTCCATCCCAGCGCCGTGCCATCCAGCCGTACGCTGCTCAGCAGTGGAAGCGCAATGGCGCCTTGGTGAGCGAGATATCGCAGCAGCGCATAGGCCAGTCCGAGCCCCAACATCGCACCGGCACCGGCCAGCACCAAGCTTTCTGTCAGAAGCTGCCGCATAAGCCTGCCACGCCCAGCTCCCAATGCAGAGCGCAGCGCAAACTCCTTGCTCCGCGCCGCTGCTCGCGCCAACAGCAGGTTCGACAGGTTCACGCACACGATCAGCAGAATCAGCCCCACAGCGCACCACAGCACAATCAGCGACCGGCGTAGTTTGCCGCTCACATACTCTTTTAGAAAAACCGGCTGAGCGGTGTACTGCCCTTTCGAATCCGCAAACCGCTTGCCCCAGTAGAACTGGGGAAACAGCGTTTTCGCCTCAGCGCGCGCCTGCTCCAGGGTAACGCCCTGCTTCAATCTTCCTACAATAGCAATCGTGTTCCCTTGGAAACGGATGTCGTCCATGACCAGGGGCGTCAGTATGTCTACCTTCGCTCCAGGCGAAAATGCCGCGCCAAAGTCAAAGCTCTCCGGCAGAACTCCTGCCACAATCGTCGGCTTACCATCCAACTCAATCGATTTGCCCACGATGCCACGGTCCCCACCAAACTGCCTCTGCCAGAACGCATACGACAGCATCACCGCAGGTGGCCCGCCTTTTAACGACTCCTCTGCCCTGAACTGCCTCCCCATCATCGGTTCGACACCGAGAACATGGAA
>Ga0068863_100006482_pt1 | contig 11479 bp, 10 predicted proteins | sample KBSSwiS62_FD_66596 | JGI IMG/M metagenome (GOLD analysis project Ga0068863, IMG submission 66596) | Switchgrass rhizosphere microbial communities from Kellogg Biological Station, Michigan, USA - KBS Switchgrass S6-2 | ecosystem: Host-associated > Plants > Roots > Rhizosphere > Soil ...
TATAAGGTGTACGCCGACGGCCGCCCCGACGAACTCGTTCGCGGCGTGGACATCGTCGGCACGCCGCTGGCAGCCCTGACCCGCATCATTACCACGAGCGATGAGCAGCACATTTTCAACGGAGTCTGCGGCGCGGAGAGTGGCAGTGTCCCAGTTTCCGCCGTGGCTCCGGCGATGCTTTTCTCTGAAATGGAAGTGCAGAAGCGCGGCCACGAACACGATCGTCCGCCGATTTTGCCTCCGCCCGGCTTCGAAAGTCTGCCGGCAAAAACGGCTGCTCCCGCCGCCGAGGTGAAGCAGTGAACTTTCCAAGCGTAAAGACTGTTCGCCGATCGCTGTTCGCTCTTCTCCTCGCTACACTTTCGCTCGCGCTGCCCGCATTCTCGCGCCCCGACGACTCGAAGTCCGCTCCCGATCCTATGGTCGCCGCGAAAACTGCGGTGAATGGCGATCCGCTGCTGCAAGCGCTGATGACCGAACTGGAGCGATCCAAAGCGCAACTCAAAATGGACCAACTCGCAGCGCCTTACTACATCGAGTACCGCGTCAGCGACGTGGAGGATTACTCCACCGAAGCCGCGTTCGGCGCGACGCGCGAAGACCAGCGCGTCCATGTTCGCCTGCTGCGCGTCGTGGTGCGGCTCGGCGATTACAAGCAGGACAGCTACTTCAGCGCCGGAGTCGGCGGCAACGCGCTGCTCCCGCTCGACAACGATCCCATCGCGCTGCGCCACCAGATCTGGCTGGCCACCGACGAAGCGTACAAAAACGCCGGACAAGCGCTGACGCAAAAGCAATCCATCCTCAAGCAGTTCAGCAAGGACGAAAATCCGATCGACGATTTCGCCAGAGCCGCTCCTGTCCACTCTGTCGAGCCAACCCTCGCGCTCAAAGCCGACAGCGACAACTGGAAAAAAACTTTGGAGGCCGCGAGCAATCTGTATCGCGAATATCCGGACATCCAGTCGGTCTCGGCGTCGGCGCGCTTCACCGTTGTCAACGACTACATGCTCAACACCGAAGGCACGGTGACCCGCAACGGCAAAGCGGTGTACACCGTGCAGTTCAGCGCGTCCACGCAAGCGGCTGACGGCATGCGACTGGGCCGCACGCCCGCGTGGACCGTAGCGAAAATCGAAGAGCTGCCAACGCGCGAAAAACTTTTGCAGGACAGCAAAGAAGCGCTCGAGACGTTATTGGCCCTCCGCAAAGCGCCGATCGTTGATGAAGAGTATCGCGGGCCCGTGCTGTTCTCTCCCGACGCGGCTGACGACATTGTTGCGTCGCTGATCGGCGGAAACATTCTGGGCCGCAAGCCGCAACTTGGCGCGCCGAATCGAACGACCGGCGCATTCGCGACCAGCTACAAGTCGCGCATTCTTCCGGCTTTCGTCGACGTCGTGGACGATCCTACGATGAAAGACTTCAAGGGCAAAAGCCTGATCGGAGCTTACGATGTCGACTCGGAAGGCGTGAAAGCGCAGCCGGTGGACATCGTTGAAAAAGGCGTGCTCACCAACTATCTGCTGGGGCGGCAGCCGATTCGCGATTTTCCGGAATCGAACGGGCACGGCCGCGCCGCTCCCGCCGGTCCGCCAATGCCCGGCCTTGGTGTGCTGTTGCTCAAAACGTCCGAGCCGCAAACACCCAACGCGCTGATAAAGCATGTGATCGAGCTGGTCAGTAATGGCGGCCAGCCTTTTGGCTACCGCGTGGAAACGATGGCCGGGCCGGCACCGCGGCTGCTGTATCGCGTTTATGCCAAGGATGGTCATGAAGAACTCGTGCGCGGCGCGGTGTTTTCCGAACTGGATGTGCGGGCGCTGCGCAGCGATCTGAGCGCGCTCGGCAACGATCCGCTGGTTTCGAACCGTACCGGCGGACTGCCTGCTACGGTGATTTCTCCGTCGCTGCTGTTTGATGAGTTGCAAGTCAAGCGGGCTGATACCTCCAAAGACAAATTGCCGGAGTATCCGGCACCTCCTCTGAAGTAGGGCGCTGAAGAGGCCAAAGTCGGAAAAGGGAAAAAACAGATTCCTCGATCCGTTCGCTCGGGCGGGCCAGCTCGGAATGACAGCGGCGCGTGGCTGTGCTATTCGCAACAGCTCCGTTTTGGTATTCCCTTGCTTTTTTCGTTCGGGAAAAATTGGCACAAAGTTGGTCGCAAAGCAGGGCCGCGCCAGCGAGTCGCTGGTGGTGGAAGCCGTCGACCCCATGTTGAGCTGCGACTGATGGTTTGTCGCGGAAGTCGAAAAAGGGATTGCCGCCGCTGCCGTGGCGACCTGATTGATTCTTCGGAAATCCGCAAGATGATTGATCACCGTGATCCCGCCTGACACAGCAGTACCAACTACGAAGATTGGATCTTTTATTGAGTTTGGGGCGGATCCGCTGTAGGTTCGGCTGACCGGTGGTGCAGTGGCGATGCTCGAAAATGGCTCGGGGGACACCCGAATGAAATTTTGCGGCTTGGAGACCCGGTGGTTGGTTGGCTGGTTAGGGGTGATAGCGTTAGCGGTCAGCGCGCTGGCCGCTAACGCTGGGGAACGTCCTGTGCAGGAACCTGAAGAAAGCACTTCTTCAAGCAAGACTGGAGCAGGCAAGCCGGGCGCAAGCGGGCGAGCAGCAAGTAAGCCGGAGCCGGAGCGGGGGTACGCCGCGTTTTACAGTTCGTCGCTCGCAGGGCACAAGACCGCCTGCGGCGGTGTTTATTCGGCGACAAAACTCACCGCAGCGCACCGCAGCCTTCCCTGCGGGACCAAGCTGCGCGTCACCAATCTGCGCAACGGAAAGACCGTAAGGGTCACGGTAACCGATCACGGGCCGTTTTCCAATGGACGCATCCTCGACCTCTCCTACGCCGCCGCCTTGCACCTAGACTTCATCAAACAAGGCACCACGCTGGTCAAAGTCGAAGTCATTCGTTGACCGCCGATTGGAATTCCTGGTGCATTTATTTGCGTGTACGCTGTGCGACGTGAACAGAGTGGGGGCTAATGAGCTCGTTTACGGGGGCCATTCTCGCGAGCCTGACAGCAAATGCACTATCTTCCCTAGCAAAACAACTTTTGCCTCAATCGACGGCCCAGACTCGGCGAGGTCGCTTGGTCTCCAAGCTGTTGCAAAACCACGCCCCCCCTCTCCGATATTCTTTCAACGTGCGATGGCTGCGGCCGCCAGGAGCTTGTCCATCGAGAGCTCGGAAAAGCCCGCTCGCTCGGCTCACCCTTTTCACGCATTGCTGCGAAGTCGAATTTCTTCTCCACCCCTGGCCTTCCGGCCAGTATGGAAAATCTAGCCCTCGGTACAGTAGACGCGGCACGGTGCTGCGCTGGATTCTTGAATCGCTCGATTACAAGAATTTCGGCAAGCGTGGGCATCCTCTCTTTCGCGGCACTGCAGACTCTGCCCCTGCGTCGTCGCTGCGATAGAAGAAATTCCCGCGCAATGTCGGCTAAAGGACATCTGTCCCATGAACTTTATCCGGCGGTGGCGGTACGGCGCGGAGCGTCATCAGGAACAGCTGCTGGTGAAGCTGTGGACGATTAATACGCTGGACGCGGACGATCACACGCAGTCGGCGCAGCTGACGCCCAAACTCGCACTCGCCGCCAAACACGAACTCAAGTCCAGCCTGAAATACCTTTCCTCCGCCGAAGTCGAGTCCACCATCCAGCAAACTGTCTCCGAAAAGGCCTACCAGCACGATGTGGTCAGCAACCTGCGGCGCCAGCTCAGCCACAACCGGAAGTAACGCACGGAAGCAGACCGTCGACAGTTGATAGTAAGAAACCAAATCAAAAACATTTCCGCAGGGGCTGACGCCCGATCGATAGCCGCTCTTCTGTCGGAGCTGAAACTGCGACCCACGCGCTACAGCTCGACGGCGGCAGCACCGGCAAGGGCAAGTTGCTGGACAGAAGCCCGGCGCTAGATTTACGCTGCCGGACGATGTGGCAAAACTGTGACGAATTGGCGGAGCCTGCGCGACAACTGCGCCTCCCAGCGTGGTATAAGAAGGCATTATGAACCCAACTCCAGCACCAGCACCGAACCCCAACAAGGCCCTGTGGGAAAAGGGCGACTTCACGGAAATTGCCGCGTTCATGCGGGAATCGGGCGACGCATTCGCCAAATCGCTGGGCATCACGCCCGGGATGCGCGTGCTCGATCTTGGTTGCGGCGACGGAACGACGGCCTTGCCGATCGCGCGGCTGGGAGGCGACGTGACCGGCATCGACATTGCGCGGAACCTGGTGGAAGCGGGCAACCGCCGGGCCGCAGCCGCCGGCTTGAGCAACTTGAAATTTCAGGAAGGCGACGCGTCGAACCTAGAGGGCGTGGCGGACCGCTCGTTTGACCTGACGGTGTCGATGTTTGGCGCGATGTTTGCGCCGCGGCCGTTCGACGTCGCTAAAGAAATGGTGCGCGTGACCAAACCGGGCGGGCGCATCGTGATGGGAAACTGGATCGCGGGTGATCCGACGTTCGTATCACAGCTATTGAAGGTCAGCGCGTCGTTTTTGCCGCCGCCTCCCGAAGGCTTCATCAGTCCTGTCACTTGGGGCGTGGACGCCGCCGTGATCGAACGGTTCGGGCAGGCCGGCGTGGTGCGCGAGAAAATCTCCACGGTAAAAGACACTTACCACTTCACGTCGGCAGACCGCAGCGCGGCCGCGTTCATGGAGTTGTTTGGGAAGTTTTATGGGCCGACGATGAATGCGGTGGACGCCGCGGAAAAGTCCGGGCGGCTGGCGGAGCTGCGCGAACAACTAATGCAGCTGGCGCAAGCGCAAAATACGAATACGAGTGGCGGCACGAACATTGCTGCGACGTTTCTACGCGTGACGGTGCGGCTCTGAAGGTGAACACCGGAACGGACAATTGACAGCGGTAAAGCAGGCGTCCATAGTTCGTTCATTATGTTTGCCGCAGTGCTTAAGAACAAATTTGCGCGAGTTCTCATGGCTCTGAGGGAGCGTCTGTCGCGGCCGAGCGAGATTCGCTACCTCAGTACGCCTGTCTGGAAGCCCTGGCGCGACTATTGACGCTGGTTTAGGCGTCTAGGGCGTCCGACCGCGCCAGAAGTCTCGCAGTTGCGCGTTTTCCGGCGCGTTTGTGAAACAATCCTGGCAGGTTCCCCGTACTCAACTGCAAGGAAGTGCCCTCATGCTTTACTCTCCCCTGCTGCCTGTTCATATCGCTGGCGGAATCGCCGGGATTTTGTCCGGCATGGCGGCGCTGATTTATCGAAAAGGATCGGCCCGGCACGCGCTTGCCGGAAAGGTTTTTGTCGCAGCCATGCTGACCATGGCGTCGGCTGCGGTGTATCTGGCCGTGCTGAAACACCAGCGGAGCAATTTTGGCGCGGGAATTTTGACCTTCTACCTGATCCTGACAGCGTGGCTGACCGCGCGGCGGCGCGACGGTGAAACGAGCAAGTACGATTGGGCGGCGGTGGTGATTCCGGTGGCGCTCGGCGTTCTGACCTGGGTGAACGGCATACGAGTGTTGCGCAGCGGCGCGACTTCGGAAAACGGCGTGCCGGTCGGGATGAACTTTTTCATGGGGACAGTGATGCTGCTGGCCGCGGTGGGAGATGTGCGCATGCTGGTGCGCGGGGGCGTTTATGGCGCCAAGCGCGTGGTGCGACATTTGTGGCGGATGTGCTTTGGACTGTTTATCGCCACCGGCTCATTCTTTTTGGGCCAGCAGCAGGTTTTTCCCAAGTGGCTGCGTGGATCACCCGCGCTTTTTGTGCCGGCGCTGCTGCCGCTGGTGCTACTAATTTTTTGGGTGCTGCGCGTGTGGATTGGGAAAATGTATGAAGGATCGCAAGCGCGTAAAGCGCAGGTGCCGGTGCAAAAGGAAACCGCGGCGTAAATTCGCAATCCGCGACAGGCTACAGCACCGTAAAATACTGCCATGAACTTCCGCGAACGCCTGGAATGGCTGGCCCGCATGGTGTTTCTGATTTTTATACTGGCGTCGGCTGCCTTCTTGAGCGCGATTACGGCGATGCGTATTGCGATTCACGGGCGCGAAGTGAGCATGCCCAATCTGGTGGGCAAAGGCGTGAGCGAGGCGAGCAGCGACTTGCGCTCGCGTGGGCTGATTCTGCGTGTAGCCGATCGCGTGTATAGCGAGCAGCCGATCAACACGGTGGTGCGGCAAGCACCTTCGCCGGGAATGCTGATGAAAGTTTCGCAGCAGGCGCATGTGGTGCTGAGCCTGGGGCAGCGGGCGCTGCAGATTCCGCCGCTGGAGGGAAATTCGCTGCGCGTGTCGCGGATTGAGTTGTTGCGCGGAGGGCTGCAGGTGGGTGAAGTGTCGGCGCTGTCGTTGCCGGACGTGCCGGCGGATACGGTAGTGCTGCAAAGCCCAAAGCCGGGGGCCGGCGCTGCTACACCGCGCGTGGATGTGCTGGTTTCGCAAGGGCCGCGCGAAGATTCGTATGTCATGCCGCACCTGATTGGGATGAATGTGGCCGATGCGGTGCGGCGGCTCGAGAGCGTGAACATCAAGCGAAGGTTGAATACGCTAAGCGCGCCGCAGTGGCCGCACGGAGCGGTGGTGGATCAGACCCCCACGGCGGGAGCGCGCATTCCGATTTCGATTACGGCGGAATTGACGGTGGCGGAGTAAGTTACAGCGAAGAATCTTTTTGCTGAATGGAAACAGAAAAACGCGGCTGCTGAAAAAATTCGTGTGCAAAAAATCGAGGGCGCAACCGCCGCCGGGCTTTTGGCCCTTCGGGTGTTGCGCCCTCTAATTGATCCGTAAAGTTTCTGACCTTCCCGTTCCCTTCCGTCGGTTGCGACCTGCCTTGCGGCTTGCCGATTCCTTCGTTCGAAAACGATTAGGCTTCGAATACTCTGCCAGTTCAATTTCGCATCGCAACTGCACTTTGGACTTTTGGCCTTTGGCTTCCGCCTTGCGGCTTCCACCTCTAACCTGGGCCCGCGGTTACGCCTTGCGGCGCGCTGCGTGCTCTACTGAGCCGTAAAGTTTCGGGCCTTGCGTATTCCATCCTGGCGGCGCACCCGCAGTCCCGCTTGCGCGTTTCTGCGAATGACCGTCCGAGTAGAGCGTGAAGCTTATTCCCTTCCGGTTTTCGATTCCGCGGCACTGCATACGGTTAAGTTTGCTGCGCCTGCTTCACCGAACCTAGAAGTCTTTGGGCTTCCCGATTCCGTCCAGCAGTTCGGCTCGTTGTTTAGACTTGCCGTTCCACCGATACGAGACCGTCAAGGATTCGAGCTTTGCAGTTCAATCTCGCGGCGCTGCAGGTTTCGTTTTTCACGGCGGACTCCAAGTAGAGCCCGCACCCGCGGTACGCCTTATAAATTGATCCGTAAAGTTCTTGCTTCCCGGTTCAATCTGCTGCGCAAGATAATTTCATTTCGAGTTCGCGTCAACGAAATTCGTTATTCACACTTGTGCAAATCTGTGGACGGCTGTGCAAAGTTTGGTGAGGCGAAGGTCATCGCCGCTTAGTTTTTGGCGATGCCGGCGTTATTTTTCTTGTCAGCGAAGAGGTTTTCTACCGGCATTTTGGCGTCGAAAACGAGGTTGAAGAAGCCAACCATCATCTCGTCCCAGGTTTGTTCACCCCAAGTGACTTCCTTGGTGGGATCGGCGTTTTCCGGATTGTTGGCGGAATTGTCAAAGTGCGCGGTGCACTCGATCTTGCTGCCCTTGGGGATGGCAATGGGATCGCTGAGGTTGTACCAGTTCTGCCAGTGCCAGTCATAGTGCGGGACGCTGAGCAGCGTTTTGGATTCGCCGGAAGGCAGAACGACGCGGTATTCAAAGTCTTTGCCGCGGCCGTGCATGTGAGGATGGAGGCCGGAGAGTTTGACGTCGGTACCGACGGTGAAATCGGAATCCACGCGATAGTTGGGATCGCCGGGAGGAATTTTGAATGTACCGTTGGTTGCAGAAAGAGTGAGGACGCGCTCCTGCGGGGGCTCTTTGGTGAAGATGATCCCGAGGCGGGACTGATCTTTGGTGGCGTGGCCGTGCGGAGTGTAGTGAACCTGGAAGATGATGTCGGAGCCAGCTTTGATGAGTTTGGCCTGGCCAGGGCGCAGAATTTCGGCGGGCTGCCCGGGCGCGTATCCCACGAGGAAGTCGCTGGGGAGGGCGCTGGTGTCAGGCTGCTCTTTCGTTTTCACCTGAGGAGCGGTGAAGAAAACGCCGGGCTTCTGGTCGCGGAACCAGTTTGAATTGGGTTCGCGGACAAAGGCGATGATGTGATGGACGACCATGCGGTCCGTTGGGCGAACTTCAGCGGCCTGCACCCACAGGTCCTGGGTGAAGCCGGTGGGAACGATGACGTGCTGGTAGTCGATGACCCCGGAGGCGGGGACATCGTAGGGGACGGGGAGCTCATAGACTTTGTCGGGCTTGCCAATTTGCCAGCCTGCGACCCAATCCACAGGAGGCGGAAGATCCTTGGGGTCACCTTCGGGAGCGCCGGCGTCTGCCCACTTGGCGAGCGTTTCTTTTTCGGCGGGCGTGAGGCTCATTGCATTGGAAAAGTGGCCGTAGCGAGGATCGGCGAACCACGGAGGCATTTTGCCCGACTGGACAGCGACTTTCATCGCCTGAGCCCACGGACGCACCTGTCTGTAGTTCAGCATGGGGAATGGGCCCGCTTCGCCGGGACGATGGCAGACCTGGCAGTTTTTTTGGATTATGGGCGCCACGTCTTTTGAGTAGGTGGGAACGTCAACGGTTGTGGCGTCATCTGAGGCTCGTGCGAAATGAAGACTTGCCGAAACCGCGACGGTAATGGCTACCGCGCCGAGCCAGACTCGCACATTCATAGATTCTCCCCAGTCAGCCTTAATCGCACAAAACTATAATGCACGGCTTCATTCTTGCGGGAGGAAAAGTTGCGTTCAGCCGAGAACTGGGCAGAAAACCAAATACGGTCCGACAAACCAGAGCAAGCTCCTCGAAAGTGACGGACGTTAAAGGATTACATGTGATCGCAAGCCTGGCGTGCACAGCACAGATGTATGGCGTCGTATGTTCGAACGCCGCGACGGGCGCAGGAGTCGATCGTACTCTAGTAGGGACTCACGCGGGTGGGTACGGCAACTCGGCTTGAAGCGTCACGATCTGGAAATGTGGAAATACATTATCCGAACGGAACTGCCAATCTTCCATGGGGACCAACGCGTGGTTTGGATGGAATTCGCGTAAGCGCCGAGTATGCCTTTGCGAGAGCATGTCCGCTTATACAGTCCGTGAGCGCTCGCTTGTGTATTCCCTCGATGGTGTCGCGAGCCGGCAAATAGTCGGATGAGTCTGTACCGACGCGGCTACCACGACGGCGGTGTCTCAATAGGCTTCCATGGCCCGAGCACTTCCTTAATGCGCCCGTCTCGCGCATCTTCAATGCGCCCGGCCTTATCGATCTAGCGTCAGGCCATTTACTATGCCAAATGAAGAGAGGATTAAGTCTCTCATTTGGTTCTACTTAGGGTATGCCGAGGCTACTTAGCAGATTGCTTTTTGTGCAGGTCAGTGCAGACCGTTAGGGCGTTAGTGAGATTGACGGCGGAGTCGCCCTCTTCGATGTGCTGGATAATGCCGTTCTTGTCTATAACGATGTTGGCGCGCTGGGCCCACTCGTAGGAGTCGCCCTGGACGTCGTGGGCTTTTACGATGCCGTAGGCGGCGAGCATCTTCTTGTTCATGTCACTGAGAAGGGGAAACTTGATGTTTATTTGTTTGGCGAAGGCGGCATTGGCCGCGGGGGAATCCATGCTGACGCCGAAAACTTCCGTATCCGAGGGATCAATTTTACCGCTGTCGATTCCAGACTGGACCGCCTGGAGTTGTTTGGTTCAACCACCGGTAAAAGCGAGAACGTAAACGGCCAGCAAGACGTTTTTCTTGCCTTTGAAATCGCTGAGCTTGACGGGCTTCCACTGATCGCTCAGAAGCGTGAAGTCAGGAGCAGCGTCTCCGACCTTGAGGGAGATTTTGGCGACTTTTTCATTTTGCGTCGTGGTCGACAGAAGAGTTGAAGCAGGTAGAGCGGCAAGTACCAGAGCTGCGGCGAAAACTCTTTTCATGAAGCCTCCGGAAATTACGGTTCAGCTAACGCATTGACTGTACGGCAGTTACGTATCGGCGGGAAAGTAAAAAAATTGTCACGGCCCGGGGTGGGTCTGCGAAGCGGAACTGACCGCACGGCAAATCCGTATCTTGCTCAAACGCGAGCGGAAAGGAATGTCATGGCGAGTCGGAGTGGCTTGATGGTGTGCAGAATCGGGGCGGTCTTTGCACTTTGCCTTTGCAGATGGGTGGGTTCCGCAGGCTGGGGACAAGAAGCGCCTAAAATTCATTCGAACGTGAATCTGGTAAACGTTTCGTTTACGGCTCGCGACCAGCGTGGAACCCTGCTGGATTCGCTGACCGCGGATCAAGTGAACTTGTTTGAAGACGGAGTGGAGCAGAAGATCGCGCACTTCGCGAAGAGCACGGATGTGCCGCTGACGTTGGGGCTGATCGTGGATGCGAGCAGCAGCCAGGAGCATTTTTCGAAAGAGCATGAGAAAGACGTAGAGACTTTTCTCAAGAACGTGCTGGGGCCGAAGGATCGGGCTTTTCTGTTGTGCTTCGGCAATCACTTGCGGTTGGTGAGCGATTTCACACAGTCGGGGCCGGAGATGATGGAGCGCCTAAAACAATACGAAAAGAAGTCCGAGCGATTTCCGGAAATCGGGCCGAAAGAAATGCGGGACCTGGGAACGGCGTTTTACGATTCGATTTTTTATTCCGTTGAGGAAAAGCTTGGAAAAGCTGAAGGACGGCGGGCGATTCTGATCTTCAGCGATGGCGAGGACAATTCGAGTTCGCACGACATGATGACGACGATCGAAGCGGCGCAAGCCGCCAACGTATTGGTCTACACCATTCGCTACACGCAAATGATGAAGCATGGCGAGCTTTCGGCGCGAAACAAATATGGGATCCGCGTGATGGATCGGGTCGCCAAAGAAACCGGAGCGTGGAATGTGGACGCGAAGGAAACGAATCCGCAGGAGTATTTCGGAAAGATTGCCGAGGAACTGCGGACGATGTACGAGGTTGGATATTACCCGGCGAATCCGATGAAGGATAACAGCTTTCGGAAGATTGCGGTTCGACCGAAGGAGGAGGGTGTGACGATTCGGGCGAAGAGCGGGTATTTTGCACGGTAACGGCAGCAAGATGGCGGGCTTCGCGGCGATTCTCGCCGCGCCCGCGCCAGTCGCGGTCACCCGGCGCTGCGCTGCACTCGGAATGACCTCATAAACGACGGCTGTGACCCCTAGCGCAGATAGCCCCAGTTGTGGAGCTTGTCGGAGTCTTCGACCCAGCGGTCGCCGATGTCGGTGCGGTAGTACATATTGGGAATGAGGATGTTACGGATGCGCGCGTAAACCTGTGTTTGCGCCTGCTTCATGGTGGTGCCAGT
>Ga0068863_100006486_pt1 | contig 11473 bp, 10 predicted proteins | sample KBSSwiS62_FD_66596 | JGI IMG/M metagenome (GOLD analysis project Ga0068863, IMG submission 66596) | Switchgrass rhizosphere microbial communities from Kellogg Biological Station, Michigan, USA - KBS Switchgrass S6-2 | ecosystem: Host-associated > Plants > Roots > Rhizosphere > Soil ...
TGCGAGCCGTCCTTCTTCTCGACGTCGACGGCGATGCCGAGGTTGACCGGCCCGTTCTCGAGCGCGAACGGCTTGCCCTCGCGCTCCTCGAAGGTCCGCACCATCACCGGGAAGTCCTTGGTCGCCGCGACGATCGCCCAGGCGACGAGGTGGGTGAAGGAGACCTTCAGCCCGCGCTCTTTCAAGACCGCGTTGATCGCCTTGCGCTTGGCATCGAGCGTGTCCACGGCGATCGTCCGGAACGAGGTCGCCGTCGGCACCGCCCGGCTCTCATCCATCGCCCGCGCCAGCATCGCCGCCGGCCCCCGCAACGCCTTCGCCTCACCGGCACCCGCCGCGGCCGGCGCGCCATTCCCCGCCGCCAACACATCCTCCTTGGTCACCTTCGACCCGGGCCCACTCCCACTAACCGAAGCAAGATCGACCCCGGTCGCTTCCGCAACCCTGCGCGCCACCGGCGTCGCCCGCACATCGGCGCTGCCATTGCCCGCGCTCGTGGCTCCTGAGCCGTTGCCGCCGCCGGAACCGGGGAGGGCAGGGGGAGACTCCGAGAACGAAGCCACGTCCTCGCCCGCAGGAGTCTCCCCCTGCCCTCCCCCACTGCCAGCGCCTGAACCCTCAGAAGTCCCGCCGCCAGCTTCCATCTCAGCCATCGGCGCCCCGACCGGCACCTCGTCGTCAACCGCCACCAGAAGTTTGGTGATGACCCCGTCCATCGGCGCCGGCACCTCGGCATCGACCTTGTCGGTCGACACCTCGACGACCGTGTCACCCTCGCTGACGGAGTCGCCCTCCGCCACGTGCCACTCGAGGATGATCCCCTCGGTCACCGACTCGCCCATCTCGGGCATCGCGATCTGCACAGTGGCCGTCTCTGCCATTTCTCGTTGAGTCTATGAAACCCGGCCGCCGAGCTTCCCCTCCGAGGTAGGCTGGTGGCGATGAACTACTTCGTCACCGGAGCAACCGGGTTCATCGGCCGCAACCTGGTCGAGCGCCTGCTGCAGCGCGAGGGCACCATCTACGCGCTGGTGCGGGCCGGCTCGCGCGGTCGGCTGGAGGAGCTGCGGACCAGCTGGGGAGCCGACGGGGCGCGCATCGTCCCGGTCGCGGGCGATCTCTCCCAGCCCAGCCTCGGCGTCTCCGAGGAAGACCTGGTGGCGATGCGCGGCGAGGTCGACCACTTCTTCCACCTGGCGGCGATCTACGACATCACCGCCGACGCCGAGGCGCAGGAGATCGCCAACGTCGAGGGGACCAGGCACGCGGTCGAGCTCGCCGGCGCGATCGAGGCCGGCTGCTTCCACCAGGTCAGCTCGATTGCCGCCGCCGGCCTGTACAAGGGCGAGTGGCGCGAGGACATGTTCGACGAGGCCCAGAAGCTGGACAACAACCCCTACTTCCGGACCAAGCACGAGTCCGAGCGCCTGGTCCGCGAGGAATGCCCGCGGCCCTGGCGGGTCTACCGGCCGGGGATCGTCGTCGGCGACTCGCGCACCGGGGAGATCGACAAGATCGACGGGCCCTACTACTTCTTCAAGGCGCTGCAGCGGGCGCGGCGGGTGCTGCCCTCGTGGCTACCGACGATCGGGGTCGAGGGCGGCGAGATCAACATCGTCCCGGTCGACTACGTCGCCGCCGCGATCGACCACATCGCCCACAAGCCGAAGCTGAACGGGCGCGCCTTCCACCTCACCGACCCGAACCCGAAGACCGCGGGCGAGGTCGTCAACCTCTTCGCCCGCGCCGCCGACGCGCCGCAGATGACGGTCCGCCTCGGCACCGACGTGACCGAGCCGGCGACCGGCCTGGCGCGGACGGCGCTGAAGTTCTTCCCGCCCGCCAAGTACGCGGTCAAGGCGGCGCTGGGCGAGCTCGACGTCCCCGCCTCGGTGCTCGAATACGTCGACTACCCGACCAGCTTCGACTCCACCCAGGCGCAGAAAGCGCTGAAAGGCTCGGGGATCGAGGTGCCGCCGCTGGAGAGCTACGCGACGCGGGTCTGGGACTACTGGGAGCGCAACCTCGATCCCGACCTCTTCAAGGACCGCTCGCTCTCGGGCGCGGTGCGGGGCAAGATCGTCCTCATCACCGGCGCCTCCTCCGGGATCGGCAAGGCGGCCGCGGTCAAGGTCGCCGACGCCGGCGCCACGGTGCTGCTGGTCGCCCGCTCGGCCGAGAAGCTGGAGGAGACCCGCGATGAGATCGTCGCCGCCGGCGGCTCCGCCCACATCCACCGCTGCGACATGTCCGACATCGAGGACATCGAGCGGATGGCCGAGGAGGTGCTGGCCTACCACGGCCACGTCGACATCCTCGTCAACAACGCCGGCCGCTCGATCCGCCGCTCGGTGGCGCTCTCCTACGACCGCTTCCACGACTACGAGCGGACGATCCAGCTCAACTACCTCGGCGCCCTGCGCCTGATCCTGGCCCTGCTGCCGACGATGCGGGCCCGCAAACAGGGCCACATCATCAACATCAGCTCGATCGGGACCCAGACCAACCCGCCGCGCTTCTCCGCCTACGTCGCCTCGAAGGCGGCGCTGGACGCCTTCAGCCGCGTGATCGCCTCGGAGATGGTCGAAGACAAAATCCACATCACCACGATCAACATGCCGCTGGTGCGGACGCCGATGATCGCGCCGACGCGGATGTACGACATGTTCCCGGCGATCACCCCGGAGGAGGCCGCCGAGATGATCGCCAAGGCGATGGTCGGCAAACCGAAGAAGGTGGCGACCAAACTCGGCAACTTCGGCGAGCTGCTCTACGCGGTGACGCCGAAGGTCAGCGACAAAATCCTCAACACCGCCTACAAACTCTTCCCCGACTCGCAGGCGGCGAAGGGCAAAGGCGACGAGCAGCGCGACAAGGCGCCGTCGACCGAGGCGGTCGCGTTCGCGCACTTGATGAAAGGCGTGCACTGGTAGTGGCGCCTTCCGGTGCGGCTTGAACGCGGAGCGCCGGCTCAAGCACTGGGGCTGGGGGTACGAGGACCAGGCCCCGACGGCGACACAGATGCGGGAGGCGGCGGAAGGGATCCGGGCCCGGTTCGGGTTCGGGGGCGAGGTGCGCAAGCCGGTACCGCTGGAGGAGGTGGCGCTGCGTGAGGCGCGGCTGAAGGCGCCGGAGCGGTTCGGGGATCTCTTTTCCGACGAGCGCTACGAGCGCGTCTCGCACGCGCTCGGCAAGGCGTACCGAGACATCGTGCGAGGGTTCCGGGGCGAGTTCGAGAGCCCTCCCGACCTGGTCGCCTTCCCACGCGACGAGTCGGAGATCGAGACGGTCCTGAGCTGGGCCGAGGCCGAGGGCGCCGCGGTGATCCCGTTCGGCGGTGGCACCAGCGTCTGCGGTGGGGTCGAGCCGCGGCTGGGGGAGCGGCCGGTGGTGACGATGGACCTGCGCCGGCTCGACCGGGTGCTGGAGGTCGACCCGGTCTCGCTGGCGGCGCGGATCCAGGGCGGAGCGACCGGGCCGCGGCTGGAAGAGCAGCTGCGCGAGCACGGCCTCACCCTGCGCCACTTCCCGCAGTCGTTCGAGTACGCGACGCTCGGCGGCTGGATCGTGACCCGGGCCGGCGGCCACTTCGCCACCGTCGAGACCCACATCGACGACCTGGTCGAGTCGGTGCGGGCGATCACCCCGCGCGGCACCTGGGAGAGCCGACGGCTGCCGGGCTCGGGCGCCGGTCCCTCGCCGGACCGGATGCTGGTCGGCTCCGAGGGGATCCTCGGTGTCGTCGCCGAGGCCTGGCTGCGGGTGCGGCCGCGCCCCGAGTTCAAGTCCTCCCGCGGGGTCGAGTTCGACGACTTCCTCACCGCCGCGGGCGCCGTCCGCGAGATCGCCCAGTCGGGTCTGCGCCCCGCCAACTGCCGCCTGCTCGACGCCTCCGAGGCGGAGCTGACCGGCGCCGGCAGCGGCGGGGCCAGCCTGCTGATCCTCGGCTTCGAGTCCGCCCAGGTGCCGGTCGAGGCGGCGATGGAGGCGGCGCTGGAGATCGCCCGGGCGCACGGCGGCGTCCCGAACGAGCCGCCGGCCGACCGCAAAGCCGCGGGCGAGGATGGCGACGCGGTCGGGGCCTGGCGCGGGGCGTTTCTGCTGGCGCCGTACCTGCGCGACACCTTCGTCGCCTGCGGGGTGCTCTCGGAGACCTTCGAGACCGCGGTCACCTGGGACCGCTTCGAGGAGTTCCACGCGAGCGTGATGGCGGCGGCACGCAAGGCGGTGGCGGCGGTCAGCGGCGCCCCGGCCGAGGGTGCGGGAGCGCCCCGGATCAGCTGCCGCTTCACCCACGTCTACCCCGACGGCGTCGCCCCCTACTTCACGGTGCTGGCGCCGGCGGTGCGCGGCGGCGAGGTCGAGCAGTGGGACGAGATCAAGGCCGCGGTCTCCGAGGCGCTGATCGACGGCGGCGGCACGATCACCCACCACCATGCGGTCGGCCGCGACCACCGGCCCTGGTACGACCGCCAGCGCCCGGCCCCGTTCGCGGCGGCGTTGCGGGCGGCAAAGGCCGAGCTGGACCCGGCGGCGGTCCTCAACCCTGGCGTGCTGATCGACCCCTGACCCGGGCGGCGGCGCCCGCTTCACGGGTTCGGCTCCCCGCCTGAGCTCTTTGCGATTACCCTGCTTTTGTGAGTGAGGAGCCAAAAAAGCAGCCTTCTGAAGACCCGTGGCGTGGCAACGAGGCGTCGCGGCGCCGGCAATTGCTTGACGACGCCCGCCGCCCCCTCGCGGTCAACCTGGCCGAGGGGCTGGCCCTGAGCGAATTCCTCTCCACCTTCACCGGAAGCGCCCGGAAAAGTTGACGCCGGATCCGCTTCGGCTGCGGGAGCTGCTGGCGAAACTGATCGACGCCGACGTGCGCTTCGTCTTGGTCGGAGGACTCGCCGTGAACGCCTGGGGTTACCTCCGCGCCACCCGGGACATCGATTTCGTTCCCGATCCCGATCCTGAGAATCTCGCCAGGCTCGACGGGGTCCTGCGGGCGCTTGGAGGGAAGGTCGACGTCGACGGCAAGCTGCTCGCCGGAACCGCGATCTCGACCTTCCTTCGGACCGGCGATCGAACTCTGGTCGCAACCGAGCTCGGCCAAGTCGACGTGCTCCAGGGACTTCCCCAGGTGCCGCGCTTCGCCGCGCTCGAGGAGAAGGCGGAGGACGTCGACCTCGACGGCCTCGCGGTGCGCGTCTGCTCGCTCGAGCACCTGATCGGGATGAAGCGCGCGAGCGAGCGGCCCAGGGACCGTGAGGATCTCGCGGCGCTGGAGGCCGTCCAGAAGGAGAGCCGGGAGGGGAAATGACTTCTCCCACCGCTACCCTGTCGCGACTCGATCTCCCTGGTCAGGCCGGTTTCAGGCCGCCAGATGCCCCCCACGATGGAAACCATCACTTCGGAACAACCGACCGTGCCGGCTGAGGCCGGGCAGGCCGACGCCGCTGCGCCGGTCGTGCCGCGGCGCTCGCCGCTGCGCGCCGCGATCAAGACCGGGCGGCCGAAGGAGTGGATCAAAAACGTCTTCGTGTTCGCCGGGCTGCTGTTCTCCGGCAAGTTCAACCAGTCGCACGAGGTGCTGGAGGCGTTCGTCACCTTCGTCGCCTTCTGCCTGATCTCCAGCGCCGGCTACTTCGTCAATGACCTGATCGATGTCGAGCTCGACCGCAAGCACCCGAAGAAGCGCTTCCGGCCGCTGGCCGCCCGCGAGCTCTCGGAGGCCACCGCGAAGGCGATCGCCCCGGGCCTGGCGCTCGTCGCCATCGCCATCGCCTTCACCGTCAACTGGCAGGTGGGGCTGATGGTGGTCGGCTACGGCATCGCCCAGGTGGCCTACAGCCTCGGCCTCAAGCAGATCGTGATCATCGACGTGATGACGCTGGCAGGTCTGTTCATCCTCCGCGTCGCCGCCGGTGCCAGCGCCGTCGACGCCCACGCCTCGGAGTGGCTGATCCTCTGCACCGGCTTCCTCGCCGCCTTCCTCGGCTTCACCAAGCGCCGCCAGGAGGCGGTCTCCGAGCTGCACGAGGGCACCTCGACCCGGCCCGTGCTCGAGCATTACTCGCTGCCCTTCCTCGATCAGATGGTCTCCCTGGTCACCACCGGCACCGTGATCAGCTACGCGATCTACACCGTCAACTCGCCGCTGATCGGCAACCAGATGATGCTGACGATCCCGCCCGTGATCTACGCGATCTTCCGCTACCTGTACCTGATCTACGACCGCTCCGATCAGCGCTCGATGTCGGGGATCATCGCCGGTGACCGCGGTATCCAGGGGGGGCTGCTTGCCTTCGCGCTGGTCGCCTTCCTGCTGCTCTACGTCTTCAACTAGACGGTGGCGGGGCTGTCGGCTGCTTCAACCCTCAAGGGGTGCAGACCAGCAGTACCTCGGCTTCGGCCGCTGCCTCACCGTTCAAGTGCTGCGCGTTGAACTTGCTGTGGCTCAGTCGACCGCCGGAATGGAGGCTGACCTTGCCGAACTCACGCGAAGCGAGCTCCGCGAGCTCGGGAATGGTCAGGAGCCGGGGTTGGGGCCGGGCGGCCGTGCCGGTCTCGTAGGGCGAGTACGAGACGATCAGCGGTGCCTCGTGACGCCGGGCGCCGGCGAAGAGCGCTTCGAAGGCGGCGGGGGCCTGCGAGCGGATGCAGAACGGCGACTGATGCCGATCCTCGCGGTACAGGCCGCGGCTCAGCGTGCTGGTGCCGCCGATGGTGACCCTGGAGATGCTCGGGTCATCGCCACGGGCGATCGTCTCGAGCACGTGGTAGAAGCGGCTGTAGTGGTCCCGCGTGTACGGCGGGTCGGCGTAGATCGCGGCGACCGGCTCCCGGTGGGAGGCGAGGAACGATCGGTAGTCGCCGCACACGGCCGTTCCCCCTTTGCTACCGGTCGGAATCTCGGAGTATCGGCGCAGTCGCTCGCTGAAGATCGAGACGACGTCGCGCTGGCGGCGACGGACCGCGGCGGCCAGGGCCGAGGGCTTCGGCCGGCCGGCGCCGTCGCGGGGGCGGATCGGCTGCGCGAAATGGTTGCCGATGCTGGTGACCGACTCGCTGGCGGCGCCGAGAACCGCGGCAAGGCCGGTGTCCCGCTCCGGCCCGGGTGGGAGCCGGCGCACGGCCGCGAGCAGACAGTCGAGCTGCAGCGTCTGGACATAGCTGAAGAAGACCCCCCCGTAGTGGCGCGTCAGCGTCAGATCTCCGGGCCCGTCGAGCCGATGTCCGATGCCGGCCAGGGCATCGGCGAGCCGCCCCGAGGGGTGGTCCTCGCCGAGCTCGAAGGCGACGATCGAGCCGTGTTCGACGATCTCGCAGAATGGCTGCGGGTCGGCATCCGCGAGTGCCCGCTCCGCTTCGACTTCACACTCCAGGACCGGGCCGAGGTGGCCGTTCCCGAGCTCGAGCGCGGTGCTCCGAGCGTCGGCTCCGAGCCGGTCGATCGCGGACCCGCCCATCCGCGCCGGCGCCAGCAGCGCCGAGGCGAGGACGCGGGCGTACTCCTGCACGTCAACGGCCGTCACGAGCCGCTCTCGGCTGAGATCCGAGGCGACCACGCCGGAGCCGGAGAAGAGGTCCAGAACCGGACCGCGGGAGGGGTCCACCGCGTCCACCGCGTCGCGGATCTGGGTGAGCATCCGCACCTTCGCGCCCATGTACTGAATCGGCCGGAAAGGCGCTTCGGCGGTTGCCGGGGCTCGTGCCGAGGAGCGCTCGTCGAGCGAGGTCGGCGTCATGCCCGGTCCCTATTGTCGGCCCGGCCCGGCGCCAACGCGGGCGATGCCATGAACGACCTCCAACACATCGTCAATCTCTCTTACGGCGTCGGCTCCAAGAACCGTCTCATCCACGGCGACAACCTGACCGTGCTCGACAGGATCGGCGGCAACCTTAGAGGCGGGGTCAGATGCGTCTACATAGACCCTCCCTACAACAACAACGAGCGTTACGCCCATTACGACGATCGCCACTCGCACGAGCAGTGGCTGGAGGCGATGGAGGCGAGCCTGGAGGCATTGGTCCCGCTGCTCAGTGACGACGGGAGCCTCTGGATCTCGATCGACGACAACGAGGTTCATTACCTCAAGGTTCTCGCCGACCGGGTGCTGGGCAGGGGGAATTTCGTCACCACGATCGTCTGGGAGCACCGCACCAGTCGCGAGAATCGCCGGGTCTTTTCCAATAACCACGAGTACCTGCTGGTCTACGCCAAGGACCCCGCCCGCTTCAAAGCGGCCCGCAATCCGGTGGCGCTCTCGGACGAGATCCTGGCTCGCTACCGCAACCCCGACGACGATCCACGCGGCCCCTGGCAGTCGATATCCCTGACCGCGCAGGCGGGCCACGGAACCTCGAGCCAGTTCTACTCGGTCGTCGCGCCGAACGGCCGGCGTCACAAGCCGCCCAAGGGCCGCTGTTGGATCTACACCGAGGACCGGATGCGCCGGGCGATCGCCGACAACGCCGTCTGGTTCGGCGCCGACGGCAACGGCGTGCCGCGCCTCAAGCGCTTCCTCGCGACGGCGCCGATGGGAATGACTCCCCCGACGCTGTGGTCGGCCGACTTCGCGGGCACCAGCGCCAGGGCCAAGCGGGAGGTCCTGAAGCTGTTTCCCGGCGAGCAGGTCTTCGAGACGCCCAAGCCTGAGCGGCTGCTGGCGCAGATCCTCGGCATCGCCACCGACCCCGGCGATCTCGTACTCGACTCGTATCTGGGTTCCGGCACGACCGCCGCGGTCGCCCACAAGATGGGCCGCCGCTGGATCGGCATCGAGAGCGGTGAGCACGCTGTCAGCCACTGCCGCAGCCGTCTCAGTCAGGTCGTCGACGGCGAGCCCGGGGGAGTGTCCGAGCAGTTCGACTGGTCTGGCGGCGGCGGCTTCCGCTTCGAGCGGTCTGTGCCGGCACTCAGACGAGCGGCTTAGTCAGCGCGCTTTCTTCAGCGTTTTCAGCAGTGGTGAGGCCGGCCACGCCGCCGCGAGTTCGGTCACCGTAACCGCCTCGCGTCGCATCGGCCGTTTTTTCTTGGCGACTCCGGCTCGTTCGGTCAGTAGCGAGTCGATCTCCACGTAGCCGGGCTCGGTTGGCCAGAGCAACTGGTAGCGGAAGATCCCATCGGGCATGCGCACGAAGATGCCGAACGGCCGGCCGCTCCCCGGGGCGGGGTATTTGCGCCCCGCCCCCGCCTTTGCCTCGAAGCGGTAGTTACGGCTCCTCGTCGGAAAGATCGCTCGTGGCGTCTCGACTTCTTCGAGTTTCCCGCTCGAACTCACCGGCTGGATGAGGATATGTCCACCCTCGGGTTTGGCGCCGAAGAAGCCGGTGAACATTTCGATGCCGACGTCGAGCTGGGTGCGTTCGTCGACGTTTTTGGAGATTTCGGCGACTAGCACCAGGGCCGTCGCTTCCGGAGCCGGGGTGGATGCGGGGAACTCGTCCGCCGGCGCCATTTTCTTCATCAGCGAACGCTCGCTGCCGGTGTTCTTGGCCGCCCTGGTCAGGGCGGCCGGATGGTCGGGCGGTAACAGGCGATGATCCCAACGGTGCTGGAATCCCTCAATTTCGGTCTTGGCAGCGGCCGCGGCGGCGCCGGAGAGCGGGCAGACGGCGAAGGCCTCGAAATTCGTCACCAGACCGCCCGGGGTGAGGTTTCCCGAACCCACTATCAACGTCAGCTCGCTGCCCTTCGCGAACCAGCAGAGCTTGGGATGAAACAGCGTCGGGCTTTCGTGCAGGAGGACTCGGGCTTCGAACATGGGGAGCCGTTTGGAGAGCCCGGCAAGCGAGTCGAGCGCTCCCTTGTTCGTGATGGCGTCGACGCCAACGATCAACTCGAATCCCCGCTTCTTCGCCAACCGGTGCAGGAACTCGTCCTTGAACAGCATCTCGATGCCCTTGAAGGAAGCGAAGGCGAAGAAGCCACCACCGGAGTCGGCGTCCCTCGCCGCACGAGAGATGGCGTGGAGGAGATTGTTGCCGCCGGCCGTCGGATCCTGAAGGCTCAGCGCATCATAAGAAGTCATTGAGCGCTCAGTATGCCTTAGGCCAGCTCGGGTTCCTCGCCGGACTCCATGATGTAGAAGCGGGCGCGGCCGAGCTCCTCGCCGTCGATCTGGACGACGGCGGCGTGGGGGCCGGAGGCCTCGAAGGCGGCGGTGGCGCCGATCGACATCACCAGGCGCTGCTCCTGGCCGGCGGGCATGCCGGGGGGACGGCCGGTCTCGAAGCTGGCGGTGAGGCCCTCGCCGAGCTCGATCCCGTCGGGATCCTGGATCGTCACCACGAGCTCGTGCGGGTCGTTGGTCTCGTGCCAGGCGACGTCGATGCCGAGGCCGATGTGGAAGGACCACTCGTGCGGCAGCTCGGGCAGGCGCAGGACGTTCCAGCCGCCGCCGTTGAGGTAGAGCTTGCCGTTGACCGCCTCGCTGTGGTCGGCGAGCAGGAGGAAGCCGATGTTCATGGCGCCTCGGGGTAGGGCACGACGGGCAGGTCCGGGACGAGCTCGACCTTGCCGTTGCGGGTGAACTGGAGGTCGATCGTCTCGTCCTTGCGGTAGGTGCCGAAGAGCCCCAGGTACATCGCCAGCCAGCGGCTGGTGGTCATCTTCTCCTTCACGATCGGGCGGGTGAAGACGATCTCGCCACTCCTGATCTCGTAGTCGACGCCCTCGCTCTGCTCGACGCCGTTGATGAAGACGGTGAAGGGAGCCTTGGCGCCGGCCGGGAGCTTGACCCGCTCGCCCGCCGCGTAGCTGCCCTTCGGGATATCGGTGGTCGCGTCGCTCATCGTCCCTCTGCTTCCAGAGTCTCCCGCACCAGGTCGAACGGCGTCTCGTGGCCGCTCGGGTCGAGCTCCTCCCGCCCGACCCCGCCGCGATAGGGGAGGAAGGCGCCGTCGCCGCGGACGTCGATGCCGGCGGTCGGCCTGCGCAGCAGCCCCCGCCCCTTCAGCTCCAGCCGGGCCTGGACCTGGTCGGCCGGCGTGTAGGTGCCGAGCAGCGAGGAGGTCTTCGGCGGCGCCTCCGAGCGCAGCTCCAGCGCCCGCGCGCGCAACGCCGCCACCGCCTCGTCGAGGTCGTCGAAGCCCGCGTGCTCGACCTCGGGGCCGTGGCGGACGGTCAACTTCCACTGCGGACGGGACACGGCTCAAGACTATGAGAGACCCGCGTGGGCGGGCCGGCGCTCAGGCGCCGCGGCGCGGGCGTTTGGGACGGCGCGCGGGTGGCCCGACGATTTTCTCGGGGCCGTCGCGGTCGTCGATCGCGACGTAGTCGCGCTCGCGCTCGCCGGTGTAGATCTGGCGCGGACGGGCGATTTTCTTCTCCGGGTCTTCCTGCATCTCCATCCACTGCGCGATCCAGCCGGCGGTGCGGGGAATCGTGAACAGGACCGTGAACATGTTGGTCGGGATCTCCAGCGCCTCGTAGATGATCCCCGAGTAGAAGTCGACGTTCGGGTAGAGCTTGCGCGAGGTGAAG
>Ga0068863_100006489_pt1 | contig 11471 bp, 9 predicted proteins | sample KBSSwiS62_FD_66596 | JGI IMG/M metagenome (GOLD analysis project Ga0068863, IMG submission 66596) | Switchgrass rhizosphere microbial communities from Kellogg Biological Station, Michigan, USA - KBS Switchgrass S6-2 | ecosystem: Host-associated > Plants > Roots > Rhizosphere > Soil ...
TCCGGGATCGGATACAGTCTTCTACGCGCTGCGGACGTGGCTCAGTTGGTAGAGCATCACCTTGCCAAGGTGAGGGTCGCGGGTTCGAATCCCGTCGTCCGCTCGGAGACGCCCTCGGGTGTCCTGTCGGTCTCCCGAGGTCACTCGGGCTTCCTGGCGGAGTGGCCGAGTGGCATAGGCAAGGGCCTGCAAAGCCCTGTACGCGGGTTCGATTCCCGCCTCCGCCTCGGGCGCTTAGCTCAGCGGGAGAGCGCTTCCCTGACACGGAAGAGGTCACTGGTTCAATCCCAGTAGCGCCCACGAGTGACTGGTGGCCCCTGTCCGCGAAAGGCGCGGACCGGGGCCACTCGTCATGCTGGCCGCGGGGGCGACCCCCGCGGGCCCCGCGTTCCGGCCGGCGGCGGCCGGCGCGGTGGTTGCTGCACCCGTGCACGGTGGTCCCGGCACCCCCGGTGCCTCGGCGGCTGCCTGGTCGGGCGGGTGGCAGGGTGGGTTCGTGGCTGAGGATCTGTTGGCCGGTGGATCCGTCAGTGCGGTGGTTCGGGTCGGGGACACCGTACGGCGGCCGGCCGCGTCGCCGTTCGTGCGGCGGGTGCTCATCTATCTGGGCGAGCGGGGCTGGGCCGGGGCGCCCCGGTGGCTCGGCGTGGACGAGCGGGGGCGGGACGTTCTCTCGTACCTGGACGGGGACGTGCCGTGGCAGCGCGAGCGGCAACCGGCGATGCGGACCGACGCGGCGCTGGCCGGGATCGCCACCCTCGTGCGGGAGCTGCACGACCTGACGGCGGGGACCGAGCTCGCCGAGGGCGGCGAGGTCGTCTGTCACAACGACCTGTCGCCGAGGAACACGGTCTACCGCGACCTGCTGCCGGTCGCGATCCTGGACTGGGACATCGCGGCGCCGGGGCGCCGCCTGCACGACGTCGCCCACGTGTGCTGGCAGTTCGTCGGGCTCGGTCCCGGGGCCGACCCGCACCGGGCCGGCCGGCAGGTGCGGCTCGTCGCCGAGGCGTACGGGCTCGGCGAGCGCGGCGAGCTCGTCGACACCGTGCTCTGGTGGCAGGAGCGTTGCTGGCGCGGGATCGCGGCAAAGGCCGCGGCCGGTGACCCGGCCATGAGTCGGCTGCGCGACGGCGGTGCGGTCGAGGCCGTCCGCGCCGACCAGGACTGGACCGCAACGCATCACGACGTGCTGGAGCGGGCCCTGCGGTGACCCGCCCGACCCGGGCCGCAGGGCAGGTGCCCGGCACGCCGGAGCGGACCCTGCGGTGACCCGGTCGCCCGGGCCGCAGGGCCCTGCCGTCACGCTGGAGCGGACCCTGCGGTGACCCGGTCGCCCGGGCCGCAGGAACCGTGCCGTCAGGCTGGAGCGGGCCCTGCGGTGACGGTCGGCCGGGCCGCAGGGCCCGGGCCGTCAGCGGGAGTAGATCCAGGGTTGCTTCAGGTCGAAGAACTCCGGCTCGCCGGACATGAGCTTGTTCATCTCCTCCATCTGGGCGGCCAGCTCCGGCGGCGGCTCCTTGCGCTCGCCTTCGCGCGCCTCGGCCTCCGAGGTGAAGTAGATCGCCACCGTGTAGCCGCCGCCGGGGTGCACGACGGCGACCGTGCCGAGGATCTCCGGACGGAACGCGGCCCACTTGTCCGAGTCCTGGCTCATCAGCTCCCTGGCCCGGTCCGGGTCGGTGCCGCTGCCGCGCATGATCTGCACGAACCCGGCCTTGTCCGGGTCGCCGACCAGGTCGAGCGTGACCTCCTCGCTGTCGGCGAACTCAGCGTCGCCGTCGAGCAGCGCGGCCGTCTCCCGCCACCACCGGTCCTGCTCCGGCCGCTCGCTGTTGCGCCGCGCCGCGTCCGCCGACTCGAACCGGGCCAGCGCGATCATCCGGCCGTCGTCGGTCACCCCGCCGGTGGAGCCGAGCCAGCCGGTCGCTCCCGGCGCCAGCTCGGTCAGCCACCGTTCCAGCGCGGCGTGCACGTCCTCCGGCTTGCCGGTCCTGCCCTGGATCACCTGGACGAACATGGATCCTCCCCCGAGACGTCGTCGTCGGCCGGATCCACCGGTCGCGCGCCGGATCGTCCGGCTGCCCAGGACGCTACGGCCGGCGCGTCGCGGAATCGAGAGCCGGCTCGCGGAATCCGGCCCGGTCCGACCGCGCGCCGGGACAGCGCCTGCTGGGCGCTTCCGGAGCCGCCCGACTGCGCGCCGACTCGCCGCGGGACAGCGGTACCTCCCCGGCCCCGACGGCGGGACGGTCCGGGTTGACACCCGCGCGGCGCCACCGCGCTGACCGCGACCGCCGGGCGCAGCGGCCCGGCAGCGGGGAGGGAACGATGGACACCGACGTACGCAAGCTCTACCACCGCGCGATGGATGCCTTCGGCGACCACGTGCACGCCGTCCGGGACGACCAGTGGACAGCGCCGACGCCCTGCACCGACTGGGACGTCCGGGCGCTGGTCAACCACGTGGTGGGGGAGAACCGGTGGGCCGTGCCGCTGTTCGCCGGCGGCACGGTCGAGGAGGTCGGCGACCGGTTCGACGGCGACCTGCTGGGCGGCGACCCGGTTGCCGCCTGGGACGACTCGGCCGCGGCGGCGATCGCGGCGGTCGACGACCCGGGCGCGATGGACCGGACCGTGCACCTGTCGTTCGGCGACTTCCCGGGCCGCGAGTACGCGATGCAGCTCCTGGCCGACCTGCTGGTGCACGGCTGGGACCTGGCCCGCGGGATCGGCGCGGACCAGCGGATGGACCCGGAGCTGGTCGAGGTGTGCCGCGGCTGGTTCGGCGGCGTCGCCGACGCGTACCGGTCGGCCGGCGCGGTGGCGGCCCGGCCGCCGGTGCCCCCGGGCGCCGACGCGCAGACCCAGCTGCTGGCCGACTTCGGCCGCTCCGCCTGATCCGCGGGCCTCAACCCACCGCCGCGTCCTCGGCAAGGGTGTAGCGCCAGAACAGCCGGCGGCGGACGACGGCGACCGGCGCGGCCGCCCGGATCTCCCGCAGGGTCTCCCGGGCCGGCGCGGTCGGCGCCGACATCGCCGCCCGGGCGCCGGGGGTGTCCCGGCCCGCGAGCAGGCCGATCGCCAGGTTCGCCGGCACGGCCAGCAGGTCGGTCGCGCGGTCGGCGGCGGTCGCCTGGCGGTAGCAGCCGACGACGAGCAGCCGGCCGCCGGGCCGCAGCAGGCTGCGCAGCCGGGCCAGGCCCGGCTCGAGGGGCACGTGGTGCAGCACGGCCACCGCGGTGACGACGTCGTACGCGGGTTCCGGCGGCAGGTCGAACAGGTCGGCGCGGCGGCCGCCGGACTGGGCGGCCATCGCCGGGTCGCGGTCGATCCCGTCGACCACCGGGACGCGGCGGCTCAACGCCCGCAGCAGCGTGCCGGTGCCGCAGCCGACGTCGAGGGCGCGGTTCGCGCCCGGCGGGAGGTGGCGCAGGACCCACGGGATGTAGTGGTCGTTGTGGCTCCACGGGTGAGCGGCGTTGACCCGGTCGACGCAGTCGAGCAGGGTCCGCACCGGCGGAGGATAGCCGACGCTACGGTCCTGGAATGCGGACGATTCTCGTCAACGGCGACGGGCTCGCACTCGACGACGTGGTGGACGTGGCCCGGCGGCGGGCCAGGGCCGAGCTCGGCCCGGACGTGCCCAAGCGGATGGCGGCCGCCCGCCGGGTCGTCACCGACGCGGTCGAGCGCGGCGCGGTCGTGTACGGGGTGAGCACCGGGTTCGGCGCGCTCGCCGACGTCTCGGTGGCCCGCGAGGACCTGGAGGCGATGCAGCTGGCGCTGGTCCGCTCGCACGCCGCCGGTACCGGCGAGCCGCTGCCCGCGGACGCGGTCCGGGCGCTGCTCCTGCTGCGGGCCCGCACGATCGCCGCCGGCGCGTCCGGCTGCCGCCCGGAGCTGCCGGAGCGGCTGCTCGAGCTGCTCGACCGCGACCTGCTGCCGACCGTGCCGGCCAAGGGGTCGGTCGGCGCGTCCGGGGACCTGGCCCAGCTCGCCGCGGTCGCGCTGCCACTGGTCGGCGAGGGCCTGCTGGACGGCCGGCCGGCCGCCGGCGTACTCGCCGCCGAGGGACTCGCCCCGCTGGTGCTCGCCCCGAAGGAGGGGCTCACGCTCATCAACGGCACGGAGCCGATGCAAGCGGTGCTCGCGCTCGCGGTGGCCGACGCCGAGGTGCTGGCCCAGGCCGCCGACGTCGCGTGCGCGCTGTCGGTGGAGGCGCTGCTCGGCACCGACCGCGCGTACGACGACCGGGTGATCCGAATCCGGCCGCATCCAGGGCAGCTCGCCAGCGCCGACAACCTGCGCCGGCTGCTCGCGCACAGCCCGCTGCTGGCCAGCCACCGGCACTCCAACCACGCCGTCCAGGACCCGTACTCGCTGCGTTGTGCGCCACAGGTGCACGGCGCCTCCCGCGACGCCATCGCGTACTGCCGGCGGGTCGTGGAGATCGAGCTCGCGTCGGTCGTGGACAACCCCGTCGTCGTCGACGAGATCGACGGCGACGGGTACGAGGTGATGTCGACCGGCAACTTCCACGGTCAGCCGCTGGCGTTCGCCGGCGACATGCTGGCGATGGCCGCGGCGGAGCTGGGGAGCATCAGCGAGCGGCGGGTCTACCGGCTGCTCGACCCGGCGACCTCCCGCGGCCTGCCGCCGTTCCTCGCCCGCCGGGCCGGGACGAACTCCGGCTTCATGCTCGCCCAGTACACGGCCGCGTCGCTGGTGGCCGAGAACAAGGTGCTCGCCCATCCCGCTGGCGTGGACAGCATCCCGACCAGCGGCAACCAGGAAGACCACGTGTCGATGGGCTGGCACGCCGTCCGCAAAGCCGGTGAGGTGCTCGAGAACGTGTCGACCGTCCTCGCGGTCGAGCTCCTCTGCGCCGCCCAGGCCATCGACCTGCGGGCGGACACGGCGGTGCCGGGTCCCGCCGCGTCGGCGGTGCACGCGCTCATCCGCGCGCACGTGCCATCGATGGACGTCGACCGGCAGGTCACCCCGCAGATCGAGGCCGTCCGCGCGCTGCTGCCGGAGCTGGTCGCCGCGGCCGAGGGGGTCGCCGGGCGGTTGGCCTGAGCACGCCGGGAACCCGGCGAAGCGACTACCGGTAGCGGGGGGCGGTGTCCCGGGCCGGGTGCGCCCGGCCGGCCGGCCCGGTCGCGAACGCCTCCAGCAGCCGGGTCGTCACCCCGGTCACCACCCGGCGTACGACCGGGGTCGGCGAGTCGAGCCCGGCGACCCAGTCGCTGGTGCCCGAGTCGAACACGGCCGCACCCGACCGGGTGGTGTAGTACGCCGCCTCGGCCGCGTCCGCCCGCCCGTCGCAGACCAGCGGGGAGTGGGTGAGCACCTCGATCGGCCGCGGCGTCGGCGCGCCAAGGTAGACCCGGTCGTACTCGGAGCCGACCAGGCCGGGCAGCCGGCTGCCGGCGGACAGCCCGAGCCCGGCGAACAGCCAGCTGCCCGGGTCGACCACGACCATCGGCGCGCGGACCGGGCTGCAACCGTAGTCGGTGCCGGTCAGGCGGCTCTCGTTGTCGCTGGACGGCGGGTCCCGCCACTGGGTCGTCACCTGCGCCGGGTCGGTACGGCCGATCGGGTCGGTGTCGTCCTTGTAGTTGATCTCGAGCCGGTCCGGGCCGAGCGCGGTGCCGCCGAACCGGATCTTGCGGTAGATCGCGTTCGCCCCGAGGAACGCGATGTTCGTGCCGGCGTCGCGGGCGCGGGTGAGCGCCGCCCGCATGTCCGGCGACCAGTACTCGTCGTGTCCGAGCGAGATCACCGCGCTCGCACCGGCCAGCAGGCCGGGGTCGCGCTGCAGGTCGACGTCGGTGGCGTAGCCGAGCCGCAGCCCGAGCTTCTCGGCCAGCGCGACCGCCGGCAGCTCGGCTCCGAGGAAGTCGGCCGTCCCGGCGCCGTAGTCGTACGGCCGGTCGAAGGTGACCGCGCGGGACCGGTCGGCGCGGGCGCCGTCCGGGCCGTGGTAGAGGCTGTAGCCGCCCCAGGCGTTGTACGCCTGCCAGGTCGTGTCGGCGTTGACCAGCACCACCGCGCCCCGGTTGGTCGCCGTCCGGACGGTGAGCGGGACGAACCGGCGCAGCGCTCCGCGGTCGGTGTCCAGCCGGAGCAGGTAGTCGCCGGCCGGCCAGCCGGTGGTCGGCACGGTCAGCGTCGGCCGCCACGGCGCGCTCGGCGTGCGCGTCGGGCCGGTGACCCGGGCGGCCGCCTGCAGCCGGGTCGGCACCGCCGCCGACTGCCAGACCAGCCGCGCCCTCCTCCCGCCGTACCAGCCCATCCGGTACGCGCGGACCCGGACGTGGTGGGCGATCGTCGAGACGAACAGGCGCACCGGCTGGCCGGGCAGCACGCTGTCGTGATCGGCGTAGCCCTCGACGTCGTGCTGGCCGCCCACCTTGACCATCGACCAGTTCGGGTCGCCGGGCCTGGCCCGCTCCGCGGCGGCCGGGAACGCCGGTGCCGCGGCCGGTCGGGTCGCCGGGCGGGTGGTGGATGCGGTCCGGGGCGGTGGAGTCGGGCGCCCGGACGTGCAGCCGGCCAGCGCCAGCGCGGCCAGCGCTCCGGCGAGCAGGGCGCCGCGTCCCGGACGGGACCGGACGGTCATCGGCACAGTGTGGCGGACCACCGAACGGTCCGGCCCGGCGCGGGCCGCAGTGCCGGCCCGGAGGGATACGGTCGGGCTCATGCAGGGATCGAGACGCGTCCGTGCGCCCCGCGGCCCGCGGCGCACGGCCCGAAGCTGGGGCGCCGAGGCCGCGCTGCGGATGTTGCAGAACAACCTGGACCCGGACGTCGCCGAGCGGCCCGACGACCTCGTGGTCTACGGCGGCTCCGGCCGGGCCGCCCGGGACTGGCGGTCGTTCGACGCGATCATCGACTCGCTGACCACGATGGCGCCGGACGACACGCTGCTCGTGCAGTCCGGCAAGCCGGTCGGCATCGTCCGCACCACCGAGCAGGCGCCGCGGGTGCTCATCGCGAACTCCCTGCTGGTGCCGAAGTGGGCCACCCCGGAGCACTTCCGGGAGCTTGAGGACGCCGGGCTGACCATGTACGGGCAGATGACCGCCGGCTCGTGGATCTACATCGGCACCCAGGGCATCCTGCAGGGCACGTACGCGACCTTCGCCGAGGTGGCCGCCCAGCACTTCGGCGGCACGCTGGCCGGCACGCTCACGCTGACGGCCGGGCTCGGCGGGATGGGCGGCGCGCAGCCGCTGGCGGTGACCGGCAACGGCGGCGCGGTGCTGTGCGTCGAGGTCGACCCGGCCAGGGCCCGGCGCCGGCTGACCGGCGGCTTCCTCGACGTGATCGCCGGTTCGCTGGACGAGGGCCTGCGGCTGGCCCTGCAGGCGAAGCGGGAGCGGCGGCCGCTGTCGGTCGGCGTGATCGGCAACGCGGCCGAGGTTTTCCCGCACTTGCAGGCGACCTGCCCGGACATCGACGTGGTCACCGACCAGACCTCGGCCCACGACGCGCTGAACGGATACGTCCCGGCCGGGATGAGCCTGGCGGACGCGGTGGAGCTGCGCCGGGCCAAGCCGGAGGAGTACGTCCGGCGGGCGAGGGAGTCGATGGTCGAGCACTGCGCGGCGATGGTCGCGTTCGCCCGGTCCGGCCGGGTGGTCTTCGACTACGGCAACGGGCTGCGCGGGCAGGCCCAGGACGCCGGGCTGGCCGACGCGTTCTCCTACCCGGGCTTCGTGCTGGCCTACGTGCGGCCGCTGTTCGCCCGTGGCGCCGGCCCGTTCCGGTGGGCGTGCCTGTCCGGCGACCCGGCCGACCTGGCCGCGACCGACGAGGCCGTGCTCGACGCGTTCCCGGACGACGACGGCCTGCACCGGTGGATCCGGTTCGCCGAGGCGCGGGTGAAGGGGCAGGGCCTGCCGTCCCGGATCTGCTGGCTCGGCTACGGCGAACGGCACGTGGCCGGGACCGCGTTCGACGACCTGGTCGCCCGCGGGACGATCTCCGCGCCGGTCGTGATCGGCCGCGACCACCTCGACGCCGGGTCCGTCGCCTCGCCGGAGCGGGAGACCGAGGGGATGCGCGACGGCTCCGACGCGATCGCCGACTGGCCGATCCTCAACGCGCTGGTCAACACCGCGTCCGGGGCGTCCTGGGTGTCGGTGCACCACGGCGGCGGGGTGGGCATCGGCAAGTCGATCCACGCCGGCGTGGTCGTCGTCGCCGAGGGGTCGCCCGGGTCCCGGGAGCGGGTGGAGCGGGTGCTCACCAACGACCCCGGCACCGGGGTGCTGCGGCATGCCGACGCCGGCTACGAGATCGCCGAGCGGACCGCCCGCGAGGTCGGCATCCGCGTCCCGCTCGACCCGTCGACGCACGCACCCGGGTGGCAGGGCGGGCAGCCCTAGTGCCACCGGTCGGGGACCTGCTGGTCCGGCGGGCCGGCCGGATCGTCACCAACGACGGCCCGCCGGTGCCCGGGCCGGCTGCGGTGTCGGTCCGCAACGGGGTGGTCGCCTGGATCGGCCCGGACGAGCGGGTGCCGTGGACGATCACCGACGCGCCCGAGCTGGACGCGGACGGCGCCTGCGTGCTGCCCGGGTTCGTCGACCCGCACACGCACGCGCTGTGGGCCGGCTCGCGGCGGGAGGAGTACGCCGCCCGGCTGGCCGGCGAGTCGTACACCGGCGGCGGCATCGCCTCGACCGTCGCCGCCACCACCGCCGCGGCCGACGACGAGCTGCTCGACCTGGCCGCGCTCCGGCTCGGGCGGATGGCCGCGAACGGTACGACGACCGTCGAGGTGAAGACCGGGTACGGGCTCGACCCGGCGGCGGAGCTGCGGCTGGTCGGGCTGGTACGCCGGCTCGCCGAGCGGGTGCCGCTCCGGGTGGAGCCGACCCTGCTGGCGCACGTGGTCCCGGCCGGGGTCGACCGGGGCGCGCACGTCGCGGCGCTGGCCGGGCTCATGCCGGCGGCGGTCGACGCCGGCGCCCGCTGGCTGGACGTGTTCTGCGACCGCGGCGCGTTCACGGTCGACGAGGCGCGGACGCTGCTGCGGGCCGGTGCCGCGGCCGGGCTCGGCGGCCGGCTGCACGCCGAGCAGCTCAGCCACACCGGCGCCGCCGCGCTGGCCGCCGAGACCGGCTGCGCGTCCGCCGACCACCTGGAGCACGTCGACGAGGCCGGGGCGAAGGCGATGGCGGCGACCGGCGTGGTCGGCGTGCTGCTGCCGACCGCGACGTTGAGCACGCACGGGGGCTGGGACAACGCGCGGGTGCTGCGGGAGGCCGGGGTGACGCTCGCCCTCGGCACCGACTGCAACCCGGGCACGTCCTGGTGCGAGTCCGTCCCGTACGCGCTGCAGCTGGCGGCGCCGCTGCTCGGGCTGACCGTGCCGGAGGCGATCCGGGCCGCGACCGCCGGCGGGGGAGCGGCGCTGCGCCGGCCCGAGCTGGGCGTGCTGCGGCTGACCCATCCGGGCGACCTGCTGGTGCTGGAGGCGGAGCACGAGGCGGACCTGCTCGCCCACCTCGGCGCGCCCGCCGTCCGCACCACGATCGTCGGCGGAGTGCCCGTCTCCGGAGCCCGCACCATCCATTGACGCACCGCCCGCCGCCGGCCGCGCCACCCGCCGCCGCCGCACCACCCGCCCGCCCGCGCGACGGCTCGACGGCTCGACGCTTAGGCTGGGTGCTCATGCGGAGGCTGCCGGTGAGCGGAGTCGGCGACCGGGTGCGGCTGGCCGGGTTCTTCGCCCGGCTGGCGGTCAAGGAACACCTGGCGCCCCGGCTGCACGTGCGCCCCCTGGTGGCCGAGCTGTTCCTCACCGACAACTGCAACCTCAACTGCATCAGCTGCGCCTGCTGGCGCACCGTCACCCGGCGCGAGCTGGACGGCGACGAGTGGCGCGGGGTGATCGACCAGATCGCGGCGCTCGGCATCCTGAAGGCGAACTTCACCGGCGGCGAGCCGTTGCTGCGCCGCGACGCGCCGGAGCTCATGGCGTACGCGCGGGACGCGGGAATCCGGTCGCTGCACGTGAACACCAACGCGATCCTGCTCGATGACCGCCGACTCGGCGCCGTGCTCGACGCCGGCGTGCGCTCGTTCAACGTGTCGGTCGACGGTCCGGACGCCGAGCAGCACGACCGGATCCGCGGTAAGACCGGGGCATTCGACACGACCCTCGACGCCCTGCAGCGGCTGCTCGCGCGCCGCGACGAGCTCGACATGCGGGTACGGATGAACTACACGGTCATGCGCTCGACCGTGGCCGCGCTGCCGGAGATCATGCGGCTGGCGCAGCGACTGCGGGTGCAGCTCTACCTGAACCTGGCCACCGACCACACGTTCCTGTTCCGGGACGGTCAGGTCTCGATCGAGGCGCGGGTCGACCAGGCGCAGGTCGACGCGGCGCTGGCCGAGGTGGAACAGGTGCTGCGGGCCGACCGCCGGTTCCTGCCGCGCTACTCCGAGTTGGCATACCTGCGCGGGCACTTCGCGGACCTGCTGCAGAAGCCGTTGCCGTGCGCCGAGTCGCAGCTGAAGCTGATGGTGCATTCAACCGGCGAGGTCGGCGGCTGCTGGGGACACGACGCGACGGCGAACGTGCGCACCACGCCGCTGCGGGAGATCGTCGCCGGTGCCGCGTACCGGGAGGAGCACGCGCGGTTCTTCCGGAAGGAGTGCGTGGGCTGCGGCAGCAACTACGCGCTCAACCTGGCCTGGCGGCCGCGGACGTACGCGGCCGACGTGCTGTGGCGGGCGGGCCGGCGATCGCTGGCTCCGGTCGCGGCGTGAGATCGAGCGCGCCCCTGTACGACGCGCTGGCCGCGGACTACGACGCCCACTTCGCCGCCCCGCACCGGCGCGGGTACGACGACCTGGCCTGGGAGGTCTGCGCGGAGGTGATCGGGGCGGCTCCGGCGCACGTCGTGGACGTCGGGTGCGGGGTCGGACGGTGGGCGGCGCGACTGGTCGCGGCCGGGCACCGGGTGACCGGCATCGAGCCGGCGCCGGCGATGGCGGCCGCGGCCCGGCGGCGGCTCGCCGGCGGCGACGTCACGGTGATCGAGTGCGGCGTGGAGGACGCCGCGCTGCCGCCCGGGTCGGCCGACGTGGTGCTCGCGATGGGATCGCTGCAGTACACGCTCGATCCGGCCGCGGCGATCGCCCGCTGCGCAGGTTGGCTGCGGCCCGGTGGCGCGGTCTGCGTGCTGGTCGACTCGCGCCAGGCCCTGGTGCTGGAACTGCTCGCCGCCGGCCGCACCGATGAGGCGCTGGAGCGCCTGGCGACCCGGCGCGGGGTGTGGCAGGTCGGCCCGCACGCCGCCGACCTGCACCTGCTCGACGCGGCCGAGCTGGCCGGCGCGGTGCGCGGCGCCGGACTGGCGGTGGAGCGGCTGGCCGGCCTGCTCGTCGGCGCCTCGGCGCATGGCCGGGCCGGCCTGCTGACCCGCCTCGAGCGCGACTACCCG
>Ga0068863_100006492_pt1 | contig 11470 bp, 14 predicted proteins | sample KBSSwiS62_FD_66596 | JGI IMG/M metagenome (GOLD analysis project Ga0068863, IMG submission 66596) | Switchgrass rhizosphere microbial communities from Kellogg Biological Station, Michigan, USA - KBS Switchgrass S6-2 | ecosystem: Host-associated > Plants > Roots > Rhizosphere > Soil ...
CGGCCGGGATTTCGACTTCAGCCCGTAAGATGCAATTGTCTTCGTCCCGCACCCCAGGATCCTGGGCGATGATTGTTAGCTTCTGTGTCCGTGGGACCGGCAGAAGCCGTTCTCTCGCTTCGCTGGGAGGTCGGGGTTTCACCTTAGATGGGGTATCAACTAATGCTTTTATTTTGCGGGCACAGGTCTGCCAAGAACAAATTTTCGGCTCCGCATGGATTGCATAAAATTGCCAAACGAGCTTCCACGTCATTGTCTCAATGCCGCTCGCCGCTTCGAGCGCAATAAAGTAACCCCTGGGGGAAATTAAATGGTTCAAGTAGTGGAGTAGATGCGACGTTTGTGAAGCGCGGGATGACGATTCGCGATTTGATCTGCTGGATCGTGGCTTGGTCGCCGGCCTCTTACGCAAACGAGCTTGGCGTTTTTGATTTTGCTCTTGTGGCGCTGCCTAATGAACGCAAGACCAGCACAAATGGACGAACGCTAGCTCCCGCTCTCTCGATGAAGGCGCTTGTTTCGTAAAAGCATTTGAAGAAGTTATGAGTGACACGTGACCAGTGACAAGCCACGGATGATGAAGGCGCTGGTTTCTCGAGATCACAAATTCCGCGTGCAGGAGATTCCTCGGCCAGCGCTTCGGGAGGGCGAGCTTCTTCTCCAAGTCACAGCCTGCGGAGTTTGTTTTTCGGATGTGCATAAGATTCGTTTTCAACCGTTGGAGGAGCCGGTCGTCTTAGGTCATGAAGTGGCTGGCCGCGTGGTGGAATCGGAGTCTGCAACTGAAATCCTCGGCGGATGCGACGTCTGTTATCGGTTTTGGGTCGCGTTTTTTTCGAAAAATTCTGTCGACTTTAGCAGTTCTTCAATCGCTTCGGCCTCTTTCTTGACCGCGCGTTGAAGCACCCCAATCATTTCGACGCCTCGGGGCGACAAAGATTCTTCCCGCAGCAAGACCTCGAGTCCCAGTAACAGCGGGCCCAATGGCTCGCGCAGCAGGTGCGTAATCTGCTGAACAAATTCTGCGTTGCCAGTTTCTCTCGGTTCCAGTGTGGCGCTTAATTGACGCACAGCTTCTTGACGTTCTTCAACGAATTGGACGGTTGCGTCAATAATGACGTTGTCGAAAAAAGATTCCACAACTCGCCGCGCAGCATTCTGCGCGTCAAAGTCGAAACGTGCATCCATAGCGGCGAATGCTTTAAGCCAGGTATCAATGAAGTTCCGACGAATCAGGCAGATCTCGCGGATTAGTTCGTCCAGTTTGTAACCTTGCCGCCAGCGCTTCCAGCCGTGCGCCCTGGCATCCTGCCTCGCCTCTCGCTTGATTTCCTTGGCATCGGGCTGTTTGAGGAGAGCCGCCAGCTCCGTGCAGAGCTCTGGGAGATGATCAAGCAGTTGCGTGTACGTAAGATTGTCCGAAGTAGAAATATTCGGGTGCTGATCGACTGCGGCGATCCAGGATTGGAGAATTTGATGCCGGTGGGCTAGTACAAAGTCCCCAAAACCGGCGATTGCTCCGGTCGCAGACCTGCTCTGACCGTAACGAGTGATAAGAGTACTCCTCTCCTAATCTTATTTCGGAGGTGAATACCTACGCGGCCTTAGGGGCTAAGGGATTTATTTCCAGGAAAATTCCAAACCAAGGGTTATGGGCAGCGGCACCGGTCATCATCGTGTTTTTTGCGCCGGCGAAATCTAAAACCGCGGACTTGAATATGTACCGAAACTTATGGCGTAAGGAAAATCTTGCCTGTGTAAGGATCTTCTACTTGGGTTCCCGGCGGAAAACCAAGGACTTGGACGTAGCCTGCATCCGGCGCGAACGGACTCGTAACCAAACCTGGTTTACCAGGGACCGGAGTTCCATAAGGCAAGTCGGCTTTTTGGTCGCCCACGCTTGAGGCTGCCTTCGCCCACCGGACGTCCGTCTGACCTCCCGGCATTGGGGTTGGCCTGTCCGGGGTTTGACTATTCGAAGCGTCGCTTGGCGGAGTCTTTTTGCGATTATGCGTGCTCCGACGCGGCCGCGGCGTCTCTTTCGGGTGAGCGATTGCGCTACGTATCGTCCTGAAAAAATCCTGGAAGGGCCCTGCTTTCGCCGAGTCCGTCACTGTCGATAGAAAGATTGACAACATGAGTACGAGGGCGTGGCGTCGTCGTTGCACCAAGACTCCTTCGTGCCAACTGCTTGTTGTGCGCGTGTCAGGGGGAAAATGCCGGCATGCCGGTGCCGTGGGAGCCAGCAAAAGCCGCAGGATTCATCAAACCCTGCGGCTTTTTATCGGTGATACTCCAACCCCGCGTTAATCGACCACGACGCGATCAACCGTGCGTGAATCGCCCGCGTTTGCGTAATAAATATGCACCCGAGTGCCGGGTTTGATCGCGGTTTGGATCACTTCGCCCTTCTTGTTGACGATGTGACCGGGCCCGTTAAGGACGTACGTGCCCGGAGTGTTGGAACGATCCTGAAGGACAACAAGGGTCTTGACTGGCTGGTAATTGGCCGCCGAGCCTTCCTCACTTGTCATTTTGATGACCGCTCCAGTCACCGTTACTTCTTCGGCAGTACTTGCCGATTGTTTCTTACCCTTCGATTCTGGCTGCGCGAACGCCAGCGGCGCCAATAGTGCGCAGCAGACGAGGATGCCAATTGGTTTCTTCATATTAGACCTCCTGTTGATGGTTGTACGTTACGGTTGGTTACCCTTTACAAAGGGATTCCGGGTCGCGTGCTGCACGAAATTTAGATTTCTGGCGTCTCCGGCTTATCTTCTGCAATCTTGAAAAAAGCCGTTCACCTGAATGCCCCCACGGCAGATGGTCAGGGTCGCAGCGATATATTTCCTTCAACCCATTGGAGTGTGGTGTTCGCGGCCGGGAGAAACGAAGCCGAACCGCAGATAGCGGAGGCTGCGCTAGCAGAACTCTGTCGAGGGTATTGGGCACCGCTTTATGCCTTCGTGCGCAGTCGCGGGCACACCGTACATGACGCACAGGATCTCACGCAGAGTTTCTTTGCCTACGTGCTTGAACATAAAGTCTATGCCCGGGCCAATCGACAGAAAGGCAGGTTCCGTTCATTTCTGCTCGCCTCGCTGAAAAACTTTCTCGCAGACGCTGCGGACAGAGAACGGACCCTTAAGCGTGGTGGTGCACACGTTTTTTTGCCGCTGCATGAAGAGCAGGCAAAAGAAGCAGAATCGCTGTTTCAAACCCACAGCGGCATGAGCAACGAAGATCGGCTCTTCGATCGCAGTTGGGCCGAGGCGTTGGTTGCTACGGCATTGGAACGGCTTTCGGCGGATTACAAACGTGAGGACAAGGAGCAACTCTTCAAGGAATTGAGAATATTCATATCCGGCGGCGCGGACCCAGTGCCAACTTATGCTGAGCTGACAGATCGCTTGGGGATAACTAAGTCAACGCTTCGCAGTCATGTCACCCGTCTTCGAGCGCGTTACCGGGAAGCGTTGCGCAGTGAGGTGCGCCGGACCGTGGACAGCGAACAGCAGGTAGATCAAGAGTTGCGCGAGTTGCTTCACGTGTTAACGCAAATGTAACGAAACCGCCATGGGAAAACGGTTGGCATCAGCTGCCGGGATCTGTTCGATGTGCGGCAAGCCGTTGAACGCAAAAGGCGACTGCGTGGCTTGTCTGCTGCGGACGGGATTAGGAACAGCCGTCGAATCTAAACCCACGATCTTAGCGTTCGGCGATTTCGAAGTCGAGCAACAGCCGGATGGTTCCTGCTGGGAACTTGGTCACGGTGCAATCGGCGTGACATACCTTGCTTCGGATAAAGTGTTACGCCGGCGCGTCGCCCTTAAAGTCATCGAGGTGCCTTCGGCAGCACGCGGCTCCCAGGCTGTTCGCGATCGCTTCCTGCGTGAAGCCCGTGCGGCGGCTGCGCTGCGCCATCCGAATGTAGCTGCGGTCTTCCAGTTTGGTACTTCGCCGGATGCCAGCCACTGCTATTACGCGATGGAACTGGTCGAAGGTGAAACGTTAGCGGCGCGCGTGCGCAGGGATGGTCCGCTAAACGCAAAAGAGGCTCTGAAAATTGCGATTCAAATTGCGCGTGCTTTAACGGCCGCGGCGGACCACGATTTAATCCATCGTGATCTGAAGCCGAGCAACATCATGCTGACGGGCGATTCGGAGGTGAAAGTCATCGATTTCGGTTTGGCCAAGGCGATTACCGATGCCGGGGGGGAAATGGATCTGACCCATGGAGAATTTGTCGGCACACCGACTTTTGCCAGCCCTGAGCAATTTGAAGGCGGCCCTGTGGATGCGCGCTCGGACATCTATGCGCTGGGCGGTACCCTGTGGTTCGCACTCACCGGTCTGGCACCACACCCTGGCAAGACGTTAGATGAGATTCGCGATCGTAAAACGCGCGCTGGCTTGCCGGTCGCGCAGTTGATCGCCAGAAGAGTTCCTGAACCGCTGGTAAAACTGCTGCGTTCTACGCTTGCCATCGACCCAGGCAAGCGGCCCGCGTCGGCTCGCGAATTCATGGAAGCCTTGGAATCGTGTCGACGGAACCTTTCTCGTCGCATCGTTGTCCGCTCCGAGGAAGCTGCTCTGCGTAGCGAAGCGTTTTCCAGAGCGTTAACAGATGCCAAAGCATGCGCTGGCGATCCCGAAAGTCTACAGGCGCTTTTCGACAGTGCCGCGAAGAAAGCCGCGGCCGTCTCAAAGAAGCCGTTTAAACGGAACTGGGCTTACCTTCAAACGATGCTGCGTCTAATTCGCGCCTACCATCGGGGCGAATACCGGCAAGTTTCAAATGACGCGCTCGTCTGGATCATTGCGGCTCTGAACTATCTGGTGGACCCATTCGATTTGATTCCGGACGACACTCCTTTTCTCGGCCTGGTCGATGATGCACATGTAGTCGAATTGGTTACTGATAAGACTCGAAGGACGCTCGATGCTTTCATGACCTGGGAAACGGCGGCACGCTAGCGCAGTGCCCAGCTTTCACGTCAATAGTTTTAAAACAACGCCAGCTTTCGCGGGAATGGCCAAATCCTGGCCTACAACGAACTCACGCAGAGCAACCGTTAGCCATTCGCGTGATGAAGTTGCCTCCTCAATCGTGATGTAAGTCGTCTCGCCTTTCTCTTTTAGCGTGTAGCGCAAAATCTCAATGTCGACCGGTTCCTTTTCCCCCAGCAATTCGAGTCGGACGCGGACCCGTTTCGTTTTCGTGTCGATCGAAAGCTCAGTCATTTCTCCAATCGAGCGCAGCTTTGTGTTGGCTGCGAGCCGCACGGCGAAAGCCAAAGTCGCATCTTTGGAACGGTGAAGAACATCTCGCAGACGTTTCGTAGCAGGAACTCCCAGTCCAGTTATGATTTTCGTCACCCGCTACTGATCCGGCGCCAGTAACTCGCGATTTCGCCACGCATAGCCAACGCCCGAGTAGATGGTTAGCGCAACGGTGATCCAGACCAACACGGGACCGGCTTCGCCCCACGCCCGGAGCCACCAGGTGGAGGTCTCATTCGCGTAATGGAGTTCCGCAATCGATAGAAGAGCGAGAAAAAAAATGATCGTGACGATTTGCCACGACGTTTTTTGTTTGCCGAGGCTTTCTGCAGGCAGGATTCGTCCCTTTGCGGTTGCCATCATCCGTAGACCTGTGATCAGAAAATCGCGCGCCACAACAGCCGTCGCTGCCCATGCCGGCACTGCTTTTAGCGGAACGAGTGAAATGAACGCCGCCGCGACCATGATTTTATCGACTAACGGATCCATTAATTTGCCGAAGTTTGTGATGACTCCGTAACGCCGCGCGATCTCGCCGTCGACGAAATCGGTGAGACCGGCAATAAGAAAAATCACGAGCGCGGCCGTGCGCGCATAATGCCAGGATGAACTCAGCAACACTACAAAGAGCACCGTCAACGCCAGCCGGCTCAGAGTAAGTCGATTCGCCCAATTCATTTCGCTGAGATGCTCGTTAGGCTCGGCTTGCCCGCCGTAGCTTTAGCGAAGGCGGGCTGTTTCCAAATCGGCACTTTCTTTTTCAACTCATCGACGATCCATTGACTTGCTTGGAACCCCTCGCTTCGATGCGGACTCGCCACTCTCAAGAAAAGGGACGCTTCTCCGACTGCAATAAATCCAGTCCGATGATGAATGATGACTCGCTTAAGCTCAAACCGCTCTGCGGCACGTTCAGCAATTCGCTTTAACTGGTGCTCGGCCATTTCACGATGCGCCTCGTAATTGATTCCCTCGAGTTCGCGGCCATCCTCCATTGGTCGGACCACGCCCCAGAAATCAATAACTGCGCCCGCGCCGGCCACGTCGCTCCTCGGCGCCACAAGCGGCGCCCGTGTCACTGAAATTTCACAAACGACATTTGCCATGCGGTTAAATTGCTCGCTACAGTAATTTCTTCTGCGCCTAGCAGCCACCAAAGGAGATACAAAAATGAACACGAATCAATGTGATATTGGCCTGATCGGCCTCGGTGTGATGGGCGAAAATCTCGTCCTGAACATGGAATCCAAAGGTTTTTCGGTCGCGGTGTTCAATCGCACCACAGAGGTCACGGAAAAATTCGCCGCTGACCGCGCTAGGGGAAAAAACATTCATCCGACTCGCACATTGGAGGAATTTGTCGGAGCCCTCAAAAAACCTCGTACCGCCATGATGATGGTGAAAGCTGGACCGCCCGTCGATTCCGTAATCGGACAACTAGCGCCGCTACTCGAGAAAGGCGATGTGATCATCGATGGCGGAAATTCTCTGTTCACCGACACGCAGCGGCGTGGACGAGAATTGGAAAGCACAGGAATTCATTTTGTAGGCATGGGCGTATCTGGCGGTGAAGAAGGCGCGCTCAAGGGACCGTCGCTCATGCCTGGCGGCTCGCACGAGTCGTGGGAGATCATCGCGCCAATTTTCCGCAAGATCGCTGCGCAAGTGGACGGCGAACCATGCTGTCGATACATGGGACCCGACGGCGCTGGTCACTACGTCAAAATGGTGCATAACGGGATCGAGTACGGCGATATCCAATTGATCTGTGAAGCGTACGCCATTCTGAAGGACATCCTGGGAATGGAAGCGGCGCAACTCGCGGACGTTTTCGCAGAGTGGAACAGGGGCGAGCTCGAGAGTTACCTGATCGAAATCACGTCGCAGATATTTCGAAAAATGGATCCCGAAACAGGCAAGCCGCTGGTGGACGTGATTCTCGACAAAGCGGGGCAAAAAGGAACCGGCATCTGGACGCTTCAAGCTGCCATCAGGCAATACATCGTCATTTCCACAATCAATGCCGCAGTCGAAGCTCGCGTGATTTCGTCGCGAAAAGAAGAACGCGTTGCGGCGTCCGAAATTCTGCCGCAGCCCAGAGCTCGAACGTTCAAAGGCAATCGCGATCGTTTCGTCGACGCCGTGCGTGACGCTCTTTATGCGTCCAAGATCATTTCGTACGCCCAGGGAATGGAGCTTCTGCGGTCCGGAAGCACGACTTACGAATGGAATCTGAACCTGAGCGACATTGCCACGATCTGGCGAGGCGGCTGCATCATTCGCGCGAAATTTTTGAACCGAATCGTTCAAGCTTATAAGCGCGACCCTGCGCTGCAAAATCTTCTCCTCGACCGGTATTTCACCAAGGCCATCAAAAGAACGCAGCCGAAATGGCGGCTCGTCGTTTCGACAGCTATCAAGTTCGGCGTTCCAGTCCCCGCGTTTTCTGCCTCGTTAGCGTATTTCGACAGTTATCGCTCCGTTCGCCTTCCAGCGAATCTCCTCCAAGCGCAACGCGATTTCTTCGGTGCGCATACATACGAGCGCATCGATAAACCTGGCGTTTTCCACACCGACTGGATCGAGTCCGAGGAAAAGCCCGCGGAAAAACCGGCAGAACCGAAAACGCACGAGCCGCATCATGCCGGGGAGTGACGCGCTCCGGTTTTCCGGTGATGAGACGTTTTCGAGTGATTAGTCCAAGCGATTAAAGCTGTAGAGTCCGCTGTCCCCAGCGGAGAATGCCCCGATGCGCTGAGGACAGCGCACGCTACAACAAGCTTGATCGATTATTATGACAGCGCGTCAACACGGACCAATTAGCCGATTTCTACGGTTGATTCGTTTTTCTCATACCATTTTCGCGCTTCCCTTTGCTCTTGCAGCGCTGATCGTGGCGGCGAACGGCTGGCCGTCGATGAGAATTCTTTTGCTAGTGATCCTCTGCATGGTATTCGCGCGGACGGCTGCCATGCTTTTCAACCGGCTCGTTGACTGGTCGCTTGATCAACGCAACCCGCGCACTGCCTCAAGACACTTGCTTGTACCAAAATTGTCGGCCGTGGTTTTGCTGATTCTCAGTTCCGTGGCGTTTCTACTGGCCGCGTCAGCGATCAATCGGCTGACCTTCACCCTTGCGCCTGTTGCGCTCGCGTTGATTTTTTTCTATTCCGTCACAAAACGGTTCACCAGCGCGACGCATTTTTTTCTCGGATTGGCGCTGGCCATCGCTCCGGTCGGCGCCTGGATTGCTCAGACAGGACATCTTGATACTGCGCCGATCGTGCTCGCGGCCGGCGTAGTTTGCTGGGTGGCAGGATTCGATCTGATCTATGCCACGCAGGACTTTGATTTTGATCGGCGCGAAGGTATTCGGTCGCTGGTGGTGAGACTGGGGATTACCCGCAGCTTACGTCTGGCGCAGCTGTTACATCTACTGACGTTTTTCGCGCTCATCGGGTTTGGATTGGTAGCGAAGCTCGGCGCGCTTTACTACTGGTCATTGCCGCTGATCGCGGCGGCTCTTGTTCACGAACACAAAACCGAAAAACGCGATCTGGCTGGAATCAATCGCGCGTTCTTTCAAAGCAATGCGTTTGTAAGCGCGGTGTTCTTGATCGCTGTGTGCCTTGATCGGTTGACCTGACGCGCCCGCGTTAACACAGAGAGTTTTATTAACACCCGCTTTAGCGGGGTACGAACACGGCCACAAAACGGCAACTGCTTTAGCAGTTTTTCCCTGAATTTGAAACCGCTAAAGCGGTTCCACTCTTGGCATCGCAAATCACCTCGCTAAAGCGAGGTGTTAATGACAATCACATCGCGTTTAACATCTCAATGCGTCGTTCATGCCGGCCGCCATCGAAACCGGTATCGAGCCAAATCCGCACAATTTTTAGCGCCAGGTCTTCAGGAATCAGACGTTCACCCATTGAGAGCACGTTTGCATCATTGTGATGTCTCGAGAGGCTGGCCGACTCTTCGTTCCAGCAAAGCGCGCAACGCACGCCGTGCACTTTGTTTGCCACCATCGCTTCTCCATTGCCTGAACCGCCGAAGACAATTCCACGCTCGCACTCACCATTGGCCACTGCTTCCGCCGCTGGGCGAATGAAAAGCGGATAATCCACGGGTTCCTCGCTGAACGTGCCGCAATCCTTCACTTCATGCCCGAGCGAGCCGAGCAACTCTTTTACTTTCTCCTTGTAACGGAAACCGGCGTGATCTGAGCCCAGGGAAATTTTCATGAGACACGAATTACACGAATTCCCATCAATTTCACACTTCTGTCATCCTGAGCGAAGTGAAGCGGAGTCGAAGGACCCTGTGGAGTTACTCTTCGGTTTCGCGACGGGATTCCTCGACCTTGCTCGGAATGACAATTTACGCCCCATGCAATTTCGCAAGTTCGCCCCAGAGTTCGCGTTCACGCTCAGTTAGCTTTTTGGGGATGTTGATCTGAACGACAACGTAGAGGTCGCCTCGTTTTCCTGAGACTCCTGGCAGACCGCGCTCACGCAGACGAAACCGCTGCCCACCCTGCGTACCAGACGGAATTTTCAGGCGCACCTTTCCTTCGAGAGTAGGCACAAGCAATTCGCCGCCCAGCACGGCCTGCGATGGTTGGATCCGCACCTCATGAATCAAGTCGCTGCCTTCGACTGAAAAATCCGGGTGCCTGGCTAATCGCACCCGAAGAAAAAGGTCGCCGCTTTTTCCTCCACCTGCGCCGGCTTCACCCTGGCCGCGCAAACGAATCCGCTGCCCTTCACGGACGCCGCGGGGAATCTTGACTTGATACTGTTCCACCTTGTCTGAACCGGCTCGCCGCAGCGAAACGGTCCTCGTCGAGCCATGCAGCGCTTCCTCGAGCGTGACCATAATGTCCGCTTCTACATCGGCGCCGCGCTCAGCTGTCGCAGCGCGTCCGCCAAACCCGCCGAATGCGGAGCGACCGCGTCCGCCGCCAAAAAACGCTTCAAAGAAATCGCTGAATCCAGTACCACCAAACTCGAACTCAACTCCGCCGCCGCCATCGCCGCCCCATTGATAAAATCCGCCTCCGGGTGGTTGCTGACCTTGCCACTGCGGCGGCGGCTGGAAGCCGCCGGGCCGGTTCCAATCGGCGCCAAGCTGATCGTATTTCTTCCGCTTTTCAGGATCGCTCAGAACTTCGTACGCTTCGTTGATCTCCTTAAATTTTTCTTCGGCGGCCTTTTTGTCCTTAGCGACGTCCGGGTGATATTTGCGCGCGAGCTTTCGAAAAGCGCTGCGAATCTCGTCTTCGCTCGCCGTTTTTGGCACCCCGAGTGTCTCGTAATAGTCTCGAAACTGTACTGGCATCAATTCTGAAGCTTGTGCCTCTGATTGATTCGCGCAACTTTCGAAAGGTGCGCGAACTCGGAAAGTTGATCGTAGTCATCGGCGTGGTCGCCACACTAGTAGGAGTGGTCATGTGGAGCGGTTTCGCGCCAAAATGGCTGGGCCGCTTGCCCGGCGACATTCGGATCGAGCGCGAACATTCTTCGTTCTATTTTCCAATCGTCACCTGCATCGTTCTTAGCATTGTCTTGAGTTTGCTTCTGTCGCTTTTCTCAATCTTCCGGCGTTGAAATTTTCATCAGCTGGGCTTCGAGCTCTATAGCCACGGGCCTGTGGCCCGTCTGATGTTGCGAGTTGTGCAGCTATGTGCGAACGGCCCACAGGGCCGTGGCTACAGTTACTACTCAAAACCGACTCGACAAACACGTAAGGGCGCTTCTGCGCTGCCGCCTTTGCCAACGGATGGAATCCACACCTGTGTCCGGTGGTGCGATCGTGAGCGATGTGATGATCATTGGGCAGGCGCCTGGTCCGCGGGAACCGACGTTGAAAAGACCGTTTGCGCACACAGCCGGCAAAACACTCTTCCGTTGGTTCGAACAATTTTGCGGGATGGACGAAGCCGCCGTTCGATCGAAAATCTATTTCGCAGCTGTCTGCCGCTGTTTCCCCGGCAAAAATTCCGGCGGCACCGACCGCGTTCCTGCGCCGGATGAGATTCGCAACTGTGCGCTGTGGATGGATAACGAGATTCGGATTTTGCAGCCACTGCTCATTGTTCCCGTCGGCCGCCTGGCGATCACGCAATTCATCGGCTGTGCAAAATTGGAAGACGTAATTGGGCGTAAATTTCGCGTGGTGCATG
>Ga0068863_100006493_pt1 | contig 11469 bp, 8 predicted proteins | sample KBSSwiS62_FD_66596 | JGI IMG/M metagenome (GOLD analysis project Ga0068863, IMG submission 66596) | Switchgrass rhizosphere microbial communities from Kellogg Biological Station, Michigan, USA - KBS Switchgrass S6-2 | ecosystem: Host-associated > Plants > Roots > Rhizosphere > Soil ...
ACGCTCGCGATCGCCGAGTTGCTGCATGCCCTGGCGCCGCATCTCAGGGGGCTGTTCGGAGGCGAGGCGGGCGTCTCTACGATGCGCATGCCGTCGCTGGGCCTGACGTTTGGCTCCACTACGCAGGTGTATATCCTCGTCCTCGCCTGGGTGCTCGCGTCCCTTCTCGCGCTGTACCTCTACATGTTGACGCCGGTGGGACGCCTGACGCTCGGTTTACGCGAGAACGCGCACCGGTTGCGCTTTCTCGGCTACAACGTGCACAACCTGAGCGTGCTGGTCTTCTCCGTCTCGGCGATGTTTTCCGGGATTGCGGGCAGCCTGCAGGTCATCAACAACGAGGCGGCCAACTACGTTGTCTTCGATTCGAGCGTGTCGGCCTCGGTAGTCCTCAACACGTATATCGGAGGGGTGAGGGTCTTCCTCGGGCCAGCTCTCGGCGCCGCGCTGATGACTTTCTTCGGCTACGCGGTCTCCGACCTCACCCAGTCCTGGCTCCTGTATCAAGGCATCGTTTTCGCGCTGGTGATGGTGTTCATGCCCTCTGGCCTCGCCGGTCTCTTCGAAAAGTCGGAAAGCCTGCATCGGCGATTCGGGGCGGCACCCCTCGCGCCATTCTTCGCGTTTGCGCTTGGCGCCGCGGTGCTCATCATCGCCGGCGCGGTGTTCGTAGTCGAGTTGATGCAGCGTATGTTCTCCCAGGACTATCGGGCGCTCGCCACCACGGCACGGCCATGGCCCCCCATCCCGCTCTTCGGCCGACAATGGTCGCCAACGTCGCCCGAGACGTGGCTCGTGCCGGTCGTATCGATCGGCGTCGGAGCGGCGTGCGTGTTCCTTGCGAGGCACGTGCTCTTCAAGCTGCAGGATCGCCAAGAGAGCCGGGTTTCCGCTACGCCTTTCAACCAGCACTAGAGAGCGTGGCATGAACAATGCGATTCTGACGATTCGCAATCTGCGCAAATCGTTCCAGCAACACGAGATCATACGCGGCGTGAACCTGGACGTGATGGCCGACGAACGTCACGCGTTCATCGGCCCCAATGGCGCCGGAAAGTCTACGGTTTTCAACCTCATTTCCGGAAACCTTACGCCCACTTCCGGCGAAATCACCTTCTGCGGGCAGCGGATCGATGGCATGCCGCCGCAGGACATCAATCGCCTGGGGCTGGCACGTTCGTTCCAGATCACCAACATCTTCCCCCGACTCACGGTGTTCGAGAACGTGAGGCTTGCCGTCGCGCGTGCCCATCGCTCGCAATACAACTTCTGGAGCTTCATCGATCGCGCTCCCCGCATCCGCGAGCACACCGAACGTCTTCTCGAACAGGTCCGGCTCGAGCGCCGGATGTCGGCCATCGCAGGCGAGATGACCTACTCCGAGCAACGCTCGCTCGAGATTGCGCTTGCGCTCGCATTGGATCCAAAGGTGATCCTGCTCGACGAGCCGATGGCCGGCATGTCGAGCGAGGAGACGCTGTACATGGCCGAGTTCATCCGCGCCATCACCAGGGGTCGCGCGCTCCTCATCGTCGAACACGACATGAAAGTGGTCTTCTCGATCACCGATCGCATCAGCGTGCTCGTGTACGGCGAAGTGATCGCCACGGGGAAGCCGGACGAGATCCGCAATAACGCGAAAGTCAAGGAGGCCTACCTCGGCGAGGAAGTCGCGAGATGAGCGCCGCGGGCCCACTGCTCTCGGTCACGGAGCTCCATGCGCACTACGGAAAGAGCCATGTGCTGCACGGCGTGACATTCGACGTAGCGCAGCGCGAAGTGGTGAGCCTGCTCGGCCGGAACGGGTCGGGCCGCTCGACGACGTTGAAGACGATAATGGGCCTCGTCAAGCCGAGCCATGGACAAGTGCGTCTGTGTGCCCGCGAGCTTGCCGGCGCAAGGCCTTACGCGATCTGTCGCGCGGGTGTCGCCTACGTGCCGGAGGAGCGCGAGGTCTTTGCCAATCTGACGGTCGACGAGAACCTGCGGATGGGCGAGCAGCGGCCCGTGCCCGGGGCGACACGGTGGAAGGTCGCGGAGATGTTCGACTACTTCCCCCAGCTCAGGGATCGTCGTGACACGAAGGCGGGGAACCTCTCGGGCGGCGAGCAGCAGATGCTCACCATCTGCCGCTCGCTCCTCGGCAACCCGCTGGTGATTCTTATCGACGAGCCCACCGAGGGGCTGGCGCCCAAGATCGTTTCGGCCGTGGGCGAATGCATCGAGGACATGCACCGCCGGGGCGTTTCCGTGGTCCTCGTCGAGCAGAAGCTCGCCATCGCCCTCAAGGTGTCGAGCCGTGTCTGCGTCATGGGACACGGGAGGATCGTTTTCGAAGGTACGCCGCAGCAACTGGCAGCCAACGAGCAGCTGCTGTCTGAGTGGCTCGCCGTGTGAGCACGACCGACCCGGATTTCATCAACGCATCCGCACTCGCGAGGTTTCAATGCCCAGGATTCAGAACAAAGTCATCATCACATGCGCCGTCACCGGTTCGGTCCACACGCCCTCGATGTCGCCGTACCTGCCACTGACGCCCGATCAGATTGCCGAGCAAGCGATCGAGGCCGCGGAAGCTGGTGCCGCCATCCTGCACTTGCACGCCCGCAAGCCGGCAGACGGATCACCGACGCCGGATCCGGCGGTGTTCGACCGATTCGTTCCACGTATCGCTGCGGCGACGGATGCGGTGATCAATATCACGACTGGCGGCAGCACTCGCATGACGCTGGAAGAGCGCCTTGCTTACCCCCTCAGGGCGAAACCCGAGATGTGCTCGCTCAACATGGGATCGATGAACTTCTCCATCCATCCTGTCGCCCGGAAGATCAGCGACTGGCGCTACGCTTGGGAAAGACCGTATGTTGAGGGAATGGAAGACCTCATCTTCCGCAACACCTTCAAGGACATCAAACGCATAGTGGAGTTGCTCGGAGCCCACGGCACGCGCTTCGAATTCGAATGCTATGACCTTGGCCACCTGTACAACCTCGCGCATTTCGTCGACGAGGGGCTCATCGCGGGGCCGCTGTTCATTCAAACGATATACGGCATCCTGGGCGGAATGGGCCCCGACCCGGAGAACCTGGTGCTGATGCGCACGACTGCGGACCGCCTTTTCGGGCGCGAGAACTACCGTTTCTCCGTCCTTGGCGCCGGCAGGCACCAGATGTCGCTCCTCGCCATGGGCGCCGTGATGGGGGGCAATGTTCGGGTCGGGCTGGAAGACAGCCTTTATCTAGGCAGGGGGCAGTTGGCACGTTCCTGCGCAGATCAGGTCCGCAAGATTATCCGCATCCTCGAGGAGCTTTCGCTGGAGGTTGCGACTCCGGCCGAGGCGCGGGCAATGCTGAAGCTCAAGGGCCGAGGCGCGGTGGCGTTCGACAAGGCAGCCTGAAGAAGCGAAAAGGCAAGCCCGGTACCGCGCGGCGTGACGTGCGGAAACGCGGGGTGAACAAACTCAGTGGAGTCGTTTCACAGACACGGAGGGAATTCGGATGAATACGTTGCAGAACACTTCGGCAGTCGTAGTTCGGTTGCTGCTGGTCGCAGCTTGCACCCTTTGGGTGTCGAGCACTTTCGCGGTCGAGCCCGCTCAAGCTCTCTATTCGCAGCCGATCGTCACTGTAATGACTGACAAAGGCTCGGTCACCGGCACGTCCTCGCCGGCCATGAGCAAGTTTCTCGGCATCCCTTATGCTGCGCCGCCCGTTGGGGCTCTGCGCTGGCGAGCGCCGCAACCCGCTGCGCCGTGGATCAAGCGCCTGAGCACCACGTTCGCGAAGCACTGCCCGCAGCTTGCAGGCTCCTACGGGCTCGCCAGCACGACCGAGGACTGCCTGTACCTCAACGTGTTCGCTCCCAACGATGCCAGCGAACTGCACCCGGTGATGATTTACTTTCACGGCGGCTCGAACAAGGTGGGTGAAAGCGACGACTATGACCCCAGCGCTCTGGTAGGCCAGAACGTGGTCCTTGTCATCGTCAACTACCGGCTCGGCGTGCTCGGATTTCTCTCGCATCCCGCGCTGACCGCCGAATCGCCCGACCATACATCCGGCAACTACGGGATCCTCGACCAGCAGGCAGCAATGCGATGGGTGCAGCGCAATATCGCGAACTTCGGTGGTGACGCAAACAACGTAACGATCTTCGGCGAATCCGCCGGAGGCTTGGACGTGCACACTCACCTTGCGTCTCCAACGGCAGCGGGCCTATTCCATCGGGCGATTATCGAGAGCGGCGCGTACGCCGTGAACCAAAGCTCATTGGCTGCGAATGAAAACCGTGGCAACACTTTCGGCTCGCGTTATGGCTGTCCGCCGCCGACTACCGTGGACTGTCTGCGTGCGATATCTGTTCAGAACGCGCTGGATGAACCGAACAGCACGGCGATATCCGGCCCGGTAGTCGATAACGTGGTGCTCAAGGAAACCATCAACTCGGCATTCGCTTCCGGACGCTTCAACCGCGTGCCCGTGATGGAAGGCTCGAACCACGATGAATGGCGTCTGTTTGTAGGCACCACGGAGCTCGCCACGGGCATGCCGCTCACAGCAGCGGGATATCCCGCAGCGATCACAGGTACGCTGGGTGCCACTGGCGCAACGCGTGACGCGATCATTGCGCAGTACCCCTTGAGTAACTACGACAACCCCTCCTTTGCGTTCGCCGCGCTCGTGACCGATACGGTGTACGCGTGCAGTTCGCGCAAAGCGATCAGGCAGATGGTCAATTTCGTGCCTGTCTATGCGTACGAGTTCTACGACCCCAACGCGCCGGAAACGTACCTCTTGCCGGTGAGCTTCCCCTACGGATCCGCGCATGCGTCGGAATTGAACTACCTCTTCAACGTACGGCCTTCGATTCCGAATCCTGTCCTGCTGAACACGGACCAGCGATCGCTCTCGAACGCCATGGTCCGATATTGGACACAGTTCGCGCGCAACGGCAATCCTAACTCGGCCGACACGCCGTTTTGGCCTGCTTACAGCAGCACGACTGACCAGCGTCTATCATTGACTCCGGTGACGCCATTTTCCCAATCGACCTTCGCCGTCGATCACCATTGCGCGTTCTGGGCACCCGGCACCTGAAGCGTTGAAGCTGAAAAATCGGGGCGCCCGATGGAAATGCGGGCGCCCCTTTTTCTTGCTGAAGCGGTCGGGTGGAATAGCACCCGTGCGGAGTGGCTCGAAGCGCGCGAGGCGCGCTTTGTCGATTACTGGCTAACGCAGGTGAAGGAGGAGGCAGCGTTGACGTTGCCGGTACCGTTGTACCGAGCCCATTTGGGATAGTCGCAGAGCGGCCTGCTGCGACCCGGCACGCCGACCGTGTCGACTGTCACCTGATTCGCTGGTGAGAGACCGGCCTCTGCCCACTGCTCCAGCGCCGTGAGCGAGTCCCAGGTCGCATTGAACTGGCTGCTGACCGCGTGGCCGAACCCCGGAACCTCATAGAAGCGCACAAAGCCTCCGACTTTATTTTTCATCGTTTGGACCAGACGCTCGTAGTAGTCCTCAGTGGCGCGGGTACTGACCAGCACATCCTGCAATCCGTGCGCGAGGAGCAACTTTCCGCCCCGCGCGGCGAACTGGGAAATGTCGGGGGACTGATCGATCATCCGGCTCAGCTCGCGCCAGGGAAGAGACCACTCGCTGTGCTGTTGCGGGTCAAAGGAAAGTGGATTGAACGTCAGGTCGCGTGTGATCATGTTCTTCAGTACCCCGTCCAGCTGCTGGCTGATGTATGGCGCCGTGGCTGGCATCGGATTGGCGGGCTGAGCCGAACCGAGGTTGAGGAATACGACAGTCGGCTGCACTGGGGACGCCGACGTTATGCCGAGGTCCGCGCCCCAGACGTTGTAGCCGGGGTATTCCTTGTTGCCGCGGGCCAGCGGGAATGCGAAGCGGGCCGGCGCATTCATGGTGCGAACTGCCGCGATCTGCGCATCCGACAGGCAAGTGTCGCCACTGTCGATCCCGCCGGGGCAGCGTAGCGGGGATGCAAACCGCATCGCCGTCGCCGGGTCAAACGTGGCATTGCAGGCCGCCTGGTTGCTGATAAGGCCGTCGACAACCCCGTCCAGCCCGTCGCAGGCCTGCATAGCCGACTGGAACAGGGCCAGACGCTTGTTCGCGTTGAGATAAGCCCCCGGCTTCGACAGCGCAAGCGTTGCCACCTGCCCTCCCAGCATGGCAGACGCCTGGTTCCAAGCCGGGTACCAGGCAATCGCCCCATCCCAGTCCTGCGGCCAGAGCTGAATGCTCTGCAACGCCTCGCGGCCGCCGGTGGATCCGCCGGCAAAGTACGACTTCACAGGCGCGACTCCATAACGGGCGATGATGACGAACATCGCCGCATCTCGCGTCTTCTTCAACGCGTCGCCGCCCCAGTTGGCCAGCGCCTCGTCATTCAATCCGAAAGAGCCATCGAGCGAGCCTCTCGCGCCGGCCTGGTGACCGGAATCGCTGGCGAAAACCGCATAGCCGCGCGTCACGGGCAACGCCTTGTCGGTCGGACCAGACGGAACGTTGCCGGCGACGTTGGGAATGCTGCCGTCGAAGCCGCCACCGCCATACATCAGCGCCTTCTGATTCCAGGCGGTAGGCAAGGCGACGCGGAAGAGGATGTTGGGCGCGGAGGGGTCCACGGGGGAGATCCGAGCGCTCACGCGACAGTATTCAGCCACCAAAGCAGCGCCGGAACCGGCAGCGGGTACGACGGTGGCGCTGGTCACCGCGCCGCCTGTGGTAGGCAGCCCGATGGCGCTCGCGGGGATTGCCATACCAGCCAGATCGGCGCAGGACGTCGCTGCCTGCGCGGCCACCATGGGCGCAGTGCAAGCCATCAAAATCAGTGCGGTCCAACCGCGGCCCGACAAGCGGTCCGCTCTCAGATCATGCCGGAAGTCCATGTCGTCTCCTTCGGTAGAAATTACTTTCACGGGCAAGTCGCGCGCAGGATCGTTGGAGGGTCGGTTACCGGGGCCCAAGCGCGGTCGAAAAGTCAGCCCAGCCGTGTAAATGCTGTCTCGTCTGGTTTCAGGGGCAGCGGATATCTGCAAGCAGTTGCCGCCGCGTCAACAAACTTGCCTCCCCGCCCGTCTGGGCGAGTCAGCAGCTGCGGGACTCGCCTCGTATTGTCTGTGCATGAACTAGTCGCTTCAATGTCATTCGGATACACACCCAGGCGCACCACAGTGTTCTTTGCGCCTACCGCCCATGGTCGAAGAGCCTGACGTCCTTCCTAACGGGTCTCATATACCGGATGGAACAGGCGCTCGGGCGGCGGCCGGTCGAACGCGCGATCGGAATGACTTGCCATCAGCTTCGCGTACTGCGCATCAGCGTCGCGGCGCAGCGCATCCGTGCTGACTCCCTTGACCACGAAATCTTCCATCACCGCGCGGCCGGCAATCCAGCTCGCGCGACAATCGCTGCCACGGCCCGCCAGGATGAGATTCTTGATCGGCTCGAAGATCGGCCCGAGATGATCTCCACCAAGATCGAAGACGGCTATGTCGGCCTGTGCGCCCGGCGCGAGTCGACCGATGTCGTCGCGCCCGAGCGCCCGCGCGCCGCCTAGCGTCGCCGCATCGAACAAGTCGGCGATGGAGGTGTGCGTGGAATCGCCTTCGAGCACGCGCGCGATGTAAAGCCCGAGCCTCATGTTGTGAACGAGGTCCGGCGGCCACGTATCGGTCCCAAGACCGATGTTGACACCGGCTGCGCGATACCGGCCGAAGGAGTCTAGCGCCTCACCCATGCGCGCGAAAACTGCCGGACAATGCACAATGGTGGCACCCGACGCCGTCATCCGCCGCCAGTCTTCGTCCCCGGCGACGGCTACCTTTGGGTGTCCACTGAGATAAATGCCATGCGGAAGGATCGCGCGGGGCGTCAGGAGCCCCAAGCGCTCGAGCCAGCCCAGCGAGGTGGTGTTGCGCAGGCGGTGGACCACGTTGAGCTCGTAGGCCGATTGGCAGCAATGCAGCCGAATGGGCACGCCCAATTCCTCGACGGCGGTTGCGGTACGGACCAGGAGCTCGGGCGTGCAGGTCTCGATGCGATCGGGCGCGAGCATGCCGCGAACAAGATCGTGGTGCGCACCATCGAAGTCGCGCACGAAACGGATCGCAGCGTCGAGTCCCGCCAGGCCGCGCGGCTCGTCCCAGTGTTGCGCGAGCGTGCGATCCCGACGCACGTACGTAATGCCGCTCATGTAGCACGGTCCGATATACACGCGCAGGCCGAGCTCGCCTGCAATCGCGGCTACGCGCGCGTATTCGTCGTAATGCTCGCCCCATGCGCGGTAGTACATCGATGTGATCGGCATCACGGTCGTTATGCCGTTGCGGATGAGATGCGCGAACGCATACCGGACCTTGAACCCCTCCTCCTCGCCCGTGTAAGTCTCCCGCGGCCCTTCGCCCAGGTAGTCCTCCGACCACAGCCGGCCCATCGCGAGCCGATCGCCATTGTCGACAGTCAGCACGCCGGAGTCGAGATCCCCCAGCGCATCGAGGTCGATCAACCCGGGCGAGATCAGCGCACGGCCGTAATCGATATCGCGGTCGACGGGGCCCAGAAAGCCACGCCCGACGAACTCGATGCAAGCGTCGCTGAACACGACCTCGGCTTCGTGCCACAGGACATGCGACCCACGCTCGTGTCCCAGCACCCACTCCGCGCGCAGGCGCGTGCGCATGGTCAGACCGAGATGAACGTGCCGTCGCGCGCCAACACCCTGCCGCGGCCCACCACCGTGCGGTGCGGACTGCGATCGATGACCGCCGCTGCGAGGTTTTCGCCGGGCACGAGCACGAAGTCCGCGTGGCAACCGGGTTCAAGACCATACTTGTCGATGTCGAGCGCACGCGCGCCGCCCGCGCTCACGACGTCGAACGCCGCAGCGAGCTCCTCATCCTTGCTCCAGCCGTAGCGCAGTGCGATGAGCCAAGCGCGCTCCAGCATGTCGCCGCTTCCCATGGGACTCCACGCATCGCGTATACCGTCGGAGCCGGAACACACGTTGACCCCGCGACTGCGAAGCCAGGCCACCGGCGGGACGGTGACGTGCGGTGGCGCGCACGTCATGATCGAGATGCGCAACTTCGCCAGACGATCGGCGAGTGGCGCAAGATCGGCGACAGGAAAAGCACCGAGGCAATAGGCGTGGCTGATCGTCACGCGGCCCGCGAGTCCCGTCGCCTCCGTCATGTCGGCAATGCGTTCGATCTCCCAGCGGCCGAGGTCACCGGGATCGTGAAGGTGGATGTCGACCGCCTTACGGTACCGCTCTGCGAGGTCGAACACCGTCTCCAAGTGCCGTATCGGGTCGCGGTCGATACCGGCCGGATCGATGCCGCCGACGACATCGGCGCCCATTTCCAGAGCTTCGCGCATCAGCCCAGCGACGCCATCCGAAATCAGCATCCCGGCCTGCGGAAACGCGACCAGCTCGATGGTCGCCATGCCCCGGAAACGCTCCCGCAGTGCGAGCATCGCCTCGACGTGGCGCAGTCCCCATAATGCCTGTACGTCCACGTGGCTGCGAAAATGCAGCGATCCGCGGGCGATGCAGTGCTCGATGAGCGGGCCCGCGCGCTCGGCGATGGGCACCTGGAAATCAGCGAGAAGGCGCTGCTCGTTGGCGATCCGGTCGTAGCGCGTCGGGCCTGCCGTGTTGGAGCGCCACGGCAGTCCAAAAAGCGTCTTGTCGAGATGGACATGACTCTCGACGAGCCCCGGCAACAAGATGTGACCCGCGCCATCTACGAGCGTTGGAAGATCGGCCGGCGCGCGGCCACCCGCAACAACCGACGTGATGAGCCCGTCCTCGACGATTACGTCCGTCACCGCCCCCCCCAGCGGACGCACTCCGTGCACGACATGCGGTCCCATGGCCGTTCCTATGACATCTCGTCGATGGTGGTGGACTCCGACGCGCAGTACGCGCCGCTGGAGGAAAGACAATCGCGCGTGCAAGTATCGAAGCTTGCGCCGAAGCGCCCGACCAGGGAGAAATTCTGCAGGCGCACGCGGTAGCGCTCGACGTCGATGAACGCTTTACGCGCATCCAGCTCAACAGATTGAACATCGGGATACGATCGACGTTGACCACGCAAGACGTGGCTTTGGTCGTAGCGATCGATGCCGACGCTCATGACTGCCCGCCAGGCAAGCGCGAAGTCGCATGCGCCGCGCCCCACAAGGCGCCGTCGGCCTCGAGCAAATGACGCAAGCCGCTGCGGTCGAGCATCGTGTTCGAAGCTTCCTCCGCCTGCTCCATGACCTCGCGCTCGTCGAGCGTCAGCACTTTGCCATCCTCCATCAGGATACGTCCGTCGACTATCGTGGCGCACACGTCGGCCCCGTTGGCGAAGCTCGCGACCCGGAACACCGGCATATTGAGCGGGACGAGATGCGGCCGGAAGAGATCGAGCAGGATCATGTCCGCCTTCTTGCCCACCTCGAGCGATCCGATCGAGCGCTCGAGCCCGAGCGCTCTGGCGCCGTCGATCGTCGTCATCTCCAGGACCTTGCCCTGCGGCAACACTCGTGCATCGCGGAAGTGCCGCCGGTGGTAGTGCATGCATTGGAACATGTGCCGGAACATATCGTAGCTGCGATCCGGCGCAATGCCGTCAGAGCCGAGCGCGACGTTCACGCCGGCTTCGATGAGCTCGGGCACCGGGCAGCGGCCCCGTATCGACATGATGGCGCTCGGGTTGTGGATGATGCTGGTTCCAGTCGCGAGGCATGCTTCGATGTCTTCCCGGGTGAGATCGATCGAATGCGACATGAAGGCGTCGTGGCCCAGCAGACCAAGCCCGTGCGCGAGCACGAGCGTCCCGTCGCGGTGACCATCCTGGGTGATGCGCAAGCCGTTGCGGCGCGCGAGGTCCGCATATTCTTGCGCCTGGTCGCGAAACACGCGCTCGTAGGCGAGGTGCTGCGGATCGTGCTGCGGCTGGAAGACCGGCAGGACGATGCAAACGTGCACGCGCCCGTTGGCGCCTTGATGCTGCGTGCGGACCGTCTCCTCGCAGCTCTCGCGCATCGTCTGCCAGTCCACGTCGCGGTCGCGGCGCTCGTCCCCGCGCCAGCTCGCGTAGGTGCGCGGCGCGGGCGGACGGGACGGGCCCACGGCAACGAACGCGCGTGTGCCGGCCTCCGATATCGCGGCGCAGTGGCGCGCCGCGTACGCCGGGTCGTCGACGCGCATGATGCTGTCGCCGCCCCCCAACAGGCACACCCCCGTCGTCGTGCCGCAGCGGATCCGCTCGAGCGCAGCGAGGCGCGCTTCGGCGTACCAGAACTGCTCGTCCGATCCGGTGGTGTAAACGATACGGCAAGCATCCATCCACGCGTCGGCGTCGCCACCACCGAGCGTCTTCAGCAGGCCATGGCCAGCGTGCGCGTGGCAATCGATGAGCCCCGGCAGCACGGCCTTGCGCCGAGCGTC
>Ga0068863_100006501_pt1 | contig 11466 bp, 15 predicted proteins | sample KBSSwiS62_FD_66596 | JGI IMG/M metagenome (GOLD analysis project Ga0068863, IMG submission 66596) | Switchgrass rhizosphere microbial communities from Kellogg Biological Station, Michigan, USA - KBS Switchgrass S6-2 | ecosystem: Host-associated > Plants > Roots > Rhizosphere > Soil ...
CTGCGTAGTCGCGTCGAACGCGTTCTGAGTCATCACAACTTGCCCGTCCGCCTCCCTCCCAATGTCGGCCCCGCAAACGCTATTTATGAGGCGTTTTCTCAAGACAAGAAAGCCACAGGGTCGGGTTTGCGATTCATTGTTTTGCATGGGCTCTCAGATGTCCGAGAAATGTTTGTGAATGATCGCCAAATGCTCCTTGACGTGTTTGCCAGCGTTGCTACGAGTCTGGCATGAAAATTTGCTCTCAATGCCATGATGAATACCGTGACGACATTACGACTTGCCTGCAGTGCGGTATTGAGTTGGTGGGTCATCTCGACAGGGGCGCCATTCAAGGTTCCAGCCGGTCGGTAGATCTTCATAACGCTGTTAAGGGTTTCGAAGGGCAGCTTTCTGCATGCCAAGAGATTGAAAAGCTGCTGAAACATAACAAAGTGCCTTGTTGCTTAGTTCCAGTTTCGAGCACAGCATATGCGGTATGCATTAACGCAGGCGATGCGCAAACGTACGCATCGGTTATGAATGCTCAATTCGCGAGCATGGTCGAACGAGAGCACGATCAAGAGTGGCGACCACAAGATGTGCATCTTGATGGTTCGGATGTTTGTTGCCCTGCATGTGGTCATGTTGGGCAGCTGCAAGATGGTCAGTGCTCCGATTGTGGGCTGATGTTAGATGTTAACGAGCCATCCTGTGGGCGATAGAGGCAAACGCCTCTTTGTGGCGATCGATCTGCCAGACACCCTAAAAGACTCTCTTCTGGATGCGCAAAAACAAATCATGGGGTTGCACGCGGCTGAAGGAAAATACCCCAAGCCAGAACATCTTCATCTGACCCTCAAGTTTCTTGGCAACGTAGAAGAGAATATTGTCTCTCAAGTCATGGATAGGCTTAGTCAAATCCGATTTAAGCCTTTTGAACTTAGTCTTGGGCAAATTGGGCAATTCCCCCATGTAATTTGGGCTGGCATTTCGGGCGACTGGCTCGAAAAACTTGCGCAAGAAATTGAAGCTGCGCTTTCTGATTTATTGCCAGCATCCGAACATCCATTTCATCCGCATATAACGCTGATGCGTGTTACGCGCTGCAAAGACACAGAAAAGTTCATTGAAGCTTTAAAGCACGTCGCAATGGCGAAAGAATCATTTCCTGTGGTAGATTTTGCGTTATACAATTCGGAGCTCACGCGTAACGGCCCAATTCACACGGTGATTAAGCGTTTCTCCGCCTAGGGGTTCGTATGACCTTAAGATTGATCTCGCTTTTTTCGCTTATTTGCTTGAGCACGAGTGCGTGGTCTGTGTGTGAGTGTCGCACTTTCGCAAAGACCGGTGTCGTGTCGCTCATGGTTAAGACAACCACAGGGGAACGAGTCGTTACATCCTTCCCTTTTGGGAACATTAACGAGAGACGAAATGCTCAGCGACAATGCTTTGACGCAAAAAAGACCAGTCTCCTATGCCAAAGGTAAGCAAAATAGAAGTTATCCTTTGATGATATTTGGGGGAACACATGCAATCTTATGAAGTGATTCAAAAAATTCTGAGCATAGGCCCATCCTACGAAGTTCGACGCACTGGATTTGACGATGTGTTGGCCACTGTGAACGGAACCGTGCTCTCTTTTGCGCCGCGGTTGACAATGGTGCAAGGCAATGATGGATCCCAGATGGCTAAGTTGACTGGAAACTTTCTCCGCACGTCTTTTGTTATGACAGCAACAAATGGAAGCGAACTAGCAGTTCTGAGGTTTCCGCTCATAGCTCTTAAGGCCAAATTTACTTTAAGCATGAAAGACGAAACCTACACTGCGAAAGGTGGGGTTTTGGCGATGAAGTTTAGCTGTGTAGACAAGGCGGGTAACCTTGTTTTTACTGTTCATATGCAGATAGGGCTTGGCGACCGATTTACGGTCGACGTGGCAGAAGACTTCCCAAAAGAAGTTGCATTCCTTGCTGCGGTTGCCATTGACCAAAAGTTCTTTGAAAATAACTAAGAAGACCTCATTCTATGCGTTGTCCCAGGATGGGTGGTATCAGACGGGAATAGTTCTTATGGCAAAGACAAGCTGAATAAAAGCGGCGTGAGAAGTGAAAAGTCAGCACAACTTCTTAAGGTAGTTTGTTCGACTTTCGTTCGAACGCTGTGAAGAATCAGCAGAAAGATCACTGAAAGCGACATGCATATCGGCAATTGTGCGCTAGAAGCGTCACTGAAGTAAGCTTGAACAATGCAGCAAATAGCGAGTATAGAAGCGAAAATCCCTGGTCTCGTTTTGTCTTCAACTTCCCAGCTGCGAATGAACAAACCATTGAGGGTGCACAGACCACCAAACAAGAATACGTTACCAATTTGTGAGATATTCATTTCGAAAGAGGGTAAAAATGTGGCCATTGCAAAAAATGCACCGACGATAAGCTCTTTGGGAAGTCGTTCGCTATCCTTCCACAGATGAATGGCTGCAAAATAGAGAGCTAAGATTGTAACGACAACAAAATACTGAAAGAGTAGTGCAAAAGGCAGAAATGCGGCGCAATTGGCAGCGCCAACAACGCAAATAAGAAAAAGAATCACAATCACGTATCGATTTTTTCTATGGAACAGGTGACGTTCGCGAAGACCGCTGATAGATTTTTGCCCGAATATGGGCAGAGCATCGAGCAGTCGATCGAGCATATAGAGACCCCATACGCCGCAAAACATAGCCCAGTAGAGCAGGGTGGGTGGGGATGCGCCCAAAGTGCGCGCTACAAACCATGTCCAGACGATGGCCACAGTTGGTGCGTCTAAAGACCAAAGATGCCAAAGTCGAAGCAATCTCACTAAAATCTCCCACCCCTAACTGGTATTTTGTTAATCTTGGCGCTGAGGGAAAAGACGTGATCGACAAGTTTTCTCAAATTTTAACAGCATCGAAATCATTTATTGCTCTGTATCGCATGTCGCCAGAGAAGGTGCAGGCATTTTTGAACTCCTACTATCTTTTTGAAAAAGAGTGGACCGAGCTCGATTACAACGAGTCTGTTCAAAAGTCGCTCATTGATTATTACACGGTTCTCAATCACCTTTGTGCTATTGCACAAGTAGAAAAGATGTATGTTCCGCCGGCGCTGGATCTCTCAAAAAGCATCAAAGAAAATCAAAATCTTTTCGAAGAAAAGATGGCGAGAGATCTTGGGATCAAAGCGACCGATCACGTGCTGGAAATTGGCTGTGGCAGAGGGCGAATTTCCGCGCACACCGCGTCATACACAGGTGCGCATATCACCGGCATGAACATCGACCCGTCGCAGCTTCAATCTGCGAGGAAATTTGCGGCACGTCATGGGTTGAGCGATCGTTGTCGATTTATAGCAGCAGATCTAAACGCGATCCCCTATCCCTTCCCTGATGAGAGCTTTGATCACATTTATCAGGTTAATGTGTTCAGTTACGCAAAAAATTTGGATGCGGTGTTCAAAGAACTTTTTCGTCTCCTTAAACCAGGCGGTCGCGTCGCTTGTCTCGATTACGTGCTTAAAGACGCTTATGATTCATCTAGTCCTGACCATGTGAAACTCGTGCGCAAAACCAAATCAATCTTGGGGGCAGTGGGTTCGCCTCTCGTGAGCGAGTTTACCAGTGCCCTTGAAAAGGCAGGATTCAAAGTCACCATAAATGCAGACATCAGCATCAATGAACGGCAATCGCCTCTCATCGTGAAAGCGGCTGGCAAATGGGTGTCGCGACCCATTGGTCTAGGTATAATGCCAAAGCACTTGAAACACATGCTTGCTCGCTTCGTGGAAGGTGGGGACGCTTTTGTGAAAGCTGATGAAATGGGTCTCTTAACTACGAGTTGGTATATCGTCGCTCAGAAGTAAGTTTCGCACAGCTGGTTTGCACAAAAGAACATAGGACCGAGTTGACAATCTCCGTAGGGAGAATAGCGACCGGAAGGTCCTTATGTCGACCTGGCATAATCTGTAACAGCCAGGGAGCAAGGAAAAGCATTGCATCTTGGTCTAGGCGTTCGAAATAATGATTCAGGAACAAAATCAGCGCCTCTTCGCTATTAACAGGGCTATTTGCTAGATTTTCCGGAAGTTCAGCCAATAGAGCATCAAAAACACCGCCTTCTCCATGAGCACCATTAACGATTGTATCCAAGTTCATCAGAAAGTAGTTTTGAGCCGACCATTCCGCAACGCGCCACGCGATTTTTCCCTCTAGCTCCTTGTTAGAAACGTCCTTTATCGCTTCTCCAACTACGACGTATGCTGCGATAAAGGCTGCTTGGCCAGCTGCATCCCAGACCCAGTCGAAAGCTTTGAGGCAGGCTGCGCCATTGAGTGCATCGGCCGCTTCTAATGCGGCGACTGTGGCTACCCATGCGCGCGAGTTGCGAGATGAGATTATAACTTTCTCTAAGTCCCCGCCTCCGTCGTAAGGTTTGTTATAAGCTCTGTAGTAGGCTGCATCTCGGGCTGCGGCAAAAGCAACGTTAACAATTCCTCGCATGGTAAATACCCATCCTATTTTTGCTCGAAGCGTATTTAGTTCTTTTTTTTGCGCGATTGCCTGAAGTTTCCTGGATATTTCCTCGGCAAGGTTTTTCAGATACTCTGGTTCCTTGTTTTCTAATGCTGCCTGAATAGCCTGTTCTTGGGTGCCGACTTCAGCTCTCAAAGGAGTACTCCTCGTCGCGATGAGAAGTAGAACCAAAAAGAGTTGAACGCGATTGCTCATTTTGTCTCCACGATATTGGTGAACCCTAGTCACAAGATTCAAGTTTGCAACGAGGATCTAGCAACATTGCAGCGTTCCAATCCGGCCCCAGAGTCCCCAAGCGGTCTGGGATGATTTCGCTTGGATTTAGATCGGCAAAGCTTGGAGACAACGCACGCCCTCATTAGTAGAACTCTTGAGGTCGCTGCCCTGGGTGCCATCGACGAAACCATAGAAGAACGAGTTCGTTGTTGGATTGCTCCCGACGGCAGCAAATCCAAGATTGCCTAAATTAAATGCGTTCGTAGAAGCGTTGAATTGGGTCGAGCTCCAATACCAATAAGAATTAAATGTTTGAACACCTGTCGTAGAAAGCGGCAAAGCCTGTGTTTGCGCAAACACAAACATCTGTGCTACTTCGCCAATAGACGGCAGATACCAGCCACCCGCTAGGGTTGGTCCGTTTGAGTAGTTGACACAAGCATTAAAGGCAGATGTGGTAGGCGCACTTGTCGGGACGGCGCAGTCATTTCCAGACTGGCTACAGTACAGCTTCGTGTTGCCATTTTGTGAATTGATGCCGCCATATATACCGTAATTGTTGGCGGCGATATCTGTTGTTTGCAACGTTGCTGTTGCCCATACGGTTCCCGAGCCACTTCCATTAAAACCTGGGACGACGTCTTGAATCGACATCGCTAAACCATAATATCCACTCGTTTGTGGATCTTGATCTGAATAGATCACGATACCCCAAGGAGTGGGACTAGTAGAAGGGCAGGTATATGGATGCGTGTTGCCACAGAGCAATTGCCCGACTGTGAAAGGTGAGATCAAAGTCTCGCTATCACAAGCACAAAGACACGCCATCGTGATGATGCAAACCCACATTCTCGCCATACTTATTCAACTCCAGTGTCACCCGAAAGAATGTAACCGTTGCTGGCTTAAATTTGCAAGCACTTGACACTCCAACTCTTTGTGCCAAGTGTAAGCAGCATGATAAGACTCGCAGTTTGCTTCTATATCACCCTAAACGCACCGTGCTTCGCACATTTTGATGATACCATCTCACAGTTGAAACATGTGCGTCAGAGTCTCGAATTGGCCCAAGGCGAGTCAGTACTGGAAAGAGCCTATGAAGTTCTCAAGTACGGGATCGCGCCACTCGTCATAAATGTTGCATTAACTGCTGTTGGGATTATGAAAGTGGCAAGAATTGAAACGGACACAGATTATTCTCCTATGCCCTACCTTATGGTGCCCCATCCCTTAGGATTTTGGTCTGATTATATGACAGTAGTAAGACAGGCCAGAGATTTGGGCGAGAGACCTGAGGACGCAATCGTGCGCTTAAGTCATGGCGCGTTAGTTGCTTCCCCATTCCTCCCTATTATCTCTATTTATCGAATAGTAAACAGAGAACGTGAGCTAGAGAATAAAGTGCGCGAATTAAAAACTATGCTCGGCGTTCTTCTCGACTAACGCCGCTGCCATCCATTCTTGAACATGAGGGTATTTGAGTATCGCCTTCATGTATTGATTCGCTTCTTTGGTCTTTATTTGAATTCCGTACGAGTTAAATCGCATGACAACTGGTGTGTAGAATGCGTCAGCAATTGTGAATTTCTTCCCGAACAAGAACGGCCCTTTATACGATTTGATACAATCTTGCCAAATGTGAATGATGCGCTGAATGTCTTTGATTGTCCCGGGCAACAGATGACCCTTCGTCACGCGCAGCCTGATATCCATTGAAAGCTGGTCTCGCAGCGTACCAAACCCCGAGTGCATCTCGGCAACGACGCAGCGCGCATGAGCGCGTGCTTCTTTTTTCTCAGGCCACAGTTTGTAGTCAGAAATTTCGGCTGCATATTCGCAGATGGCCAGCGAGTCCCACACTCTCAGCTTTCCGTGATGCAAGACAGGAACTCTGCCTGCAGGGGAGAACTTGTGGATTCGTTCTGATGTGTTCGGAAAATCCAAAAGCACTTGTTCTTCTTTAAAGGGAAGCCCAGCCGCGCGAAGAGCAAGCCACGGTCGCATCGACCATGAAGAGTAGTTTTTATCGCCGACAACGAGCAACAGTTTTTCTTTTGACATGAACACGCTCCACAAAGTGCAAGAGTGCTTTCGTCTATCACACAATGAGTGGTATTTGTAAGTGTTCAAGATCTTTGTAGTACGGGAGCTGATGTGGTAATGACGGCGTTAATCACCGGTGCATCTGGTGGTATTGGACTTGAGCTTGCAAAGCTATTTGCCAAAGATGGATACGATTTAATTCTTGTCGCGCGCAATGAAGAAAAATTGTTACAAGTAGCAGTCGAACTTGGCTCGTCTCACAACATTCGTGCTTCTGTGTGCGCTGTCGACCTTTCAAAGGCCGACGGGCCATCTAAACTCTATGCGATGACACAAGACTTGAAGCTCAACGTCGATGTGCTTGTAAACAACGCTGGTTTTGGACAATTTGGACATTATGAAGAATTGGACGCACAAGGTGAGCTTGAGCAGATTCAACTCAATGTGATGTCGCTTACTCAGCTTACAAAACTATTTCTCAAACCAATGATCGCACGACAGCAAGGACGAATCCTGAATGTGGCATCGACGGCAGGATTTCAACCAGGGCCTTTAATGTCTGTCTACTACGCGACAAAAGCATATGTGATCTCGTATTCGATGGCCCTTGCCAATGAACTAAGGCCGAAAGGCATCTTTGTGACCTGCCTTTGCCCAGGCCCGACTTTAACTAATTTTCAGAGCCGCGCTTCGATGAAAGAATCGATGTTGTTGCGTTTCTCAAGAATGCAAGCGGAGCAGGTGGCTGAAGTCGGATACAAGGCGATACTTAAGGGTAAACCTCTCGTCATTGTCGGAGTTTTCAATTGGTTGTTGACACAGTCCACGCGGTTCTTTCCAAGAACCTGGGTAACTTCGATTTCCAGAAAGCTGCTTGAACCCCATGATTGAAGAACACTTGAGTCAATTTGCTGCTGACCTTGACAGTTTGAAGCAGCGTATTTTTGCGAAGGTCGGCGCAACCGATAGCGCTCGTCTTTTGAAGCTCAATTACTTTTCGCGCACCATGGAAGTGATTGGACGCGTGCTTATCTATGTGAGCTTTGAGCCTATTCTTTTCGCTCTAGGCGTTTTGGCGCTATTTGGCCATAAACAACTTCATGCTCTTGAAATTGGACACGCGGTTTTGCATGGGTCCTATGATAAGCTCGACGTCCCGCAAAAATTCAAATCCAGAACTTTCAAATGGGATATGCCCGTTGATGAGGCGTCGTGGCGCCATGGGCATAATGGCCAACATCATGGCTCGACCAATATAGCCGGGAAGGATTCGGATATTCTTTTCGGAACGGTGCGATTCACCAAGCACACGCCTTATTCAAAACGACATTGCTCGCAAGTGCTTTTTGCGTTGTTTATTCTCTTCCCCAATTTCACTCTGGCGATGGCTACACACTTTACAGGTATCAATGAGTTTCTGTTTGGGGGCAGTCAGCCAGACAAAACGGATTTTTTGCCTGACAACAGTTCTGAAAGTGTTCGACGCGCGTTTAAGACAGCTGGTCGCAAATTTCTGCCCTATTACTTGAAAGAATACGTTTTCTTTCCGCTGCTCGCTGGGTGGATGTTTTGGAAAATTATTCTTGGCAATTATCTCGCAGCGCTTTTGCGGGATCTTTACACGGCAATAACGATTTGCTGCAATCATGTTGGTGCCGACGTCAAAAGCTATCCGAAGGGCACCATCGCAAAGAACAAAGCCGATTGGTATGTTATGCAAGTCGAAAGCTCTAACAACTTTACAGTGCCTCGACCATTGTCAATATTGTGTGGCGGACTTGATTTGCAGATTGAACATCACTTGTTCCCCACCCTACCACCAGATCGTCTTCGCGAGATTGCGCCTGAAGTTCGTGCGATCTGCAAAAAATATGGTGTGGAATACAAAAGCGATACCTGGTGGCGAACATTTCGAAAAGCGATGTCTTGGATCTCGACGCTATCGCACCAGGATACCATCATCGAAGAGTCATGAAGTATATTACTTTATGGAATTCTCTTCATTGCACTGAGGTTTGTCATTTGCTGCAGGGTAATGAAACAAATAGACGCGTTCATCTCTATTCTCAAATTCGACATGCACTTCATCGATATTCGATTTCTTATTGTCAATAAAGAGAAGATTGTTTGGCTTGTTCTTAAACAAACCTTCCACTATAATCTTCGTGATGGCTTCACCTTTCCCAGAAGCGCCTCCAGCAAAGGCTATTTGATCACGGATCAAAATATAATCGTCGAAATCAGTGTCGGGCTGCAGATTCAACTCTTTGAGGTCGTTACTCTTTAAAGCGCCATGCTTCAACCAATCTGTTGACTCCACGGCCTCTGTCATGTGCTTGATGTAATCATCCAAGTATTTCTTCAAGTCGTGCGCACTAGTGGAGTCATCACCCTTGAGACCTAATCCTGATAAACGCGCTGTAAGAACCATTGTGCCGATTTTTTTGTCATGCAACTTTGTGAGTACGGCGAGCGTTCCCGTGTGGGGATCTATCTCTCTCATATTGTATCCACCATCTTTCGAGCTGATAGACTCATCCCAATCAAAAATAGCGACCGTTATTCCTTCCTTTGGAAGATGATTAAAAATTTCACTGATTTGTTTTATGCACCCTTGCTTTACAATTGTTGCCTGAGTTGATGCAGAAAGCAGAAACAACGTGAAACAAATAATGCTTTTATTTACTTTCTTCATATGCGTAAACATCCTGCTTGTAGCTTACTATATTTTTATGTTTGAAGAAAACACGACAACGAGAAAACTCGCTCTGCCGACAATATCGACGGAGGCTATATGTCGCGCTTTTGCTTTAACTGGGTCTTTTTACTTATTGTGGCCGTTGCTCCACTCCATTTCACTTTCGCATCAAGCGAAACGGAGTGCGAAAGTGTCGAGACATTTGCTGAGTACATGTTCAGATATAAAATATTGTCGGCAAAGGATAATGCAATTCAAGTTAGAGAACCGGAGTTCATAAGCAACCTTCTGGACCTAGAGCGCTTATGGAATGATATGAAGAGCCAAGGCATCCAGTCGCCTTTGCGGGCTCGAGTCTGCTACGCCTCTCCATATAGAGTTGCGCCTTTCAGAATTGTGAAAGATATGGTCGTGGAGAAGAGCGATGACCTCTATAAAGATGCAACTTCGGTGCGGGATTATATTGATCGCAGCATCCATGAAATTCGGCAAACGCTTTCAAATGGCTATCGAGCCCCATCGCTCACCTTTGAGCAGACTCAAACAAGAAAGGACCTTGTTGAGCGACTCACTCTCAAAAATGAGAGAGTTCGTATTTGTGGTGTCACCAAAGACATCGAACAGCACATTCTTGAGCGACTCAACGCATATTTGTCCCAGAATGGATTGACGCCTCAAATTACGTTCTTCTTCGGCAGCCGCGTGATGCCTCGTACAGAAGTTATCGCCAGAGATCCGTTGATGGAGGGCGTGATGCCCATCGCCGATGACGGCGTAATGAAAAACTCTGTTCGCATCAGCGGCCTCACGACGGTTTCGGATTTGGAGATTATGATAATTTTCTCGGCAGAGAAGACACTTGCATTCGATTCGCTTAAAGCGATCGGGAAGGAGTTCAGACGTTACTTATCGGAGAGTTTTCGCGAGTTTTCCGTGTCAGTTAAGTTGGTGCAGATCCAGCAAAATGACGATTTGAGCGATCCATTTGCTTTCATAAGCGTTTGCCGCATGAAACGTCCTGAATATTGCGACAAGCCGCTTTCGCGTTACCAGTTTGCCCCAGTTCAATGGTAGCCTCCTTAAGGAAGTTTATCTGAAGAAGTACCAAATGCAGGATGACGTATCTTTGATGGCACCGTCTTGCGCATGCAAATCACGATGTTTGTAGCCGATTGTGATGTGGGGATAGTACACATCTGGGTTGAATCCGGATCCAGCGTATCCTTTCGCTTTTGCCGCCTCATAGATCAGGCGGCGAAATTCAACCAGAGCTGGTGACTGCACAACTGCGTAAAACGTTTGTTCTTTAAGTCCATTGATGGTGACCGCTCGGGAGCCGACGCAAACGGCCTTAAAGGACATGGTTTGAAGCTGCTTTTCTCGAGCGAACGCGTTAATTTCTGAGATGGAAATGTAGTTTTGAATGTCGGTGAATTCTGGCGGCGAAATAACGGTGATGTGAGCCTCGCCGCGATCTATCAGCTCTATACCAAGTTCAGTCTGGATGACAGTTTTGAGTTGGTTGATGGGCTCAAACCGGATGTTCTGCACCAAGTAATTTGTATTGGGCTGGAAGTATATCGCACTTAGGTGGTTTGGAGATGGCAGATAAAATGAGACGAGCGCATTGCTCGAATTTGCGGCCGCAAAAAGCACGGAAAAGACAACGAATAGAGCGGATCGCATGAGCTACCTCTACTTGCGCAGTAGGTAGTCAAACCATTATGGCTGTTAGATTTATTCCGCTTTTCTGAGTGGTGGGCCCGGGTGGAATCGAACCACCAACCGCCGGATTAAGAGTCCATTGCTCTACCAATTGAGCTACGAGCCCGCCTTCACGATGTCGCAATCTGTATCACGAGCATGATTGTGTCAAGCGCCTATTTTTGGTTTTTTTTATGCCTATGCATTGACCATGGGCGTCAAGACTGGCATACGATGCGCTCGCAAGTCCTCTGGCCAGATTTTTGGCGAAT
>Ga0068863_100006505_pt1 | contig 11462 bp, 8 predicted proteins | sample KBSSwiS62_FD_66596 | JGI IMG/M metagenome (GOLD analysis project Ga0068863, IMG submission 66596) | Switchgrass rhizosphere microbial communities from Kellogg Biological Station, Michigan, USA - KBS Switchgrass S6-2 | ecosystem: Host-associated > Plants > Roots > Rhizosphere > Soil ...
AGTCCTTCCCCCGTCTGCGTGGGATAGGAAAGACTCAAGAACGAAGGGCTGCTTCCTCTTGATTTTTACGGACAAGGTTCCGCGCTTGATACGTGCCGCGTGCCAGCCTGATCGAGTCGTATCAGCCATTTCCTCCTCCCGAAGGTGTCCAAGCGGGCTTCCGGCACCTTAATGTCGAGCCGGGTGCCGTGGGCTTGCAATGATGCAATTTGTGACGCCGACCACGCCCCTCAGTCTGCGAATGGTCTGCTCCGCAGTTTCTCGGTCCAAGGCGGAGATGACTTCGCCCGAAAGTGTTACATGGCCGCTCACAGCCGCGACATGGACAGCATTGAATCGAATCTTCCAGCGAAGAAGGCTCCGCGCGCGACTTTCGAGCTCGCTGTCTGAGGGGGCTAGGCTTAAGACTTCTTGCATCGCAAGTCCTCCGATTTCGCTACTACTGATGGATCGATGACGATCTGCGATGAGTGCTTGTCCGCTCCAATCTCAGTGCCAAACACATTTTCGAAACTAAACTGGGAAAGATCGCGAGCAACGCGCCACCGATCAGGGCGACCGCAACCTGGATCGCAATGGAAATCGCAGTCGAATCCGCTACCATTCATCCCAGCAAGCAAAGAAACCGACTGCAGAACTTGACTTTCGATAGAGTCGCTGATGGCTCCGACGATAATTTGATTGAGGTGCTGTCCAATTGCGCCTGCAGCGTTAGCGCCTAAAACCCATGTCATGATCGCAAGCGTGCTGGTCCGTTTCGATCCTCCTCACACGTTCTCGCGATCGACTCGGAGTTTAGTTCGCGGGGAATTTCATTGACCGGCATGACACACACTCTCCCGACGGGAGTCGCACAGACGCGTGACGTGCCCTAGTCATGCCAATTAAATGAGTAGTAGCACGCAAGATGGCATAAAGCGAGTTGCGCAGTTATCGCCTTCATCGATGTACGATATTGAGGACATCGATAGTAGAAACACCCCCGGAATGGAGGCGTCATAAGATTTTCACATTACCTCCGCGTGTAGCGCATTATAATTCTCAGTGGGACCACGTCTGTACATCGCTAGTGCCCCCCGTCTAGCCCGAAGATGTGGCTTCCTCAGGTGCCGGTTTCCCTCCCGGCACCCGCGCGAAAGCGCTTCTAAGGCGTTCGGTCATCCCCAAACTGATCGAACGCCTTTTTTTGCCGTCACGTTCAGGGAGGGCGATTTGCGGACCATTAGGCTGGCATTGGTGGCGGTGGGATTATGCATGGCTCAAGGCACGCCAGCGTCGGCAGCTTGTGTTGTTCTGGCCGGAACCGCCGATGGATTCGACAAGGACACGGCGGTGAGCCGCGCGCAACTCGCACTTGACGACTATATCAAGCAGTACAAGGCCGAGAACCATCTCAGCGCGGTCACCGTCAGTGCCATGCGCGCAGAACCGCAGCCTTATTGGCGCGGTAGGGTGAGCGAGAACATGATGTACCATCCTGACATCGTCACTGAGAAATCCTACACCGTTTGTTGGCAAGGCGTGATCTCGACTTATGTCTGCACCTCAGGTGCCCAGGTCTGCTGGTAGGCTATTGCAGCACTGGGGGCTTCCCATGCATAAGCCTTCATGACCGGAGTTGCTGCAAATGTCCGCTTTGGGTCATAAGCGGACATACTGATAAGTCCGCGCCATGTCCGCTTTACCCCCAATAACGGACATTCGTCAGTGCGGGTTGGATGTCCGAAAAGTGCCAGAAGCTGACATTCGTCTCGTGGCGTCGGTAGCCCCTAAAGAAAAATCTGAACGCGAACCTCCGGTGACCATAATAACGGGTCGCTCTATGGTGTTTTGCTTTGGCGGCAGGCTTGGACTTAGTTGCCGAATGCGCCCTTTTAGATATTTGGCGACTCTCGTCTTCCAGTGACGTGTCCAATGCCCCGTCGGGTCGCATCACATCCCGTCATTCCGATTGGTCACAGATAGTCGACCCAGCTTCGGGAAATACTGGATGGGCACATTCCAGCGTTTTGATGCCATCGCCCACTACAGATGTCGCGGCAACCGAAGAATCGACGACCGGAGCAGCGCGATCCTCATGGCGATTCAAAGGCAGGTTCGCTCTCAGTGGCGCATCTGGCGAGACCGGGCAAGCGTCTCAGCCGCAAAATTGTCGACGGTAAAATTCTCACCTGCGATTGTGCCTTGTTTTTGCCTTTAGAAGACTTCGGTTCCGACTAACTGACGCCCGAGTGAACGGCATCTTCTCGTCGCGATTTAAGCCCTTCCCCCAACCGATGAAGGACAATCGGAGATGCTTCGTTCACTCACTGTTGCCCTCCTTCTATGCAGCCTTTGGTTGCCAGTCCTTGCTGAGGCCAAGAGCAAGGCACCACCCGTTCCTGAGCGAAACACCAAACGCACCGCCTCGGCTTTCACGCCAAAGCCCCTACATCCAAGCGAGATACAAACCAGCCCGTGGACTGATGGTGAGATTGCTGCTGCAAAGGCGGAATGCACCGCGACGCTGTCTGGGGTTAGGCTCGACTTCGAGCCCCTATCACCGATACGACAGGGACTGTGCGGGACACCCGCGCCCATCCTGCTGAGATCGTTAGGAGTCGATCAGAAAGTTGAGTTTGATCCGCCGGCAACGGTCACTTGCGATCTAGCAAAGGCGCTAAGCGAGTGGATTGATGGGGTTCAACGCGAAGCTAAGCAACGGTTCGGTGTTGCGGTCGCGAAGCTGCGTGCTTCCTCTTATGCCTGCCGCAACATCTATGACGGAGCTAATCCACCCTTGAGCCAACATGCTTTGGCTAATGCCATAGATCTCACTGGCTTCGAGCTCACGTCGGGGAAGCACATTACGGTGCGAGAGGACTGGGATAACCGATCTGTCGATCGGAGCCTGGTTCACTTGGCGAGCGCTGCAGTCTCCCTACCGAACGTCATCACCGCGACTCAGCAGAGATCCGGGTTCGTGGTGAGCGCGCATGAGAGCGCCTGCAGCATCTTTGGAACTGTGCTGGGGCCAGGGGCCAATAAGGCGCACAGAGATCATTTCCACTTCGATATGAAGCAGCGGAACCACAACCTCTGCCGTTAGCGTCACGGACAGCGGAAAGAGATGCCTGCAGGCACAAGGGACCTCTCAAGCACATCCTCCCCTTCACCTTAGGCCGTAGGGCGACCACCGGTAGAAACGGCGCCCCGTAAACTCGGGAGGCAAATCATAGTAGTAATAGTAGGGAGCGGAACGCCGAATTTTCCGGGCTGCGGCGACCTTCGCGTGCGTGGGATTTTTCGCTTTCGCTTGCTTAGCCAGGCTGGGCTTAGCCTTCTTAGCTCTCGCTTGTTTAATGTTGGCTGACTGCTTCGTCTTAGGCTTCTCAGCCACAACCGGTGTTTCCTTGATCGAAACTAGATAGTCCGCCCCTTCTGGCAAGATGGCCGAGTTGCTGCTTTCATCGGCTATGATGAGCGAGGAGCCTGGTGTGAGCCTTTCGGAGATTTTCTCGCGGATGTCCTGTGGAATCTGAATGCGGTCGAGCGCTACTCCAGCGTCGTCACCCTCAAGAGTCATCGTCATCCACCGGGTCTTGGTATCGCCCGGCGCAAACTTCATGGCGGTGAAGACGTGCGTGCCGAGCGGCCGCTTCCTATCTTTGAAGGTGATGGGCGCCGCAAACACATGACGGAAATTCTGCCTGACGAAAATGCGTCCGTCGGGCGGTTCCGTCTTGCCCGCAACCTGATACACCTTGCTCACCAGAACTTCGGTGAAGGCGCCCGTTTCCCGCATCCCTTGCTCCTTCTGGAATGCCTTAATGGCGCTGATTGTCAGCCCGCCAAGCGTGCCGTCGAAGTTCTGGGGCTTGAGATAACCCATGGCGGACAGCGCATATTGCACATCGATGATGCGGTCACGCTGAGTTTGTCGCGTCACCAAAATACGCAAGGGTGCCGTGGAGCGAGGCTCTGCAATGGTGAGGCCCACGGCTTTCGTTCCTGCTTCAATAGCTGATGCAATCGCAGGGAGCGCCTCGCTCGCCGCGGCCTTGTTGGTGACCATATCGCTGGGTGACAGCTGCGGGGCGTCCTGAGCGATAACCGCTGAAGCCGTTGGAGTGGGTAGCGGCTGGAAGAGCGCAGGATGCTCAATGAGCTTTGGCATTGTCCTGTTTGCGGCCATCATGACGTTGTCGCCTATCCGGGTGACTTGGAACAGCTTCGGAGCAAAGGAGAAAGGCAGCCGAATACAACCATGGGAGGCCGGATAGCCCGGCACGACGCCGCCATGGAGTGCCGTCCCCGACCATGTGACGCGCTGCATCCAGGGCATCGGCGCCGCGCTATACATGTTGGAATGGTGACGCCGCCGCTTCTCGAGAATGCTGAACACCCCGGCTTTGGTGGCGTAGCCTGGCATCCCAGTTGACACCTTCGATTTCGCGATGAGCGAAGTGCCTCGGTAGACATCCAGCGTCTGATCACGCAGCGAAATCATGAGCGTCATCGGCTCGCCATTTGCGGGATCGGGAAGTGTAACTTCGGTGATGGGGGATTTCGCCTTGTTCTTCGCTTCCGCTGGGAGACTAACGGCGATCACAAGAGCAGCCAGGCCGATGTATGTTGCAATAACCGACGCAGCCTCACGGGCGAGCTTCTGCGCGCCGCCCCTCCCGTACTCGTACACGCCGCACCTCACCTGCCCTGAGGTGATCTTGCAAGGCGACTAGCGTCGCGAAGTCAAAGCCTCAAGAGCTCACCACAGGATAACGCGGCGATTCTAGGCGGTCACTATTAATCGCTCGTGACGGACGAGTTGTCTCTTCTCATCCAGGTTGACGGTGAAGGGATTGCCGGGAAATCCTGGGGTCAAATTTCATAGCAGAAAGGTCGCGCATTTACTCCGACCCTTTAGGCGCACACCGAATGTGAAGTATGGTCTGTGGGGCCGCTCGCAACAGCGACCAACTGACATGCTGAATGTCCGCTCTGGGTCAAAAGCGGACTCTCTTCAGCACCATTCTATGACTGGATTGCCCCCGATAGCGGACGTGCGGCGAGCCCGCTCAAAGAGTCCGCTCAGTGCCCATAGGCGACACCAGTCAAATTAGACAAAAGCAAAGACCGCCTCGCGGGCGCCTCTGCAAAATCCAATCATGTGTTCTGATCAGGCTAAAGACTGATGCCCCAGAAAACGACATTATTTATGACGAGACTCTGCCCCTGCATCGTGTAGCGGCGACCCGGGCTATTGGAGGACTGGCGTCGATTAAATGAGGGACGGAACGATGCTGAGACGCGCGGGCCTTGGCATTCTCGTCGGAGCGGTCTTGATCGCCTCGTCAGGCGCGTCCGCCGGTCCAGCCCTTGTCTTCGAGCCCTATAACGGCACGGTGTTCTACGCCGAAGATCCCGACGCCCAGTGGTTTCCCGCCTCCCTCACCAAGCTGATGACGGCCTACGTCACCTTCCAGGCTCTGAAGGCAGGCACCGTCACGCCCGACACCAAGCTCATATGCTCCAAGGAGGCGACGGAGCAGGCCCCAAGCAAGCTCTGGCTGAAAGTGGGCGAGTCGATCACGCTCGACGTCGCGCTCAAGGTCCTCATCGTCCAGTCGGCCAACGATGTTGCCGTCATGATCGCCGAGGGGGTCGCCGGCAGTCAGGAGGCGTTTGTCCAGCGCATGAACGAGGCGGCACAGCATCTCGGCATGACCCGGACCAATTTCGCCAACGTCAACGGCCTGCCCGACGAGCGCCAATTCACCACCGCCCGCGACCTTGCCAAGCTCTCGCGCGCCATCATCATCGCGTTCCCCGAGCACGCCGATCTGTTCACCACCGTCGAGGTTCAGGTGGGCAAGCAGATCATGCGCACGCATAACGGCCTATTGTTGAGTCTGCCCGGCGCCGACGGTATGAAGACCGGGTTCATTTGCAACTCCGGATTCAATGTTGTGGCGAGCGCGACCCGGGACGGCCGCAAGCTGGTCGCCGTCGTGCTGGGAGAGCAGTCGTTGGCCACGCGCCGCGTGCGCGCCACCGACCTGCTGGAGAACGGCTTCAAGCGCTATTTCTGGAAATCGCTGTTCGGCACCAGCATCGATGGGCTGGCGATCCAAGCCTCGTTGACCGATGGGCCGGCGCATTTGAAGGACGCCATCTGCGGCGTCGCCAAACCTAAGCCGTCCGGTACGCGCAAGGTCAGTCGCAAGGCCAGTCGCAAGGGCGGCTCAAAGAAGCGCAGCATCGTCAGCACCCGCGCCAATTGAGCGGGCATGTCCGCTTTGGGTCATAAGCGGACATACTGACAAGTCCGCGCCATGTCCGCCTTACCCCCAATAACGGACATTGGGCGGCGCATCCAAGTCAGCATTTGGCTGTTGGTTTATGCGTACACGCCCTAGCTAACCCTCAACCAGGGTGAGCTTGGCTCGTGCTGCTATCGCTGCAAGCTCGTCGTCACTCATGTCCACCGCCTTGCGGAAGCTGGTGGCATCGCTGGTGTTGAACTGCGGGGGCTTACCTCTCTATCCCGCGATAGCTCTGCGATCTCGGCAGGAGTGACACGGTCGAGATTGAAATTCGTCATGAACACAAACTGAAGCACCGTATTCGGTTGAGGTCACATTGTTGTTGCGGGCTTCGCGTGCCTATTAGCTCGTCATAGATTGCCGACGGCTGTTTACTGGCCAGGGCGGCATGCACCTTCCCCAGTCGGTTACCACATCGCATTCGCGATCTGTTGCCACAGCGGCAGCTATAGTTGACATAATAGCCTGACCTAAAAGTGGGTGCACCGCGACCCGGTTCTCCGGGTTTCTAGTTCTGCGCCAGGTTTGATGGAACGAGTCGGAATCGACCTCACTAATGGGCTCCCATGCTAGGTGTCGCTCGCGAAGAAAGTTAACGAGGCTCATCGAGAATTTTCCGATGTGGATCGGAAAGAACGAAGTGGCGGTCTCGCCGTAATCCGCGATTGCTCGATCGCGGGAAAACCTCCGGATCAGAAAATCAGGTTTACATTCAAAGTGAGCCTGAAGTCTGGCCAGGAACTCCTGCTGGGCTCCGATATAGGCATGGTCGAGAACATTGACGGGCTCAAGTAACGGTCTCCCCGACTCGCCTGCGGTTTCTGAAAATTGCAGCATTTCTCGGGAGTCGCGTCGGATGTAGCCCTGTGGCATCATCCGTAGTACGTGAGGGAAACAAAGCAGCGTTGCTTTCAGCCAATTGACGCTTCGCACGTTGATATAGGGGTAATACAAGGCGTCAAGCGTAGGCATTTTTGTCCTCTCGCTCCAAAACTGTCTGTAAGACTGTCTGTAAGGTTTGGTAGCTAAAAACCTCACATGGGAGGAAACAATGATCAGATTGTTGATCAGTGTCGCCGGCTTAGCCGTTGCAACGTCGGCAGAGGCCATGTCGCCCGCGCCGCTTAATGAGCCGGATGCCATGATCACGGAAATCCGCCAAGCCCGCCGGACCCGCCCATGCTACGACCCGAACCAGATACGAATTAATGGTCGCTGCGAGTTTTGGGCCCGCCATGTCTCCCCATCCCAGCACAGGTGTGTGCAATGGAATGAAGGTTTTTGCGTTGAGTACTATGGGACGCTGAAGCCCTGCGGCCCTAACGTTCGGTGTTAGAGCGGGACATACCGCGCAAATCACTCACATCGATCCAAGTTGGCAGAAGCGGCAAGAGCGGCCCCGTTAGCTGAAAGAACGACATTTGATTAACAATCAAACAATCAGATATGCCAAGAGGCGGTAAACGCGAAGGTGCAGGGCGCAAGCCGGGAAGTCTCGGAAAAGCGACTGCGGAAATGCGAGCGGAGGCGGAGGCCAGTGGCGAGCTACCGCTTGAGTATTTTCTTCGCATCATGCGCGACCCCAACGAGAGCGACGAGCGCCGTGACCGTATGGCTATGGCGGCCGCCCCTTACCTGCATCCACGGCTGCAAGCCACTCAGACGCAGGGAGCAGTGAGGATCGAAGTCGTTGACCTTGCAGACGCAGGAACTGACTGTCCGGTTATCGACTCAGCTTGCGGCGTGCGAAAGACGCAGCATTGAGCCCAGGCCGTGTACTCATAAATTGAGATTGGTACCCAGCGCTTGGTCAATGTCCAGTTTGCTCCCAAAAGCGGACATTCCTCAGCGCATTGAGCATGTCTGCTTAGTGCCATGTGCGGACATCAATCCTCTCGCGTGAGAGACAGCAAAAAGCCCTCATCAAGGATGAGGGCTTTCGCTTTCAGGCTACAGCCGGTTTGGGCTTAATAGTAGCCAGTGCATTCGTAGTAGCGGTTCCACCAGTAGGAGCTACCTGTGGCTATAGCATTGCGATACAGCCATCCACACCCGCCACCATAGCCGTAAGCGATGTATGGCAGGCCATACCGGCCGTAAGAACCGTAACGGCGATACTTACCGTAGTGGCCATAGCGTTTGTAATAATCGTGATCGCGGTTTTTATAGGAGTAGCGCTTCCCACCGCCGCCGTAGTAACGCCTTCCATCGCCGCCGCCATAGTAGCGCTTGCCACCACCGCCGCCACCATAAGCATACCGGCCACCGCCGCCGCCGCGGCTCAATCCACGACCCCCGCCGCCTCCGCCACCACGCATGGCGTGGCCGCCACCACCACCGCGGCTCAAGACGCCGCGCCCGCCACCGCCACCACCGCGGCCCATTCCTCCGCCGCGGCCGCCGCCACGACCGACAAGCGTTACCATACCGGCGTCACTTTTCAGAACCGGCACAGAGGTTGCCTGTGCCGACCCCGATACAAAGCATGTGGCGAGTAGAGTGCCGCCAAGGGCGACCGCCACGGTTAGCTTGGTCTTCATGGGTCAGGCTCCTTAAAAATCGGTTTGCTAAACAACACCCTGGGTGCGGACGGCGGCTGTCTTTGGCTACTCTCTAAGGAGAGCCAAGAACGTGTATGTCCGGTTTGGGTCATTAGTGGACATTGAGATCGTGGTTTCACGGATGTCTGCTTTGCCTCCAAAAGTGGACATGTTCACAATCAAAACGAATCTCTGCTAAGTGCCATGAGCAGACATGCCTACAGCGGGTTGAATTGCACGCTCGTATTGCTATCTTGTTCTGTCTCTGGACCGGATTAGGAAAGCCAAACCACGGGGTATCTGGGGTAATTGCGGGACTTTCTACAAGGTAATCGCGGCAAGCTCATCGATTGGCTCAAGATCGATTCGTGGATCGACTCCGGCCTGTACAACTCGTGGACACGTTTCCTCGATTGGTGGAGCGGTTACTCTTCCTTCTTCAACAAGTTCGAGGTCAAGGGCTTCGTCCGCGTTTTGAATGAGCTTGCCTGCGAAGGGCTGACGCTCGGCGCGGGCGCCCTGCTCGTGCTCGCCGCCTTCGCGCTCCCGGCTTTCGAGATCGCGCAAGGCAAGATGAACCTCTCGGACGAGTACAGCGTTACCTTCCTTGATCGCTATGGCAAAGAGATCGGCAAGCGCGGCCTCTTGCGCGACGACTCTGTGCCGCTCGACGAAATTCCCGACATCATGATCAAGGCAACCCTGGCGACCGAGGACCGTCGCTTCTTCGAGCATTTCGGTGTCGACGTTATGGGCACGTTCCGAGCCCTAGCCGCCAACGCCCGCCATGACACGGTGGTCCAGGGTGGTAGCTCGCTCACCCAGCAGCTCGCCAAGAACATGTTTCTGTCGCCCGAGCGTTCTTTGAGCCGCAAGATCAAAGAGGCCCTTATCGCTGTCTACCTCGAGAACCACTACACTAAGCCGGAGATCCTCAAGCTCTATTTCGACCGCGCCTACCTCGGCGGCGGCTCCTACGGCGTCGAGGCCGCGGCACAATATTATTTCGGCAAGTCCATCCGCGACGTGAACCTCGCCGAGGCCGCGATGCTGGCCGGCATGTTCAAGGCGCCCACGCGCTACGCTCCCCACATCAACCTTGCCGCCTCGCGCGCCCGCGCCAACGAGGTGCTGAGCAACATGGTCGAGGCCGGCTATATGAGCGAAGGCCAGGTCTATGGCGCGCGCATGAATCCGGCGAAGATCGTCGAGCGCACCGACACCAACACGCCCGACTATTTCCTCGACTGGGCCTTCGAGGAGGTGCAGCGGATTATGCACGGCAAGGAGGATCATATCCTCGTCGCCCGAACGACGGTCGACACCGGGCTGCACAGGATGGCCGAAGACGCGCTCGAGACGACGATCGCAACCTCGGGACGCGCCCGTCATTTCGAGCAAGGCGCCATGGTCGTCATGGAAACCGACGGGGTGGTGCGCGCCTTGGTCGGCGGCAAGGACTATGGCGAGAGCCAATTCAATCGCGCCACCCACGCGTATCGGCAGCCCGGGTCCTCGTTCAAGCCTTACGTCTATCTCACCGCTTTGGAGAATGGCTTTACGCCGACCACCGTCGTCAGCGGCTCCGGTGCGGCATGCGGGCGCTGGGCGCCGAAAAACTATTCCGGTGACCGCGGTGGCCAGATGATGATGAAGGACGCTCTGGCAAAGTCGATCAACACCATCGCGGTCAAGCTATCTCTCCAGGTTGGGCGCGAGAAGGTGATGGCCAACATGCGGAAGCTCGGCGTCACCCATTTGAAAAAGACTTGCTCCTTAGCGCTTGGTGATCAGGGCATGACGCCGCTCGAGCACTTGACCAACTATGCCGTCTTCGCCAGTGGCGGTCTTGAGACGCACGCCTACGGCATCGAAGCGATCTACGCGTTGCAAGGCCGGCTGCTTTATTCCCACGTGAATGACGGACCGGCCCGCAAACAGCTCTTCGATGTCAAGGTGGTCGAAACCCTCAACACCATGATGCAGGCCGTGGTCACCTCCGGCACCGGAAAGCGGGCGCAGCTCGACTACACCCATAGTGTTGGCAAGACTGGAACCAGCTCGAACTATCGTGACGCATGGTTCATGGGCTTTACTGGCCAGTACGTTGCGGGCGTTTGGCTCGGCAATGACGACTTTACCCCTATGGCGCGCGTGACCGGCGGCAGCTTCCCGGCCGAGGCCTGGCACAATTTCATGGTCGCGGCGCATGACACCGATAACATCCCGACCATCCCGGGACTGACTGCGCACCCGGCCCAAGTGGCTGAGCAGAAGCGCCTGCAGCAGGCTGCGGCCGCCGACTCCAACGTGATCAGACCAGCCGCGACCCCTGAAACCGTCAGGGACATGTCGAGCGCGACGCGTAGGGTGCTGGAAAAGATCAGCAGGCTCCTGTCGGGGGCGCCAACGCTCAGCCCGAGCGACGATCGCGCCCAGGCTCGCGCTCTGGAGATCGATGAGCCGAAGCCGAATGTCGCGGACATCGAAGATGACCAGGCAGAAAGCGTCAACGATCATCCGGTTGATTAGAAGAGCCATTTCGATGTCTGCTTTGGGTCATAAGCGGACATACTGATAAGTCCGCGCCATGTCCGCTTTACCCCCAATAACGGAC
>Ga0068863_100006508_pt1 | contig 11460 bp, 7 predicted proteins | sample KBSSwiS62_FD_66596 | JGI IMG/M metagenome (GOLD analysis project Ga0068863, IMG submission 66596) | Switchgrass rhizosphere microbial communities from Kellogg Biological Station, Michigan, USA - KBS Switchgrass S6-2 | ecosystem: Host-associated > Plants > Roots > Rhizosphere > Soil ...
GGTTCAGGTGGTGCAGTATAATGAGGACAGCTTCGTCCTGCGCCAGAATGTCTGCGTGCATTGGGAAGCGCCGTTTACCTATCTGCTGTTCGGCAACAAGGGGGCGTTGCTCATCGACAGCGGCGCGACCGCAGACGCGCATCACTATCCGCTGCGCGAGACGGTCGATGCGATTGTCGCGCGCTGGGGGCAGGCGAGGGGACGGAGCAAGGTTCCCCTGACTGTCGCTCTGACGTCCGGCGAGGATGTCGCGCAAAACCAGGGGCTGGTGCAGTTTGCAGGACGGCCGGACACGACCATCGTCCCCAGGCCGCTGGACGTGATGAAGCGTTTCTACGGTCTCGGGCGCAACTGGCCATCCGGTACGGGCAGGATCGATCTGGGCGACAGGGTGATCGAGGTGATCCCCACCCCCGGCACGCACAAGGATGGTGTGAGCTTTTACGATCCCTATTGCGATTTCCTCTTCACCGGCGATCTTCTGTTCCCCGGCAAGATCAATATCGGCAATGACGGCGATTTCGTCGCCTCGCTGGAGCGGCTCAAGGCCTTTGCGGCGAGCCGGCCGGTGAAATGGATTCTCGGCGGTCATATCGAGATGATGTTCGTGCCCGGAAAACATTATCCGCGCTTCGCGACCTACAAACCTTATGAGCGTGTGCTGGAGATGGTGCCGGCGCTGATCGACGAGGCGCTCCAATATGCCCGCGAGGTGCAGGGTAAGGACATGATGCTCATCCGACCCGATTTCGCGCTCTTCAACGGGGTCAGTCCCGATCAGCGAACGCAGGTCTGGCCCCAGGGCGTGCCCAATATCAACCCGCCGCGTCCCTTCTGACGACGAGGAGAGCATCCATGGATCGTCGTACCTTCCTGACCTATAATGCCGTAGCAGCCGCCATCCCGCTATCCGGCGCCGCGCTCACCGGCCTTGCCGACGCGGCATCGGCGGCGGTCCGGCCGGCGCCGATCGATTTCAGGAGCAATCTTCCCGCCAAGGGCAAATTCCCCGACAGATGGATCTGCGGCTCGTCGTCGTGCATGGACAACACCGATCCGCCGGTACATGTCCACTGGTATGATCCGCACACCGCGATCCTGCGGCAGAACAAGGCCTATAGTTACGAGGCGCCCTTCGCCCCGCTCTATTTCGGCAATGATCGTGTGCTGCTGCTCGATGAGGGTTTCGTGCAGCTGCGCAACGACTGGGATTTGCGTGGCGTCGTCGATCAGTGCATCGACGACTGGTGCCGTCGCAACGGCCGCGATCCCGCAAGCCTGGAATTGCTGGTCGCGTTCAGCCATCTGCATGCCGATCATTATGCCGCGACGAACCAGTTCGCGGATCGTCCGAATACGCGCTATATGGGTCTAACCCATGAGGAGATGGTCGGCTTCTGGGGCATGACCAATTTCCCGGAAGAGCGGGTGACCCTCGATCTGGGCGGCCGCGATATTCTGATCTGGGGTTCGCCCGGTCATGTCGTCTCGGAATTCGCCTATTATGACAGCTACACCCAGATTCTCTACACCGGCGACATGTTCTATCGCGGTCGCTGCTACATCAGCTTCTGGGAACCCTGGTTCGACAGCATGAAGCGGCTGATCGACTTTTGCGACACCCATCCGGTGACGCATGTCATGGGCTGCCATGTGGAGATCAGCAGGGACGATCAGGACTATGCCTATGGCATGACCTATCAGCCTGATGAAGCGCCGGTGGAGATGACCGTGCAACAACTGCGTGAGGCGTTCGCGCATGCGCAGACAATCACCAAGCCCGGCATTTACTTCACGGGCACGGTCTTCCTCTGCAACCAGACACGAGGCACGACGACGATCGACAAGAATCCGCATCGTTACAGTTGAGCCACCCATGGCAAGGCCCTGCGGCAGCGAATCGGCGGCGATGCGCCCGCCGTGCCTGTCGCAGCGGCCGTCGCTTCGCCTGCTTCGATGATGGGCGCTCGCGACGAAACCGTGGTTGCATCCCTTCGCAAAATGGCTGTTTTCCGCCGTTTGGCGCTGTCCCCGACCGGGATGGACCGGCTTGAAAATAATACTCTTGACGCAATAGGTAATATGAATACCGTGTGTCATGTCGCCTGACAGAGCGATGTCACCGGGAGAGAGAATCTGAAACGTTGAGCCGGCTGCCGGCTCGATAGGGGGATTTTCTATGGATCAACGGCCGGCCTGTAATGCTGCTCGCTCAGGCGATGTGCAATCAATCGCCGATGGCGCCCGTTCCAGCAGCCAGCTGACCCGGGGCGAACAGCCGGGACAGCGTCGGATCGAATAGCGCGACGAATTTGCAAAAGCCGATCGCTATGCGTCAGCCCGAAACCCGACAAGCGCTGGCCGGCGTATTGCCCGGATTCTCAAGACAATAGGCCGCTCGGGTTCTGGCAGGAGAACGCTACGAGTCACCTCGACAAAAAAAGGGAAGCATATGTCATTTCGCGCGAAACTGAGGTTGGGGCTCTTGTCCGCAACCATGTTCACGAGCACTGCGCTCGCAATGCCGGCACTGGCGCAGGAGGCGGTGGGACCCGCCGCTGAAGATGGCGACGCCATCATCGTCACCGGGACGCGCCGCAGCACCACGATCATGGATACGCCGATCAATATTTCGGCGATCGGCTCGGAAGAATTGGCGCGCCAGCGGATCGACGACGTGCGCGATCTTGCCGATTTCACGCCCGGCATGACCATTTCGGACACGGGGCCGGGTTCGACCGGATCGATCGTGCTGCGTGGCCTCAATGCATCCGACGCCGACGCCGACGGAGCCAGCTATGACGATGCGATGGGCATCTATCTGGGTGAGGTTCCGCTCTACTATGATTTCAAGCTGCTCGATATCGCGCGGGTGGAAACGCTGCTCGGGCCACAGGGTACGCTCTACGGCCTCGGTACGCTGGCCGGCGCGATCCGCTATATCCCGAACCGCCCCAATGTGGTGGATTTCGAGGGCGAAGCGCATGGCCGCATTTACGCCAAGGGCCATAGCGACGACTTTGGCTATCAGGCCGACGGCGTCATCAACATACCGATCGTCAGGGATCACATCGCCTTCCGCTCGGCCACCGGCTATTATTATGATCCGGGCTTCATCGACTATCCGCTGTTGATCCAGGAGCCCGGCGTGTCGCTGCCGCAGCCGGGCGGCACTGGCGGCGTGTCCCAGGCGGACTATGCGGCCAATCTGACCAGGCGCGAGGATCTCAATTTCGAGAGGACCTTCACCACACGCAATCAGCTGCTGTTCCAGACCAGCGAAGATCTGAAGGTGAACTTCACCTACGCGTTCCAGCGGACCAGGACCGACGGCGCCCAGTCCAACAGCGCCGGCGTGCTCGGGACGGGCAAATATCAGAATGCCAGCCGCTACATCGAGCCGGTCAACCGCCGCGCGCACCTCCTCAGCATGGAAGTCAACGCGAATATCGCCGACATCGCCGATCTCGTGGCGACGACCGCCTATACCAATGTCAGGAATCGGTCGCAGAGCGATAATACCGACCTGCTGCTCGATCTCGACTATGACTATGAGCTGTTCCCGGCCTTCTCGAGCTGGAACGAACTCGACAACCGTCGCAAGCAGTTCAATCAGGAAGTCCGCCTCGTTTCGCGCCACGGCGGTCCGTTCAGCTGGGTGATCGGCGGCTTCTACAACGAACAGAAACTGAAGAGCGACTATGCCGAGCACACGCCCGGCCTGTCGGACTTCTACGGGGTTCCCGACAATCCCGAGGATCTCGAATATGTCAGCTACATCAAGTCGAAGGTGATCGAGAAGGCGATCTTCGGCGAGGGCACGTTCAGGGTGTCGCCGGAATGGCAGGTCACCGGCGGCGCGCGCTATTTCAAATATAGCTCGAACGTCCAGGGCGCGCTCGTGCTGCCGCTGCTCGGCGATCCGCTCAGCCCCTATGAACTCGATCCGTCCGGCGGCAAAGCGAAGAAGGACGGCTGGGTATGGAAGCTCAATACGTCCTATAATTTCACGCCGGACTTGATGATCTACGCCACCTACAGCAAGGGCTATCGCATCGGCGGCCCGAACCGGGTTGCGCCATGCCCCGATCCCGTGCCGGTGGATCAGCAGAATGCTTGCGCGCTGCCGAACGAAATCCAGTACGGCCCGGACAAGACGAAGAACGCAGAGATCGGTATCCGCACGCAACTGTTCGATCGCAAACTGACATTCAACTTCAACGTCTTCCATATTAAATGGGAGGGCATCCAGGTCGACTCCGCCACCTTCTATGGCGTCACCGGTATCACGGTGAACGGCGGCGCGGCCAAGTCGCAGGGTTTCGAAACGTCGTTCCAGTTCAGGCCGATCCCCGAACTGGCGATCCAGGGCAGCTATTCCTATACCGATGCCAAGCTGACCGAGGACGTGCCGGGCATCATCACGATCCGCACGGTACCGAACGACTATGACAAGCGGCCGAAGTTCACGCAGATCGCCGCGCTCGACGGCGACCGTCTGCCGGGCTCGGCGAAAAACTCGGGCAGCCTCGGTGCGACCTATACCATGCCGGTGATGGACGGGAACCTGATCGCCAACTGGACCGCGACCTATCGCGGGAGCGTCGTTTCCCGGCTCGGCTGGGATCGTGGCTTTGGCGACAAGATCCCCGGCTATGTGCTGAACCGCGCCTCGTTGTCTTATGAAACCGACAAGTATAGCGTCGGCCTGTTTGCCAACAACATCTTCGACAAATATGCGGTGGTGTCGGTCGACCAGGACCGGTCGCGTATCGGCGTCAACGACGGCATCGCCGTACGCTATTACAAGCAGGCTTTGCTGAACCCGCGTACGGTCGGTATCGAGGCGCGGATCAAATATTGATATGATGAAACGGACGAGGCGCTATCCCGAGACCGATGGCGCCTCGATCCCGCAAGGATCCGGGGCGCTGGCGATGATAGGCGCTATCCGACCTCGACGCCCTGCGCCTCCAGCCAGGCCCGCGCCGGCTCCAGCGCTTCTTCGTGGGATCGCCATTTGCCGACGGCATCGGCATTGATCGGCCGCCGCACCTGCGCCGCGCTGGGTGTGGCCACGGCGGCGCCATTCTCATGGAACGACAGGCAGGATTCATCCCACGCAAGGCCGCAATGGTCCAGCAACCGCCGGGTCTGCCCTTCCTGATCGGCGACCAGCGCTTCATAGGAAAGCTGGAGCACATGCCCCGGCCAGAGGCTGTCCCACAACGCCATCAGCCGGTCGAAGCGGGCATAATAGCGCGCCGTGTCCATGAGGTCGTACGAATAGGCATAATAGGCCGACTGGCTTGCGAACAGATTCTTGTAGTTGCTCCAGACCGTGTCCATCGGGTTCCGCCGCAGGCAGACGATCCGCGCATTGGGCAATGCACGGACGATGTGACCGACATAGAGGAAGTTGGCCGGCAGCTTGTCCGTGAACCGCGCCACGCCCCTGGGCCGGTGATGGCCCGCCCGCGCCAGATAGGCGTCACCGATCGCAACGGGATCGATGCCGCCGCTCGCCGCAACCGTGGCGGGATCGATGACGACGCGGGATGACGTGCCCGCCAGCTGCTTGACTGCCAGCGGCATGGCTTGAAGCTCTCCCGCCGATCCCACGTCGCGGTGCGAGGACAGGATGCGATCGACCAGAGTGGTGCCCGTGCGGGGCATGCCCACCACGAATATGGGCGCGGATTCGGCGTTGCCCGTCCCGGGGACAAGAGATTTTGCACCGCTGCCGAACAGCGCCTCGACGGCGTCGAATATCGCGGCATCCTGAGCGAAATCATAGCGGATCGCTTGCTTGTGCGCGGTATTGGCCTTGGACAGGTGCCGAAATGCATCGGCGGCATTGCCGACGTCTTCCAGTTCCTTTGCCAGCGCATAACGAATGCGCAGCGCATCTTCAGGCCTGCGTGCTTCAGCCAGCGCCGCTTTCAGCCTGGGCACATGATTGGCCTGCGCCGACTGCCGCGAGAGGATGGCGAGCGCGTAATGGGCACGAGCATTGCCGGGGTCTCCGGCCAGGATCATCTCATAGTGCGCGCGTGCTTCGTCGACCTGGCCGGTGAAGCCGCTGGCCGCCGCCAGATTGTAGCGATAATTCAGATTGCCCGGCTCGGCCGCCACCGCCGCCGCGAACGGCGTGATCGACGCTTGATGGTCTCCCAGCCGGGCCAGCACGCACCCTATTGTGTCGAGCGTCAGCGCATCGCCCGGCGCCAGCGCCATGGCCTCGCGTGCGGCATCTGCGGCTTCGCCATCCCGCCGCAACAGGATCAGCAGCCTTGCAAGCTGGGCCAGATGTTCCGCATGCGGTCCGCGCGCCACCGCGGCTTCGATCAGCGGAATCGCCCTGGCGATCTGACCCGCTTCAGCCGCCGCCATACCCAGCAGGAAGAACCCCGCCGATTGCTCGGGGCTGGCGAGGGCGAGTGCCTTGGCCGCGGCGACGGCGGCAGGCAAGTCGCCGCGCTTGAGCGCTGCCCTCGCCTGGGCTTCCAGCGTCACGCGATACCTCTGGTGAAGCCGATCACGCGCCCGCCGGGCCGCCCGTCCGGAGCAACATGACAAGCGGGCGCGTCGATCCGGAAATCATGTGCGGCGCGTGGCTCCGGCATGAGCGCGACGGCAATCGGCAACGGCATTTTTCGCATCGTCGAGGCCCTTCCACTACCGACGTTCCGGTTTAAAGCCTATATCTCAAATTCAGCGTAACGCCCAAGTGCCTCCCGATGCGGCTTTTTCGCGAGGCGAGGCGGTGACGTCAGGGGGAGCGCACCGACGAGTCGGGATGGGGGTGGTGCGCGGACCCGGACGGTCGGCGCGTGCCACAGCGGAATCACGGGGTTTCTGGAACGGTTTCTGCCATTGGGGTGAAGGACGGAATGGCGACGCGACAAACGCCTCTCGTCATGGCAACGACGCGTCGAGATCCTTGACGAGTGCCAGTGTTGGTGGACTCCCAGTATGGCGGAGTGTCTGGCCATCAGTGGTCATCGTCTTCGTCGTCATCGCTCAGATCGACGAACAGATTCTCGAACGCCGATCCTGCGGTCAATCCCGACGGTTCTCGCCCGGCCGGCGGCTGCTCGGTGCTCGAACCTTGCAAGCGGATCGTGGCCGCCTGGGCGGGCGTTGCCAGCACGATGGCCAGATCCAGCGCGTCGCAAATTTCGGCGAGCAAGGTCAATCGGTCCCGTCCCGATCGGCTGTTCAGCAGGTCGCGCTCAAGCTCCGAAATCCGTGCCGGATCGCGGCCGACCCGCAGCGCGAGTTGCGGCTGCGTGAGATGGCGTGCGACGCGCGCGCCCCTGAGCTGTTTGCCCAAATCAGCGAAGATGTCAGGCCTCATGCGGAATTTCGCTTTTCGTTGCCATAAAATGCGGAATTCCGCATAGGCTGGCGCGCAGATTGCAACAAGCGGAATTCCGCAATTTGAGCTGCAATTATGCGGAATTCCGCTATGTCGACTGATTGCGCCCTCCGGCGTCGCCATCGATTCCGGCGCAGATGTCGGCCCCGAAAGCTGTGACGGACGGGGTGTCATGATCGAAGAAGGTCGCGGCGCGCGCGGACTCCGTAGGTTGGACGGTCGGCGCGCTGCCACGTTGTGTCGGTACGTCTAACGATGACGAGCCTGAAAAAGCCGGATAATGTCGGCAAACCACTCGAAAGGAACGACGTGTGCCGCCATCTCAAGAGCGCTTTGCGGTCGTCCTGGTGGCTTTTGCAGGCGGAGTGGTCGCGGCCGTCCTATTGGCGTTGATCAATCTCGCGTCCGGTGAAGACCCGTTTGCCTTCCGCGTTTTCGGCCTGCTCCCGTTCGGTGCGACGTTTTGCGGCTTGGCGGTCGGCATCGTCTGGTTCCAGCGTGCTCGGCGTCTCGACATCTACCCGACGAAGTCGATGCTCGTGCAATTGATGATCGCTGCGATGCTGTGCGAGCCGGTTATTTGGGTTTTAGCTTATGGGACCCGGCTGTTGAGCAAGAGCGGCATTCTGCCTCCATTGGACTTTTCGCAGGTGGCCGTGCGGTTGGCTACGTTGGCCGTATGTGCCGTGATTGTCGGATTCCGCCTCATGTCGCATCCCGCCTGCGGCAATTGCGGACGCTATTTGCACGATGTGGCGTCGAAAACCGACTGCTTTCCCGATCGCGAAAGTTTCGATGACCATTATGAAGGTGCGTTCGGACTCGCTCCCTCCGCAACAGTCTTTGTCCCCGGGCATTCTGGTCGTCGCCGGGCGAGCGCCATGAAGCTCGAAACCCGGCTGCTGCGATGTCGTGGATGCGGCGTTCATCGCGTGTCGCAGGAGGTTTGGCGCTGGGAGGAAGGCGAGGACTCCAGCGGCTGGCGCCGCGCGGCCGCACTGGCGCGAGACGTCGAGATCCTCGCCGGGGACGACGTCGGATGGGCCTATGGACACAGTGCCGACCTGAGGTCGGCGTGAGTGAACCGCTTCATCAGTCGCGCGATCTGGAGACCGATGCGCGCGGCTACACGATCGCCTTCGCCTGCAGCATGCGGGACGTGCCTGGTCCGGGCGCATCATGAACCTGACCGATCCGATCGAACAATTGCTCGGCCAACCCGTTCGCGACATGGCACCTCTGTCGGGCGATCTTTCGACGGTGCTGCGCGTGACCTTGGCCGACGGACGCATCGCGATCGTCAAGCAAGGCGCGACCGCGCGCGCCGAGGCGGACATGCTGCGCGCGATCGCGGCGACCGGCGCGCCGGCGCCTGTCGTGCTCGCAGTGGATGACGACCTGCTGGCGATGACATCATGCGCCGGTCGCGGTGGATTGTCGGGCAGTAGCTGGGACTCGCTCGCCGCCGTTCTGGCCAGGCTCCATGGCGCGCGCGGCGACGATTATGGTTGGCCGGTCGACCATGCATTCGGGCCGGTCGCGATCCCGAACGGCCGGCGTGACGACTGGCCGAGCTTCTGGGCGGACAACCGCCTGCGCTGCCACCTGCCGCATGTCGCTGCCGGTCTCGGCCGGCGGATCGAACGCCTCGCCGATCGCCTTTGGGGCCTGCTCCCTGCCCATCCGCCGGCAGCATTGCTCCATGGCGACCTGTGGGGCGGCAATGTGTTGGTCGCCGACGGCGCGGTCAGCGCGCTGATCGATCCGGCCTGCTATCATGGCGATCGCGAAGTCGATGTCGCGATGCTGACCTTGTTCGATCGCCCGCCGGCGCATCTCTTCGAGGCGCTGGGGCTGGAAGCCGGCTGGCGGGAACGGGCGCCGATCTACCGACTATGGCCGCTGCTGGTGCATCTGCGGTTGTTCGGCGATGGCTATAGAGGGTCGGTGGAGGACGCGCTGGTTGTGTGTGGACTGTGATGGCAGCGCTTTTCGGCTTCATTTGACAAAGTCACACTCTCGGCGAATTGCGCGGGAAAAGTTGCAGAACCTGCATCGTCTGCGGTGCCGATATCGGAATGTGATATTGTCAATTGATCGGAATTTATGGTCCAATCAGTATCGAGACGATGATCGTTGACATGGTCGCGGATGATGTACGAGGTGCCGATGATGAGTGAAGTACCGAAAATTCTGCGATGGCTGACTGTCGCGACGATCGGATGGTTCATCAATTCCGCGCCCGGCGTCGCCACCGTCGTGTACTCCGAACCAACATTCGCTTTCACAGCCGATATCGATACGGTTGCGGATGGCTGCGCCCTCGAAATCGTGTGGCGAGAATCAGATGGCGCCCGTGCGCGCCTGCTGGCGCGAACCGATGGCACGGCGACGTTCGAAGCGAACAGCCTTGCCTGGCGTATCGCCGCAGGGAAGCCGCCTTCATTCCTGATCGAAGGGTGGGCCGGTGGACGAACGCAGCGATTAGCCGCCGTTGGGAGCGGCAACGCACTGGCAGCATCGTTCAATGACAGCGTTCTTGATGCGCTTGCGCTCGCCGAAACGCTCAGCATCGAGCAGGATGGGCGCGAGGTGGCGAAACTCCCGTTCGACGTCGGTGCGCTCTGGGTTGCTCGCCTCAGGGCATGCGTCGGCAGCGTGAAATTGTTTCAGCCGAAAGTACGGACGCCGGCGGCGCATGGCCGCCCGGCAACTGCGGGCGACCTTCGGATCGCCATCCCGCGCGGAAACCCGGCCGGTTGGGTGACGAAAGATGATTATCCACCACGCGCGCTGCGCGAAGCACGCGGCGGTACGACGCGGATCGCAGCGGCGATCGATGTGACGGGCCGTCTGTCCAACTGTACGGTCACGCTATCGAGCGGCTCTCTGGACCTTGATGACAGGACCTGCCGCAACGTCGTGCGCCGGGCACGCTTCAGGCCGGCGGTCGACGAAGCCGGCGCTCCGATTGCGGATCCGGCAGGATTGGCCATGCTCGTCCATTGGGTGTTGCCCGACGCTTCGTTCATGCCGATGCCGATCAAATGGCCGGTTACCGCCGGCTGGACGGTCGCCTACGAGCTCCGTGACGCGGTGTTACGATCCCCCACATGTACGATGGAGCGCACGCTTCGAAATGCGGGAGGAACGCGGTTGCGCGTAGTCACCAATCTCTCCGGCGGGTCGACGATCGAACTCATCGGCAGGCGATTGCGGCACCATCAAAGCGGATATTACGCCACTTCGTCTGGACGCGACGGCAAGCGGCTACTTTGGAACACCCGGCCGTCGGCGGATGTCGATGGCAAGATCGAACTCACCGCGAGCGGTGAACACCCGCTCGTGGCGTTGGCAGAGGCGTCGCGACTGGGCGTGGAGCTGAATCGCCGCAATGTGCTCGACATCTCGCTCGACGGCGTGGCACCGGCGATCGTGGTCGTTGGCCGATGCGTCGCGCTTGCCAAGGCCGCGCAGCTACGTGCCTCGATGTGGCGAGACTTCGTCGGTTTGGCGATCGTCGAGCGTGTGGCACCATAGCGCAGCGGCGATGCCATCCGAGGCCGCTCAATAGTCGACCCTGAACCGCTGCCGCTCATGCTTCGACGCCTCGAGTTCGTCGATCACCGCCATCGCATAATCCTCGGTCACGCGGGGTTACGGTGCCAGGTGCAATACCCCAAAATTCGCCCCACGTCGAAGCCAACCGCAACGGCGCGAAAGGACTGTAGCAGCAAACCGTCAGCTACGATGAGAGCGGGCGGCCGACACGGTCGGCAGCCGTTTTCCCGATGACCTGTTATGCAGGGAATCCGACCTGTTACGTCATCAGAACCGACCTGTTATGCAAAAATCCTGCCCCTGTTCTGCACGATAACAGGTGGGGCCTCCATTTGAAGGCCAAGCCTTTGTAATCGAAATCTTTTTCCGAGAGGCGTCGCACACGAGGCGCCGCTTTTCCCCTGTTTGACGGGCAAAATCGCGAAATCGGCCTGTTATCGACCACGCGCAAGGCAATCGGGTCGATATCTGGAGCGCCACCAGCGACCGCCGAACCGTCCCGATCGCTATCCGCACCG
>Ga0068863_100006515_pt1 | contig 11454 bp, 8 predicted proteins | sample KBSSwiS62_FD_66596 | JGI IMG/M metagenome (GOLD analysis project Ga0068863, IMG submission 66596) | Switchgrass rhizosphere microbial communities from Kellogg Biological Station, Michigan, USA - KBS Switchgrass S6-2 | ecosystem: Host-associated > Plants > Roots > Rhizosphere > Soil ...
CAGACCCTGGAAAGGGTTATCTTTTGACGGGCTGGGTGAAGACGCAATCATTGACCAGCAGCGAAGGCGTGCGCCTGCAAGTTGGCGCTTTTACGAAAGCGGGCGTGGTGTTGGTGCAAAGCGGCGAGGTTCATGGAACGCAGCCGTGGACGCAGCTGCAGCTCGCTTGGACTGCCCCTCAAGACGCCGGTTTCGGAGGTGTTTGTGTCAGGCGGAAGATGAGCGATATGCCCGGAAGCGACATCCAAGGTGCGGCCTGGATCGATGATGTGGTCATGATTCCGGCTGGCGCTCCGGCAACAGCGGTGGCGCCACAGCCATGAAGCTGATTCAGATCGGAATTTTTGCGATTATCGCGTTTGCGGTGCTGAGCCATGGCGCCGTAGAACCGTGGGCGCGAGGAATTCTGGAATGTGCCAGCGGGCTGTTACTGGTGGTGTGGGCCCTGCAATTTTACTTTGCGGATGAGGAACGCGACATTGTGCTGCCGCACTTGCTCTTTCCAATGTGCGCGCTAGCCCTACTCGTTTTGGTCCAGTGGGCGTTCCATCTCACGGCTTCGCGATTTTCCTCGCGCACCGAACTGCTGCTATTGCTCAGCATGGTGATTCTGCTTTTTCTGGCTGCGCAGGCGTTCCGGTCACTGGCGGACTGGCGTGCCTTCGCGTGGTTCACGATGTTGCTGGCATTTTTTGTCGCGGGATTCGGCATCCTGCAGCATCTGACGTTCAATGGGAAACTGTATTGGTTCCGGGAGATGCGTTACGGTGGGATTCCTTTTGGACCGTTTGCCAATCGCAATCATTTTGCCGGGTTCGCGGAACTGGTGCTGCCAATGTCATTGGTGCCTTTGCTGCTCGGCCGCGTGCGGCGCGACCGCCTGGTGATCGTGGGAATTTTGGCGGTGATTCCGCTGAGCGCCATTTTGTTGGCGGCATCGCGCGGCGGGGTCATCAGCCTCCTTGCGGAATTGGCGTTCTTGCTCCTAGTGGTGGTGTTGCGTCGCGCAGGAGGCCGCCATTTGTACGTCGGTGGGCTGGTGCTCGTGGCGGCTTTCGCCACGGTTTCCTGGCTCGGCGTAAACCAGATGCTTTCCCGTTTTTCTTCGCTACAGTCCCTGGAGGTGACGCAGAGCAAACGCGCTTCGATGCGCCATGGAGCCTGGAAGATATTCTTAGATCACCCGATCCTCGGCACCGGACTAGGAACCCTGCAACAGGTCTACCCGCCATACGAAACGCTTTATGACGGAAAGATTGTCAATCATGCCCATAACGACTACCTGGAGGCGCTCGCCGAAATCGGAATCATGGGAGGACTTTGCTGTGCGTGGTTTTTGGGTGCGGTATTTCTCGGTGCGCTTCGGCGTCTGCAAGAAGAAGGCAATTCGTTCGCAAATACATTGCGGCTTTGCGGTTGGACCGGCTGTTGCGGGCTGCTGGTTCACAGCCTGGTGGACTTTAACTTGCACATTCCGTCAAATCTGATGCTGTTTCTTTTCATGAGCCTGCTGGCGACCGTGGAAATTTCACAGCCCACACAAGAAAACAAGCATCGTGTCCGAGTCCGCATGGCCCGCCACAGGGAAGCCGCCGCCGTACCGACTCCCGCCTGACGGGCGCTGCCGGATTGATCGGAGTCGAAAGACCTTGCGCAACGGTGCGCCTAGCGCAGTCCATTCCACCGGGTTTCCAGTTTTGGCGGATGCGCTAACGTCTGCAGGACCACGCAATATTGCTCCGTCTTTTCGCACAGTATCCGCAATTCTTCGGGCGTAGCCTGCGGCGCGGCAATGTCAAAGCGCAGCCGTATGGCTTGGAAACCGACCGGCACCTCTTTGGAGATTCCCAAAGTCCCGCGCAAGTCCAGGTCGCCTTCCACGGTGACTTCAATGCGTTCCGCGCGAATTCCCAGGGCGGTTGCAACCATCTGGCATGTGATTTGTGCGCAAGCGGCGAGCGCACCCAGCAGCAAATCACCCGAACAAGCGGATGTACCTGCCCCGCCGACGCCGGTATGCGCCTCTGCGTTGTAGAGGGCGCGGCCAATGTCCACCGAACAGGAAATCGGCGCACCCGTTTGGCCGCCTTTCGCTACGAGCGTAATTCTGGAAGATGCGGGATCGGAACGATAGCGGTCCTTGAGCGGCTTTTGAATAGATTTCAAGTCCATGTGGATCTCCCGGAACAAGTTTAAGGAATCGGCGCACTTGCGGCAAAGTTCGAATGACATCTGGCCCAAGGTTAAGAATTCTTAACCTTTGTCCTACCGTTAAATACCTAGGTTGACTTGAAGACAGCAGTTGTATAATCCAGGTGTGGGTTCATTGGGAAGAGCACCCAGAGACTTGGGGCCTGCGCGGTGGTGTCTCGTAGCGAGCGGTCTGGCGCTGGCACTGGCGCAGCCGGCGAACATGTGTGCCCAAACCCCTTCCCAGGTTTCCACTACTAGCGATACCGAACTTGCCACTCAACAAGAGACCAATCGGCGAATTCTGGACCTAGCTAAAAATATACGTACGCCCACCCATGACTACCTTGTGGGCCGCGGTGATTTGGTCACGGTGGAAGTATTCGACGTGCCTGAACTGACTCGCGAAGCCCGGGTAAGCCAGACGGGCACCATCGGTCTGCCCCTCATTCCGGTACGCCTATTTGTCGCGGGCCTGACCGAAATGCAGGTTCAGCAAAAAGTCGCCGAAGTATTGGAAGCGAATGGTCTAGTTTCGCGGCCGCAGGTAATGGTATCCGTTAAAGAGAAGCGGAGTAAGTCGATCGCCATCGTTGGGGCAGTGGCGCGGCCGATGGTGTATCAGGTGGAGCGCCCCGTAACACTGGTAGAGGTTCTGGCTGAGGCCGGCGGGATCACTAACGACGCAAGCGATACTGTAATTGTCACGCGCCAGGAATCTCTCGATCGCGCCAGCGCGGCTGAGCCCCCAGAAATCGGCTTCGAAGATTTGGCTTCCGCAGGAGATCCGTCCGCTATAAGGTCCGGCAGCGTGTCGGGCGGGGAGCCGTCAAAGGAAGAGCCGAAAGAAACGGTTTCAAGCAGCCCGCAAGCAGTGCCAGCGCAATCTAACTCGACTCCATCTTCGCCGACGCAACAGACACCAGGGAATTTGGAATCGCGGCCAGCGCCACCAGACGTGAGCGCAGCCATTACCGACGACTCGGCGCGCCTGCCCGTCACCATTACAGTCAACCTTTCCGAACTCCTCGAGCGGGGCGATACGCAGAACAACATTGCTTTGCAGGCGGGTGACGTCGTCACGGTGCCGCATGCGGGGATCGTTTATGCGTTGGGTGCGGTCGCTAAGCCCGGCGGGTTCGTAGCTACCAATGACCGGGCGCAACTCTCTACCCTGAAGCTTCTGGCGCTTGCTGGTGGCCTGACTCGGGTGGCAAAGAAGGATCGAGCTGTGATCGTCCGAAAAGATTCCAGTGGCAAGCAGCAGGAAATACCGGTCGATCTAGATAAGATAGTGAAGCTAGAGGCCGAAGACGTACGGTTGATGCCAAGCGACATCCTGTACGTGCCGCCGAGTGGCTCCCGCGCGGTGCTGATACGTGCCAGCGAAATTGCGCTAGGCGTCGCAACGGCCGTGGCTATCTACCGGATCGGCAACCACTAGGAATTTCATGGCTGACGACAACAAACTGATATCCCGCGACAACGGGAGCGTCGAGGTGATGCCTCCGCGGTTTCCGGCGCTGGACTTGTCTCCGCGCGAACCGCATCTGTACGACTACCTGCTGATCCTGCGGAAGCACCAGTGGCTGATCTGGTCATTTCTGCTAGCCGTGGTAACCATTGTTTCCATCGCCACTTTCCGCATGCAGCCGGTATATACGGCGACTGCTCGCATTGAGATCGATCGCGAAAATACCAGTTTTCTGCCGTTCCAGGGTGCCGACTCCTACGACTACATGATGGATCTAGACAACTACATCGAGACCCAGTCGCGCATTCTGACCAGTGAAACGCTGGCGCTGCAGACGATTCGCAACAGCGGGTTGAATCCCCATGCCGATTTGCCGGGGGGCTCCGCTTCGGACGCGATCACTTCCGGAAGCCTGGCGAACCACAAACGTCCGCCGGAACTGGGGGCGTTTTTGGGCAGCCTAATGGTGAAGCGCGTGCCGCAGACTCGCTTGCTGGACGTGAGTTATGAATCGACAGACCCCGATCTGGCCGCGCAGATCTTGAATGCGCACATTACCAACTTCATGGAGCAGAATTTTCGTAGCAAGTACGATGCTACGGCCAAAGCCACTACGTGGCTCACAGACCAGTTGAGCGAACTCAAAGTGAAGGTGCAGAACTCCGAAGATGCCCGCCTGGCTTATGAACGGCAGCACCAGATTTGGGAAATAGATGACAAGCAGAACATCACCACTCAAAGACTGTCTGACCTAAACAAACAACTGACGGACGCGCAGAGCGACCGCATGCGCAAGGAAGCGCTGTACGAGTTTGCCAAAGCCGGCAACATCGATGCGGTGCCACAGCTGCGCGAGAACAGCATGCTGCAAGAGTTGATGAGAAAGCGCTCCGAACAATATTCAGCGTTCGTAGACGCGCTCAACCAGTACGGCCCAAATTTCCCCAAAGTGCAGCGCCTACAGGCCCAGTTGAAAGAAATGGGCAACCTGATCGACAACGAAAAGCGGAACATTCTGGAAGCACTGGGAAACGACTACAACGCGGCGCGGCAGCGCGAAGGCTTGCTAAGCGAGGCCTTGAACGAGCAGAAATCCGAAGTGAACCTGATGGCCCAGAGCATGGTCGAATATAACATCCTGAAGCGCGATGCCGAAGGCAACAAGACCATGTATGACGGCCTGCTCACCAAGCTGAAGGAAGCGACGCTAGCGGCGGGTCTGAAGTCTTCGAATATCCGTTGGGTCGATCCGGCCATGATCCCTGCGACGCCTACGCGTCCCGCCAAAACCAGAAATATCGCTTTATCATTTCTGGTCGGACTGGTAGGCGGAATCGGTTTGGCTTTGCTGCGCGAATACCTCGACAACACCGTGAAAACTCCGGACGACGTGGAAATGCTGGCGCGGCTGCCTTCGTTGGCGGTCGTTCCCGCATTTACCGACGAGAATGGCAATTCGCGCCGCAACAAGTTGCTTGGCGGCGCTTCCGTTAATGGCCACGAAAAACGCATCGAGTTGGTGGCTCAGCATCTTCCGAAATCGCAAATGTCAGAGGCGTTCCGAGCGCTGCGCACGTCGCTGCTTTTGTCGCAAGCCGACCGGCCGCCTCAGGTCATCCTGGTTACCAGCGCGTTGCCAAGGGAAGGCAAGACCACGGTAGCGGCAAACCTGGCGGTAACGCTAGCACAGTTAGGCGACCGCACCCTTTTGATTGACGTCGACCTGCGCAAGCCAGGCGTAGGACGACTTTTGAACTTGACGGACGCAAAATATCCCGGGCTAAGTTCATATTTGGCCGGCGTCTCCAGCCTGGACCTGGTGACGGTTCCGCATCCTGCCATTCCAAATCTGATCGCCATACCAACGGGCCCGTTGCCCCCGAATCCAGCGGATTTGCTGTCTTCCCATAAATTGGCTGACGCGATTCGTCAGTTGCGCAGCGAATATAAATTCATTGTGATCGATTCGCCTCCAATCATGGCGGCGACCGATGCCGTAATCGTCTCCGTGCAAGCCGACGGCGTATTGTTGGTGGTGCGCAGCGGAGAAACACCCAAAGAAGCTTTCACCCGTGCCCGCGACCTGTTGGGCACTGTGAAGTGCCGGATGTTGGGAGTGGTACTCAACGCTGTGGATTCCAGCGCCCCCGATTACTACTATTCCTATCGCTACTATCCCTATTCCTATGGTTATGGGCCGCAGGAAGCGGCGGAGCTATACTCTAAGGATGATCGTTCGGCAGGAAGTTCCCGCGCGAAATATGCCGACGACGACGATTCCCAGTCACTTTAATTCATTGCCGGAGGTTGCGTGCGTTATCTGATTACGGGCGGCGCGGGGTTTATCGGGTCGCATCTTGCCGAGCGGTTGCTGGACCGCGGCGACCATGTGGTTTTGCTGGATAATTTGTCGACCGGCAGCATGGAAAACATTCGCCATCTAAAGACCAGCGAGCGGATGGAGTATCACCTCGACGCCATAGAGAATCGCCGTCTCGTCGCTGAACTGGTGGATGATGCGGACGTAATCGTGCACCTCGCGGCCGCTGTCGGCGTCCGGCTCATCGTGGAGAGTCCAGTTCGCACCATCGAAACGAACGTCAACGGCACGCAGATTATCCTGGAAGCAGCGGAAAAGAAGCGCAAACTGGTGCTGACGGCGTCTACCTCCGAAGTTTACGGTAAGAGCACGCACGTGCCGTTTCGCGAAGAAGCCGACTTGGTCCTGGGGCCCACTACCAAGGGCCGCTGGAGCTACGCCGCTTCGAAAGCGCTCGACGAATTTCTTGCTCTCTCCTACTGGCGCGAGCGTAAGGTTCCCGTCATTGTGGTGCGTCTTTTCAATACCGTGGGGCCGCGCCAAACTGGCCGCTACGGTATGGTCCTGCCGAACTTCGTGAAGCAGGCATTGGACAACGCACCCATCACGGTGTATGGCTCCGGCACCCAGTCGCGCTGCTTCTGCGACGTGCGCGATACCGTGGAAGCGCTGGTACGGCTGATGGATACCGAGCGATCCGTGGGCGAAGTCGTGAACATTGGCAACACTGAGGAAATTTCCATAGGCGACCTGGCTCAAACAGTTCGCGCCCGTACCAGAAGTTCCTCGGAGATTACCTACATCCCCTATGACCAGGCCTATGAGCCGGGGTTTGAAGACATGATGCGACGCGTGCCATCCGTGGAGAAACTTGTCTCCTTGACCGGATTCCGTCCGCAAACCAAGCTGGAAGAAATCATCGACCGCGTGTCCCGCTACCTGGCGGAGAAGAAATCCGCCTCCCGGGCACGCGAGGTTTCCAGTACTCACGCCTGAGTGCTGGACCCGAAGGCATGCACTTAGTACACTCAGTCCGTTCGTGTGTTGCTTTATACTTTAAATACCTGTAAGAAACCAGGCTGGCGATCCGGGTAAACGGCTGGGAGTTTCATTTCTACAGAAAACTCTCCCATGGGAGCAGCTTGGTTGTGCAACGTTTGAACAACGCAAATTCCCCCGCTGCAACCTCGCAAAAGTTTCCGCCACTCATTTTCTTGATACTGCTTGGCGTTTCGTTGCCTCTGATGAATCCCTGGGTGCGCGGCGACGGTGTCGGATATTACGCTTTTGCCCGCGCGTTGCTGATTCAGCACAACCTGGACTTCACCGCTGACTATCAGCACGCCAACCGGGGATTTCGCGAAGCGCGGCTTGATTCCGATGCATCCCCTAAGGAACTCTTTCGCACTTCGACGGGCCATTTGGATAATCACTTTTCCGTCGGGCCGGCGATGCTGTGGGCGCCCCTCCTGATTTGTACTCACCTCGGTGTTCTTCTTGCCCGTGCTCTCGGCGCTGATACCGCGGCGGACGGGTTCTCGTTGCCCTATTTACTGGCCATGGCGCTGGGAACTCTGCTCTACGGCTTTCTGGCTCTCTTGCTCTCCTATAAAGTGGCGTGCCGGTTTGTCGCCGAGCGTTGGGCGCTGCTCGCCACAATCGCCATCTGGTGGGGCAGTTCGCTCCCGGTGTACATGTACTTCAATCCGTCCTGGTCGCATGCGCATTCGGCGTTCGTCGTGGCGCTCTTCTTTTGGTATTGGCTGCGCACGCGCGATTCCCGCACTGCCGCTCAGTGGATCACTCTGGCGCTCATCGCCGGTCTTGCGCTCAACGTTTACTATCCCAATGTGCTCGCCCTTGCGGTGCTCTTGCCGGAGGCCCTCGCTGGGTATTCTGCGGCGTTGAAGAAGTCTCCAAGCACCTCGACGCTCCCGCAATTGCTAACACGTCATTGCTTATTTTGCTTTGTTACTTTGCTCGCTTTGCTACCCACTCTCCTTACAAAATACGTGCTCTACGGCGGTTTCTTGGAAACCGGCTACATTCCTATCTCTCAATGGAATTGGGGCTCACCCTGGTTTCTGGCACTGCTGTTTTCAGCGAATCACGGGTTGTTCTCCTGGACGCCGATTTTGTTCTTCGCCACCGTGGGCCTTTTTCTGTTCGCGCGTAAGTTTACTTCCGTCGGCCTTTCGGCTTTGTGCGTCTTGCTGGGCTTCTACTACTTCATGGCTGCCTACCCCGACTGGCCGGGCATCTCATCCTATGGAAACCGTTTTTTCGTTTCGCTGACGGTGTTTTTTGTCCTGGGACTGGCGGTCCTTCTCGAATCCGCAGCGTCTTTCTTTCGCAATCGAGCTGTTGGTTCCGCGGGGATTTCCGCAGTCGTGTGCGTTTTCGTACTGTGGAATCTCGGCGTTATCTTCCAGTGGGGTTCTCGCTTGATCCCCGCTCGCGGTCCGGTTTCCTGGCGCCAGGTTGCCCGCAATCAAATTTATGCGGTACCACGGCAGCTTTCGTCGCAGCTTCGTTCCTATCTGTTTCGCCGCAAGGAAACGCTCCATCAGATTGAAGAGCGTGACCTCGAGCAGCAGCATCGTGCGCCCGTCAGCCCCTGAATACAGCCGCGTGCGCTTTCCGGCGAGCCAGTGATATTCTTGGCATGCAACTCGAACCTGGAATCTGCTCTTCGGCCCTCCCGGCACCAAGGGCATTACAGCGGAGTTCCGTTTTCATGAGTTCCAGTCCAGCTTCTGCGGGAATTCGTCCCCCGCTGGCTGTCGTCGCCCTAGGTTGTCTTCCTTATCGTGATTTTCGCCTCTGAATGGCGTCGCGCTCTGCGTCTGTTCACCAGCAGCCAGCGACAGGAGCCTAACCTTTGCTCATTCTGATCACCGGCGGCGCCGGCTTTGTTGGCTCCGAACTTGCTGTCCGCCTCACCGAAAAAAATCATCGTGTCGTGGTGATGGACAATCTCGTTCGCCGCGGCAGCGAATCCAACCTCGAACGTCTCTCTCACCACGGCGTCACCTTCGTACACGGTGACGTCCGCAATCCCGAAGACTTCGACAATCTCCCTTTCGGCATCGAATTTCTCATTGATGTCAGCGCCCAGCCTTCCGTGGTCTCCGGCTACACCAACCCGGTCTTCGACATCACCAATAATTCTCTCGGCGTGATTCGAGTCCTCGAGTTTGCCCGCCGCCATCGCTGTCCGATGATTTTCTTCAGCACCAATCGCGTCTACGTGGTGGATCGCCTGCTTGAGCTCCCGCGCCGTGAAGCGGCCACCCGCATCGAATGGGATCCAGATGCCTGGAACAATCTTCCGCCGGAAACGCGCCCGCGCGGCTTCGATCCGGTTCACGGTGTCTCCGAAGAGTTTGCCGTCGACGGCGGCCAGCGCAGCATCTACGGCCTCAGCAAGCTCATCGCCGATGCCTCTTGCCAGGAATACGCGCACGCCTTCGGCATGCCGCTGGTCATCAACCGGTTCGGCGTCATTGCCGGTACCGGCCAATTCGCCAAACTGGACCAGGGTTGGGTCGTGTGGTGGGCCATCGCGCACTATTTCAAGCTTCCGCTGAAATACATTGGCTGGAACGGCAAGCAGGTGCGCGACGTTCTTTTTCTCGATGATGCTTGTTCGTTAGTCGAACTTCAAATGGGTCAGATCAGCCATTTTCGCGGCGACATTTTCAATCTCGGCGGCGGAGCAGCCAACTCGCTCTCTCTGCGCGAAGGCTCCGCTCTGCTCGAACGAAAACTCGGCCACGGCACCAGCATCACTGTCGAAGATTCGGTCCGCAAAGGCGATCTGCCAATCTATTTCACTGACAACCGCAAAGGAACGAAACAGCTCAACTGGCAGCCTGCGGTCACTCTTGATCAAGGTTTCGACAAGATTCTTGCGTGGATTCGCGCCAACGAGGACGTCCTAAAAAGACGCTATACGGGATAAGTCCGAACCCTTCTCGATTTGTGTAGGGTCGGGCTTTAGCCCGGCTTGTTTACTGGCAATGTCGCTTTAGAGCGAAAAAAACGCCCCCAATAGCGACTTCTTCCGCCCGTTGGCATTTTCCATTCCCGCCAATTGTCCAGCCATCTTTGCGAAACCTTCCGTCAGCGGATCGCCGTTTTTCACCACCGGAACACCTCGCACCGTCGCTTCCGTCACCTGCTTGAAGTTGTTGGGCAGCCTGGCGAATACCGGCGTCTTCATATTACTTTCGATCTGCGCCAGGGCCTCTTCGTCGCTGCGATGCCAGCGATTGATCACCAGGCGGATCTGGTTCGACGGCACCCGCAAATTCGCCAATGCGCGCAAATGTTTGTCCAACTTCGCCAGCCCGGTCAAATCCGCTTCGGACACCAGCAGCACTTCGGCCCTCTGCAACATTCTTTCCCATTCCGCCGAATAAAAAGATCCCATATCCAGCACCACGAAGGCGAAACTCCGCAGCGCCAGTTCCACGATGCGCTCCACGACCGGCAGCGAACCGTTCTGCCAATCTTCCAGCCGTGTGGCTCCGCAAAGCACGTGCAAGCCGCTCTTGTGCGGAGCCAGCAGCCCGCCAAACATTGTGGCGTCCAGCCGTCGCACGTTTTCAATTGCGTCCCGCACCTGAAACTTCGGCTTCAGGTCCAGCAGCGCCGCAACATCTCCCATAGGCCGCGAAAAGTCCAGCAGCAAAGCCTTCTTACCCGGAATCTGCGCCAGCTGCACCGCCAGGTTTACGGCCACCGTGCTGGTTCCCACGCCACCCTTGGTGCCCAAAACCGCCATCAGCCGGCCGGTGCCTGCGCTCTTCACGGGTTGTGCACCGCAATCGTTGCCCAACCGGTGCATCAAAGAACCCACCTCAATCCGGTTGTACGGCTTCTGCAGAAAATCGCGAATACCCGACCGCATTGCCTGCAACAAAAACTCTGGATTCGTTTCACTCTTCGTCGAACACGCGATGATGGTCACCGACGGGCGCAGTTTGCTCAATTCCTGCGCAAACGCAAACTCCGACCCCCTGCCCGTGGACAAGTCCAGAAACACCACATCGGGGACATCGTCGGTGTGGCGCAGCTTGACCGCATCCAGCGAAGCCCACTCCTGAGTGTCTTTCACCAGGCCGCTCTGCTGCAGAATCGCTCGCAGCGTCGAATTGCCGATTGGATCGGCCCCAGCCAGGGCCACCTTGAAAACCGGCGTAATGGCCTCTTCAAAATTTCTTTCGGGAGACTCGGTGTGAACCTGCGTAGAATCCACCAACACCGCTGCGGGACTTTCCTGTTCTCTGTACATGCATCGAGACTAGGCCTGTGCCATGCGGTCCAAAATAGGGCACCGGTACCAGCCCCTTCGACCACAGTACTACCTGCTCGCTAGGACTAGGCCTCTTTACGCTTTCGCGTCTTTCGCTGACCTACCGGCACAGCGCCTCGATCAGCACCTCCTTCTTCTTCTCCGCCAATT
>Ga0068863_100006516_pt1 | contig 11454 bp, 8 predicted proteins | sample KBSSwiS62_FD_66596 | JGI IMG/M metagenome (GOLD analysis project Ga0068863, IMG submission 66596) | Switchgrass rhizosphere microbial communities from Kellogg Biological Station, Michigan, USA - KBS Switchgrass S6-2 | ecosystem: Host-associated > Plants > Roots > Rhizosphere > Soil ...
CCCCGGCGCGGTGACCTCGGCCAGGATCGCGTCGCTGCACGGGTTGAGCGAGACGATGGTCGGGTGGGCGGTTGTGGCTGGCGTCGGCGCAGGTGCGGGATGGCAGGCGGCGAGGGCTACGAACGCAACAGCCGCAGCCTTATTTCCACTCCCCCTCCTCGTCATCCCCGCGAAGGCGGGGATCCATTTCCGGACCATGCCACCGGGAGCAGCGGGAGACGGATTCCCGCCTTGGCGGGAATGACGAAGTGATTTGGTCGGTGGGTGAGGCAGGCGCCCCGCTCCGCCCCGCTTCCCTGGGGAAAGCGGCACGCGGAGCAAAGGCACCCGCCCAGGGGTCACATCTTCACCCGGACCCCGGCGTAGGCCGAGCGGCCGGGCGTGCCGTAGAAGCGCACGACCTCGTAGTGCTTGTCGAACACGTTCTCGACCCGGCCATAGACCTCGATATTGTCGGTCACCGCGAAGGAGCCGCGCACCGCGACCACGGTATGCGCGGCCACGTACTGCAGGTTCGACGCGTCGTCGTAGCGGCTGCCGCCGGCCCGCAGCTCGGCGCCAAGCTTCAGGCCGCCATGGCCGTTGACGTCCCAGCGCTTGTCGATGCTGGCGGTGAAGTTGTTCTTCGGCCGGCGCGGCAGCTGCGCGCCGGTCAGCTCGTTGGTGGCATCGAGGTAGGTGTAGGCAAGGTTCACGTCGAAGCCCTGCCAGTCGGTCACCTGCATGCCCACCTCCAGGCCCTGCGCGCGTGCGCGACCGATGTTGTAGTAGTTGAACTGCGCGAAGTCGAAGTCGATCAGGTTTTTCGTCTTGCGATCGAAGTAAGTGAGCGTGAAGCGGCCGGTCCCTTCGGCGAAGGGCTGCTCGACGCCCACGTCCCAGCCCTTCGAGGTCTCGGGATCGAGCGCGCGGAAGCCGGCGTTGGTGTAGAGCTGGTAGAGCGAGGGCGCCTTGAAGCCCTCGCCGTAGCTGGCGCGGACTACCGGTGCGTTGACGCCGCTGCCGATCACCCAGGCGCCGTTGGCGGCGAAGGTGGTGCGGTGGCCGAAGTCCTCGTGATCGTCGTAGCGCACGCCGCCGTTGAGCGTCAGTCCGGCCAGCGGCCGCAGCGTGACGTTGCCGAAAACGCTGTCGATCGAAGTGCTGTCGCGTGATCCGAAGTTGTCAGAGAACTTCTGCTTCTCGGTCTCGGCGCCGACCAGCACGCTCGCCTGCTCGACCGGGGCGAACGAGACCTGCCCCTCGACCCGCTCGGTGCGGCCGTTAGTCTCGTAAGGACCGAACACCGCGTCGTCGGAGATGCGGTGGCTGTCGGTGAGGCCGTAGCCCAGGCGCGCCGAAAGACGATCTTCCAGGCCGCTGTAGCGCAAGTTCGCATAACCCAGCGCATCGCGCTTGAGGCCGGTGTTGAGGGCGTCGGCGCCAGTCTTGTCGTAGTCGTAGTTGGCCTTGGTCCAGAACCCGCCGACGTCAGCGCTGAGGCCCTGGGTCAGCTCGATCTCGGCGCGAGCATTGGCGGACTTGCTCTCGAAGCCGTCCTTCTCGGTGGCGCCGCGGTCCTCGTTGTAGGCCGAGTAGCCGTCGCCCTTGAGCCACTGCCCGCCGAGGGTAAGGCCCACGGGGCCGAGCTTGCCGGCGGCGGACGCGCTTACCTGCTTGCGGTCGCGCCAGCCGTACTCGGCCTGCGCGCGGCCGTGCCACTCGTCGGTCGGACGCGCGGTGATGAAGTTGATGACGCCACCGATCGCGCGGCTGCCCCACAGCACGCCCGACGAACCGCGCACCACTTCTACGCGGTCGAACTGGCCGATGGTCAGCGCGCCGAAGTCGAACCCGCCGCCGACATCGCCCGGATCGTTGATCCGCACGCCGTCGATCAGCACCAGGCTCTGCGCGTTGTCGGCACCGCGCACGAAGACGCTGGCGGGTTGGCCGAAGCCGCCCGATTGCACGGTGGACACGCCGGGAATGCGCGCGAGGATCTCGGTCGCGGTGGTCGCCTGGACACGCTCGATGGTGTCGCGAGTGACGACGGTGACCGACTGGCCGACTTGCGTCAGCGGCGTCGGTTCGCGCGTGGCGGTGACGACGATCTCGTCGCCCGGCGCCGGAGCCGGCGTGCCGAGGTCCTGCGCCAGCGCAGGTGTGCTTACCGCCAAGGCGGTTCCGAGGAAAAGCAGGTACTTCATAGATGGTCTCCAACCTGAACGACGATTGCCGTTCATGGCGGAGGGCGCGCTTCTGGGGGCGCGCGTCTCGCTGCATCCGGTGCACCCCGCCCGGCTGCGGAACGACCGTCTCGGGCAGGTCTCCTGGCTCCCGGATCGCCGCCCGCCCCCGCCTTCCCGGTCCGAAACTGAACCAGTGGCATGATGGGAACGGACTCCCCGGTCACAGTTGCGGGGGCAGCGCCGGGAGTTACACCCGGCTTCCCTCTTAGGCCCGGCGAACCGGGCAACCCATGACGTGACGGCGCCGATAGTGCGGTGCGGCGTGCTTGGCAAGCGGCGTGCTCGCATCGCCGCAGGCGCCGGCATGGGCACTTCGTTAAGCGGTTAAGGACTAGTCGGGCCGCACGTCCCGCAACGGGACGGCGTCGACGGCGCGGCTGCGGTCGCGTCTGCGTTGGGATAGGTAGCCGGCGGAAGACTCCCCGCCATGCGCGACGAAAGGAATTGTGTGCCCCCTGCCACCGCTCTCGCGCATGCCACGGACGCAACGGGCATGCGCTTGCGCGAAGCAGCAGAGGCGCGGCCCCGTGATTTCTCCGCTCGATTCGCGCGGCGCTCGCACGCGATCGGCCGTCCCGTGCGCCGGCTGGAGAAGCGCTGGACGGTCGCCACCCTGGCGCTCGCGGCCGTCGCCTTGCCCGCCTTCGCGGCGCCGAGCGGGTGGGACCGTTTCGCCATCGCCGATGCGAGCAGCGAGGCCGGCAGCCTCGAGCCGATGCCCTTCGAGCAGGCCGGCGCCAGCTTTCCGGGCTCGGCGTTCTACTATCTCGACAACACTGCCACCGCGCCGCGGATCGGCGAAGGCATCCGCTCGGATGCCGACGACAGCGTCACCGGTCCCAGACTGGGCAGCGGGCCAGTCGCGCGCCCGCTCTATGTCGACAACTCGGGCGTCGATCGCACCCGCGCGCAGCAGTGCCTGGCGGCCGCGATCTACTACGAGGCGGCGAGCGAGCCCGACGCCGGGCAGCGGGCGGTGGCGCAGGTCGTGCTCAACCGCGTCGCCCATCCCGCCTACCCGAAGACCGTGTGCGGCGTCGTGTACCAGGGCTCGGAACGCTCCACCGGATGCCAGTTCTCGTTCGCATGCGACGGCTCGCTCGCGCGCCGACCGATGCAACTATTCTGGGACCGCGCAATGTCGGTCGCGCGCCAGGCCCTGGCCGGCTACGTCTACACACCGGTGGGCCTGGCCACGCACTACCACACCGTGCAGGTCCACCCTTACTGGGCCGACAGCCTCAACTACCTGGGGACGATCGGCGCGCACCGGTTCTATTCGTTCCGCGGCGGCGCCGGCAGCCCGGCGACATTCCGCTACGCCTACCTCGGCGGCGAGCCGATGGCGGCGCCGCATCGCCATGACGACTCCGCCGACAGCGCCACTGCGGCACAAGCGCTGGACCCGCTGGCGGTGCAGCGCAGCTTCGGCCTGACCACGGCGACGGCCACGCCTGCGCCGGCCCCCACCGCGACGCCTGCCTATACAGCCGAAGTGCGCGAGCGTGGCGGCGACGCGGTGTACCGCGCGCAGAGCCTGCCCGACGCCCAGGGCGTCCGCGCCGAGTACGCCAACTCGGGCCGCTGGATCACGCAACCCGGCACCTAGTGGTTAGGCACCTCTCCCAAACATCGGAAACACTTAGGCAACCAAGTTGTCACAGGAAGGCTTAGGGCTCGCGGTCTAGAGCGGGGTCATTCCCGAGGCTCACCTGAAAGGCCCCCATGTCGATCCGCTTTTCCGCCGCCCGCAGCGAGACGAACCCGGCGATCATGCGGGTGCTGTGCCCGGTGGCGCCGCTCGATGCGGCGAACGACAACTTGCGCGATCGGCGTCGAAGGCCCGACTGGCCCGCCGCCCGCGTCGACCCGTCCAATCTGCCGGACGCGCTGAAGCACTTCGCCCGTCACGGACTTTCGGCGGCCTTGCAAGCCCGGCTCAAGGCGGAAGCCGCCCGCGCCGAGGGCGACGAGGTTGCCTGCGCCCGCTGGCTGGGCATCTGCCGGCAGTTCGATCGGCGCATGGCGGACGCGACCGCGCGGGCTTTCGAAGGCCCCCACCGCCCCTGAACTTGCTTTATTGCTGTTGCGAACTATTATCAAAGAAAACCGGAGCCGCCGGCCGGGCTGGGTCGTTTCGCGGTTGCAATGTCGTGCCCGGGGGCGTAGGGGCGCGGTGCAAACACCGGCGCCTGCCTTTCGCGGGATGGAGCAGGCCGTCAAATCGTCCGTAATCCCGCCCGGGAAGGACACGCACGGAATGGCTCGTAAGAAGATTGCCCTGATCGGCGCCGGCAATATCGGCGGCACTCTTGCGCACCTCGCGGCGCAAAAGGAACTGGGCGACGTCGTCCTGTTCGACATCGCGGAGGGCGTTCCCCAGGGCAAGGCGCTCGACCTGCAGCAATGCGGCCCGGTCGAAGGCTTCGACGCCAAGGTCACCGGCAGCAACGACTATGCCGACATCGCGGGCGCGGACGTCATCATCGTCACCGCCGGGGTGCCCCGCAAGCCGGGCATGAGCCGCGACGACCTGCTCGGCATCAACCTCAAGGTGATGAAGGCCGTGGGCGAAGGCATCAAGGCCAACGCGCCCGACGCTTTCGTGATCTGCATCACCAACCCGCTCGACGCGATGGTCTGGGCGCTGCGCGAGTTCTCGGGGCTCCCGCACAACAAGGTGGTCGGCATGGCCGGCGTGCTCGATTCGGCGCGCTTCTCCACTTTCCTCGCCGAGGAGTTCGGCGTTTCGGTACGCGACGTGTCGTCGTTCGTGCTCGGCGGCCATGGTGACACCATGGTGCCGGTCGCGCAGTACTCGACCGTCAAGGGCATTCCGGTCCCCGATCTCATCAAGATGGGCCGCTCCACCCAGGAGAAGATCGACGCGATCATCAAGCGCACCGCCAACGGTGGCGGCGAGATCGTGGGCATGATGGGCACCTCGGCGTTCTACGCGCCGGCAGCTTCCGCGATCTCGATGGCCGAGAGCTACCTGGGCGACCAGAAGCGCGTCCTGCCTTGCGCCGCTTACGTTCAGGGCCAGTACGGCATCGACGACCTCTACGTCGGCGTGCCGGTGGTGATCGGCAAGGACGGCGTCGAGGAAGTGATCGAGATCGAGCTCGACGAGAAGGCGAAGGCCGGCCTCCAGGTCTCGATCGACGCGGTCAAGGAACTGGTCGCCGCCTGCAAGGGCATCGACGGCTCGCTGGCATAGGCGCGGGCATACGTGCGCCTCACCTCGCTCTTGAAAGTCAGCCTTCCAATTGCGTGCGTGGGCGCTCACCCCCCTCTCTCGACGGGAGAAGAGTGGGATGATGCAGCCGGAGCCGACCTTTTGGAGATGTCCGCCGTTTGCTTCGAACATGTCGGCGATGATGGAACTATTCAGCAGTCACTTGCGCGACGTGGATTTCTTGCCGTGCGACGCGGCGGCGACGAAAGAAACTCAGAAGCCACCTTCCAGCGCCGAGCAGTAAGGGTTTCGTACGGTTACAAATCGGGAGTGGTCAGGACTGTCAACGGCGGTGGCGCACTTGTTGCGGGTGTCCCATTTTGCAGCGTCACCTCAACTGTCGGCACCATCGAAAAATATCAGGATTTAGAGGCGAAACTGGCAAGTAGATTGAAGCGCCGATGGAAAACTTCGGGCGGAAAGTATCTCTTTATCGAAAAAGGGAAGACTTTAGCCACGCTAACTTCGTACTTGCCATACTTTGAAACCCACTTTGCAGTGTCTTACTTGCAATAGCAGAACTCAGCTGAGGTAACCACATGTCCATTCTCGTAGACAAGAACACCAAGGTCATCACCCAAGGCATGACCGGCAAGACCGGCAGCTTCCACACCGAGACGGCGCTGGCCTATGGCACCAAGATGGTCGGTGGCGTGACGCCCGGCCGCGGCGGCACCGAGCACTTGGGCCTGCCGCAGTTCAACTCCGTGCATGAGGCGAAGGCCGCGACCGGCGCCACGGCCTCGTGCGTCTACGTGCCGCCTTCGGGCGCCGCCGACGCCATCCTCGAGGCGATCGACGCGCAGATGGAACTCATCATCTGCATCACCGAGGGCATTCCCGTCCTCGACATGATCCCGGTGAAGCGGGCGCTGACCGGTTCGAAGTCGCGTCTGATCGGCCCGAACTGTCCCGGCGTGCTGACCCCCAACGAGTGCAAGATCGGCATCATGCCCGGCAATATCTTCTCGAAGGGCTCGGTCGGCGTTGTTTCGCGCTCGGGCACGCTTACCTATGAAGCCGTGTTCCAGACCACCAATGCAGGCCTTGGCCAGACCACGGCCGTCGGCATCGGCGGCGATCCGGTCAACGGCACCAACTTCATCGACGTGCTCGAGCTGTTCCTGGCCGACGACGAGACCAAGTCGATCATCATGATCGGCGAGATCGGCGGCTCGGCCGAGGAAGAGGCGGCGCAGTTTCTGAAGGACGAGGCCAAGCGCGGCCGCAAGAAGCCGATGGCGGGCTTCATCGCCGGCCGCACGGCGCCTCCGGGCCGCCGCATGGGCCACGCGGGCGCGATCGTCTCGGGCGGCCAGGGCGGCGCCGAGGACAAGATCGCGGCGATGGAAGAGGCCGGCATCCGCGTCAGCCCCTCGCCTTCGCTGCTGGGTGACACGCTGGTCGAGGTTCTGAAGGAACTTGCCTGACTCGGGAACCGGGCGCGTTCTACCGGATTGCTCCGGAGCAACGCGCCCACCGAACGATAAACATAAGGCGCCATGAGCGCTGTTGATACGAACGCCAAACGCCTCCTCCTCCCCCCAGGGAAGCCCGCGGCTGGCACTTTTTGATTGCTCGATGGCGTCGGAGGCATGCTTCCGGCGAGAAAGGTGCATTCCGATGGGCAACGAGAACATGGACTTCACGCCGGAAATGGACCTCCACGAGCCGCAGGCCGGCCCGAGCTGGCAGCGCGCCAACTGGCCGCGCGTCGGCGCCGAGTTCGAGGACGACTGGACGCAGGGGCTCGATCCCACCGCGCTGAAGGCCCAGGTCGAAAAGGCGGCAGCCAAGGGCGGCGCCAAGGTCGACCAGGCCAGCATCGACGAGGCCGCCGCCGACGCTTTCCGGGTGATGAACCTGATCCGCACCTATCGCGTGCGCGGACACCTGGCTGCCGACCTCGACCCGCTGGGCCTGAATCAACGGCAACTCCCGGCCGACCTCACGCCCGAATACCACGGCTTCTCCGGCGCCGCGCTCGACCGCAAGGTCTACGTCGGCGGCACCCTGGGCCTGGAATGGGCGACCGTGCGCGAGATCGTGCAGATCCTGCGCGCCAACTACTGCGGCAAGGTCGGCCTGGAATACATGCACATCGCCGATACCGAGGAGCGCAAGTTCCTGCAGGAACGCATGGAAGGCGCCGACAAGGAGATCGAGTTCACCGCCAACGGCAAGAAGGCGATCCTCGCCGCCGTGGTGCGCGGCGAGCAGTACGAGAAGTTCCTCGGCAAGAAGTACGTCGGCACCAAGCGCTTCGGCCTCGACGGTGGCGAGTCCATGATTCCGGCGCTCGAGGCCGTGATCAAGTACGGCGGCCAGTTGGGCGTCAAGGAAATCGTCTACGGCATGGCCCACCGCGGCCGCCTCAACGTGCTCGCGAACGTCATGGCCAAGCCCTACAAGGTGATCTTCCACGAGTTCTCGGGCGGCACCGCCAACCCCGAGGACGTCGGCGGCTCGGGCGACGTGAAGTATCACCTCGGCACCTCGACCGACCGCGATTTCGACGGTGTCAAGGTGCACATGAGCCTGATGCCCAACCCTTCGCATCTCGAGACGGTCGATCCCGTGGTGCTGGGCAAGGTGCGCGCCTACCAGGTGCTCAACGACGATATCGGTGACGATGTCGGCCATGGCGCCCGCCACAAGCAGGTGCTCCCGGTGCTGATCCACGGCGACGCCGCCTTCGCCGGCCAGGGCATCGTGTGGGAATGCTTCGGCCTGTCGGGGGTCAAGGGGTACAACACCGGCGGCTGCATCCACTTCGTCATCAACAACCAGATCGGCTTCACCACCAGCCCGCAATTCGCGCGCAACTCACCGTACCCCTCGGACGTCGCCAAGGGTGTCCAGGCGCCGATCCTGCACGTCAACGGCGACGATCCGGCCGCGGTGACCTTCGCCTGCAAGCTGGCGATCGACTACCGCCAGACCTTCGGGCGCGACGTCGTGATCGACATGTGGTGCTACCGCCGCTTCGGCCACAACGAGGGCGACGAGCCTGGCTTCACCCAGCCGCTGATGTACGCCAAGATCCGTCAGCACCCGCCGGTCAGCCGCATCTACGCCGACCGCCTCAAGGCCGAAGGCGTGATCGACGAAGGCTTCCTGGCCGAAACCGAAGTCGCCTTCAACAGCCACCTCGAAGAGCAGTTCGAGGCAGCCAAGGCGTACAAGGCCAACCATGCCGACTGGTTCGGCGGCCGCTGGAGCGGCTTCCACAAGCCGGCCGACGTCGAGACCGCGCGCCGCAACGTGGCGACGGGGATCGAGGGCAAGCTATTCGAGAGCCTAGGCCGCGCCCTGACCATGATCCCGGAAGGGCTGACCATCCACAAGACGCTCGCCCGCGTGCTCGATGCCAAGCGCGAGATGTTCAAGTCTGGCGAAGGCTTCGACTGGGCGACCGCCGAAGCGCTGGCATTCGGCTCGCTGTGCTCGGAAGGGTACTCGGTGCGCCTCTCGGGCCAGGATTCGGGCCGCGGCACGTTCAGCCAGCGCCACGCGGTGTGGGTCGACCAGACCGACGAGCACAAGTACGTGCCGCTCACCACAGTGCCGCACGGCCGGTTCGAGGTGCTGGATTCCACGCTGTCCGAATATGGCGTGCTCGGTTTCGAGTACGGCTATGCCAGCGCCGATCCCAAGACGCTGGTCTTGTGGGAAGCGCAATTCGGTGACTTCGCCAACGGCGCGCAGATCATCATCGACCAGTACATCGCCGCTTCGGAAGCCAAGTGGCTGCGCGCCAACGGCCTCGTGCTGCTGCTGCCGCACGGCTACGAAGGCCAGGGGCCGGAGCACTCCTCCGCGCGTCTGGAGCGGTTCCTGCAGCTGTGCGCGCAGGACAACATCCAGGTTTGCAACATCACCAACCCGGCCAACTACTTCCACGTGCTGCGCCGGCAGATGCACCGTTCTTTCCGCAAGCCGCTCGTCATCATGACGCCCAAGTCGCTGCTGCGCCATCCGATGGCGAAGTCGCAGGCGAGCGAGTTCACCGGGGAGGCGCACTTCAAGCGCATCCTGTCGGACCGCAACCCGGCGGCCGACCAGAACACCCGCAAGGTCATCCTGTGCTCGGGCAAAGTCGCCTACGACCTGTTCGAGGCGCGCGACGCGGCCGAGATCGCCGACGTGCAGATCATCCGCCTCGAGCAGCTCTACCCCTTCCCGGGCGAGCCGCTGGCATTGCGCCTGTCGCGCATGCCCAAGCTCGAAGAGATCGTCTGGTGCCAGGAAGAGCCGCGCAACAACGGCTCGTGGTTCTTCGTCGAATCGCTGATCGAGGCCGCCGCGATCGAGGCCGGGGTCAAGACGCCGCGCCCGCGCTACGCCGGCCGCAACGCCGCCGCCTCGCCTGCGACCGGCCTTGCCAAGCGCCACACCGCTGAACAGACCGCGCTCGTCGCCGACGCGCTCAGCCTCTCCGTCCGTTCCGAACTCCGCCGCAAGCAGAAGGCTTGAGCCAAATCATGTCCACCGAAGTCAAGGTCCCCACGCTCGGCGAATCCGTGTCCGAAGCCACCATCGGCCAGTGGCTCAAGCAGCCCGGCGAGGCGGTCGCGGCTGACGAACCGATCGCCAGCCTCGAGACCGACAAGGTCGCCATCGACGTGATGGCGCCGCACGCCGGCGTGCTCGGCCAGCAGCTCGCCAAGGAAGGGGAGACCGTCACTGTCGGCGCCCTGATCGCCACGATCGAGGAAGGCTCCGGCGCCCCGGCCGCGCCCAAAGCCGCAGCTCCGGCGCCCGCCCCTGCCCCGGCAGCTCCTGCCCCGGCAGCTCCTGCTCCGGCGCCCGCGGCTGCGCCCAGTCCGGCGCCGGCGCCGGCGCCTGCCGCCGATGACGCCTCGGGCGGCGCCGCGGTGCTCTCGCCGGCGGTGCGCCGCGCGGTGCTGGAATACGGCATCGATCCCGCGACCATCAAAGGCTCGGGCAAGGACGGGCGCATTACCAAGGATGACGTGGTCGCAGCCGCGCAGGCCAAGGCGGCGAGCCCCGCACCGGCCGTTTCTGCTCCCGCTGCGGCGCCGAGCGCTGCTCCCGCTGCAGGTCGCAACGAGGAGCGCGTCAAGATGACGCGCCTGCGTCAGACGATCGCCAAGCGCCTCAAGAGCGCGCAGGACACGGCGGCGCTGCTGACCACTTTCAACGACGTCGATATGTCGGCCGTCATCGAAGCGCGCGACAAGTACAAGGACGTGTTCGCCAAGAAGCACGGCATCAAGCTCGGCTTCATGAGCTTCTTCGCCAAGGCCTCGGTCCTGGCGCTCAAGTCGATCCCCAGCGTCAACGCGCAGATCGCCAGTGGTGAGGGGGGCGAGGAGATCGTCTACTTCGATTACGTCGACATCTCGATCGCGGTCTCGGCGCCGAACGGCCTCGTCGTCCCGGTCGTGCGCGACTGCGACAAGCTGTCGTTCGCCGGCATCGAGAAGGCGATTTCCGACTATGGCCAGAAGGCCAAGGACGGTACGCTGACCATGGAAGACATGAAGGGCGGCACTTTCACCATCTCCAACGGCGGCGTGTTCGGCGGCCTGATGAGCACCCCGATCATCAACCCGCCGCAGTCGGCGGTGCTGGGCCTCCACCGCATCGAGGACCGCGCCGTGGTCCGCAATGGCGAGATCGTCATCCGTCCGATGATGTACATCGCGCTCAGCTACGACCACCGCATCATCGACGGCCGCGAGGCGGTGACCGCGCTCAAGACCATCAAGGAAGCGATCGAGGACCCGACGCGCCTGCTGATCGACCTCTGAAGTGTAAATGAACGCCAACAACAAACCCTCGTCATTCCCGCGCAATCGGGAATCCATCTCCAACCACCTCCGCTTTCGCGAGATCCGGAGATGGGCCCCCGCTTTCGCGGGGATGACGAACATAGGTGCGGGAGCCATTCATGGCTGATTACGACTACGACGTCCTTGTCATCGGTGCCGGCCCTGGCGGCTATGTCGCCGCGATCCG